>Ga0209902_100179_pt1 | contig 109162 bp, 80 predicted proteins | sample FECB27metaG_FD_188304 | JGI IMG/M metagenome (GOLD analysis project Ga0209902, IMG submission 188304) | Cyanobacterial communities from the Joint Genome Institute, California, USA - FECB-27 (SPAdes) (version 2) | ecosystem: Environmental > Aquatic > Thermal springs > Hot (42-90C) > Microbial... | reverse complement strand
AAAGGTCCAACCACCAGCAGAAGAAGGACTATCGCGGTGTCAAGGTCGTTAGCCTACTCACTTCGTCAGTTCTCCTTCTTTCTCAAGTTGGAAAAATTGCATTATTTTTCCTCAACGAATATAAAGGCTGCATTTCTTTTTCGCCCTTCATTCTGCCTACCCAAACGGTAGGCATACCATCGGGCAGATTCATATAGAAATTAGACAGGATACTTTTTAGATTCGCATCGGAATGGGCAGTTACCAGTCCATGGGCACCCGTAGCACTGATACAATAATTATGACGCGGCTTCTTACGCATTTCGTCCATGAGAATGCCCGCCGCTTTTTTGATGTTTCCGGCAAAGAGGGGCACGTCCAGGACCTGAACCGATTTGATTTTTTCCATTAATAATTTGTATACGTAAAGTACGAAAATCAGTATGGGTAAACGTTACAACTGCCTATCATCTGACTTGCAACGTTAATACTATCACAAAGCTTTGAGTGACCAGGCTTAAGTAATAAATTTCTCAATTGAGCAATGGGCAAACAGCACGGCAATCTAAGCAAAGCATTGAACATAAACTATTTATCTGATCAATAAGCATTCTTTTCACCTTTGACCATGTTCCAAACGGTCAGGAAAATAATCTTGAGATCGAGCATAAAGCTCCAGTTTTCCATATACATTACATCATATTCTACCCGTTTTTGCATCAGGTGCAACTGTTTGGTCTCACCGCGGTAACCGTTTACCTGCGCGTAACCCGTGATGCCTGGATTGACAAAATGCCGTACCTTGTAGTGTTCAATTACCTTGGAATACTCCTCCAACTGAGTAATCAGGTTAGGCCGGGGCCCTACCACTGACATATCGCCCAGCAGCACGTTGAAGAACTGCGGCAGTTCGTCCAGGTTGGTCTTGCGCAGGAAGCGCCCGATACGGGTAACTCTCGGGTCGTTCTTGGTTGCCTGTAGTTCCGTCTGGTTGTTAGGCCGCATCGTGCGAAACTTATAACATTTGAACAAGCGGTTCTTTTTGCCCGGACGCAACTGGGTGAAGAAGATCGGCCCTTCGGATGAAAGTTTGATGAGCAGGGCAATCGGAGGCAATACGAACGGGAATACCAGCAGAATTACGGTCAGGGAAAAGACAATATCGAAACTTCGCTTTAATATCTGATTGAATACTACTTCCAATGGCTCCTTTCGGATGGTGATGACGGGTATCTGATCCAGAAAATACATGTTGACGTCTTTCCGCATGACGCTGCTAAAATCAGGTATCAGACGAACGAAGAGAAAGTTATCGTCGGCAAAGCGCGTAAGATCATCGATCAGTGCTTTGTGCTCATTTAAAGGCAGCGTAAAGTAAATTTCATCAATGTGGTGCTCCAGACAATAACTTTTCACTTCACTGATATTTCCTTTGAGCAAACCCTGGGGCAGATTCGTTGTGCCGGACTCATCAAAAAAGCCCATAAACCGATGCCGGAAGGTGGGGTTTCTTTGAAAAAAGCGGTACAGGCTCTGTCCGGTATTCCCTCCTCCGATGATCACCACTTTCCGGACTTTGCCGTATTCCAGGTTTTTATATTGCTTGGTCGCGAAAGTCAGGACAAACCGGCCCAGCAGAATGCTTACAAAGGCAAAGGAATAGATCGATATCAGATAGGATTGTGATAAGTTCTGGATTCCAAGACTCAATATACAGACAAATACGATGACCAAATGGAAGCAGAAGGCGGTCAGCAGATCCATGATACTGTGTCTGAAGTCTTTGGTCATACTGATGCGGGAAACACTTTCTGAAATGCCTGAAACAATCCACCAGGAAAGACAAAATAACACGAACAGCAATCCGGATGCTTTCATAAAATCTCCATTGCCCGTCCACAGCATCTGACTAAGGGCAAATGAGATAGCAATCAGGCAGAAATCTGCTGTCAGCACCAAAATTCGCGATACTTTAGCGTGGTACATATACTTCTCCATAGCAATTTTAACAATTAGAGGATTTAGCTTTTATGACTAATGAATTAAGAATTTGGATACTTTTAATAGACACATGTAAGGAGTACAAATTCATTTTTCCAAATGCTACTGGAATCAGATACAAGGCGTTGATCTGACTTCCCGGGTATTTTTTAATTCATCATTCAAGGCCTTAAACTTGCTGAGAATATTACTTTGTAATAAAGTACGCCATTAATGCAGTTTTTATCCATCTAGTAACCACTTGTGTGATAAAAATCTCTTAAAAAGGCACAACTATATTGCCGATTTATTCAAAAAAATGCCAAAGGCTTTCTAAAATGATAAAATAGTTTGTGGATAAAGAGGAAGTGAAGATGATCAACCAGGGTATCATGTTGGGCTATTAACTTTAACCTGCTCGCAATATACGTATGGCTCAGGTGTAATGTTTGCCTACAAATGTTATCTTTTTTTCAAAAATAAATATTTTTCATTATTAATCTATTAAGCCAAGTTTATTCTTTATAAATTTTTTGAAATTACTGTTCTATCGCAATCAGTAAGGGGAAATAAAGTATTTTAATACAAAAGTTTCTTAAATAAATATTACACGTCAACCCAGAACAGGCTCACCTTTTAGATAAAGGTGCGGGTACCGGCATAGTTTTCCCTGAACTCTTTGGGTGTACAGCCCCTTTTCTTCTTGAACAGCCGGTTGAAATAAGAGAGATTGTTGAATCCGCACCTGAAAGAAACTTCGGCAATGGTATGGGTGGTATCAATGAGTAGACGGGTAGCGTGCCCCAGTCTGATCTCATTGAGGCTGTCAATAAAGGTTTTGCCGGTTCTTTTCTTAATGAACCGACTGAAAGAACCTTCCGTCATATTGACCAATTTAGCCACCTCAGCCAGGGTTATTCCTTTTGCGTAGTGCTCCTGCATGTATTCAAAAGCCTTTTCTATCCGGCGGCTTTTATAAGTAAACTGTTCATTCACAAATGAAGCAGTAGACAAAATGCGTGTTTGCCGGGAGATGGAGAGTTCGTGCAGAACAGACATTAGTTCCAGCACCGAATCAAATCCTCGCTTCTTGGTAAGTTCCAGCAGTCGTGGTTTCAGCGTTAAAATGGTTTCCCGGGAAAACAGAATTCCTTTGGCCGAACGCTCCAGCAGGCTCCGTATAAAACTCAACTGGTTTCGGCGGAGCAACTTCTCATCAAATAGCTCCCGGTGAAACTGGATAGTGATTTCGTGAATGGCTTCGCTTTTACATTGGTGGGTAAACCAGGCGTGACTCAGATTAGAACCCACCAGTACCAGTTCCAGATCGTCGATCATTTCAATGTGATCGCCCACAATGCGCTTGGCACCGGCCGCATTCATAATGAAATTCAATTCGTATTCTTCGTGATAATGCAGGGGAAAGTTGAATTCTTTCTTTACGCGGGAAAACACAGTAAAGCAGTCGCTTTGCGTCAGGGGGGTAATCTCTCTTTGAATGCTCATACGTATGGCAAGGGATCAAGCAGGTAGTTGGTCTGCACTTTGATTAAAATGAGTTGAAGCGAAATGTTTTACATTGATATGTCCATCCATTCTACCAGCGTGACTTGTATTCAGGTGAGTGAAAAGGCAGACGAACCATTGGTTTGAATTAGCAGGAAATCCTATTCAGGGCCGAAGATTGCAAAAATAGTACTACCTAAGCCATCAGACAACCTACCGCGCATTTCAAGTCTAAATATAACCAATAATGGCATTATTGTAGAAACACGCCGGGTAGACAAGCACGGGAGGTTCCATTTTAAGCAATAACCGGTTATAATAATACTACCTGTCGAAGAAGAAAGAGCCGTACATTTGCACCACTGACCTAATGCGGCGCTGCCCACTCAACCCTATATCAACGAACTTCAGACTGATTCTCTATGAGGAAACATCTATTGCATTTTTTATATCTGATGGGTATTTCGGGCGCCCTTGCCCAGCACCTTCCTTCCGATAAAAAGGCGACCCCCGAAACCCAGCGGCTGTATTCCAATCTGCAACGGCTGGCCCAAAAAGGAGTGATGTTTGGCCACCAGGATGACCTGGCTTACGGCGTAGGATGGCAGTACGAAGAAGGTCGCTCAGACGTAAAAAGTGTGGTTGGCGAATATCCGGCCGTTTTTGGCTGGGATTTGGGCCACCTGGAACGCGGGGACTCCGTCAACCTGGACAACGTACCCTTCAGTAAAATGCGGCAGTACATCCAGGAGGTGTACGCCCGCGGCGGCGTAAATACCATCAGCTGGCACCTGAACAATCCTTATAACGGCAAGACGGCCTGGGACACGACTATGACGATCCGTCACATCCTGGCCGGCGGAAAACCCAAACGGACGTACAAACGCTGGCTGAATACGGTAGCCGATTTTATGAAAAGCCTGAAAGGACCCAATGGAGAAGCCGTTCCGGTCATTTTCCGGCCTTTTCACGAACACACCGGAAGCTGGTTCTGGTGGGGTAAGCAAGCATGCACGCCCGAAGAATACAAGCAACTCTGGCAATACACGGTAAAGCGATTACAAAAAAAGAAAGTACATAATCTACTTTATGCCTATTCGACCGACGTATTTCCTACGAAAGAAGAATACCTTGAGCGCTATCCCAGTGATGAGATTGTTGACCTGGTAGGCTTCGATACGTACCACCGAGACCACTCCCCGGCCGGCGACTCCGCCTTCATTGCCAATACCCGGCGTATGCTGAGCATATTGCAAAACGTGGGGCAGGAACACCAAAAGCTCACGGCCATCACGGAAACCGGCCTGGAACAGATCCCCTCTCCTGACTGGTGGACCCGGGTTTTGCTCCCTTCAGTCAAAGGCTTTCATCTCACTTACGTGCTGCTATGGCGCAATGGTCGTCCCGATCATTATTACGCTCCTTACCCGGGACAGGTGAGCGCCGAAAACTTCCGACAATTTTTCCAGGACAACCAACTATGGTTTGAAAAGAAAACAGCTGCGGAAAACCTCTATAAATAGCGGGTCCGGCGCTTTATAACGCACTACTGCCCTTTTCCTCTTAAGCCAAACGGATTCAGAAAACTTAATACTTCCATGAAAATTCAGCTGCTTGACGTTGCCATTATCCTCATCTACCTGGCATCGGTGATCGTCATTGGTCTGGTGCTTCGCAAAAAAGCGCAGAAGAACAAAAACGAATACCTGCTGGGTGGCAACTCCCTGCCCTGGTATCTGCTGGGCCTGTCCAACGCCTCCGGCATGTTCGACATTTCGGGAACAATGTGGCTGGTTACGCTCACTTTCGTCTACGGGATGAAAAGCATCTGGATTCCCTGGCTGTGGCCCACGTTCAACCAGGTTTTTCTGATGGTATACTTGGCCATCTGGCTACGGCGCTCCAACGTATCGACCGGGGCTGAATGGATCATTACGCGTTTTGGCCGCGGCAAAGACGCCACGCTTTCGCACAGCATCGTAGTGGCTTTTGCTCTTTTGAGCTGCCTGGGTTTTATGGCTTACGGCTTCGTGGGTTTGGGTAAATTTGTTGAAATCTTCATTCCCTGGAACGTGGTGGCTCCCTACGTTCCCTTTCAGGTATCGGCCGAATACGTTCCTCATTTCTATGGAATTGCTTTCACCTTTTTCGCTGTCTTCTATTCCATTCTGGGTGGCATGTCCAGCATTGTGTGGGCGGACTTGATTCAGTACGTTATCATGGCCATTGCGGCGCTGACCATTGCCTTCATTGCCATGGCCAGTCTGGAAACGCATCAGTTGCAGGTGCCTGAAGGGTGGTCGAATCCGTTTTTTGGCTGGCGGCTGGATCTGGACTGGACCCACGTGATTGCGGAAGTAAACGACAAAATCAAAAGCGATGGCTATTCCCTGTTCAGTCTCTTCTTTTCGATGATGCTTTTCAAAGGCGTATTGTCCAGTCTGGCGGGTCCGGCTCCTAACTATGACATGCAGAAAATCCTGTCGACCAAGTCGCCCAAGGATGCGGCCAAAATGAGCGCCTTCGTGTCGGTGGTGCTGTTTCCTACGCGTTACTTCATGATCGCAGGTTTTGCGGTGCTGGCCCTTCTGTTTTACGATCAGCTCAACCTGGAATCTGCCCGCGGCATTGACTTTGAAAAAATCCTTCCTTCGGCCATCAACAGCTTCGTACCAACCGGACTGATGGGCTTATTGCTGGCGGGTCTGCTGGCCGCCTTTATCGGCACCTTTGCGGGTACATTGAACGCGGCCCAGGCGTATATGGTCAACGATATTTACCTGAAATACGTCAATCAGAAAGCCTCCAACCAGCAGGTCAACCGGATGAACTACCTCACTGGCATCGGGGTAGTGCTGTTGAGCATTGTGCTTGGCCTGTTTGCCAAAGACGTCAACAGCGTATTACAGTGGATTGTGTCAGCACTGTACGGGGGCTACGTGGCCTCCAACGTACTCAAATGGCATTGGTGGCGATTCAATGGCTACGGCTATTTCTGGGGAATGGTGGCTGGTATGGTGCCCGCCCTAATTTTCCCTTACTTGTTCGACACGCTGGACCTCTACTATTTTCCGCTGTTGTTCCTGGTTTCGCTGACTGGTTGCATCGCTGGCACCCTGTCGACTCCACCCACCGATACCGAAACCCTGAAATCGTTTTACCGCAACGTACGACCCTGGGGATTCTGGAAACCCATTCACGATCTGGTCATCGCCGAAGATCCGGCTTTCCGGCGCAACAAGAATTTTTCGCGGGATATGTTCAACGTCGTAATTGGCACCATTGCCCAGCTTTGTCTGACCATTCTGCCGATGTACATTGTGCTGAAACTCCAATTACCGATTCTTATCACTGTGCTGATTCTGGCGGCATCGGTGATGATCCTGAAAAAGAACTGGTGGGATAAGCTGGAAGAAGCACCCAGGGAAGTAAAGAAAATGACCGTAAAAAGCTAATCGCCTGACAGTATGATGATGAATTTATGAATACGACCAACTTGAGCATGCGCTCATTTTGAGCAGTACAGGGCTGACCAAACCTATTTAATCATTCTTATAGCTTATAAAAACACCTTTCTGATGACTCAATCATTCGAAAACCGGCTGGCCAACCTGAAACGGGCACATAAGGCGCTGCTTACTCAACCTAATAAGAAAGCGGCCCTGGGCAACGGCATTTACGACCGGTACGAAAACCCCATTCTGACGGCCGCCCATGCGCCCCTGTTCTGGCGTTACGACCTGAATCCCCGAAGCAATCCTTATCTGATGGAAAGATTTGGCATCAATGCGGCTTTCAACTCCGGGGCCATCAAATGGGAAGGGAAGTACCTGCTGATTGTTCGGGTGGAAGGGGTAGACCGCAAGTCTTTTTTTGCCGTCGCCGAAAGCCCCAATGGCATCGACAACTTCCAATTCTGGAATTATCCGATCCGGCTCCCCGAAACGGATGAGCCCGACGTGAATGTATACGACATGCGGGTAGTACAACACGAAGATGGCTGGATTTACGGCCTGTTCTGTACCGAACGCAAAGACCCGAACGCCGCTCCCGGTGATCAATCTTCCGCAGTGGCGCAGTGCGGTATCGTACGTACCAAGGACCTGAAAAACTGGGAACGCCTGCCCGATCTGAAAACCGGTTCGGCCCAGCAGCGCAACGTGGTACTGCACCCGGAATTTGTAAATGGCAAATACGCGCTGTATACCCGCCCGCAGGATGGCTTCATCGAAGCTGGTTCGGGGGGCGGCATTGGCTTTGGTCTGACCGATTCGATGAAAAATGCCAAAGTGAAGGAAGAAGTATTGCTGGACCGGAAAGTGTACCACACCGTGTACGAAGTGAAGAACGGACAGGGCCCGGCTCCGATCAAAACGCCGCAGGGATGGCTGCACCTGGCGCACGGCGTACGCAATACCGCCGCCGGCCTGCGCTACGTATTGTACATGTTTATGACCGACCTCCACGACCTGACCAAGGTAACGCACAAGCCTGGTGGCTACTTCATTGCCCCGGAAGGGGCCGAAAGAGTGGGCGACGTTTCCAACGTGGTGTTTGGTAACGGATGGATTCTGGACGATGACCATACCGTATACATTTATTACGCCTCCTCCGATACCCGCATGCACGTAGCGACGGCTTCCCTCGATCAGTTGCTGGATTATGTGATGAATACCCCTGCCGACGGACTGCGTTCCGCCGCCTCCGTGGAGACGCTTTGCCGGATTATTGACAGCAACCTGGCTTATCTGAAAGAAAACGAAGCCCTGGAATTATCGGACCATGCCAACAAATAAAACCCCTGAAACGGAAATAAAGGCTGTTCTATCCACGGCGGATCATTTCGCAGCCTCCGGGTTCAAAGTGTCAGCGCTTTTACAGGCTTATCACAGTCAGATGAAGGGCGAACTGGCTGACATTCTCCGGTACTGGATGGCAAACGCAGTCGATGAGCGCCACGGAGGCTTTTTCGGAAAAGTAGACGCCGACAACCAGATCATTGCCGATGCGCCTAAAGGCTGCGTGCTCAACAGCCGCATTCTCTGGACTTTTGCCGCCGCCTACAACCGGACTTCCCATCGTGCGTACCTGAAGATGGCCGAAAGGGCTTACCAGTACCTGAATGCCCATTTCCGCGACCGGAAGCACGGAGGGGTTTACTGGTCCGTAGATCACCAGGGAAATCCGCTGAGTAAGCGCAAGCAGATCTACGGGCTGGCATTCTGTATATACGGACTGAGTGAGTTTTACGCCGCCACCCGGCAGGACGAAGTGCTGGACTTTGCCAAAGAACTGTACTACTCGATTGAAAAACACAGTTTTGATGCGCAAAGAGGCGGTTATTTTGAAGCCTTCAACCACGACTGGAGCCCGCTCGAAGACCTGCGACTGAGTGAGAAGGATGCCAATGAGCGCAAAACAATGAATACGCACCTCCACGTACTGGAAGCGTATACCAACCTCTACCGGGTTTGGCCGGACAGTCAGGTGGCGCAACAGATCCATCGTCTCATCGACAATTTCCTGACTTATATCATCGATCCGGAAACGCACCATCTGCACCTGTTCATGGATGACGACTGGACCGTTAAATCGCGGATTATTTCCTACGGCCACGACATCGAAGCTTCCTGGCTACTGCTGGAAGCCGCCGAAGTACTGCACGACGCCCCGTTGATTGAAAAAGTCAAAAAGCGGGCGATACAGACTGCCGTAGCGGCTTCCCGGGGAATGGACCCCAAAGGAGGGCTCAACTACGAATGGGATGGGGAAACCCATCACCTGAGCGATGACAAGCACTGGTGGGTACAGGCCGAAGCAATGGTTGGTTTTTTCAACGCCTGGCAACTCAGCCAGGATCAGGCTTTTCTTGACAAATCGCTGAAAATATGGGAATATACCAAATGCCACCTCCTGGACAAAAAGCACGGGGAATGGTTTTGGGGCGTGACTGCCGCCAATGTGCCCATGCCCGGAGAAGATAAAATGGGTTTCTGGAAATGCCCTTACCACAATGGGCGTGCCTGTATCGAAATAAGCAGCCGAATTGAGCGCGTGGTAGCCGTTTAGCCCAACTCCTGGGATTTACTTTTATCAATCAGGCAAAATAAAAAGGCTGGTTGTGAAACCAGCCTTTTTTCATCTATTAGTATTTTCCGCAACGACCTTATTCGGCCTTGCCTCTCATCGCTCTCGGTACTTCGATAGAAACCACCGGCGTGCTGGCATTATTGATCAGCGTATAGTTTTCCGCCTTGATATTTCCTACTTTGATCGACTTGCCCAGGTCCAGTTCAGACACGTCCACGTCGATGTAATCGGGCATGTTGGCTGGCAAGGCTTTTACCTTGATTTTTCTCAGTTTAGAAACCAGCTTACCACCTTTCTGAACACCCGGAGCCGTACCTACAAACCGGATCGGCACTTCCATTTTGATCTCCTTGTCGTCACGCAACTGCAGGAAGTCAACGTGGTAGATCATATCATTCACCGGGTGAAACTGGGCATCCTGAAGAATGCATTTATATTCATCACCTTCTACATTGAGGTGTACTTCGTATACATTGGGCGTGTACAGCAATTCCCGGAACAGAATCATGGGTGTGTAAAAATGGATTTGCTCTTCACCACCGTACAATACGCAGGGAACATTGCCTTCCAGTCTCAGATCCTTGGATCCTTTTTTTCCGAGATTTGCTCTTTTATACCCTATAATCTCTAAACTTTGCATAATAATTTGATTTAAATAAAAGTGAACTTAATAATTTATAAACAGTGAACTAATAGATTCGTGGTCACGGATGCGGCGGATGGCCTTGGAGAACAGCTCAGCTACGGAAAGCACCTTGATCTTGGAGCTATGTCCCCGCAACGGAATGGTATCGGACACCACCAATTCCTCCAGCACCGAATTTTCAATATTGACGTAGGCATTGCCCGACAAAATGGGATGCGTACAAATGGCCCTTACCGACTTGGCCCCTTTTTCCATAATGATCTGAGCCGCCTTGCAGATTGTTCCGCCCGTATCGATCAGGTCGTCTACCAGAATGACGTTGGCTCCTTCTACGTCGCCAATCACCTGCATGGAAGCAATTTCATTGGCCCGCTTCCGGTGTTTGTCGCACACGACGATTTCGGCGTTGAAAAACTTGGCGAAGCTTCGGGCCCGGCTCACCCCTCCTACGTCGGGAGAGGCAAAAACCAGGTCGCTCAGATTCAATGAACGCAGGTAGGGCACGAAGATGGCCGAACCGTCCAGGTGGTCAACCGGGAAATCGAAAAAGCCCTGGATCTGTCCGGCGTGGAGGTCACAGGTAATCAGGCGAACCGCTCCCGCCGCCGACAGCAGATTGGCTACCAGTTTGGCGGCAATGGCAACGCGGGGTTTGTCTTTCCGGTCCTGCCGTGCATAGCCGAAATAAGGCATCACCACCGATACGTAGTGGGCAGAGGCACGCCGGGCGGCATCGACCAGCAACAACAGTTCCATCAGATTGTCGGCCGGCGGAAAAGTGGATTGAACCAGGAAAACATCGCAGCCCCGAACGGATTCGTCAAAACTGGGCGACATTTCTCCGTCACTAAACCGCTGTAAGGTCGTTGAACCCAGTTCCTTGCCATAAAAGTGGCAAATCTTTTCTGCTAGATAATGAGTCTGGCTGCCTGAGAAAATCTTTACAGTCGAAGACGACATAAGCTTGGATGGGAAAGTTTTGCAAAACTAGGTAATTAGCCATTAATATCCGTAGGCAAGGAAATTTATTTTAGCTGTTAGCTTTCAAAAGTCAGCAATCAGCTTTCAGCCATTGGTTAATGAAAATACCTTCCTCCCTCATTCATTGCCTCAATTGCCGGTGCGGCCCATTTGTGCTAAAAAAAGGATAGACAGGACAATTCGGCCGCCGGTCGGCCCCGTCCGCTCAGTGACCTATCTATCCCTTTTTTAGCGGTGTTTACTTCACTGTGATGCGGCATTACAAGGTGAATTTGATAGCTAAGAACGTGTTTGGGATGTATTCTTAGAGTAAAATCCTTCAAAATGTTCCATCTAGGCGGGCTGGCCCAAAAATCCAGCGAGGGGCGCGCAGGCATAGTGCGTGGAAGCATTGGATTTTTTGCCCTTTTTTGGTTCATTTTTTGGGCAAGCAAAAAAGAACAAAAAGGTTAGATCGTAATTGGCAGTACAAAATTTGGCTTACGCCGGATTTTGCGAAATATGCTTCCCAAAGACGCCATAAATGGCGTCTCTACTATTCATTACTCATTCATCACTGTTTACTGATTACTGCTGACTCAATCAGCCCGTGTCCAGGTGGTAGAGCGGCCGATCAGCGAAATGCCCACGTAACCTCTTACTTCCAGTTGATTTTTGCTGATCAGGGTCATTTTGCAGGAATAGGTCTTTCCATTCTTCGGGTCGTAGATTTTGCCATCTTCCCAGACATTCTTGCCCGCGTGTTTAAAATCCCGCATGATCACAATTCCGGCAATTTTACGGCTGCGCAGTTTTTCGTCCGGATTATTCACGTCCAGCACGGGCGAGCCGTCTTCATTGGTGCGCTGTACCCAGGCAATTTTGCCAAAATACCGATCGTTGTTTTTGTAAATTTCAATTTTCGACTCTTTTCCTTCTGAAAACCAGGTACCCACCGCGCCATCGGAATCATTCTGGGCAAAGGAAACGGAAATGGTAAATAGAGTCAGGCAGAAAACAGTGGAAAGATACTTGAAGAAAGGCATACGAATAAATATAAGGTGAAACGAAAAACAATGAAGCGGGAAGTTGAACGGCAATTCCCCGCTTTTACAACTGTCTAACATTCGTTTTGTTGTTCCAACGGTTCGCTCCGTACTTTCCCATCAGCCAGCGATACAACGCCACGATGAGCCAGGCCTGTAACATTCCGATGATGGCACCGCCGATCAGGTCCAGCGGATAGTGTACGCCCACGTAAATGCGGCTGTAAGAGACCAGCAAGGCCCATAGAAACAAGTAGCCGACGTATTTTATTTCTTTGCGAAGCAACAGCCACAGCGCCATGGCCAGCGCAAATGTATTGGCCGAATGCGAAGATACAAACCCAAACTGTCCGCCGCAGCCGCCTACGTTGTGCACCAGGGCCTGGATGGCTGGTTCATGACAAGGCCTTAGTCTTCCAAAATAAGGTTTGAAAAAGGCGGAGGCGGTTTTGTCGGCCAGCGTGATGATGGCAACCAGCGCCAGCACCATCCAGACCGCCTGCCAGCGGTACTTGCGGGCCAGCAGATAGATGATGAGGGCGTAGAAGGGAAACCAGGTAAACTTATAGGTGATACCAAACATCACGTCATCCCAGAAGGGGCTGTGCCAGCCATTGAGCCAGAGGAACGCTTCCGTGTCTAGTTGTTTGATCTTTTCAAGCATACATGTTGTGCAATCAATAACCCAGTTTCCGGCGCACCCGGTCCAGAGTCCGGTGGGCAATATCGCGGGCTTTCTGTTCTCCAACGACCAGCTTGGCTTCCAGTTCGTCGGGATGGCTCATATAGTGGTTGAATACTTCGCGCTCTTTGGCAAAGGTCTTTAGAATCAGTTCGTAGAATGCCTGCTTGGCGTGACCATAGCCGTAATTACCGCCCAGGTAGTTTTGCCGCATTGTGGCTTTTTCCTCATCGGAAGCCAGTAGCGAATACAGTTTATAGACATTGTCCGTATCCGGATTTTTGGGCGCTTCCAGCGGCGTGCTGTCCGTCACAATCGACATTACCACTTTGCGCAGTTCTTTTTCGGGCAGGAAAATGTCAATGAAATTCCGGTACGACTTGCTCATCTTCTGTCCGTCGATACCCGGAATGATCATAACCTGCTCATCGATCCGGGCTTCCGGCATGACAAACACTTCCCCGTATTGATAATTAAAAGCACTGGCTATGTCGCGGGTGATTTCCAGGTGTTGCAACTGATCCTTTCCTACCGGCACGAAGTCGGCATCGTACAGCAGAATATCGGCGGCCATCAGCACCGGATAGTTAAACACGCCCGCATTCACGTCAGAGAGCCGGTCGGATTTATCTTTGAAAGAAACGGCATTGGCCAGCATCGGATACTTAGCGAAGCAACTTAGGTACCAGGTTAGTTCGCACACCTCGGGGATCTGCGATTGCCGGTAAAACACGTTCTTGTCCGTATCGAAGCCGAATGCCAGCCAGGCAGCGGCCGTAGCCTGCACGTTGGCTTTGCGCTCTTCGGCATCCTTGATGGTCGTCAGCGAATGCAGGTCGGCGATGAAGAAGAAGGATTCGTTGTCCGGTCGGGCGGATAGGGCTACGGCAGGTCGGATGGCACCCAGGATGTTTCCCATGTGCGGCCGGCCGGTGCTCTGCACGCCCGTAAGTATTCTTGCCATAAGAAAATAAAGCTTGTTTGTAGACAGAATGGGCGCAATTTAATGTGAATTAATTAACTTAACCCAAGCAAAAGGAAAAGGAAGGGAAATGAAGAGTGAAAACCAGGACTTTATCCGCTTCGTACGTATACCCGAAGGGAGCTGGTTTTACCGGCTTTGATTCTCCTTAATTACCTCAACCAAATTATGAAACGTACGCAATCCTCTACTGGCTGGCTGGTTGCCATTTTCTCTCTGCTGCTGATCTTGCTGCCGGCAATGAGCGGCTGTAAGAAAGTATCGGAGAAACTGGAGAACTTCACCACGCTTCGGATCAACTCAGCCACGCAGTTTTCCATTCCCCCGGCCGTTCCCGTCAATACCTTATTCTCCTTCGTCACGCCTCCTAACCGTAACCCCAACAGCGGCACTACCCTGCTCATCAACCGTTCTTCGCTGGAAAAGGTAACGCTGACGATTCAGAACCCCAGCGGTCAGACTTTCCGTTTCCTCAAATCCATCCGGTTTTTTCTGCAGGCCGATGGCTTGCCCGAAATAGAAGTAGCCAATCAGCTCAACATTGACGATGCAGTTGGCAACGTACTGGAACTGAACGCAACCGGAGCCGAACTGAAGGACTACATCAAAAAGGAGACATTCCGCCTGCGGACGGAAATCGTAGCGGATGAAGAACTGGGTCAAAAGGTGGAAATCAAATCCGACCTGGGCTTTGCCATTGTGATTCTGGCTTAAGACAGGTACCAGCGCCAACTGATGCGCCAGTCTAACCCTGTCTGGTGGGGCTTGGAATACTTTTGCTACTTTCGCTGCCAGATTCCATTGGCCTCTGTTCATGCGCTTTCTTTTTCCCCTGCTCCTGCCCTTCTCCCTGCTCTACGGCCTGATCACCGACCTGCGCAATTTTCTCTACGATAAAGGCCTGCTGAAAAGCATTCGGTTTGAGGTGTTTACCATCAATGTGGGCAACCTGGCTGTTGGCGGAACCGGTAAGACCCCGCACGTAGAATACCTGATCCGACTGCTCCGTCCGCAGTATCAGATCGCCACGCTGAGTCGGGGCTACGGTCGTCGTACCAAAGGTTTCGTACTGGCCGATGACACCGCCAACGCCGACACCATCGGGGACGAACCCATGCAGTATTATCAGGTCTTTGGCAAAGAAGTGACGGTAGCCGTGGGGGAAGAAAGGGCGCTGGCCATTCCCAAAATTCTATCCGAAAATCCGCGTACGCAGGTCGTGCTGCTGGACGATGCCTTCCAGCACCGGCGCGTACAACCACACCTGAACCTGCTGCTGACCGACTATCACCGACTCTTCACCCGCGATTTTCCCTTTCCCGCCGGTCGTCTGCGGGAGAGGCGCCACGGTGCCCGTCGTGCCGACGCCGTGATTGTGAGCAAATGCCCTGGCGACGTATCGATAGCAGAGCGCAAACGGATTGAGGAACAGATCCGAAAATACACTTCCGAAAACACGCCTATCTTCTTCAGCGGCATTCGGTACGGGCAACCCCTGCCCTACGCTACCCATCAACCTCTTCCAATTACCCCGGAACTGATTCTGGTATCGGGTATTGCCAATCCGACTCCTTTTGAGCAATATGCGGAGGGAAGTTTCAAGGTGTTAACGCACTTCAATTTCCGGGATCATCATATTTACACCCGGAAGGACGTTAGTCGGATCGTGCAGGCAGCGTACCCGGCAACCAGTGAGGGGGAGAGAAAAGTGAGCGTACTGACCACCCAAAAAGACTTTGTCAAGCTGGCTGCTTTGCCCCTTACTACCTGGGCACCAGACCTCTCTTTTTTTTACCTGCCCATGGAAGTCTATCTGATGGGAGATGGAGGCATGAAATTTGATGAGCTGATACTTCAATCCGTGAGAAAGTTCGTTATGCAAGGGATACATCGTGAATTCTAAAAATAATCCGGCTCCGGCATCGGCGTGATTGCCAATAAATTTTCATCTATTTTTGCGCGTGTCTCCAAAAATATTCTTCTCTTTCCTGTTGCTGCTGCTGGTTGGTGCCCTTTCGTCGAAAGCCCAGATTCTGGACGATTCGACCAAAAATGTGTACGGCCCTTCTACTACCCGGTACGCGTTGGAAAATGACGTTTTCAACAACCGGGAAACGTTGTATACCATCGATACGCTGCTGAACGGTTTTCAGAACTACAATTTTCTGCAGCGAAACGGAAACCTGTACCAGGATCTGGGCAACCTGGGTACGGCGATGCGTCCCGTCTTTTACACTCCTCCGCAGCAAATTGGGGCGATGCTGGGCATGGACGTGTTTACGCCCTACGCCATCAACCCCCACCAGATCAAATACTACAATACCCGATCACCGTACTCCAGTCTTTACTACGCACAGGGAGGCAACGGCATTCAGTTGCTGGACGTGGAGCACAGCCGCAACATCAATTCGCGCTGGAACGTCGGGTTTCGCTACCAGCGGCCAACAGCACCCCGGCAATTCGCGGCAGGCAGCATCAATCCCAGTCAGAACCGGCAGGTAGACAGCCACGAATTTGCGCTGTATTCCTGGTACAAAAATCTGGATTCGACCTATCAGATCATGGGCAACATTACCGTGATGGACCACCGGGTACAGGACCTGGGCAGCATTGCGCTGTTGGATGTAGCCAATAACCTGCTTAGCATTGATGAGGTGCTGAACAACTTAGATACACTGAATGTGTTTGAAGGGAATACCCTGACTTCGGTACTTACCAACGCCGGTTCGCGCGATGCCCGCAACCAGATCCACTTCTATCACCAGTACGCACCCGTTGGTGGCTTTCAGATTTACCACATTTTCGACCGCCAGCAGCGCCTCAATTACTTTTCCGACTGGAACCTGACCAATAGCGACCGGTTTGGTTTTTATCCGGACTCTCTGTTTACGCCCAATACCGAACAGGAAACAAAATACCTGCTTTTTGAAAATACGGCGGGGATCAAAGGGACTTTCACGAAGGGGCGGCTCAATGGCTTCAATTACCGCTTCCATGCCCGCCGCCGCGACTACAGCCTGAAAAGCAATTTTTTTCAGAACGACCTGACCCGAAACGAAAACTTCGTGGGCGGCTGGCTCAACTACTACTTTCCCGACAGCTCCAAATTCTTTGTGGAAGCCGAATACCTGATCGGGGGCGATACGCGGCTACGGGCCGAATACCAGAGCAAACTCATTACGGCCGGGCTGTACCGGGTCGACAACTCCCCTACGCTGATCCAGCAAAACTTCCTGAGCAATCACTACAACTGGGATAACCGGGGGAAATTTGCCAATGTTTCTTCCGACAATGTATACGGCAACCTCAATGTACGCCTGGGAGGGCTTACCGTACAGCCCAGTGTGCTGCTTTCTAACCTCAATGATTACATTTATTTCAATCAGCAAGCCATTCCGCAGCAGGAACCGAATGCCATTCAGTTGCTGAGGCTGGGTTTGGGTCTGCAATTCAAACTGGGTAACTTTCATACCGTCAATCAGGCGTATTATACCAAGGTGTCGAACACGGGTGTCATTCGGGTGCCGGAACTGTTTGCCAACTCCCGGATCGCTTATAATATTCTATTTAAAAAGGTATTGTACATTCAGGTGGGCGCAGATCTGCATTATAAATCCGCCTACAAAGCCGATGCGTACATGCCCCTTTCGCAGCAGTATCATTTGCAGGACGAATTTGAGCTACCCGGCTACCTGCTGGCCGATGCGTTTGCCACCTTTCGGGTGCAGCGGGTGCGGCTGTTTTTCAAGATGTCGCACGTGAACCAGGGACTGATGTCGCAACCCGGTTACTTCGCTGCCCCGATCTACACCGGCCTTCCCCGTGCCTTCGCCTTCGGCGTCAACTGGATGCTGTTTGATTAAGGAAGGATTGGAAGATTGGAAGATTGGAAGATTGGAAGATTGGAAGATTGGAAGATTGGAAGATTGAATTAATAAAAAATACTTATTGTCAAAGCTGATTGTCTAGGCGGCCCCGCCGAAAGCTGACCGCTAAATATTACTCATTAAATCCTAAACTCTTACACTCCCCATGCTTGGTTTGAAACTACCGACTGATCCGCGCTGGGTAAACATTGCGGAGAAGAACATTGAGGAAATTCTGGTTGATCACGCGTACTGTGAGCAAAAGGCGGCCTCTTCCTGCATATCGCTGATTGTACAGTATCCGGACCGGCAGAAGCTGGTAGACGTACTTACGCCAGTGGTGGCCGAAGAGTGGAGCCACTTCGAACGGGTGCTGGAAGAGCTCAAAAAGCGGGGTCACGCACTAGGCCGACAACGCAGCGACAAATACGTAGTGGAACTCAGCAAGCACCTGCGCAAGGGAGGTTCTCAGGAGCAGCAACTGATGGAAAAACTGCTGCTCAATGCCCTGATCGAAGCCCGTAGCTGCGAACGCTTTAAGCTGCTCTCCGAAAACATCGCGGATGCGGAGCTGCGGAAATTCTACTATGAGCTGATGGTATCGGAAGCCACCCATTACACCAATTTCATCAACCTGGCGATGGAATACCAGCCGGAGCCAGTGGTAAAAAAACGCTGGCAGGAACTGTTGGAGACGGAGGCACAAATCATCAGCCAGATGACGTTGCGCGGCGACCGGATGCATTGACCAGGGTTGCTTCTGTTGCGGTGCGATTAGCAACTACCTCCGGCTCCACCGACTCATCTCTTGTCTGGCCAGGTATTCCCTTTGCTGTATAAAATGACTGGTTCATCGTCCTTTTCAACGAATCAATCGACTTATAAGAATAATTATCCGACAGAACGTATAATTTACCAGGCATTTTCTTCCATTAAACGATTTTGTCGTGGAAAGGCAGCAAAATTTTCTTAACTCCTGCCCTCTGATTCGCTTAATGGTATGCACTTGCGTATTTTTATATTTTTAATGCCCTGGCATGAATGCTTACCTTCGTCTTTTTATAATAGGCTTACTGCTGGTTACCGGGAATTGCCAACGGGTGTTTTCCCAACAGGAGGACATTTATTTTGAGCGGCTTTCAGCCAAGCAGGGCCTTTCGGACAATCACCTCACCTGTATCTGGCAAGACAAGGAAGGTTTCATGTGGTTCGGCACCCGCGATGGGCTGAACAAATTCGATGGCTATCATTTCACGGTTTTTCAAACCGACCCGGTTGATCCGCAAAACAGCATCGCGCACAATTGGGTCACCAGCATTTACGAAGACCGCAAAGGGGAACTGTGGCTGACTACATTTGGCGGGGGCTTGCACAAAATAGACAAACAAAGCGGAAAATTTACGGTCTATTGGGTAGATACGGCGCACTCCAGCAATCGGAACAGTGGATTTTCCATTTACGAAGATCAGCAGGGCATGCTGTGGATACCTTCCCAGGGAGGTCTCAATCAATTTAACCCGAACACCTTTCAGTATTCGCTCTTTTCGGCACCGGAGCCCGAAAACACGTATGTCTACGCCGTTTGCGAAGACCGGTTCGGCACCATGTGGGCCGCTACCAGCACGGGTTTGTACGAATTTGACCGACTTTCCGGCCAATACCAATCCTTTCCCCTGGAGACCGGTTCTTCGGAGCTACCGGTATACAGCCTCTACCCCGATGCAGCCGGCCTCATCTGGATGGTTTCGGGACAGGTAAAACTGAGCCGGCTGGACCCGGCTACCCGGAAGCTGGTTTCTTACCCCATTGAGGCTACCATTGCCGAAAACAACACGGGACTTCCCCACTCCATTGCCGAAGACGCGACCGGCCGACTATGGATCGCTACCAACGATGGCTTATACCGGTTCGACAAGAAAACTGGCCAATTTACTTCTTTCCGGTCAAACGCTGCGCTACCGGGCACCCTGAGCAACAACATCATTCGTTCGGTATTCACTGACAGGACGGGAATTCTATGGGTAGGAACGAGAAATGGAATTAACCAGGCGGGTACTCAGCCCAAGAAGTTTAAAACGTACCAGGTGACTCCCGATCTGGCCGCATCCAGGCTTCCGCAAAACCACGTATCCGATATCTATCAGGCGCGTGACAGCAGTATCTGGCTGGGGAACTTCTACGATGGTTTGTACCGGTTTGATATCCGAACGGGAAAGATTTCCCGCTATCAGCACGATCCTGACGATCCGTCTAGTCTGCGGGGAAACAAGGTGGAAGCGGTTTTTGAAGACAGTCGGGGTATACTGTGGGTGGGAGCGGCCAATTATCTGCACGCGTTGGATCGAAAAACCGGGAAGTTTACTTCCTACCCCTGCCAGACCGGCACGTTTCTGATCCGGGAAGACATCTACGGAAAGTTATGGATTGCCGGCCGGGGAGTAGCTTCCTTCGATCCACAAACCAAAACCTTCCGGTATTACCTGCACGACCCCGACGATTCGACCAGCCTGGGCACCAACGGTGTTTCTACCCTATTGACCAGCCGGAGCGGAGCGGTATGGGTCGCCTGCTATAGCCGGGGCATCAGCAAACTGGACCAGACTACCGGAAAGTTTACGCATTACGACCCCAACCGTGCGCCTACCCGGGGTTGCCTCAACGACAAGGACATTCAATCGCTTTATGAGGACACCAACGGGATTTTATGGGCGGGCGGTTACCACAATGGCCTCAACCGGTTTGATCCGGCCACCGGCACGTCGATGGCCTTTACTACCCGCGATGGACTGCCGAACAACCACATCTCCAGTATTCAGGGCGACGCGTCGGGAAATCTGTGGCTGGCGACTCACCGGGGCATTTGCCGGTTCAATCCACTGACCAAGGAATGCCGGAACTACGACCAGAGCGACGGCTTGCAGGACAATGAATTTCAAGATGCTTTTGCCAAAGGAGTGGGTGGCCAGTTGATCTTCGGCGGCTCTAACGGGTTCAACGTTTTTCACCCCGACAGCATTCGCGAAAACCGGTATATTCCACCGGTCTACATCACGGGCTTCAAGGTGATGGATGAGCCTCGCAGTTTCCAATCCGAACCCGTCACACTGTCTTACCGGGAAAATCTCATTTCCTTCGACTTTGTGGCCATCAACTACGAAATGCCGGAGAAAAGCCAGTATGCTTATCAATTGGTTGGTGTAGACGACGATTGGGTGTATTCGGGCACCCGGCGTTACGCCAATTACACCAATCTGGAACCGGGAGAGTACGTGTTTAAAGTGAAGGGTACCAACAATGACGCGGTCTGGAATACTAAGGAGACTTCGCTCCGCATCGTGATTACGCCGCCGTTCTGGAAGACGCTTTGGTTCAAAGTACTGGTTCTGACCCTGGCCGGCCTGCTGATCTACTCCATTTATGCCTACCGGGTACGACGCATCAAGAAGCAGAACCGCCGCCTGGAAGGCCTGGTATCGCAACGAACCAGCGAACTGGAAAATGCCCTGGCAGAAACCGAACGGCAAAGACAGGAAGCCCAGAACCAGCGCCAGATTGCGTTGGAAGCTAATCGTTTTAAATCGGAGCTGATGAGTATTACCGTTCACGACCTGAAAAATCCACTGGCGGGCATGATGCTTTATACGGAACTGATCAAAAGGTCTTCGACCGACGCCAAGGAAGTAGTCAGCCTGTCGGGCATTATCAAAGAAGCCGCCCAATCGATGTTCGATCTGCTTTCCAACCTGCTGAAGACGGAAAGAGCGGAAAGCAACCAGCTGAAACCCCAGAAGCAACTCACCAACCTGGCTCTGTTAGCCAAAAACGTAATTGACCGGAACAAGGTACTGGCGGGGATCAAACAGCAACATATACAGGCCAGCCTGGCAGAGTCTTGTCTGGCAGATGTGGATACGGAGATGATCAATGAGGTATTTGATAACCTGGTCAGCAATGCCATCAAATATTCACTTCCGGAAAAAACCATCTGGGTAAACCTCTTTGAGAAAGGAGACAGCATTCGCTTTCAGGTGAAAGACGAGGGACAAGGGCTCAGCCGGGAGGATATGAAGAAAATTTTTGGTCCTTTCCAGCGCCTTTCCTCCAAACCTACCGGCGAAGAAGCCTCCTTCGGGCTGGGATTGTACCTGGTCCGGAAACTGCTGGAACTGCACGGAGGAAAGGTATGGGCGCACAGTGAGGGGAAAGGCAAGGGAGCGGTCTTTACGGTGGAACTTCCCGCGGCTCCTAAAAACCAGCTGATCGAACAGCCGGGATCGCCCAAATCGGACCATTGAAGCTCCGGTACCCAATTTCTACTTGATCTCCAGGAGACCACTGCGAATGGCGGCCTTTACCAATCCGAGGGCATTTTTTACGCCCAGTTTCCGCATCAGGTTCTTTCGGTGGGTTTCGACCGTTTTGGAGCTGATAAACAGCTTTTCTCCGATTTCCTGATTGCTGTATTCGCGGGTAATCAGGGACAATATTTCGGACTCCCGCCGGGAAAGCAGTTGGGGAGTGCTTCCTTTGGCATCTTTTTGCCTGACGGGTTGTGGCATGTACTGTTGGGCCAGTTCCAGCATGACGGCTTCGCTGAAGTAATTTTCCCCTGCCACGATTTTCCGGATGGCTTTTTCAAATTCTTCTCTGCCCGTATTCTTCAGAATGTAACCAGAGGCTCCCGCCTTCAGAATCTGCTTGGTAATGCCCAGTTCATTGTCCATCGTCAGGGTCAGCACTTTTACCGAAGGGTATAGTTGCCGGATCACCCGGGTGGTTTCTATCCCATCCATGCCGGGCATGTGCACATCCATAATGACCAGATCGCAGGTTTGGTCTGCCAATACTTTCAGTACTTCGTTTCCGTTGTTGGCAGTAGCTACCACCGTCACGTCTTCGATCCGGGAGAGCAGAGAGGTAATGCCGTCGATGAAGAGTTGATGATCGTCAGCCAGCAGGATGCGAATGGAAGGCATATGGGAGGTGAATTGGAATGATGAGAAGTTAAAAATTTTACCCGGAAAACCCCACTCCTACCCAGCCGGAAAAGATACCGGGAAAAAAGAAGCACCTGCTTCATTTAAAGATAAGTCAGAAAGTGTAGCCACTCAATACCCATCCGCCTGTATAATCAAAAATCCGGGTTTTCCGGTAGATAAAATCGGTGCTTACCGTAAAAAAACCCTTGCCCGAATGCGTGAATCCCGCTAACTTGTTACGGAATCTCATCAGCCTGATGTCTAAGTCGATACCTGTTTTTTTATCCTTTTTGTTCCTTTCCCGGCTTTTGTTTTCTCAGGAAATTCAGTTTGAACGTTTGTCTACCAAACAAGGGCTTTCCAGCGGGGTAGTGGCCGCAGTAGTACAGGACCGGGAAGGCTTTATGTGGTTCGGGACCAAAAACGGACTGGTCAGGCACGACGGCTACAGCTTCGTGACTTACGAACACCATCCGCTCGATTCTCTTTCTTTCTCCGGAAGCGACATCCTCTCCATTTGCGAAGACCGCAGAGGGCAGCTATGGGTGGGCACGGACGGCAACGGCCTCAACCGGTTCGACCGCCAGACCGGCCATTTTCGCCATTACCGAAACGACCCCAGGCGTTCTGGCAGTCTGAGCCACGACGATGTGTATTGCGTACTGGAAGACCGGTCGGGCAGGCTCTGGATTGGTACCTGGGGCGGCGGGCTGAACCGGTACGACCCGCAGACGGATGGCTTCGTCCATTACCGGCACGAACCCGGTAATGCCAAAACCCTCAGCGACGATTACATCATTACCCTGTTTCAGGATGGGGCCGGATTTATCTGGATCGGGACCAGTTTTGGGGGCCTTAACAAACTGGACCCGCAAACCGGAGAATTTACTTCCTATCGCATCGGTGTCAAAGCGCATCCTACCCTGGCCGACCGGCCGATCTGGGCCATTTGTGAAGACGATGCGGGCTACTTATGGATCGGAACCGACGAAGGCGGGCTTTACCGGTTTCATCCGGGAGACGGAAGCCTCCGGATGTATCAGCACGATCCGCAGGATGCCCGCAGCCTGAGCCACAACAGTGTCACTTCCCTGTTCAAGGAAGACAGCGAAAATCTTTGGGTCGGCACCTGGGGCGGCGGGCTTTGCCGGCTCAATGTGCATACCGGCCAGTTTGAGTCGTATCGGTATAGTCGCCGCAACACCCAAAGCCTGAGCAGCGACATTGTATGGACCATTGCGAAAGAGCGCTCGGGTACGATGTGGGTAGCCACTGACGGCGGTGGCGTATGTAAATTCAAAACCAACCGCAAAAATTTTGATCTCTATACCTACGATCCGGCGGTACCCCAGGCCAGCCTGAGCCACAGCGTGATCCGGGCCATTTGCGAAGACCGGACGGGCATACTCTGGATCGGCACCGCAGGCAGCGGCCTGGACCGGCTGGACCCGCGAACCGGCCGGGTTACCAACTACCTTCCCGACACCCGAGAAACTCCCATGCTGACGCATATGAACGTCATTTCCATTTGCGAAGACCGGAATGGCCGCATCTGGTTCGGCAATTTTCGGGGCGGCCTGAGTTGCTATGATCCGAAAACTGGCCGGGCGCGACGTTATTTGAACGCCCCAGCCGACTCCACCAGCCTGAGCGACAGCCGGGTGATGACCGTTTACCAGGACCGTCAGGGGCATATCTGGGTGGGCACTTACGAAAACGGTCTCAACCGATTTGAACTGGACAAGCAATCGTTTACGCGTTTCCGACACGACCCGAAAAATCCCAGCAGCCTGAGCAATGACGAAGTGCGCACGATCCTGGAAGACCACCAGGGCCACCTGTGGATCGGTACGCTGGGCGGGGGCTTGAATCGTTTTGATCAGACTACCGGCCAGTTCATCCGATTTCAACACGACCCGAACAATGCAGCCAGCCTGAGCAGCAATGCCGTCCGGTGCCTGTACGAAGACAAAAACGGCTACCTCTGGGTCGGCACGAATGACCGCGGGCTCAACCGCTTCGACCCTTCTACACAAAAATTTGCCCATTATACCCTTCAGGATGGACTGCCCAACGAAACGGTACTGGGTATCCTGGGCGACGATGCGGGCAATTTGTGGATCAGCACCAACAAAGGCTTGTGCCGGTTGAATCCTGCCAACGGCAAATGCAGAAACTTTCACTCCGGTCACGGTTTGCAGGGAAGTGAGTTCGGGATCGGGGCCTACCACCGCGGGCGAAGTGGAAAAATGTACTTTGGTGGCTTCGGTGGCCTGAACGCCTTCCATCCGGACAGTATTCAGGAAAACACGTTTGTGCCTCCGGTAGTCATCACCGATTTCCGGATCTTCGACCGGCCCAGTACGGCCCGGCTCCAATTGGATCGGATCGAACTTTCTTACCAGGAAAACTTTTTCTCCTTTGAGTTTGCGGCTTTGAGTTACTATGATACCGAAAGAAACCAATACGCCTACCAACTCCAGGGCGTAGACCCCGGTTGGATCTACAGCGGTTCGCGCCGATACGCCAGCTATACCAACCTGGAGGAAGGTGAATACCTGTTCCAGGTGAAGGCCGCCAACAGCGATGGTGTATGGAACGAAACCGGCACCAGCGTAAAGCTAATTATCACGCCACCCTTCTGGCGCACTCCCTGGTTCCGGGCATTGGCAATTACTTTGTTCATGGCAATTCTTTACGCGGGTTATGCCATCCGGGTCAATAGTATCAAGGCCCGCAACCGCAAACTGGAGGTGCTGGTAAGTGAAAGAACCCGTGAATTGGAGAGAAAGAAAGCCGATCTGGAAAAGTCACTGGCCGAAACCGAACTCCGAAGGCAGGAAGCACAACAGCAACGCCTCATTGCGGTGGAAGCCAACCGGGTGAAGTCGGAGCTGATGGGCATTACGGCCCACGACCTGAAAAATCCGCTGGGAGGCATTATGCTGTATACCGAACTGATCCGGGATTCGCTGAACCAGCCGGAAGAGGTAGCGAAATTTACCGAAGTAATCCGCGCGACCGCTCAGAATCTGTACCACCTGATTAACAACCTGCTGAAAACCGTTCGGGCCGAAAGCCAGCAACTGCAGCCCCACCTGGCTCAAACGGATTTGCGGCTGCTGGCCGAAAGAGTGGTGAATCAGAATCTGACCTACGCCCGTACCAAAAAACAAGGCCTCCAGTTTGAGTGCGCAAGCCACTGCCCGGCCTTCGTGGATGCCGATATGATCACCGAAGTATTTGACAACCTGGTCAGCAATGCCATCAAATACTCTCCTCCCGAAAAAACCATCTGGGTCAGTCTGCAGATTGAAGCAGCAGGCGTCCGTTTTCAGGTCAGGGATGAAGGCCCCGGCTTGAGCCGGCAGGACCTGAAAAAGATATTTGGTTCGTTCCAGCGGCTTTCGGCCAAACCTACCGGCAATGAATCCTCTTTCGGACTGGGCCTGTACATTGTACGCAAGCTGGTGGAGTTGCACGGAGGCAAGGTAGAGGCGTACAGCGAAGGCAAAGGGAAGGGAGCCACTTTTACCGTGATCTTACCCTATGCGGCGCAACACCAACTGGCTTTGGAGCTGGATATGTCAAACAATACCTGAAGTGGTCTTTTTTAGGCACGTTTCAGCCAGACTGGTAGATCAGGCTGATACATGCTCAGAACCGAAGGGAGTTGGTTGCAGCCGTTGTTACTTCACCCGTTTAGCCGAATGGTCGCCGTTTTGGTGCAGAATTACTTCTTCTGCTTTTCCCCTGGGGTTTTTCACAAAACTTAATTCTACGTCAAATTCCCGAATGAAAAAGTCCGTGTCGGAAGTCGGAAGTAACTCCAATTTGGGCTGCCCGGTTGCCTGCGCAAAAAATTTATCGTTTTCTCTGGTGAAAGAGATCACAAAATTGGGTTCCAGCATGAAATCACCCACGTAGGTATCCAGCACTTTGGGAGCTACTTTCACCACTTTAGGAGCCTGCTTCTGCTGCTTGAGCAGCCATTCGTACAAAGCCGGATTGTTGTAGGTCTCTGTCCAGGAGTCGTGGCCGGCTTCGGGATACACGGTAAACTGCACCGGATTGCCCGCCTTTTTGAGGGCTTCCACCATTTCTTCGGAACGTTTCAACGGTACGGCTTCGTCTTTGGCTCCGTGAAAAACCCAGGTAGGCATTTTCCGGATGGGCCATACATTTTCGGGCTTGCCTCCTCCGCAGATGGGTACAATGGCCGCAAAGCGCTTCGGATTTTCCACCGCCCAATCCCAGGTACCAAAGCCGCCCATGCTCAAGCCGGTCAGGTAGATCCGCGTGGTATCTACGCGGTTTTCCCGCAATATCTGATCCAGCATGCCATTCAGGAGTTGCGGCGACCAATTCGCACCCTCTGCACACTGCGGTGAGACGATGATAAAGGGAAAATCCTGCCCGGCTTCCACCAGTTTGGGTGGACCGTGGACTTTTACTTTGGCCAGATCGCTGCCCCTTTCGCCGGATCCGTGCAGAAAAATCAGCAAAGGCCACCTTTTGCCCGTTTCCTGCCCGTACGCTTTGGGTTGATACAGCAGGTAGTTGACCGGAATGAGCGCCTGCTTATCCTGCTGACGACTCTGGGCCAAAACCAAGGGACAGGTACTGAAAAAGGCCAGCACCAGCCAGCAACGGAATACTAAACGGAGGGAGTAATTCATTGGGAATGAAGGCTAAAAATCAAGACACGGGTCGACTTCGATTTAAAAAAATATTACTTCAGAATCAATAAGGAAGTCAACATTTCAAGGATATCATTTCCCTGCGGCGCTCTTTAGGCATGCTTTGGTGATCCATACTGTGAAAAAAGGAGGAAGCAGTATAGATGATTCACGCAATCCGATTAGCTTTGGATGCAAGTGGTCATCGAACGACACTGATTACGTTTGTCCAAACTTCAACAACCTACCCTCTTTCCGTTTTATGAAATTAGTATTCCTGGCTTCCCTGCTTTTAACCGGACTGCTCAGTGCCACCATTCCCTTTTTCGCCAAAAAGAAAAAAGTCGTCTTCCTGGGAGACTCCATTACCCAGGCAGCCATTCAACCCGGGGGCTATATCAGCCTGCTCCGGGAAGCTTTGCAGGGAAACGGTCTGGCTGACAACTACGAACTGATCGGTGCAGGCATCAGTGGCAACAAAGTACCCGACCTGCAGCAAAGACTGGATAAAGACGTGCTGGCACAGAAGCCGGATCTGGTATTTATTTTCATCGGGGTCAACGACGTCTGGCATTTCTCCCACCCCAGCACCGGCGGGAAAGGCACACCCAAAGATCAGTACGAAAAAGGGTTGAACGAAATCATCAGCCGCATCCGGAAGACGGGAGCGAAAGTCGTGCTGTGTACACCGGCGGCCATTGGAGAAAAACACGACGGCAGCAATGCCCAGGATGCGATGCTGGACGAATACGCGGAAATCAGCCGGAAAGTAGCGAAAGCCAGTCAGCTGCCCCTCTGCGATCTGCGGAAGGCATTTATGGAATATTCCAAAGCCAACAACCCCAACAACGCGGAAAAGGACGTGCTGACTAACGACGGGGTACACCTCAATCCCGCCGGCAACGCTTTCGTCGCCCTCCAAATGGTGCCTTTTCTGCTGACGCAGTAGGGCTGAAGGATTGACGGACTGAACCGGGGGACGGGCCAGATTGAAAACTGATTGAATGAATAGCTGCGGCCTTCGTAATGCTTAAATAGACATTTTCCCCAACCTTTAACTCCCTTCATTCCGTCAATCCTTCAGTCCGTCCACGGATCTGCTTCAGCGCGTCTTCGACCCGGAAGACCGGCAGTTGGCAGGCTTTATTGTAGCAGACGTATACGGTGGTTTTTCCGCCTTGGGTAAACCGGTCCTGTAGCAACGGGATTTCGCTTTCTTCCGCCGTGCCTACCAGTACTTTGTTGGGATAATAAACTTCGTCTAATTGCTGGCGAAAGTCCAGGTAATCTTCTCCCACAATGGCAATTTCGGCGGTTGGGCTGAGCTGATAGGTCATGAGGGAAGCCCAGTGTGACGTGTACTGTAGGTTAGCCAGCGTGAGTTTTCCTACCTGGGCCAGCATTTTCACCGATAGTTCAGTATACTTCGGTTTGTCGAGCAAAAGGCCCAGCCAGTACAAGTTAGTCGCCATTACCGAATTGGAAGCTGGAATTACGTTATCGAAGGTTTCTTTTTTCCGGGCAATCAGCGCTTCTCCTTCGGCATCGGTGAAAAAGAAAAGCGCCTCCTTTTCGTCGTAAAAATTGCGGATCACGTATTGGGTCAGTTGGTTGGCTTCATCGAGCCAGCTTTCGTCGAACGTGGCCTGGTACAGATGGATAAAAGCGTCGATGACCAGGGCGTAGTCTTCCAGGTAGCCCGACAGGCTGGCCCGGCCGTTTTTGTACGTCCGCCAGAGCCGCTCCCCGCTTCGCATCCGCTGCTGAATAAATGCGGCATTCTGCAAAGCCAGCTTTAAAAAGCGCCTTTCTCCAAATACCCGGTAAGCGTCGATAATTCCTTTCAACATAAGTGCATTCCAGGAACACAGTACTTTATCGTCTAGACCGGGGCGTACTCTTTGGGCACGGGCCTGCATCAACGTAGAATGGGCACTGTGCAATTTCATCCGAACTTCGGTTTCACTAATGCCCTGCAATTCGGCGAACGCGGCTTCGTCTTTTGTCCGGTACAGAATGTTGCGGCCGTGTTCCCAGTTGCCTTCCTCTTTTACGTGGTAATATTCGCAGAACCACGCACTGTCCGCACCCAGCAGTTCATCCAGTTCGGCCTTCGTCCATACGTAAAATTTGCCCTCCTCTCCTTCACTGTCCGCATCCAGGGCCGAATAAAAGCCTCCTTCCTCATTAACCATTTCCCTTTCCACGAAATCGATGGTTTGGTACACGACGTCTTGGTAGAGTGGGCTTCGGGTCAGGTTATAGGCTTCCGCATACAGACTAATGAGTTGCCCGTTGTCGTACAGCATTTTTTCGAAGTGCGGCGCAAACCATTCGGCATCTACCGAATAACGGGCAAAGCCGCCGCCGATCTGATCGTAAATGCCCCCAAAAGCCATCCCATTCAGTGTACGTTGTACTTGTTCAAGCGCCGGCTGGTCTTGCGTAAGGACGTAATAACGCAGCATAAAGAGATACATGCTGGGCATCGGAAATTTGGGAGCGCGGTTCATACCCCCTTTCTCCTGGTCAAAACTCTGGGCCATTCGGTTGAAACCACTGCGCAGGTCGTCGATTGAAACCCGAAAGTCATCCCCTTGCAGCCCGTACTTCTCCGATTCGGACATTGACAAATGTTCGGTGAATTTTTCCGCCGATTCCAGTAGTTGATCCTTGTGTTGCCCGTAGGCTTCAGCGATTTGCATCAGCAGGTTGGCCCACTGCCGGGGCGGAAAATAGGTGCCTCCGTAAAAGGGTTTGGCTTCGGGCGTCAGGATGACGTTGAGCGGCCAGCCCCCCTGCACGCCCATGGCCTGTACGGCATCCATGTAAATGGCATCCACGTCCGGTCGTTCTTCGCGGTCTACCTTCACGCACACGAAGTGCTGGTTCATAATGCTCGCCACCTGCTCATTTTCAAACGATTCGCGCTCCATCACGTGGCACCAGTGGCAGGCCGAATAGCCAATGCTGACAATGACGGGTTTGTCTTCCTGCCGCGCTTTTTCCAGTGCCTCCGCTCCCCAGGGGTACCAATCCACCGGATTGTGGGCGTGTTGTAATAAGTAGGAGCTGGTTTCCTGAGCAAGTCGGTTGGTAAGCATGGCAGTTAGATTTAGGCGGTAAAATACCCAATTTAACGTTCGCCTGGCGCAAGGGTTAGCAACGGTCTCTTCAAAGCCTACTGAGAAGGAAGGCAAATTGCCAATCAACCTCAGGCCGGATACTCCCGGTTTTTCCAGTTGATCTTGATGGGTAGCAAATAGAACAGCAGAAGCAGCGTCTGGAGTACGATGGTATACAGGTCGTACAGAAAGACCGACCAGCCTACTCCGCGTTGCAGTACCCGGGTGGCCATCACGTCGATGTAGATGGCCTGCAAGACCAGTCGGCTGATCAGCAGCGCCAGGGCCGCCATGGGATTAAAGTAGTAGATGAACGTAATTAAGGGATAGAAAAGCACCTGCAAGACCATAAACGCCTGCAGCGGCAGAGCCGAATGGAAAGCCGCGTGCATCCAGCGTTTGCGTTGGTGCAACCAGTGCCAGATATTGGGCATGGGTTCCGTCAGGGCGGTGACTTCCTTTTCCATAAACTGTTTGAAGTGGTAGCCCCGCTGCACGATTTCGTGAAACAGCTGGTGGTCTTCGGTGATGGAAAAAGGCAGGTGTTCGTATCCCGCCGTGGCCTGATAAGCCTTGCGCGTGACGGCCATATTGTTGCCAATGGTGGAAACCGGGATACCCAGATCAGAAATGAGGGAGACCAGGCCCAGCGAATACACCCAATCGACCGACTGCAGGTGGCCAAAAAGGGCACTTCCTCTGATAACGGTAAAACCCGTCACTACGCCGGTTTGGCGGTCGAAGCCTTCCAGCATGCTCTCTACCCAGTGGCGGGGAAGCTGAATGTCGGCATCGGTGAAGAAAAAATATTCACCTTTTGCCTGCCGGGTAAGCTGCGCCAGCACATTGGCCTTACCTTGTGCGTTTCCCAGGTTATGACCGATGTTGACTAATTGAAACCAGGGCTTATCGCGAATAAAGTGAGCAATGAGTTCCTGCGTACAATCTTCGGAATGGTCATTTCCTACCAGCACTTCCAGCCGGTCTTTGGGATACGTCAGTTGATCGACCGAACGCAGGCAAGCCATGATGTTTTTTTCTTCGTTGCGGGCAGCAATCATAATGGTCACCAGCGGCCAGTGCGGCGGGGATTCTTCTGGTACAACAGCGACTTTGGGCTTCAATAGCCGAACAATGGCACCCAGAAATAACAGGGGAGAAAGCGCTGCCAGTAAACAGGCTACCCAAAATAATATATTCATCAGATTATTCAACTAGCGATAGAGCCTGCTTTTGCTAAGTCCGTCCGGAAACAGCCACGTTTTCGATGTGAATAACCTGATTAAGGGGAATGACTTTCTGATTGGACAAACGGACGTATTCTACCCGCAGGTCAGTATATACATCGTTGATTAACCCGGCTATCTCTTGTTCCCCTCCCTCATCATCCTGGTACACCAGCCGGTAAGGCTGCCGCGCAGCTACCGCAGCGGCTAACTCATCGTAGAACTGGCTGCGTACGGGATTAAAATCTTCATCGAAATCCGCTTCTTTTTCCATAGCCGCCATTCATTTACGTGGATACTCCGGATCAGTCAGCCTTCCGTTTTCTTCAGATTCAAACGCGAAAAGCCCCAAATGGTTAAGCAATAAGCCAGGTTCCTACCCGGCTCCAATCAACTTTGAGCCGGTATCATCCGTATAAGCTCTTATATTTTTATCCGTCTAATTCAAATTCATATGGAAACGCCCGAAAACAATAAACCCGAAAAACAAGTATCAGCTGAAAAACTTCATCCGGGTTCAGAGAAGAATGATCCTCAGAAGGAAAAGGTAGAAGCGGCCAAGTCGGCCAATACCGCTACCCAGGATGCCGGCCTCAACAAAAGTGAGCACGATGATCAGGTAAACGCCTCACTCAATAAAAACGACATCAATCAGAACATTGTAGAACTGCAGGAGAACGAGGGCGAACGTTCTCCGGAAAACGAAGCCCGCACCGATGGGCCCTACGGTGTACAGGAAGAAGGATACGGAATTGAGAATGATGAACCGATCGCCGAAAATTAAACCCGCATTATTTCCACGCATTGCTACGCCTTCCCGCATTGGAGAAGGCGTTTTTTTATGCTTTGCAGCAGCAAACTTTCCGGCATTTCATCTTCCAAAATATTTTTAAGAAAAACCCTTTTTTGAAATGAGAAGTGTATTGTAAAAAAACAAGACGCTCTTTCAGTAGAGGGTGCCTCAGAAGTACCGGTTCTTATGGCGGAGGGCTTCGTTTTAGCCGGGTGTCTTATGAAATAGAATCGGCACAAAAAGAAAAACGCTTTGTAAGATTGAAGGCAGATTAATGCCCTACCATATGATTTATTAAAGAATACTGCTAAATCTGCTCACTCATCAGCTCAACCCATCTGTCAATTTAGCGCGTAAAGGCAGTTACCTTTTCAAAATAATGAATATTAATGGTCAAATATTACATACGTTTTTTATTTCCGGATCGTGCAGTAATATTTAATTACTTAAACTGACCTAACGCTGAATCCAATGAAAAAACTGATCCTTTGTACTGCGTTTGTTTTTTCTGCTCTGGCCTCCTTCGCTCAAGAAACGGCAGAAGAGTTTTATCAACAAGCAAATTTGAAACTCAGACAAGGAGATACCCTGGGTGCCATTGCTGCCTGCGATCGGGCCATCGAACTGGCTCCCAAATACGCGGAAGCCCACAATGGCAGGGGTGTTTTGAAATACCTGTCGGGCAATATGAAGAATGCCATTCAGGAATTCGACCAGGCCATTGCTGTGGATCCTCATTTTGCCAAAGCGTATTATAACCGGGGCTTGGCCAAACAGAAACTGGGTTTGCTGGAAGAAGCTTTTCAGGACTATGACGCCGCCCTTGAATTGAAACCTTACTATGTCGAAGTATATTTCAGCCGGGGGTACGTGTTGGGAGAGATGGGCGATTACCGGGGCGAAATCAAAGATTATTCAATGGCCATTACCCTCAAGCCTACCTACGCCGAAGCGTATTTCAACCGAGCCGTAGCCGAAGAGAAGATGGGCTTTCACAAAGACGCCGTACGTGATTACGACAAAGTCATCAAACTGCGGCCAGACGATGCCGATGCCTACTTCAACCGGGGCTTGGCGAAGGTAAGCCTGAACCGTTACGAAGACGCCATCCTGGATTTTAACCGCGCGATTGAACTGAACCCTTCCAGCACGGAAGTATACTACCACAAAGGCGTGGCCATTGCCAAACTCAGCAGCAGCGTTGAAAAGAAGAACGACAAAAAGACCCTATAAACCTAGCCAAAACCGATTCGAGTAAATCCAAAACACTGCCCACTCTCCGGAGCCGGGCAGTGTTGTTTTTAAGTGCGCCCATCGGCCTGCTTCCGGGCTAATCTTTACTCTGCCTATCGAAAAGCAGCCAGGCTTTTCCTATCTTTCCGATCCGTATTTTATTCAGGTTACAATCGATGGCCTCTTCAATCAAAACGCTGATTTTTCTGCTTATTGCCTGCTGTCTTTCTTCCTGCAATCACCAACCCGATGCCAAAAAAATAGTGGATCGGGCCATTGAAGCCCACGGCGGCGACCGTTACCAACGGTTCAGCCTCTCCTTCGACTTTCGTGGCCGGCACTATTCGGCCAAGCGGGACGACGGGCTGTTTACGTACGAACGGGCTTTCAGCGATTCGATCGGACAGGTGAGGGACGTACTCAGCAATGAGGGCTTTTACCGGGAAGAAAACGGGCAGCGAGTGGATCTGACCGATAAGCAACGGAAAGCGTTCACGGCTTCAGTCAATTCCGTAATTTATTTTATTCTCCTGCCCTTCGGTCTCAACGACGAAGCCGTTCTGAAAAAATACCTGGGAGAAGCCACCCTGGAAGGCAGACGCTACCATAAAATCCAGGTGAATTTTCGTCAGGAAGGTGGCGGCGCTGATTACACCGATACGTTTGTGTACTGGATCGATCAGGAGCGGCACACGATGGATTACCTGGCCTATACCAACGAAGGCCTGCGCTTTCGGAAAGCAGTCAATCCGCGCTTTATCAAGGGCATTCGTTTCGTCGACTACCTCAATTACGAAAGCAAACTGTTTCCCGATGCGCCCGTTGCCAGCCTGGACAGCCTCTATTCGGCCGGTAAACTGAATAAGCTGTCTGAAATTATCAATGAAAACATATCAGTGAGTAATGATGATAGTGAATAGTGGTACTAATCACTCAATCAAGCCTTCAATCCTTCTGGACTTGGGCGCCATTTGAAGGCGGTGGGATGAATGGCCCGCTGGATAGCCAGGATGCCATTGAGGTGATCGTATTCGTGCTGAAGCAATTCCGACAGGTCATTTTCGAGCAACATCGTTTGTTCCTGCCACTGCAGATCGCGGAAGGTAATGCGACAACGGTAATGGCGCATTACCCGGACCAGCAGGTTGGGAAAACACATACAATCGTCCCACAACTCCATCATTTCGGGGCTTTCTTCAGTAATGACCGGATTGATAAACACCACTGGCTGGTCAATGTGAATGTAGATGAGCCTTTTCATCACGCCGATCTGGGGAGCGGCAATGGCCCGGCCAGCCTGGTATTTGGCACGAAATTCCATCAAAATGTCGTGCAGATCGGTTACTACGGATTTCATAGCCGGCAGTTCCTCTTCTTCTACAGGACAGGCCTGCTCATAGAGCCGGGGATCGCCCAGTAACAGCAATTTTTCTAGCTTCATGGTTCTCTTTTATCTGATTTTAATGGGCCGTATCAGCCTTTCCGACAATACGTCGGCAATCACCTTTGCCTTCTGATCGTCGCTCAGTCGCTTTAATCTGAACCGGTAATGATGCGGAAAGAGCGCAGCGAACAATGCACCGGTCACACCTCCAAGTACGGCGCCTCCCAATAATATACTGGGCGCATTGACACCCTTTACATCACCAATACTATTTAGCAGCAGCAGAGCGGATCCTCCTTGAGCGACTCCCACCAGACTGCCAATCAGAAAGCCTTTCCCCACCCGGGTGCCGTGGTAGATTTTCAGTTCGGTAATCTGATTGACCTTTACGGATCGGGAGCGACCACGCAGGGTATAGTACAAGGTAGGTCCACGCAGACTATCCAATGAAGTTACTTTGATGTACTGGTGGTTGCTGAGTCTGATCCAACTCTTTTTGAAAGACTGTTGAGCCCGATACGTGGTATCCGATTCAAGCGGGGGAGCGGTCTCGTGGATGGAGGCAACTTCATGTAGGCTGCCGGCCACAGCATTCCCCAGAAAGGACGGGCACAACAGTAGCAACAGTATGGGCCAATGGCTGATTGGGCTCAGCTTAGCACTTGCATATTTCATATTAAACCCGTTTGAACAGGGGTATAAACAAATGAAGATTTTGAAAACCATATTGTGCAGCGCAGTTATTTGCAAAATGCCGACGCTTTTGGGTAAATTAGCTATTCAGCACGCCTTACTTACAGACGTCCGGGCAGCGTGGTTTTTACATCTTTTTTCTCTGTAACGTCACCTAAATTGCCCACCGGTCCACTTCTTCAATTAAATAAATTCTGACTTATGAAAAGCTATTTATGGATGGTTTTATTGACCGCTTTTTCGGCCTTTCGGCTGAGTGCCCAGCCAGCTTTACCGATTGACGAAGAAACAAAAAAAATCACCTATTCCGCCGTTGTAAACGTAGGTAGTACGAAAAAAACCGAACTGAGCAACCGCGCCCAGGCCTGGGCTTCCAACCGGAAATACCTGGTACCTAAGGCCCAGGCCACCGGCGAATATAAGTGTAAGGGAACGTTTACCGTGCAATACCCCAGCATTGCTCCCGGCAAGACCGACAAAGGAACCGTTACGTTTTTTACCACGATCTACCTCAAAGATGGTAAATACAAGTACGTTATGACCGACTTTACGCACCAGGATGTATTGGGCAGAGGCGACGGAGGAAAGCTGGAAAACGCGACGCCGGAATGCGGCAAATTTATTATGAGCACCAGCAGCTGGAACAAAATCAAGGAACAGACCCAGGCGGAAATGGAAAAAGTGGTCGCCAGTCTGAAAGAGGAAATGGACCGCAAACCCGCTCCACCCAAAAAGAAAGCCAGCGATTTTTAGTCCTGAATAAGAACCACAGCCCTGGCAGAGCAGTCGCTGCCAGGGCTGTTTTATTTTGTCAAAACCATATTGCCTTCCGGGAGTTATGTATGCAATAGGCGGTTTTCCGCCATCGCACCCATTACCTCCTTATGTCCTTCCCCATTGCTCTGTTCTGGCTTCGTCGTGATTTGCGCCTGCACGACAATGCCGGATTGTACTACGCGCTTCGTAGCGGCTACCCGGTACTGCCCATCTTTCTCTTCGACACCGACATCCTGGATCAACTGGAAGATCGCCGTGACCGACGGGTTGAATTTATTCACCGGTCTTTACTGGAAATGCAGCGTGAATTGACCCAAATGGGTACTTCCCTGTTGGTGCGCCATGGCAAGCCTTTGGAGTTGCTGAAAGCCATTCTGGCGGAATACCCGGTGGCCGAAGTATATGCCAACCACGATTACGAACCCTACGCCACCCGCCGCGATGAGGAGGTGGCCCGGTGGCTGCGGGAAAAAGGCATTCCATTCCGGACTTTTAAGGATCAGGTCATTTTTGAAAAAAACGAACTGCTTACGGCAGCGGGCAATCCCTATTCCGTTTTTACGCCTTACAGCCGACGATGGAAAACCCAGTTGAATGACTACTTTCTGAAGCCGTATCCGAACCATAAATACTTCGGCAACTGGCATCCCCTGCCTGCACAACCCATTCCTTCCCTGGAATCGCTGGGTTTCCGGCCCACCGGATCGGCTTTTCCGGAAAAGGAAATACGGGATGAAATACTCGACCATTATCACCAACAGCGGGATTTTCCGGTCCGGCCAGGCACCAGCCGCCTCAGCGTGCACCTGCGCTTTGGCACGGTCAGCATCCGCACCCTGGCCGCAAAAGCCCTGGGACGGAGCGAAACCTGGCTGAATGAGCTCATCTGGCGGGACTTTTATATGATGTTGCTCTACCAGTTTCCCCACATCCGGCAGCAGTCGTTCCGACGGGAATACGACCACATCCGCTGGCGAAACAACGAAGCGGAGTTCGTCCGGTGGTGCGAAGGACGGACGGGTTATCCCATTGTAGATGCTGGCATGCGCGAACTCAATGCCACGGGCTTTATGCACAATCGCGTGCGCATGATCACGGCCAGCTTCCTTACCAAGCACCTGCTCATCGACTGGCGCTGGGGCGAAGCCTACTTTGCCCGGAAACTACTGGACTACGATCTGGCCGCCAATAACGGAGGCTGGCAGTGGGCAGCCGGTTCGGGTGCCGACGCCGCTCCTTATTTCCGGGTGTTCAGTCCGGCGCTCCAAACCAAAAAATTTGACCCAAAAGGCGAATACATCCGGAAATGGGTACCGGAGTTTGATAGCCTGGATTATCCGGCCCCAATTGTAGAACACGCCTTTGCCAGAGAGCGGGCGTTGAAAATGTATAAAGAGGGATTGGGCAGTTTCCGAGCCAATCAAATAATAGTTTAATAAAAGAGGCAAATGTAAAGAAGCTCCGCATTCAGCTAAAATTGAGTACTTTCAGGAGATGGAATGCGCAGCAAGACCTTTTTAACCCAGATGATTCATCGGATGTAAAACTGACGCCCCATTCGTGTGAAGACGCTTTCGGTATGAACTTTCACTTCCCGCCCAACCTGACTACCTTCGCAGCGGCATTCCTGACCTGCCTGGTTACGTTACTTTGTTCCTGCTCCATGACCACACCCACCAATCCCGGCCATTCCACTTCGCAACCCAAGGCGGCCCCCGTCCCTATGCCCCTGCCCGATTCTTTGCCCACTCCCCCTCCGGCACCCGAAGCTGGCTACACTTACCTGGCCCTGGGCGACTCCTATACCATTGGAGAAAGCGTATCGGATAAAGACCGCTGGAGTGTGCAACTGGCCGATTTGTTAAGAATGGAAGGACTGCCCGTTCAGCCACCCGACATCATTGCCCGTACCGGCTGGACAACCGATGAGCTTGCTCAGGCCATTCGCACCAGTGGCAATGTCCGAAAGTACGAAATGGTTTCGCTGCTGATCGGCGTCAATAACCAGTACCGGAGCCAAAGCAAAGACAAATACCGGCAGGAGCTGGTAGATTTGCTCCGCACGGCCACGGATTTCGCCAATGGCAATGCCAGGCGGGTATTCGTGCTCTCCATTCCCGACTGGGGCGTTACTCCCTTTGTTTCCGATCGGGATCAGCAACAGATTGCAGTGGAAATTGATGCCTTCAATGCTATTGCCAAAGAAGAATGTACGCGGGCGGGCATTGAATTCATCGACATCACGCCCCTTTCCCGTACGGCTCTCAACGACACCTCCCTGGTAGCGGTCGACCGCCTGCATTTCTCGGGTAAGATGTACCGGCTCTGGGCCGAAAAAGCCTTGCCAACGGTTCTTCGGCTATTGCGGCCATAAACAATAAACGCGGAATGCCGTAGACGGGAGGAGTGCCACTAAATCCCGTGAGCGATGTTCAGAAACCTATTCAAACTATTCTTGCTGAGTAAATTATTCGGAGGCGGCGGTGGAGGCCGACGCGGAGGCATCGGCTGCCTGGGCCTGATTATTATTATCGTAGTGCTCTACCTGATTTACCAGTATTTTTACGGCTATTGAGCCTTGCTCTCCGTTCGTTTTCTCTCTTTGGGAGCGGCTGCTGACCACTTAAACCACCACGCGGACCGGGCGAAAATGAGCCGTGTCTGAAACTGACACACAATCTGTTAACAAAAAAATCCCAGGGAAGGTAGCTCCATTGTCAGCTACCTTCCCTGGGATTTGTATTCAAATGCATGCGTCTCCTTATCCGTCTTTCGCGACCGGTTCCGATTCAATATCAACCGCCAGAACGGGTGGCTTGCGGTGACAGGGCTTTGGATGAAAGCAAACCGGCCGGCACCCGTAATTCGCCGGTATGGGCATCGATCAGGCCATTTCGTTCTTCTTCAATGTTGGTAGCCTGGGTATAAATATCGCCGGCAATGGGCCGCTTACGGAGCTCTTGCTTGAAAAGGGCGATTCGTTCTGCCCGGTCTTCCGAATCTTTAGGCCCTCCGTAGTCAACAAAACCAAAGCCACCCCATTCGCTTACTACCAGCGGCACCTGCCTCCGGTAAAAAAAGGGATCGCCCACCACCAGTGGAAAGGCTGCTACTCCTTCCATTTCACCTTGCACCAGTCGATCCAGCAGTTCGCACCAGCGATCGGGGTCGGGCGTGTAAAGGTGGGCAGTCAGCAGGTCAGACTTCAGTCGACCTTCCTGAGAGACGTGGTGCCAGCCATCGTTGTCCACCACCAGAAACTGCGGATGGTGAATCTGCATAAAATGATACATATCAATGATGTACTGGCGGGTTTCGGGATTGTAAGCGATGTCCTGGGCACCCCAGTCCTCATTGTACAGACTCCAGAGCACAATGGAAGGATGGGTTTCCATCAGTGCCAGCATGCGCATCAATTCATCGTAGTGATTCAGGCGGCTTTTGTGGCTGGAACTGTGTGGCGAAGGTACTTCCACCCACAGCAGCATGCCCATTTCGTCGGCCAGGTTGTAGATGCGCGGATCTACCCCGGCAATGTGAATGCGCACCAGGTTGCAGCCCAGTTCCTGCATGGCGTGCATATGCAGTCGGATTTCTTCGTACGTGGCGGTACCAGGCTGGTAAAGAATGCCGTCCAGGTAAATAGGTTGGTTGTTGAGGTAGATGGTGCAGCCCCGGGTTTCTATTCTCCGCAGCCCGAAGGAAGTTTCTATTTCTGCCGTATACCCGCTCTCATCAATCAATTGAGCTACCAGCCGGTACAGATGAGGCGATTCGGGCGACCAAAGTTTCATGCCCGGTAATTCCAGCACCACCCGTTGCCGCTTCTGGCCAGCCTCCAGTCTCAAAGGAAAGTCAGACGTTGCCAGGGGCACTCCATTGGTTTGGTGGCGGTCGTATACTTTTACCCGCAGCTTATAACAGCCCGGGTCGTGAATGCGCGTGGTGAAGTTGAACCGCACCAGTTGGTCTTCGATGGTACTCAGTACGCCCACCCGGGAGCGCAGCCGGTTCCGCTCTACTGTCTCCAGCCAGATGCTGCGTACGGCACCGGTATTGGTCTGGTACCAGATCCCGCCGCGTTTGTACACGTGCGATTCCTGCTTTCCCCGGGGTATTTCCGCATCCATCGTGTCGGCAATGCGGACGGTAATCCGATTCACCGGGCGCAGCATTTCCTCACTCAGCTCAAATGAAAAAGAGGTGTATTCGCCGTAGTGTACTTCCTCTCCTTCAATGGTGTGCAGCGGCAAGCCATTGAGCCAGACACGGGTTTCGTAACCGCAGGCCCCGAAAGTAATCTGAAACATGGAATGGCTTCGGTCTTCGACCTGTTCCGGCAGCGGAAACTCCCGCTCGTACCAGGCCACCACTTTATCGTGCCAGGTTGCCGGAGAATGCTGATCTTTGGCGGCAGCCAGGTGTTCTTCTACCGTGCCCGGCCAGTGGGCAATATCCTGGTAGTCGTGCGAAAGGTGCCATCTTTCCTGCAAGCCCTTATCGTCCGGGTCCAGCGCAAATCGCCACTCCCCGTCGAGCAGCATAAAAGAGTTGGAGCGAAGGACAGCCCTTGGCAGTGGATTGATGAAATTTTCATTAGAGGTAATTTCTTCCTGGGATTCGGTAAGCCCAAAGTTAGGATGGTCTGGATTCATAGAGTAGATTGATGAGATCGGTACTAACGTTTATGGCTTTTACGTTGATTACACCGATTCGGATACTTCTATTGTACCCCAGCATCTCCCGATATCCCTAAAAAGGCTTCCCTTCAGATTTCGCCCTCTTCGGGCATCACAAAGATAAGTATGATATATACAATGATGGGAGAGCCCACACCTACCACTGTACCAATTGCAAACAATACCCTAATTATCGTAGGATCTGTGTTAAAATATTGGGCAATGCCACCGCAAACCCCGGAAATCATCCGGTCAATCCGCGATCTTCTGAGTTTTTTTACCATTGGAGTACAAGAGTTAATGTGCTGATGTGCTAATAAATAAAGTTTACTGTTTACTGTTTACTGTTTACTGTTTACTGTTTACTGTTTACTGTTTACTGTTTACTGTTTACTGTTCACCGGTATTTCGAGAATAATTGAATTGTCGCTCAGGTATTTTTCCATCACGTAACTTTCCGGCTTCAGGTGCTGAGTCCGCGCAAATTCGCGCATATCCTCCTGTACTTCGTCGGGTGAGGGAGAAACCAGGAAGTGCGCCTGGATATTTGCCTGCACCACCTGCGATGTATGGACCACCCGGCGGGTAAAACCCGGGGGTAGAGTTTGCAGGGAATCTATCACCCAAACACCAATCAGCCCTTCTATTTCTCCCTTCCTTCGCTTTTCCCTGGGTATATCTTTATATAAAGCACCTAATTCGCCCTTTAGCGTCCCCTTTTCGTACAATTGGCGAACCGACTGATAGATACTATCCAGGTGGGAACTTCTTACGGGGCCGTCGTAAGGTAATCCAACCAGTACCCGGGGGCCGGATACGGGTTGGCTGCTGATTGAAATATCGTTGAAGCCACCCAGAAAGGTGTACAAGCCCAGTATGATGGAGCCAAAGATTACCAAACCGATCAACACGAGAATACGTCTGTTCATTTCTTTTTTATGGTCACACCCGCAAGGAAGTACCTTCCGCTTTATTTACCAAAAACGATGGGGATGGATGTAAAAAAAGCCTGCTGAAAGGCAGGCTGCAAACACGTACGGAGCAAGAAGAAATTCTTTTTCATTATCATCCTGATATCAGCGGGCCGGCTGGTCCCGGATGATTTCACTACTGAGCCGCAGCAGTTCTATTTCGGCCAGTTTGGTATTAAATTCCGCATCGATCAGTCGGCCAGCCGTTCGCACCACGTTCAGCTGCACATCGCGAAGTTCCAGAAAAGTAGCCACGCCGATCCGGTAACGTTCTACGGCAATTTCAACGTTTTGCTGGGCTACGTTCAGGTTCTGTTGCTCAATCGAGAGCAGGTTCAGGCTGTTACGGTAATTGTTGTAAGCTACCTCCAGGTTAGCATCCAGTTGCAATTGCAGGTCATTGATTCGCAGGTCGGCGATTTCCTTTTGAATCTTGGCGTTCTGAATTAAGCGGTTCTGATTAAAGCCGTTGAAAATGTTCATTGTAGCCGAAATGCCGTAGTTGAAGCCCAGGTTTCGGTTTTCACTGGCAAACCCGGTCTGGGCCGTATTCTGGCTGTATCCGTAGCCGGTAAACACGTTGATGGTCGGCCAGCGCTGTCCTTGTAGGATTTTGGTCGAAAAATAGGCGGCGTTGCTCCGGTGCTGCGCCAGAATCAGGCTGGGGTTATTGCGGCGGGTGGCCTCTTTCAGGTTGGCCAGGTTTAGCGTTTCGTCAACGATAATCGTATCGGCTACTGAAAAGGGCGTATTGCCCGCCCGGCTCAGCACCTGGTTCAAACCTACCTTGGCGTTCTGCAATTGCTGCACCTGCAGAATTACCGTCGAGCTATCCGTATTGTAATCGACCTGGGCGGCCAGGTAGTTGAGTTTCGAACCGCTGCCCACTTCGTACTGCGCCCGGGCCAACTCCAACCTTTGGGCCGATATTCGCAAGGCACTGTTGAGCACGTTGAGCCGCTGTACCTGCTGAATCACGTTGTAGTAATTGTTGCTCAGGGTAGCTACTGAGTTTTCCATCACAATCTGCAAGCTGTCACGCGCGGCCTGTTTCAACTCTCCAAACCGACTGTAGGCGTTGAACATGGCCATTCCGTTGAAAATGGTCCAGTTCAGGGTAGCGTTGGCCTGCTGGTTATCGCCGCGGGCTCCGTTCACATTCTGCACCTGCACCACCCCATTGGGATCAGGAAAACGGACTACCCGCGAATCGTTGATGTTATAAGTTTTGGAAGCATTCACCCCCAGCGTGGGTAAAAAGCCAGCGTTGCCCAGGGTATAGTTATTGGCCGCCACTTCGGTACTTCGGTCTGCAATCTTGATCGAGAAATTATTCTCCATCAGCAGTTGAATGGCTTTTTCGATGGTGAGGGTGTCCTGGGCAGAAACACTTCCGGACAAAAGAAAAAGGAACAGAAAAAAACGTTTATGCATAAATAGATGGGCTGATACGCAAATGGAGTGAAGATTGAGTGTAAAACAAATACTGCATAAAACAATGGAAGTGCATTCCAGGTGGCATCGTTTCTCTGCAACGGCAGAACCTCTGCTATCTTTCAAACCCGCAAGGTTTTTGAGACCTTGCGGGTTTTATTCTTGCGCAAAAGGAACCGCTTTCAATACCTTTCACTAAGCTCAGGCGACGACTTCTTCCAGCTCTTTTACCTTTGGCTTTGGCTTTTTGTCTTCTTTCTTTTCCCTGGAAATATACGTGTACAGGGCCGGAATCACGTAGAGGGTAAGCACCAGAGAAAACATCAAACCGCCGATAATGGCAATCCCAATGGGCATCCGGCTTTTGGAGGCTGCTCCCAGCGCCAGCGCAATGGGCAGGGCACCCAGTACCGTCGCCAGACTGGTCATCAGAATGGGCCTTAGTCGCTGGGTAGCCGCATCAATGGCTGCCTCCGTCACGGAAAGTCCTTCTTCTTTACGCTGATTGGCGAATTCCACGATGAGAATCCCGTTTTTCGTCACAATTCCAATTAACACAATGATCCCGATCTGGCTAAAAATATTGATGGTCTGATCGAAAATCCAGAGCGACAATATGGCACCGGCCAGGGCCAGTGGTACCGTAAACATAATGGTGAATGGATCGGTGAAACTTTCGAACTGGGCCGCCAAGGTAAGGTAAATAAGCACCAGGGCCAGCATAAAGGCGAAGATCAGGCTGCTCGAGCTTTCCGAAAACTCCTTGGACGTACCGGCCAGGCTGGTGGAGAAACTTTCGTCCAGCAGTTCATCGGCAATTTTCTGCATTTCTTCAATTCCCTGGCCCAGCGTTACACCAGGGGCTGTGGAAGCCGAAACCGTGGCTGCCAGGTAGCGGTTGTAGCGGTACAATTGAGGCGGACTGCTTTGATCCGTTAAACGCACCACGTTGTCCATTTTGATGAGTTCGCCCTTATCGTTTTTCACGTAAATGGAGTTCAGATCCAGCGGTTCATCGCGGCTGTCGCGATTGGCCTGTCCGATCACCTGGTACTGCTTGCCGTCCATGATGAAGTAGCCAAAGCGCTGTCCGCTGTAATAGAGTTGCAGGGTCTGGGCGATGTCAATCACGGAAACGCCCAGGATCCGGGCTCTTTCGCGGTCAATGTCAATCTGTAACTCCGGCTTGTTGAACTTCAGGTTCAGATCTACTACCTGAAATTTCGGATTGGCCCGTGCTCGGTCCACGAAAGCCGGAATTACCTCTTTCAGCTTATCGAAATTCGGGGCCTGGATCACAAACTGAACGGGCAAGCCACCGCCCCGACCGCCACCGATGGTTTGTTCCTGCACAATGAACGTACGGGCAAAATTATATTTCTTGGTGAGATTACTCAGTTCATCGGCCAGTTGCTGCTGGGTTTTTTCGCGCTCCGTGGGAGGCACCAGCGTAATGCGCACAAACCCAGTATTGACCGAAGCCGTCGCCCCGAAGCCGGGTGCCGTTACCGAGAGAATGGATTCGCGTTCGGGCAGGGTGTCCACCAGATTGATCATATTGCCGATGTATTTCTCCATCAGTTCGTATGAAACGCCTTCGGGAGCCGTAGAAACGATCTGAAGGCGGCTTTTATCTTCGATGGGAGCCAACTCCGATGGGATCTGCGAGCCAATGCCCAGCACCATTCCGCCTGACACCACCATAATGACAATGGCAACCCAGCGGTGGCGCATGAAGCTTTGAAGGGTCTGGTTGTACTTCTCGGTCATTCCCTCAAAAAAGCGCTCCGTTACGCGGTAGAATCGGCTCTTTTTTTCTTTTCTCCGCAGGAACCGGGCACTCATCATGGGCGTCAGCGTGAGCGAAACGAACGAAGAAATGATAACCGCACCAGCTACTACAATCCCGAACTCACGGAATAATCGGCCAGTCAACCCCGATAGGAACACAATGGGAAGGAATACGGCCGTCAGCGTAACGGTCGTGGATACAATGGCAAAAAATATCTCCTGAGAGCCTTTGTGCCCCGCTTCGTGCGGCTCCATACCGTCTTCTATCTTCTGGTAAATGTTTTCCAGCACCACAATCGCGTCATCTACCACCAGACCAGTAGCCAGTACAATGCCCAGCAGGGTCAGAATGTTGATGGAGAAGCCGGCAATGTACATGATGAAGAAGGAGCCGATCAACGAAATGGGAATGGCCAGCACGGGAATCAGGGTAGTGCGCCAATCGCGGAGGAAGATGAAGATCACCAGTACTACCAGACCGAAGGCAATCAGGATGGTTTCCTTTACTTCAAAAATGGCTTTGCGGATGTTGACGGTCGTATCCAGGGCAATGCCCATCTGGATATCGGCGGGCAGTTCCTTCTTGATCTGCTCCACTCTTTTGTAACATTCGTCGGCAATGGCAATGTAGTTGGCACCGGGCTGGGGCGTAATGGCCACGCCTACCATCGGAATACCTCCATTGCCGCGCAGAATGCTGCGTTCATTTTCAGGGGCCAGCACGGCTTCGCCCAGATCACGGAATTTCACGATGGAACCTTCGGTTTCCTTGATGATCAGTTCATTGAACTCTTCGGCTGTAGTCAGCCTTCCGATCGTTCTCACTGTCAGTTCCGTACCGTATCCTTCGATCCGTCCGGAAGGTAATTCCACGTTTTGCCGGGTGAGGGCATTGCGCACATCCAGCGGGGTCAGTTGATAGGCCGCCAGTTTGTCGGGGTCCATCAGCAGGCGCATGGCGTAGCGCTTTTCTCCCCAGATACCAATGGAACTTACGCCCGGCACCGTTTGCAGGCGCTCTTTGAATACGTTGTTGGCAATGGCACTCAGGTCGAGCAACGTGCGGGCATCGCTCTGCACCGTAAAGGAAAGAATGGGGCTGGCATCGGCATCGGCTTTCGACACCACGGGCGGATCGGCATCGGCTGGCAGGTTGCGGATCACACCCGACACCTTATCGCGCACGTCGTTGGCAGCGGCTTCCAGATCCACGCTGAGGTCAAACTCTACCGTGATATTGCTGCGCCCGTCGCTGCTCACCGACGAAAGCGACCGGATGCCCGCAATGCCGTTGATGGCTTCCTCCAGTCGCTCGGTAATTTGCGATTCGATGACGTCCGCATTGGCGCCCACGTAATTGGTGGAAACGGTGATGATGGGCGGATCGACGCTGGGATACTCCCTTACACCCAGGGTAGTAAACCCGATGATGCCGAACAGGACGATAACAACGGAAAGAACGGTGGCCAGCACTGGTCTTTCAATGCTTACGGATGAAAGGTTCGTCGCCATTATTTGATGCTGGGGTTTGAATTGGCTGCCACTTCACTTTCTCTGATCTTCACTTTTACCTGCGAACTGTCTTTCAGTTGCAATAGCCCGGTCAGGATCAGGCTGTCGTTGGGTTGCAGTCCTTCGGTAATCTGAATGCGCCGCTCCGTACGGATACCCGTTTGTACGGGCAATTCCCGGGCTATACCGTTTTTATACACGTACACCGTCTGTCCTTTCACCGTAGGCACCAACGCTTCGGTTGGAATCAGCACGGCATTGTCGATGGTACCCACAGTGAGTTCGATGCGGGCAAAAGCCCCCGGAATCAGCTTGCCGTCCGGATTGGGACTCAGTGCCCTTACCTTCACGGAACGCGTAGCCAGATCGATTCTGGGTTCAATGGCGTACACTTCACCCTGAACTTTCTTACTCTGTGCTTCTCCGTTGATAGTAAAGGTAATTTTATCGCCCCGTTTTACTAAAGAAGCAAAACGCTCCGATACGTTGAATTCTATTTTGACCGGATCAATGTCCTGCATCGAAGCCATTAGCGTAGTAGGAGAAATGTAGCTCCCCACGCTCACCTGGCGCAAACCAATTACTCCGTCGAAAGGGGCCCGTATGGCGTACTTGGCAATCTGGGCTTTCAACTGCTGCAGGTCGGAACGGATCGTATTGAGTTGCGTCAGCACAATGTCGTACTCCTGCTGGCTGATGGCTTCCTTCTCCAACAGTTTTTTCTGCCTGAATTCCTGGGTTTCATTGAGTTTAATGCTGTATTCCAGTTTCTGGCGTTGCGCCTGCAGTTCATCTTCGTTTACCTGCACCAGCAATTGTCCTTTTTTTACCTGCTGCCCTTCTTTAAAGAAAATGCCGGTTATCTTCCCGGATATTTCACTGCGGAGATCTACCTCTTCATTGGCCAGGACCGTTCCCGTAGACAATACCTTGTTACTGAGCGGCTCTGTCTTCAGTACCATTCCTTCTACCGAAACCGGACCGCCTCCTCCACCTCCGGCCTTCGATCCGGCAGCGGCCCCCTTGGCAGATTCCTTCCCTCCTTTCCCGTTATCGGCTTTCAGAAAGCCCAGTCGGGGATAGACCAGCAGAATGACAATGACCAGGCCAATGGATAAATACACAATGCGTTTCGCCGTTCGACTCATGAAAATGGGTATGGAATTAATAATGATACAATTTCAGTTATAACTTCGAATCTGATTTTAAGCCTTTTATATAAAGAGGAGTACTTTGCAAATTTGAAGCAACTCCGGGTTCCTTGCTGAATTTATCCGGACGATTGGGAAGATTCGGTTTCAGTTACTGACTGACTACTCCGCTCTCCCGTGTGCTTCGACAAAAGCGTTGTTTTCCTGCGACTGCGCTTACCGGTTTTCTCTAACCGGAACAGTACTTCATCCGCCGGAATCTCTGCCAAATTATTCTGTATAATCTTTAAAGAGGCAAAAAAGGCCTGTGTCTGTTCAGACGTCAGGTGCCTTAAAGCCTGCTCATTCAAGCCCCGGATACTTTGCCGGATATCAGGCACCAATGCTTTCCCCTTATCCGTTAGCACCAGAAAATTGGCCCGGCGGTCTTGGGTGTTGACCTGCCGTTTGATAAATCCCTTCTCCGTCAGATAGCCAACCACTCTTACTATAGAAGCTTTATCAATCTGAAAGTAATCCGCCAGATTCTGCTGCGTAAAGGTCTCTCCGGATTGCTCAATGGCCAGCAGTGCCAGAAAATACCGATCCAGGTCTATGTGAGACAGGGTATTAGTCATGGCACCCACGTATTTCTTTGCCAGAAAACTGAAATGGAGGCTTAACGGAACGCTCTGATCTTCTTTCCAATCCATCGGCTTACAATTCTTTTGCGACCCCAAAATTAGTTAGCAAAGTCAACTATATGAACAGGTGCCCGGCGGGCATTGTTTCGCCATGTGGCCATTTCTCTACCAACGGCTTGGTTTATTCGCCCAATGGGCCTAAAATCCAGTCAGAAAAACCGGTTCAGACTGAGATGAGCAACGGAAAAGGAGCCAAAACCTCCGGCTATCCTTATCTTTGAAGGCAAAATGTATTCCATGGAACTTACCCTGACTACACCTGCCCTGCTTTTTCCTACCGTCTCTCTGCTGTTGCTTGCCTATACCAATCGCTTCCTGGCCATCGCTGCCCTGATTCGGAATATGTACGCCCAGTACAAAACCCAGCCCGACCCGGTATTGCTTCCGCAGATTGAAAACCTGAAACGACGGGTACGGCTGATCCGGGATATGCAGTTCCTGGGTGTTTCCAGTTTGTTTATGTGTGTCCTGTGCATGTTTCTACTCTTCAACGGAAACACCACGCTGGGACAATACGTGTTTGGCGGGGCCCTGCTGCTGCTGATGGCGTCCCTGGCCCTTTCCATCCGGGAGATTCAGATCTCTATCCGCGCGCTGCAAATTCAGCTGAGTGATCTGGAAGAGGAAAAGAGGAAGGTGTGATTTTGGGAAAAAAGGGCGGGGGTTCAGACGGATATAAAAAAATCAAGCCCCTGCTTCAAAAAGAGCAGAGGCTTGAATAGAAGTTCAACTCAATGATTCACTAATTCTGTACCATCTGGCGATTGTTGTCCAGTTCGGTTTGTGGAATGGGCCATACGTACTGCTGGGCATCAACGGGTACACTTCCCTGCACACCTGATTTAGCCGGCAAGGGCAACAACTGGCGGGAGATATCAATGCCCCGGAAACCTTCGGCCATCAACTCAATTCTTCTTTCCAGCAGAATCGCATTCGTCAGTTCATCGGACGTGACAAACGAAACGGGTGTATACACCGCTGCCGGAGCCGACCGACCTCTGACGGCATTCAGCAAGTTAAGTGCCGTCGGATCCACCAGGCCACCCGTGCTGTTTCTGGAGAGCGCTTCGGCGTAGTTGAGCAGCACTTCGGCATATCGGATGATGGGCGGATAATCGGTGAAGGGGTTGGGAGCCGGAAACTTACGAACGTAGTTCAAGCCACTCACCGTTACGATCAATTCAGTACGACGAACATCCGCAGCCGTAAAGGCGGGATTGTTGAGAATGCCCTGGGTGCCCGGATCCAGGTAGTATTCTCCGTTGCCGAAGCCAGCCCCCGGCCGATTGAAGTAGTGACCCAATCCGTTTTGCACTCCGGGAATGTCATCAGTTGTCATCGGCAGAGAGAAAATGGATTCAGCACTGGTGTAAGGAGACGCAAATACCGTAGTAATGCTCGGTACAATCGCGTGCGCAACGCCGGTTGGGGCAGAAAAAGGAGCAGCCGTCTGACCTACAATTTTCTGTGCCTCTTCTACTACTTTCGCATAGTTCTGCATATTCAGATACACGCGGGTTTTCAGGGCAATGGCCGTATTGCGGTGCGCCCGGGTGGTGTTCAATAGGGCAGTGGTGTAGCTAAGGGGCAGATTTTGCTCGGCAAAATCCAGGTCAGCCACGATCTGATTGTATACTTCGGCTACCGTGCTTCTGGCCAGGTCGCGGTTTCCCGGAGCCACTTCCGCCTGCAAACGTAGCGGTAGTCCCGGGCTATTGCCATTATTCAAGGCGTAAGGCCGGGCATACAGATTGACCAGATAGTAATAGGCAATGGCCCTTACAAACCGGGCTTCACCACGGTACTGATTGGCCAGTTCCGCGCTGACCGCGTTCGGATTATCGTCTATGCCTTTCAAAAACACGTTGCAGCGATTGATCGTCAGATATCCATTTACCCAGGCGTTCAGCGGTTCTGCGTTGGTAGAGAGCTGGTTATAACTCCAGGCAAAAAGCCCCGTTACCCCGTTACCCAGCCGGTTCTGAAAATCCTCTCCACGCACTTCGTGGTATACCTGCATACGCCCGCCCAGAAACTGACCGTTTTTGAGCGACGCGTACAAACCGTGTACCTGCAACAATACCCGCGATGGCGTAGAAAAGGCTTCCCGATCAGCCAGCTGAGTGGGCGGCAAAGGGTTCAATACCTCATCCGGATTACAGGCTACTACCGAAAGCAGCAACAGTGTCAGTAAGGCAAACGTTTTTGAAAATGTTATTGTCGGTTTCATAGGTGAATGCTTATAAAAAATTAAAATACAACATTGATACCCAGGGTGTAAGTCCGTGCCTGCGGGGTAGAGTTACGATCTACGCCGGGAGCCAGGTTGGTAGCCTGGAAGCCCTGTGCGGCTCCGCTGGTACTGACTTCCGGATCAGAGCCCGTGTATTTGGTAATGATGAAGGCATTCTGTACCTGAGCGTACACACGAACGTTGTTCAAACCAGCTCTCTGAATGAAAGGCAGATCCCGGAAATTGTAGGCCAGTATAATGTTGCGGAAGCGCAGGAAGTCACCGCTTTCCACATTGCGGGTGATGGCGAAGGCCGATCCGTTGGAAACGTTGTCGGTATACACCACGCGGGGCACCGTTGTAACCTGACCCGGTGTGGTCCAGCGCTGCAATACTTCCGTGCTGTTGTTCCACATCCGCTGGTCGAGCAAACCGGCCTTGGTTCCGTTGTATATCTTGTTGCCACCCGAATACTGCAGGAAGATGCTCAGGTCGAAGCCTTTGTATTTGAAGGTGTTGTTCAGACCGCCAAACCAGCTGGGCAGCGTATTGCCAGCCAGAACGCGATCGCCGGATGGAGCCGGTGCTACTGCGCCATCACTCACGTAGGTCCAGCGGCTGGCTGCGGGTGCGGCGTGGTTGTACTGTACCTCTCTACCTTCCCGGTTGCGGAACATCGCTTGTCCGTTGGCCGGATTCACGCCTAACCATGGCACGGCGTACAAACTACCGATGGATTCACCCACCCGGGTGATGTTGGTTTGCTCCAGGCCACCGGTAAAAGTGTTGATGTCCGAGTTGTTGACATCCAGTTGCTGTACTTCGTTGCGCAGGGTTGAAATATTAAAGCCGGTAGTCCAGGTAAAGCCACCCCGATCAATGTTGGTCGTGTTGATGGCCAGTTCGATACCGGAGTTTTTCATCTTGGCTACATTGGAAAGGATGGCATTGCCAGGGATTCCTTTTGAGGGAGGCTCCGGGTTGAAGAGCACCAGATCGGAAAGGTCGTTACGATAGTAAGCAAACTCCACTTGCAGGCGGTTGTTGAAGAAAGATGCATCCACCCCTAAATCCAGCTTTTTGTTGGATTCCCAGCGCAGGTTGGAACTGGCCGCCTGAGCAAACACGAAGGTATTGCCGACGGGACCGTACAAGCCGCTGTTGTAAAGACCCAAAGAGCCAAAATCAGTGGGCAGGAAGGTATTTCCTACCGTTCCGTAGCTACCCCGGATTTTGAAATCGGTCATGAATCCCCATTCTAGGCCTTTGATAAAGTTCTCTTCGGAAAGACGCCATCCGGCAGATACACCCCAGAAGTTACCCCATTTGTTACCAGCCGCCAGGGCGGAGAAACCGTCACGACGAATATTGGCAGAAATCAGGTATTTATCAGCAAAGGACAAATTGACGCGACCAAAGTAGGAAAGCAACCCGTTTTTAGTCTGGAAGTTACCGACCGGTGGGTTATTGGTAAGGAAAGTACCCTGGAAGGTATTGAAGAAGGGATCGGCCACCCCCTGCCGGCTGGCACCCCATCCGTCGAAAGTGGTTTGCTGCCATTCAGTACCGGCCAGCGCAGTCAGGTTCAATTGATCAAACTTCTTGGTGAAATTGATGGTATTTTGCCAGTTGAAAAGACGACTCTTGAATAAGACGTTGTTGGCTAAACCACCCAGCGGAAAACCATCGCCGTGCACGGGTGATTGGAAGAGCAGGCCTTCCACGTTCAGATTGTCCAGACCATAGGTGGTTCTCAGGTTCAGGCCTTCCAGTATTTTCAGGTCCAGGAAGATGTTACCAAAAATCCGGTTGGTCTCATTGGTGGATTTATTCAGATCCAGTTCCGGCCGGGGATTGGGAAAGTTAAGACCTACGGCATTGGGTGCGTTGTTGCCAATGCCGACCCGGTTGTTTACTGCATCAATATTATACGTGCCATCTTCATTGTATACGGGCACGTTTGGTGGCTGCACCAGCGGAATCCGTCCGAGACCACTGGTGTTGAAGGCACCCGTGACTCCGGTGTTAGGAGATTGGCCCAAGCTATTGGAGTACTGTACGTTGGCTCCTACGGTAAGGCGGTCAATAATCTTGTGCTCAATGTTTACCCGGGTGGTATACCGACGGAAGTTATTGGCCTGCAGCATCCCTTGCTGATTGGTATATCCCGCAGAAAACAGGTAGGAGGTCTGATCGGTCGCTCCGCTCACGTTGATAGCATAATTCTGTTGCAATCCCATCCTGAATACCTCTTTGCTCCAGTCGGTATCTACAACGCGGCCACCAACGGTATCCAGGCGGGCAATTCCTTGTTCTACCGTACGACCACTCACCAGGCTGTTACCGGCTTCTACCCAGTTTCGGTAGCCTTCGTTCTTCATTTGTACGTACTGCTGGGCATTGAGCACGCTAAATTTCCGGAAAGGCTCGGTGAGACCTACCCAGGAGTCAATGTTTACGCTGGGTTTGCCTTTCTTACCCTTTTTGGTGGTGATCAGAATGACGCCGTTCGCCGCCCGCGAACCGTAAATAGCCGTCGCGGATGCATCCTTCAAAATTTCGTAGGATTCGATATCGCTGGGATTCAGATCACCCAGGGGATTGCTGACGGTAAAACCAATGGTATTGGCTGCGCTGCTGATGGGCAGGTTATCAATCAAGATGAGAGGCTGGGAGCTGGAGGAGATGGAATTGACGCCCCGGATCCGGATGATGGGAGCATTCCCTAATACCCCATTGGGGGTAGTAATGATTACCCCGGCGGCTCTTCCCTGTAAGCCCTGCTCAAAAGACTGCACGGGCAGACTGGCAATTTCAGTACCCTTGATCTGAGCAATCGAGCCGGTGATGTCGCGCTTTTGCTGGGTACCGTAGCCTACTACCACCACCTCACCTAATTCTTTCAAATCGGCCCGCATCCGTACGTCAATGGTGGTACGGTTGCCTATTTCCACTTCCTGGCTGACCAGGCCGATAAAACTAAAAACCAACGTAGCATTGGCGGGAACATTCAGCTGATAGGTTCCATTAGCGCTGGTAGTGGTACCATTGGTGGTACCTTTTACGGATACGTTTACTCCGGGCAAAGTCGAATTGTCTTCCGCGGATGTTACCCTGCCCGTAATAGTCCTCTCTTGCGCCCATGCTTGTCCCAGAAGAACAAACATGAAGACGCTACATAATAGTAGAATCCTCTTCATGTGATTATTAGGTTAAAAGATAAACTGAAATATTAATCCAAAATTAATAGTCTAGTTCACATTCGCAAAGTCCAAAAAGATAATTAATTAAAACAATTCTAATTCTTAGCCACTCCTTTGAAATCCTGCCAAAGTTTAATTGTAAGTTTTATTCAATTTAGCACAATCTTCTATTAGAACACCAAGTATACAATTAATTATCAATCAGCATTTTAACAATAAATAGTTTTGTACTAATAATAATTTAACTTTTAATAATCCCTTTGTACAATTTTTTAATATAGTCAACAAAATAGATATTAACCCTTATGTATTTTTTATTAACTCAATTATTTCCCCTTAATAAATGCATATCACTAGATTATGCAACCCCCAATTCACGAATTGATTTGATCAATCAATTTTAGCTTTATTCAATGATGAGTATGTAATATCAGTATGTGAATTTTACAATTCAACTGACACATCAAAGAAAAATTAATGGCTTAATTTTTTATATTTCACATACTCTGCGTGCATAATATATAATACCCACATTAGAATAATACAATATCGCCTCATGCGGCAATGAATCTAATCTCTCTAAATACGCGATAGGTTCATCTCCTAACTGACTACAGGAATTGGAAAAGGATCAGGCTAGGAATAAAGAGTGGGTTGTAGATTTACTTCATAGGCACAAATTTCGACTTCCTAAAACAAAAACCAGAACGCAAGTGAATTGTTTCAAACAAGATCAGTTAAAATATTAACTACCAAACTCACTAAACATAACCAAATTTAAAAAAACATATCAATTTAAAAGGATACACAGCCCAATAATTAGCATATTTTTTCTGAATGAGCCTCAAAATTAACCCCATTTTCAAATCAGAAATTTTTTTATGTCACCTTATGCATTCATACCTGAAGGGATCAGTTAGATACCACCAACAGGAAAAATGGGTGGTCACGGCATAGGCATTCACTTTTGAAGGCTTGGTCGTAGCTATCAAAGGAACATTTATCCCGGGTCACTATTTTAATGCTTTTAAAAAGAATTGATTTGTCATGGTGTTCGGATAAGTAATTGAACACTATTGTTTATAACAAGTGCTTAGCACAAAATGCAAAACATCAGATTTTTGCACTCAAATACTTTGTACTTTAAACTGTTCGCTCACTTAGAATGGCAGAATGGTTTGCTTGGGTGTGTATAGGTAAGCAGGGATCAGCCAGTGCATTCAGTGGGCCATTCAGGTAATCAGTTTTGGAACGCGCAATTAGTGCTTGAAATAGGAAAAGTGAGCTTTTATTGATTACGTCTTGCAGAATAAGCAGTCAGTACAAACTGTAGATATGACAAACGTGAATCAATCTTAATTGCATAAAAAAGGCGATTGGATCTGGGATCCAATCGCCTTTTAACCTTCTTTTGTTATTAACTCAATCAGTGAAATGGAAGCACATTGGGCGAAGTTTTATTGGCCACCAGCACCTTATTCATATTGTGCTTGATCACCACCGTCTTGGCTGCCTTATCGTAAGCAAAGGCATCCATATCAGTCGGGATGAAAGCAGGGGCAAAACCCTGCTTATTGGCTTCCGTAATATTGCTGTTGCTCAAAGCTTCTACTTCCGAAACCGGGAACTTGATTCCCAAATCAATCATCCGGCGCCCTTCCGCAATAAAAATTTCTTGTCTGAGCAGATACAAAGTTTCCAGTGCCTGATCTGCATCAACAAGTAAATCAACTGCAGCAGCCGTGAGTGAAGTGCCTGACACAATGGGGACAGTAATGTTACCAGCTTTTCTATTCAAAACTAATCCGGGTCTCAATGGGTCGGTTGCACTGGCTGCTACCAGAATGTCAGCTTTGTCAGGTCGATCTCCAGCGGCTACTGCTGGCGGAGAAGGTTGTGGACGATCTTCTACACTATCATCGAAGGTTTTCTTGCTATTGGGCCTGGTATTGGCAGCTGTGATGGCGTTCTTCATCGCATCTTTCGCATCAGGTAATGCCCCATCCGCAAGTGCTGCTTCCGCCAGTATCAAATGTGCTTCCTCTATTTTTTGGTAATAAATGGGGGCCTGCTCGTTAGTTGGACCTGAATATTTCGGATCCAGAAAATCCAGTCTTGGCAGCGGCTGCAAATCATCAAAAGTACCTCTCAAAAATAAGGCGGCCTGCATGGTATTAGCTAATGCATTCACACCATCATACCGAACGAATCTGGTAAAAGCAGGATCAGCAGCAATGGCACTTTGGGCACTGGTTCTGGCGTTGGTTTTATCTCCCAGGTTGTAGTAAGCACGAGCCAATGCCAGATAGTAACCCGCCTTTGCGCTCGCATTGGTAGTAAGAGCTACTGCCTGCTGAAAATCGGCAATCGCCAAATTGATATTTTCGGTAGGCGAAACCGCCGGGCCATTGGGTACTGCCGGCAAAGCCACGAATATTTCACCTGCCAGCAATTCTGCCCAACCTTTATAGAAGAATAGATCTGCTTCCTGATCCGGCGTAGTAGCCGGGTCAGCCGCTTTTACGGTGGTGAGCCCAAATTGGGCCGACTCTCTTAAGTCAGCAATCGAAAATTGGATCAGGTTGATTTGAGGGTCCTGAAAGTCCAGCTTTACCCCATCCAGGTTCTGATTATAGAAAGTACGGGTGTTTTGATAGTTGTCAGAAACAATCTCCTGATTAACGATTGCGTTGTTGTAAACGACTGCTAATTGCCTTTCTAAACCAATCAGCCAGTTCTCCATAGGATTTTCAGAGGCCAATACGTTACCCACGGTAAGATTGGGGTTGACAACTTTCGTAGGATCAACCAATTCACAACTGGTTGGTACCAGTGCCGCAACCAATAAAGCACATATATAATATTTTTTCATAAGTAAAAGCTTGGGTAAAAATTACAGACTAAAACGAAGGGTACCTAAGAACAAACGAGGTGCTGACTCAGTACCGTAACCAAAACCACCTACCGTAACCCGGTTTTGGCCAGCAGTGAGTGAACTAGTAGCCCCAGCTCCGGTCACTTCGGGGTCAAAGGTAGAAGAGAAGAAATTGAACGGATTCGTTACATTGAAACCCACCTCCAGGTTTTTAAATACATTGCCATAGAATTGGCTGGGTACCCGGTAAGAAAGTGAAATGTTACGTACTTTCAGGAAGTCCGTTTTTTCGGCCCATACGGCCCCCAATTGCGTGAAATTCACTCTGCCTTCATTATAGGCATCAAGAGTAGCTTGTGGAATGCGATCATCTGACAAGCCATTGAAGAAACGGAGCGTTTCATCCAGGTTCACGCCGGTTGCACCTACCTGATAACCTGCGCTCACAAACAAGGTAAGTCGCTTCTTGAAAGTCAAGTTGATGCTGGAATTGCCGTAGCTTTTCGGGATAGCCGATCCCAGATTCGCATTTCCAACCGAAGAAACCAGATTTCCCGCTTCATCGAAGGTGGGGATGTTTCCTCTGAAGTAACCTACTGGTAGGCCTGCTTTTACGAAGGATCCAAGGAACTGGAAACCACCAATGGAAAACTCGGGGGCACCACCGCTCGTCAGTACTTTATTTTCAATGGTATTGACAGAAGCAGTAAAAGTCAGATCTACATTGTCGCTTTTGATAATCTGGAAGGAAGAAGAGATTTCAAAGCCTTTATTCAGGATTTCACCCAAATTACGGGTCTGATTGTCCTGTCCGGTAGAAGGCGCAAAGGGAGCATTGAATAACGCATCTTTGGTAGTAGCGTGAAAATACGTAACTCCCAGGGTAATTCGGTTATTAAGAAAACCCAAATCTCCTCCCACTTCATACGTATACGTCTTTTCGGGTTTTAGTTTTGGGTCTCCAGGCAACCCAAATGTATAAGCAGATGTACCATTATAAGGGAATACATTAATCAATCGTTCAGAAATAAAGGGAGGAGGAAAATTACCTGCTACTCCATAATTAGCTCTGATTTTCAAATTTGAGATTACAGAAGCTGGTATGGCCTTGAAAAATTCCTCTGATGAAAGATTATAAGCAAGACCTACTTTCGGAAATAATTGCAATCCTACCTCTTCACCGAATGCAGAGTTACCATCGGCTCTCAAGCCAAACTCGAGAAAGTATTTGTCTTTGAAACCTAAGTTCTCCTGCCCGTAGAAGCCATAGTTAGTTATAATTCCAATGTATTCCTGAGCGGTTCTCTGGCCGGCATTGTTGATGATCTGTGACCCTTCCGTAACATTGGTTCCCGAAAAATTTACCTGGAAATCCTGGTTTCTGAAGAATTGACCACCCAACGTAGTGATAAAAGAAAAGTCGCCAACATTTTCACGGTATTGAGCATTTAACGTACCACTCAGCCCTTTAAAGGTACGATCATATACATCGATTGAGCCTTGGTCGCTGGTTCCTAGTGCATTGAGCAACTTCACGGTTAGGATCTCTTTCTGGCGGCTGGTACGGAAATCAAGCCCCACGGTGCCATTGATGGTAATTTTATCAATGGGTTTGAATTCGATAGCATGAGAAGTCTGAAAACGGTTGACGGCCTCAGTGATATTGATTAGATCCTGAATACTCTTCACGCTTTCTTGCACTTCTTGTTTCTCTTCCGCATTCAGTTTTGAAAGATCACCGTAGCTACCGTTTTCCAGATTCGCAAACGTACTGAAGCTGGTATTGGCATTATAATCCCTTCCAAAGTTGTTGCTGGTGTACCCAATTGAACCGGTGTAAGTAGTACGCTTGTTTACTTTGGCGGAGATGGTCGTTCTCAGGTTATAACGTTTCTGGTCATTATTGTAACGGAAGCCTTTATCACCGTAAATATTGCCGGAGAAGCTATACGTAACGTTGTCATTCCCTCCATCCATTCCAATCCGGTAATTCTGCGTGAAACTGGGCCGGAAGATATAGTCAGCCGTTTCTTTGAAGTGCAGATAATCTTTGGTACCAACCATTGATCCCAACTGGGTTTCAAAGTTTACCCTGGATTGACCGGCAGTGCCTTTCTTAGTAAAAATCTGGATGACCCCATTGGCCGCATCTGAACCGTATAGGGTAGTTGCAGCACCACCTTTGATAAACTCAATGCGCTCAATGTTTTCAACCGGAATATCAGCCAGCGCACTGCTTTGCCCGCCTCCGGTATCCAGTGAAAGAGCTGCTGCCGTATTCAGGTTATCGACCCTTACCCCATCGATATAAATAACGGGTGTAGTGGAGCCCTGTGCTGAAGAAACGCCTCTGGCTCTAATAATAGAGGCAGTACCAGGCTGCCCAGAACTAAGTTGGATCTGTGCACTGGGAATTGCCTGCTGTAATACCTGATCCAGTCGCTGGGCGGGAATGGCTTTGATTTGCTCAGCGGTTACCATATCTACCGTGGTAGACAAGCGCCTTTTTTCTATCCCTACCCCCTGACCACTGACAACTACTTCATTGAGTTGCCTTACGTCCGCCTGCATTTGCACGTTGACAACCGACTGGTTTCCTACAGCTACTTCCTGCGAAGTTAATCCAATGAAACTAAAAACCAGGGTAGATCCATTGGAGGCGCTAATTTGATAACTACCATCAATACCAGTAGCCGTCCCATTGGTCGTTCCCTTTACCGTTACGTTCACACCTGGCAGTGCCGATCCATCCTCGGCTGAAGTAACCTTTCCGGTTACTGTCCTTTCCTGCGCCCACACCTTACTTATAAAAGCGAAGGCGAAGAAGCTGTACAATAGTAGAATCCTCATCATATAGAAGAATATTAGGTTAATAAATGATTAAATAAAAAATGGTATTTCAAATTTAGTACTGTACCGCATATTAACAAAGTTCAAAATTTTCTGTTAAAAGGCGCATCAATTAAACACGGTACTTATAATAAGTGAATAGAAGATTTTTTAGTTTGAAAATGGGATGGCAACATTGCCCTTCTATCAGAATGGAAAATTTGTATATAATTTAAAAACAGACACTTAAATACAAAAAATATAATATTCAATGTATAATCATTCAACTACCCTACATACTTATTACTAAAAAACCAAATCCGATTGCTGAGTGACAAGCGTAGAAATTTTCTGTTTGTAAATATAAAAATCCCCCAAAATGGGGGATTATATTCAGACAATTGAACAGTGCCCCTTTCTTACCAAGAAATTGAGGATTACCTGATCCAGATTCGGAACATTTCCAATGGTTGGTTATACTAAACCTACGTACTTATATTCTTTTATTCTTATTTTCATCCTATCATCAATACTCTGCATACATAATATTAATTTACTATCACAATAAAGTACAATTCATATAGATTCCAAAGTAAATTAATCAGTAAGGCTGACAGGAAAATAAGAATGAGCTGTGCCATCCCGTTTAATCCAATGTGCTTTTAAACTTATTTTATTCGATAAGTCGCAGTAGTTATGCAAAAAACGACAAAGCCTGAAGTGATCCTTCAGGCTTTGTCGTTTTTATAAGATAGGGTTATCCTATTGATTAGATAACGTTTCGGTAAAAGTATAGGTTGACGTATCATCACTGATAGTATACGTATACGACAACGTTGTTTCAGTTAACTGTTGAATCTTATAGTTACTCTGAGTTCCTAGCAACTCAAAATAATCAAAGGTATTGATTTTATTAGAGTTATAAGTCAAAGATAATGACATAGAAGTTTCGTCACTACTAAAGGTCCAGGTACCACTTCCATAAATCTGATCTGCATTGGTAACACAAGAAGTAGCACCTTGTTCGAAACTAAACTTTCCGGTTTTATCAAATTTTTTAACATTATCATTTAAACACTCTCCACCGTTCTGTGCCAAGTACGTGTAAAGATCAGCTGGTAAAAAATTTGTCCCGGTAGAGTCAGCAGGCAATCTAGGGTTTACAGTAAGGCCCGTTCGCTTCCAGGGCTTGGCTGTTAGTAGATCTGTCTTAGTTGGGGCCGGCGTTGGGTCTTTGTCTTTTTTACAGGCATTGAAAGCCAGCGACAATACGAGCAACAGCGATAAGGGTAAAAGCTTTTTCATTGCAGGTTTAGGATTGTTTTTGTTACAATTTACGAAAATAGGCGGACCATAATAAGTCGCTATTTACAATTTGATAATTTTTTTCCGGATCACCTGCTGTCCCATTGAAAAGCTGACAATATAAGTACCTCCCGGCAGGCGATTCAGGTCGATGGTCTGCTCAAATTCATCGGCGGTCTTCACTCCGTCTGCTTCCAGCACCTGGTGTCCCAGTACATTGCGCACGCCAATCTGAACGGCTCCTCTGGCGGTATTACTAAGGCTGAGCTTAACTTGCCCCTGACTTGGATTGGGCGAAACAATCAATTGGCTGGCTTCTACCGCCGGCGGATTGGACGTGACGGTTCCAATGACAAATACCGTGAAGGAAGCGGAATTGTTGCAGAGCTCCAGTCCGGAACCGGTGACTGTATACGTAGTCGTTTGGGTGGGAGTAACCACCACCTGCGGCCCTAGGTTGGTACTCAGCCCGGAATTGTCGGGTCCCCAGGAAAACAGGCTGGCTCCCCGCGCGTTCAACGTTACGCTTTCTCCGGCATTGATAAAGATTGAAGAAGAGGATATTTGTACGGATGGATTCATCCCTACGAGGGCAGTTACGTCGTGCGCTACGCTTTGTCCCCGACTAATGGAATAAGATTGCCAGGTATTAAGGCTGTCCCTTTCCCAGGCGGTTACGGCAGTTGACTCTCCCTCCCGGGTGGTAATCAGGGCTACGGTATCGCCAGGGGCATAGTCCAGTTCGATCCCCACGTAAAAGCCCCGGCCAAACAAGGGCACGTTCCGATCGAAAACCACGCGGGTAGCTTCTCCCTGGGCTATGTTCTGCTGAATTACCTGAACAGGCACCAGTTTGGTTTCCAGCAGGGCTCCCGGGCTTCCCTGCACACCGCGAGCATTCCATGCGGACACCTTGACAACCGCATTAGGCCGGTTTGATTTGACTAGGCCAAACCGCAGCAGCGCGCCACTCAGATTGGCGTAGCCGGGTTCATTGTTGAAGTACTCCGCTTTGGCCGAATGTTTTAAGTTGTTGTGCCCTGCCACGTAGCCGCGGGTCAGATTCTCTACCGGTGGTCTGAGTAAGGTGGGGGTACCATTGAAATTAGACAGGTTGTTGCAGAGGCCTTCGTTCGAAACCTCTATAAAGTTCTCCCGGGTAAGCGTATCACTCCCGTTGGCATTGGTTACAATGAGGCTTACGTCGTAGAGACCCGCGGCATTGTACACCACAACCGGATTGCGATCCGTAGAGGTAGCTGGTTCTCCGCCCTCAAAGGTCCAGTTCCAGGAAGTAGGGAAGTTGGCGGATAGGTCATTGAAATTGACACTTCCTCCCCGCAATACCTTGACCTTATTGGCATTGAAATTGGCTACTGGCCGGGCAGCGACCTGCGTACCGCATACGTTGGAACTCAATAAAGTACGCCGACGCGGGCTTACTTCCATTACTGCCCGCATCCGGTTTTTCTGACACTGCGTGAATACATTCATACAGACGTCATTCGTATAATCCATGTAGTTCTCAATCTGGTTGGGGCCTCCACAGGAATTGCGCCCCGTAGGGCAGCCTTCGCTGGGACCACTGGAATTGGGTGTGTCGGTACAGAAGTCGTCGGCGGAGCAATCACCATCACCCCAAATATGGCGAAGGCCCAGCCAATGCCCGGTTTCGTGCGTGAGGGTGCGCCCTTTGCTGTAGGCGGCGTTGAGAATGGGAAACGTTCCTTTATCGGAAGAACCAAAGCCCTGTACGCGAACCACTACTCCGTCTGTACTGGCCGGTCCGCCCGAAGGAATCCCCGGCAGGTTAGATCCTACCGGAAACTGAGCGTAACCCAGTAAAGTACCTCCGGGGGTGGTACTCGCCAGGTCTGGTACTACCCAGACGTTAAAATACTTATCCGGATCCCAGGAAGTGGCCGGTTTCAGTACGCCTTCAATCTCTTCGCGGGTCCAGGAAGCTTTGTTGCCGTTGTAGCGGTGAATCCCTTTTTCAGACAGGGTGCTGCCGTTGGGCCCCAATGCGGCCAGGCAAAATTCAATTTCCATATCCGCCCCAACCGGATTGGAATTAAACCCACGGGTGCCGAGTTTACGGCGAAAGTCTTCGTTGAGCACGTCCAGTTGAGATTGCACCTGAGCCGCGCTGATGTTCGTCCCCTGACCAACCGCTTCCCCCCTGTGAACGATGTGTACCACCACCGGAATGGTCAGGATTTCAGCCTCCGTACGGGCGTTGGCCTGACGCAGTTCAATCTCATTCATTTTGCGCTGGATTTCGTATTCCAGTCCTGTGAGATCACCTAAGGCCGGATATTTCTTCCTGAGCAAACTGTCCATGTGCATGGTAGCACAGTGTTCAATTTTCTCTTTCGGCGCGGGTTGCAGTTGAGCGAACGACCGGGGACTCCATCCGAGCGTGGTAATGAGGGAAAAGCCAGCCAGTATAATTTTCTTCATAGTGATTCCATTCTTCGGATGAGCCGGCTGCATTGCCTTCTGCCCACCATCCATATTGATTGATCGTTAGGTAATGAGCGTTCAGCTTGGGGCATTCCGCTGTTTTATTGGTTAATCGGGTTTTTCAAGCCATCGTGGACAGCTGCTGCTAAGGTGCTCCCGGCACCATCTTACTGACTGGTGGCACTGAATAGTAAACGGTAGCTGGTATCGTCATCGTCATCCAGATAAATCTCTACGGAAAGCTCAGTGGTGGTCATTTTTTTTATAATAAAAGGCAAAGGAATGTCAGCAAGCAGGGGCACGACAAAACTGAGGGTAGCATTGGCGTTGGTCAGTGACCAGTTATTTTCAACAACCAGATCCGGATCAGCCGAATCACATTTACGGGTTCCTTCCGTTACCTGAAAACGTTTTTCTGTTCCGGCGTAAAAGACGTATAAATCGTCGCCTACGCAGTTATTGGCCGGCAGCGGGATGCTTTCCACGACGCCTGCTTTTTCCAGAATCTGGATGGTAGTCAGCCGCCAGCTTTTGCTGGTTTCACCGGTTAGCATTTTTGAATAAGTAGCCGGCTGCGGGTCAAGCTTTTCTGAACAGCCTGCCAGCAGAAATACGCCTCCCCAGACGAACAATAGTTTTAGTAGTAGATGTCTCATAAATTCATACCATCAGTAATAGATTGAAGGAGGTCAGTCCGGAATATAAGTGAGCTGAAAAACGGGTGAATCTTCAAATTTTGGCAATTCTACATTGAAAGTAATCCGTCGGGTCAGGGGGTTTACCGAACCGGTCCCCTGAATCGTAGCCAGCGAATCGGGCAGTGTAGGGTCTTCCTGAGAAGGAATGGTAAGGGTATTGTCGCCGTTGTCGATAAAGCGCAGGCTCCGTCGGCTAGGATTCTGAAAAATATAGATATCCCAGTTCGACAAGGTATACTCCCGGCATTCGTTGTCGTTGTTGGTAATGGTAATGTTTTCGATAGGGGGCGCTCCTCCCCCCCGGGAAGCCAGGTAGGTACCACTCAGAATGCAGTCGTCCAGTATCGTGAAGGTAGTAGACTTTCCGATGATGCCATTTTTGCTGGTTCCCACCTGCAGGGTACCGGGTGTCACATCGGTAAGCGTAAGCGTGAGGTTCTGCGACTCCAGGATATTGTTGGCATTGTTGATCAACTGAACGGTAATGTATCCGAAGCTTTGATTGGCCGGAATAACCACTTTTCCGCGTTCACCACCTACGATCCGGTAATCAACTCCTTCCCGGGCAGTTCCGCTAATGGCATAGGAGATGGTGATGGGCTCCGCTAATTGCGGCCCCACGTGGTGGACGGAAATTCTGATTGGCTTACTGAAGCTTTCCTTCTCCGAACCCGTTTCTTCCGTAAAGCGCACGTAGTAAGGGCCCTTGAAAATGGTTTCCTCTTTCTTACTACAGGAGGCCAGCATCACCAACAGCGCCCCTACCCAAAGCAAGACAAAAGCCTTATTTACCACCCGCTGGTTGGTCTTGGTAGGGGTGCCCGCTTTGTATTTATATTTCCCTGTATCCATTGATGTAATAGAATTACCTTTATCTTATTTTGAAAAGCGGCTTTTGCCGAAGCGCTGCTTGCTGGTTAATAACCCGGGTTCTGGTCCCTGGCAATGGCCGGGTTGTTTTGAATTTCACTGGTTGGTATTGGCAACTTTTCGTAAGCACTGCGCCAATTGGGTGAAAAAGCACTCATTATGGCTGAAATCCGCCCCGTCCGTACCAGGTCATACCAGCGGTGTCCTTCGAAAGCCAGTTCGTACAAGCGTTCCTGCTCAATCTCCAGCAGCATCCCGGCCTGCGTATTGGCCGAAGTAGCCGTGGCTTTGGCGCGTGCCCGTAACACATTCACGTCTTCGGCGGCGCTGTTGGCTCCGGTAACTTTCCCCTGCCTGGCCCTGGCTTCGGCCCGGATCAGGTACATTTCGCCGAGTCGGAACAATACAATGTTGTTGTTATCTTCGTCGGCCGTACCGTATTTGCTTACCGACCACCCGTTGTCACTTCCTACCAGGTTCTGAACGTTAAAGGAAACGGAAGACCTCCGCTCTCCTGACTCAGCGGCATACAGAGCGACCACTGCCTGATTGGAAGGAATAATTTCACGCCGGCCTACGAACAAATTATTCAGTCCCGTAGCACTCGTTCCGGGATCGTCGGACAGCGTATATCCCATCTCCAGTATTGCTTCGCTGGTAAAATCTTTGGTGACCAGATCGGCATAATTCGGTACCAGCGTATACTTGCCCGAGGCAATCACTTCCGTGGCCATTTGTTCGGCCAACGCCCACTGCTGCGTATATAAGTAATACCTGGCCAAAGCAGCTTTCACGGTTTGAGTACCGACAAACCCTGCATTGGCGGGTTCAGCCGGCACTTTGTCCAGCGCAAACTGGTAGTCTTCCAATACCAGCCTGAGGATATCTTCCGGTGAAGACCGCGCAATATTCCGGTTCGCACTCACTTCGGTGGTAGTTACGAGGGGTACGCCCCCAAAGGAGTAAGTAGCGATGAAATAGCAATACCCCCTGATGAAATGGGCTTCGGCCAGCACCTCCGCTCTTTGCTTGGCAGGGACACCCGGTACCTCCGGCAGGCGCTCAATGATAAAGTTGGCGATGTAAATGGTTTGGTACAAGCTACCCCATAAAGCAGACACCGCCCCATTGGAGGCCGTAATCTGTTTGCTCCCCAGCTCCAGGTATTGGCCAAAAGTGCCATTGAAAGTCAGCATGTCAGCCGTAAAATCGCCCAGTATTACTGTAGGGGAAGCCGTGCCACGTAAGGCACCGTACATCCCGTTGCGCACGGGTTCTACGTCACTGGGTTCATTCAGCGCTACATCACTGGTAAGTAAATCAACCGGGGTAGGCTCCAACACCTCTTTGCAGGCAAAGGTAAGCAGCAAGAGGGCACTTATGATCAGGCTTTTATGAAGACGCATATTCCATTTAGCAAAACTCCTTGTTATATTTTTCTGTTTTTAGAAACTCACAGTCAAGCCCAGTAAGATGGTCCGAACTTGCGGGAGGGTAAAGAGATCAATTCCCTGAGCTGTCGTGGAACCGTCTAAAGTGCTTACTTCCGGATCGCTCCCCGTGTAGTTCGTGAAAGTCAACAGATTGGTGGCTGAAGCGTACACCCGGGCGGTATTTAATTTGACACGACTAATCAGATTTTTGGGAAGATTGTAACCCAAAGAAACGTTTTTCAGCCGGAAGTAAGAGCCATCTTCAATGAAGCGGCTGCTGTGGTAGTTGTTGTACGTGTTTCCCTGTTCGTACTTCGGCACGCTGGTAATGTCTCCTTCCTTTTGCCAGCGTTTCAATGCCTCCACCGATTGATTATTGAGCAGATCGGCGCCGGTGTTGACCAGCGTGGTTTTACTGAAATTCAGAATTTCGTTCCCTACTGAGAATTGAAAAAAGACACTCAGGTCAAAACCTTTATAGGAAAAGCGGTTGGTAATGCCCCCCGTAAAATCCGGCTGTGCGTTGCCGATCACCATCGCATCATCAGGCGTAATTTTTCCATCCCCATTCTTATCTTCGTACAGGGCATTGCCCGTCGCCGGATCAACCCCCAGGAAGTTCAGGCCCCAGAAAGTGCCCAGGGGATGGCCTGGTAGTACTACATTGGTATTACCCGCGTTGTTGGCTTCGTAACCCCGAAATATAGGCAGGGTATCGGCTAGAAATTCTACTTTATTGATATTTTTGGAGATGTTGAAACTGGTACTCCATCGGAAAGGGCCATCTACATTGACAGTGTTGATGGCCAGTTCCAGGCCTTTATTAGAAATATTGCCGATGTTTCCGGTAACCCCACCGAATCCGGTGGTCTGAGGCAAAGGCTGGTTAAAAAGCAAACGACTGGTCAGATTGCTGTACGCATCGAAGGAGCCCGAAATACGCCCGTTATAAACGGAAAAATCAAGACCGATATTGGCTTCCCGGGTTTGTTCCCACTGCAGGTTTGCGTTAGGAAGACTACTGGGTGCTACCCCGGACACCCCATTGTAACTAGAGGCGGCAAACAGACTCAGGAATCGGAAGTTGCCTAACTCCTGGTTACCGGTATAACCAAAGCCAGCCCGTATCTTCAGATCCGAAATCCATCCGAATCTTTGCATAAAAGGTTCGGAAGAGATTCGCCAAGCGGCCGAAGCAGCGGGAAAGAAGCCATAGCGCTTGCCCGGACCAAATGTAGAAGAGCCGTCTACGCGACCGGTCAGAGAAAACAGGTACTTGTCAGCTAAATCATATTTAACCTGACCGAAATAGGATAATAAGCCGCTCTGCCCAAATCCTGAACTGCCCGCATCAACGATGCCTGCTGAAGAAATGTAGGAAAAGTCGTCGCTGGGGAAAAGCCGCCCTTGAACACTGGAACTGCGTCCGGTATTTTGGATCACTTCTGTACCAATATAGCCACTTAAATTATGCCGGTCGTTGATAACGCGACTGTAGGACAGCGTAGTGGTATTCATCACTTTGGCACTGGAAGCAGTGATGTATACTCCATAACCCCGATAGCCCACATTGGGCAGAGCTCCTCCAATGGCCGTACCGGTAGGTTCGTACTGGTTTTCTTCTGAGTTGGTATAATCAGCACTGAACTTGGTCCGCAAACGTAAATCCGGGGTAAAGGCGTATTCAGCAAACACCCCTCCCAGTATTTTAAGGGTATACACCTCAAATCGGGGTAGAACAGCCTGGCCTACCGGATTGAAGTTGGGGAAGTCGGCATAATCAGGGCTTCCTGGCCCTATAATGCGTCCCTGTTCATCGAAAGGCGTATAGTAAGGCAAGCTACGAACCGCACCCGAATAAACGCCATCCAGGAAGTTATCTCCTTTTACCCGGTAATTTTTGGTTCTGGATAAAATCAGATTGCTGCCGAAAGAGAGTTTGGAAGTGATTTTATGATCCAGGTTGAAAGCCCCGGAAAACCGCTCAAAGCGGTTATTGAGTTGTACGCCCTCTTCACTACGATACCCCAGGTTGGTATAGAATTGCGTACGCTGGTCACCACCAGTAGCGCTGATCTGGTACTGCTGGAAAATGCCTCTTCGCATAATCTCATCCTGCCAGTCGGTATTGACCGCATCAGTTACGCCCGGAATCAACCCCAGTTTGTCGGGATTTCCACCGGCATTGGTGACGGCTTCTCTTTGTAACTCAAGCAACTGAGTCGCATTAAGCAGTTCCAGTTTCTTGACCGGATCAATGATGCCCCGTTGTACATCCAGGGAAAGGGTGGTTTTGGTATTGGCACTGCCCCTTTTGGTCGTGATCACCACTACGCCGTTGCCTCCGCTGGCTCCGTAAATGGCTTTGGTAGATGCATCTTTTAGCACCGTAATCGACTCAATGTCGTTGGGATTGATGGTCGACAGCACATTATCTTCCTGGCCGCCGAAATCACGGCCGGATATACCGCCTGCGTCTACCCTGACTCCGTCAATGATATAAATGGGCCGGTTACCAGCTGAGATAGAAGTATTACCCCGGATTCGTACCATAATCCCCCCGCCCGGAGTACCGGAAGACTGGGTCACCTGCACCCCGGCTGCCTGTCCCTGCAAGGCCTGATCCAGGCCAATCACCGGAATGTCTTTGAAATCCTTGGCGGTCACAATGGCTACCGGCCCTACCATATTCCTTTTGGTTTCGGTCTGATAACCCGTTACGACCAGTTCGTTCAGAGTGGTTTCCATGGATTTCATCCGCACATTAACTACCGTCTGATTGCCCAGCACCACCTCCTGCGTTTCCAGGCCAATAAAGCTGAACACCAGGGTAGATCCTTCTGCTACATTGAGGGAGTAGGTGCCATCAGACGCCGTGATTGTACCATTGGTGGTTCCTTTCACGCCGACGCTTACACCGGGCAGACCAGATCCATCATCCGTCGAAACCACCGTACCCGAAATGGGCCGGTTCTGGGCCAGAACGGAAAAGGAAAAGAGAAGTAAGAAGCAGCAACCCAGTGATAAAATTATTCTCATACGGTTTGATTTGATACGCCCGAAACACCCTTACCTTGAAAAAGATGCGGAATCTTAAACTTAAGGCATTCATTCATCAAAAACAAGTTCGCTTTTAGCCTCCTATCGGTGAATGCGGCGTTTTTTTGTATTTGCTCATAACGTAATTTCACGAACGGTAATATATTTTACGAATGAAAACACGCAAAAAGATTGGACTGTTACTTATTCTCCTCTCAATCAGCGGATATGGGCAGGCGCAAACGAACCCAAACCCCCAAACGATGCGAAACACAATGGACGTTGTGGCCCTGCGGCTGAAGCCGGGTCAGGACCTGAAAAAGGAAATCATGCAGTGGGCCCGGTCGGAAAAGATAACAGCGGGTTGCCTCCTGACCTGCGTGGGTAGCCTGGAAGAAGTAAACCTGCGCTTCGCCAATCAGCCGGAAGGAACGGCACTGAAGGGAAAGTTTGAAATTGTATCGCTGGTAGGCACTTTTTCGGCCGATGCCGCCCATCTCCACCTCTCCGTTTCCGATTCCACCGGGGCTACCATTGGCGGGCACCTGATGGATGGCAACCGGGTATATACCACGGCCGAACTGGTCATTGGCATTATGCCGGATCTGGAGTTTACGCGGGAACCGGACCCGACTTACGGCTACCGTGAACTGGTCATTAAACGAAAAAGCCGCAAACCCAAGCAGTGACGCTTGCGGTTTACGGCTCTTTCACGGCCCAACTACGGTTATTTCAATTCAAAAACGGCATCGCTGAGCCCTTTATTGATGTCGATCGACTGTACATCCATCTGCATACCCACGCCCGAAGTGATGCGGTGCGGGAATTTGACACCGTTTGCTTCCCGGTAATCGCTCAGGTCGGTAGTTTGCGACACCGGTCCCTGAGGTGACTCCATCGTGCTGATCTGGCGAACTTTCAAGCCGGATTTGGTGTCGAAGTAGTCAATGACTTTGTCACCACCCGGCATAGTGAGTTCTACCTTGTAGGCGTCCGTTCCGTTGACATTCTCCACACCCGCCAGTTGGGCCTTCACGCCCAGTTGTTCATAGTATAGTTCCGGGAAAAGGCTGCTCTGCACTTTGGCCGTTTCCAGCGTGTTTCCCTGCAATTCCTGCCGGTTGCCCATTTGGGCCATCGCCGCTTTGCTGCCGTTGGAAGTCATGCTGAAAGCCTCATTGCCCTGCATCTCCACCGATAGCCGGTACTTGTTGGGTGCTTTGTGCTGCTGCGTGGCTTTCAGGGTCATGCCCTGAATACTGGCATTCATGTTCATGGTCACGTCCTGAATTTTCTTCAGGTTTTCTTTCCCGCCAATTGCCTTTACGTACGTATCGATCACCTGGGCCGCAGTGAGTCCGGCGGGAACCGTTTTCTTGGCAGGATCTACCTTATTGCCCTTCACGTCGTAATACTCCACTTCACCGAAAGGCTTTAGTTTGTCAGCAATTTCGGCTCCGTTGCCCACCACCATCACGTAGGCATTTTCGGGCTGTACGTACTTCTTGGCTACATTCTGCACGTCTTCGGCCTTGACCGCCGCCACGTTTTTCAGGTAGTTGGCGTAGTAGTTCGGGTCTAGGCCGTAGCGGGCAGTGTTGATGGCAAAGCTGGCAATGGTTTGCGGATTTTCCAGCGAACGCACGAACGTACCCGTAATGCTGGCTTTGGCCTGCTTGAGTTCAGCAGGTGTCACCGGTTCGGTACGAATCCGCTTCAATTCATTCATAAATTCTACTACCGCACTGTCGGTGACGGCGTTGCGCACGCTGGCATTGGCAGAGAAGCGGCCCACGTACTTGTCGGGCGTGATGGAGGAGTAGGCTCCGTAGGTAAAGCCCCGTTTTTCGCGCAGGTTGTTGAAAAGCCGTCCGCCCTGTCCACCCAGTATGTCATTGGCCACCCGGGCTTGGATGGCGTCGGGAGCGCCGGGCTTCAGGTCGATGGTGTGCGCAACCCGGATCACCGATTGCACGGAGTTGGAACGGTCGACCAGCGCCACTTTGGTTTTGGCGGCTTTGGGAGCCAGCGTATACGTCGCTTTGGGCACCGTTCCCGACTTCCACTTGCCAAAGTATTTCTCTACTGCTTTTTTCGCTTCGGCTACGGTAATGTCACCCACAATGGCCAGATAGGCAATGTTGGGTTTGTAATAGGTGTTGTAAAAGGACTTTACTTTTTCCACGTCCACTTTCTCCACCGTCTCTTCAGTAGTCGGCTCCCCGTAAGGATGGTTTTTCCCGTACAGCACGATATCCGTTACCAGACTGGCTACGGCATTGGGGTTGTCCTTTTCCGAAGCAATGTTCGACTTGGTTTCTTTCTTGATGCGGTTCAGTTCCACTTCCGGGAAGCTGGGGTTCAGAATCACGTCCGACATCAGTTCCAGCAGTTTGTCCTGGTGCTTTTTCAGGGAAGCGGCGTAGGCACCCGTGGAAGAAGTAGACAGGGTAGCTCCAATGAAATCAATGTCTTCGTCCAGTTGGTCCTTGCTGCGGGTCGTGGTACCAGCACGCAGCATGTCACCGGCCATCTCTACGTAACCCGCGTACTCCTTTTCCAGGACGGGATCGTAATCCAGCACCAGGTTAAAAGCGACCCTGGGCAGTTTGCGGTTGGTCACCACGAACACTTTCATGCCGTTGGCCAGGGTGAAAGACTCGTACTTGCCAATTTTGATGACGGGGGCGGGTCCCGCAGCGGGAATTTTGGAACGGTCAAGGGCAGCGCCTCCCGTCTGGGCCATGCCGGGCAGGCTTTGCAGCAGCACCAGCAGCGTGAATAAGGGGATGAATATTTTTTTCATATGAAATGGAAAGATGGAGTGAATAGCCTGAATGAAAATGGATGAAATGGGCAATCCAGCAATTGCATTACCGGGATCGCCGATGACTCTCTGTTCATTTCCTTAGCTTTTTTTCTTCTTTTTCTTGTCTTTTTTGCCATCAGTGGCCTGTCCGGCGGGAGCGGCTTCCGACGGAACCGGGGCCGGCGTGTCGGCTTTTACTTCTTCCTTGGCCGGCTCCTCCGATTTGGGCAGGTAATACAACACCACGCGGTTGGGTTTGGTGAGGTATTTTTTGGCCACGCGCTGAATGTCTTCACGGGTCACTTTGTTATAGCGCTCCAACTCCGTGTTGATCAGGTTGGCGTCGCCAAAGTACATTTCGTAGTTGGCCAGGCTTTCGGCAATGCCCGACACGGTGGAGTTCTGGTTCACAAACTCATTCTCAATCTGGTTTTTCAATTTCTGAAATTCCTTCTCATTGATCAGTTCATTCTGCACCTTCTCAATTTCATTGTCCATCGCCGCTTCCACGTCCGCTGGCTTTACGCCCATATTGGCAAAACCATAGGCCAGGAAAAGGCCCGGATCTTCCAACGCAAAGGGAAAAGCACCCACACCCACTACTTTCTGCTGCTTGTCTTTGATTTCCTTGCTGAAACGGGAACTCTCTCCGCCCGCCAGCAGGGTAGTCAGCATGTTGAGCGCGTAATAATCGGGCGTGCCCTGGGCCGGAATGTGATAAGCCTGGATGACGGCGGGAAGCGTGATGTTGTCATAGATCACGTCGCGCACTTCAGCAGTTTGCACTGGTTCTACGATGTTGGGCCGGTAGATTTCCTTGGTGCCCTTGGGAATGTCACCGAAATACTTCGCTACCAGCTTTTTGGTGTCTTCGATGTTGATATCGCCGGCGATGGAGAGAATGGCGTTGTTAGGTACGTAAAATTCCTTGTAGAACTGAATAAACTCATCCAGCGAAGCCGCGTTGAGGTGTTCCATCGAGCCGATGGTGGGCCAGCGGTAGGGGTGCTTGGTATACGCCCGCTTCACCGTTTCGGCCAGAATCGAGCCGTAGGGCTGGTTGTCGATACGTTGTCTTTTCTCTTCCTTCACTACTTCGCGTTGCGTGTCTACGCCCACCTGGTCAATCTTGGCGTGCAGCAGCCGCTCCGATTCCATCCACAGGCCCAGTTCCAGCTGGTTGGAAGGGAAAATCTGGTAGTAGAAAGTCCGGTCATTGGAAGTATTGGCATTGTTCGTGCCACCGGCGTTCTTGTTGAGCTTATCAAAATCGCCCCTTTTCATGTACTCCGACCCTTCAAAAAGCAGGTGTTCGAAGAAGTGAGCGAAGCCGGTCCGTTCCGGATTCTCGTTTTTGGAACCCACGTGGTACATCACCGTGACGGCCACAATCGGCGTAGAATTGTCCTGGTGCAGGATCACTTTCAGGCCATTGGGCAGGTCGTATTCGGTAAACTGGATGCGGTTGGGCATTCCGCCCGATTCAGCCCCGGTTTGCTGCGCCGTGGCCAGGTAGCTCAGGTTCAGCAACAGCAAGCTCAGTAAGAGGAATTTTCTCATAAAGTTGTTGGATTGGGTTAGAAATGGTTTGACAAGTGCGATTCAACTTGCTTCGTACGCACGGAAAACACCAGTTGCTAAACTAAGACGATTTTCGTTTAAAAACACAGCTTTGTGAAAAGCGCTGCATTCAAAGGATGAAAGGAGAACGGAAACCGGTGAAAGGGAGACAGACGAAAGGAAACGTAGCAAGGGAAACTGGAACAAGGGACACCGGAGAAAAGAAACAGAGAGAGTAACCAGGAGAGAAGACCTAATTGAACAGTGATTTTCAGAATCCAGTAGATAAGCATTGATTTCCCTCCCACTACTCCCACTATATTTAATCGTGACCGTTCTTCCCCGTTCAAAATCAGCTTCAATTCCTCATCCTTTCTTCTTTCCTCCTTTTATCGGTATCCCGCGGCTTGTAGCTGGAACAGTTCGGCGTAGCGGCCATCTTTTTCCAGCAGTTCTTCATGGCTGCCGATTTCCAGCAATTCGCCCTTTTCCAGTACCAATATCCGGTCGGCCATGCGTACGGTGGAAAAACGGTGGGAAATCAGGATGGCCGATTTGCCCTGGGTCAGGTCGGCGAAGCGCTGGAAGACTTCGTATTCGGCACGGGCATCCAGGGCCGCGGTGGGTTCGTCCAGAATGAGTACCTGGGCATCGCGGATGTAGGCCCGGGCCAGCGCAATCTTCTGCCACTCCCCGCCCGACAGCTCCGTGCCTTTGTTAAACTTCCTTCCCAGCATCTGGTCGTAGCCGCTGGGCAGCTTTTCGGCCACGGTGTTGGCCAGGCTTTGTTTGGCCGCGTCTTCAATCAGCGACCGGTTTTCCTTCTGGTCAATCTTCCCGATGGCAATGTTCTGCGCGATGGTCATCTGGAAACGCAGGTAATCCTGAAAGATCACGCCAATTTCGCGGCGCAGCTCCAGTAGATCGTATTCGCGGAGGTCATAACCATCGAGCAGGATACGGCCTTCGGTCGGATCATACAACCGGGCCAGTAGCTTGACCAGCGTGGTTTTTCCGGCACCATTCTCCCCTACCAGCGCCAGCTTTTCCCCGGCTTGCAGGGTAAATGAAAGGTGTCGGTTGGCCCATTTTTCGGAGTTGGTGTATTTGAAACCCACGTTTTCAAACGTAAATCCTTCGCGGATGGGCCGCGGAAAAGGCCGGGGCTTGGGTGCCGTAGCAATCCGCGGCTGAATTTCAAAGTATTCAAACAGGTCGCTCAGGTAAATGGCTCCCTGCGATACACTGGTAAAGCGCAGCAGAATGCCTTCCATCAGGGCACGCAGTTGCCGGAAAGAACCCGCCAGGAAAGTCAGATCGCCGATGGACAAGCTGCCGTTGACCGCCCGGGCGATGATGTACACGTAGGCTCCGTAGTACCCGGCACTGCCCAGGCCGGCAAACAGGGTTCCCCAGACCGCCCGCTTGGCCGAAAGCCGGCTGTTCGCGGTGTAAAACTTATCCGACAATTCCCGAAAGCGGTCGGTCAGGAAGCCCGACAGACCGAATATTTTCACTTCTTTGGCCGTTTCATCGCTGGCACCCAGGTAGCGCAGATAGTCCAGTTCCCGGCGTTCGGGGGTCCATCCCCGCACCAGCGAATAACTCTTGTCATTGAAATACGATTCGCCCAGAAAAGCGGGAACGACCGCTACCAGCAGCAACACAATCAACCAGGGATTGAAAGCCACCAGACCCGCCGCCAGAAAGCCCATCGTGATGGTGTCCTGCGCCTGCCCCAGCACCTGCGACAACAGCACCGTCCGTCCGACCGTCTGCTGCCGCGCCCGTTCCAGTTTATCGTAAAAAGTAGAATCTTCAAACTGATCCAGATCGAGCGTAGCTGCGTGCTCCATGATCCGGACCGAAGTATGGTTGGCAAATTTGTCGCCCAGCAGGCTGTCGAGCAGGGCAATGATGCGGCTCAGCCCGTCTGAAAGGATCGCCAGGGCAAACTCAGCCGCTACCAGCTTCCAGATGTAATCGTGCGAACTGTCGCCGGTGCTTTGGCTCAGCCGGATCACTTCGTCGATGATCAGTTTACCCACGTAGAGGATGGTCAATGGCAGGGCCGCCCGGGCAATCCGTAAAATACTGTTGACCGTGATCATCCAGGGGCTGGTATCCCAAACCAGTCGGAAAAACCGGGGCAGGTTCCGGAAAGCCGCCAGGCGCTCCTTTAAAGTCAGAACGGGCTGGTTGGGATCGGTGGGTGGTTTATTGCCAAAAAGGCGGGTCCAGAAAGACATTCTTATCTTCAGTGTAAAGTAAAAGACTCATTCATAAAATCAATAATAGAAAGGAATGGTTCAGGTCGGTTTCTCTTTTACGAATGAGGCTCTTAATACCGTGTAAAGTCAATTCTTTTAAGAAAGATACTGACCAAATAGCCGTTACGGTCTGCCAACTACTTGCCGGTGAAAACACATGGCAAGGGCGATTTTTAACTTAAACAAACTTACTTTACACTGTACTTAATGGGCTGTTTCCGATACTTGTTTTGTGAATTTCGAAAACAAAAATGGTCCGTGAAGACACGGACCACCGGAATGAAATCAAAGATTAAAAACAGCAAGTCAAAAGCCTAAAACAAGCCCTCTACTGACAAGTAACGTTCGCCGGTATCGTAGCAGAAGGTGAGTACGCGGCTGCCGGCTGCCATTTCCGGAATCTTCTTGGCTACCGCCGCCAGGGAGGCGCCCGAAGACACGCCTACGAAGATGCCTTCTTCTTTGGCCGACCGGATGGTGTATTCATACGCTTCTTCCTTGGTGACCTGAATGACGCCATCCAGCAGGTTGGTGTGCAGATTGCCCGGAATAAAGCCCGCTCCAATGCCCTGAATGGGGTGAGGCGAAGGCTGTCCGCCACTGATTACGGGCGAAGCGGCCGGCTCTACGGCAAACACTTTCAGGTTGGGAAAATGCTTTTTCAACACTTCGGCCACTGCCGTAATGTGTCCGCCCGTCCCCACGCCCGTAATCAGGTAGTCGAAGCCTTCCGGAAAGTCATTCAGAATTTCCTGGGCCGTTGCCGTGCGGTGAATTTCGATATTGGCTTCGTTATCAAATTGAGATGGCATCCAGGCATTCGGATTTTCCTGCAGCATCTGGGTCGCTTTTTCGATGGCTCCTTTCATGCCTTTCTCCCGGGGCGTCAGCTCAAAAGTGGCCCCGTAAGCCGCCATTAACCGGCGTCTTTCTATCGACATGGATTCGGGCATCACCAGAATCAGCTTATACCCCTTTACTGCCGCCACCATCGCCAACCCAATGCCCGTGTTGCCGGAAGTAGGTTCCACAATCACACTGTCCTTTTGCAGCAAACCTTTGCGTTCCGCATCTTCGATCATAGCAAGCGCAATGCGGTCTTTGATGCTCCCGCCGGGATTGGCCCGCTCCAGCTTTTTGTATACGGTAATATGAGAAGGGAACAAATGATTGATCCGGACGTGTGGCGTATTGCCGATGGTTTGCAGAATGTTGTCTACTTTCATGGGTAAATGCTTATTTAGAAAGGTATCAGGTTTATGGTTAAAAGAATGTGCTAATGTGCTAATCGGTCCGCCGATGCGCGGTCCGCCGTTGCGGTGCTAATGTGTTAATTATTAATTTTTTATTCATAATTATTATAAGCTGACCACTATATGATAAAGTTGATGGGTTCGGTGTAGTGACTTACGTTGCGCACCCGCACTTCGCTTTTGTGGTACACCACCGAATAGGGCAATACGCTTTCGGTCAACCAGACGTTGCCTCCAATGACCGAATCGTGCCCGACTATGGTTTGTCCCCCCAATACGGTGCTCCCGGCGTAAATGATCACGTTGTCTTCAATGGTCGGGTGCCGTTTGGTATGCGCCAGCGATTTTTCCACGCTCAGCGCGCCCAATGTTACGCCCTGATAAAGTTTGACATTGTTTCCGATTTCGCAGGTTTCCCCGACCACGACGCCGGTGCCGTGGTCAATGAAAAACGATTCCCCGATTTTGGCTCCCGGATGGATGTCGATGCCGGTGCGGCTGTGGGCATATTCGGAAATGAGGCGGGGCAATACGGGTATTCTCAGATTGTACAGCCGATGAGAAAGGCGATACACCATAATGCTATAAAACCCGGGGTAGGCCACGATAATTTCTTCCAGGGAGTGGGCCGCCGGATCGAAACGGAGAATGGCTTCGGCATCTTTGAGCAACTGCTGGTAAATGTGCGGAATGCCGTCGAAATAGCCCTCTATCAACGATTCGATGGAAGTATTCAGGTGCCGCTGCAAAGGGAGCAGCAGTTGCTCCAACCGATGGTGTAACTGCTGCCAGGTATCGGCAGCTTGTCCCACCGAAACGTTCTGCCCGCTGCAAACCGGAAAAAGAAAGTTAATCAATTCATCGGTAAACTCCTGCGCTCCCTGTTTGGAAGGCATAGCCCGGCAAGCTGATTGGTTATACTGCTGGAGTTGGGCCAGGAAATCGGTAATGTGGTTCATTTGCAGATCAGCGTTCATAGGTATATCAATAAAAAACCCTTCACACATTGGAGGGAAGGGCTGGGTCGGGCTAATAAATACTTTTACAGCTAAACGGACGCGTACCCCCTGGCAGTCAGACGACAACAACAGGCACAAAAGCACTTGGGGATATTGGTAGTCATTTCGGAAAGCATGTTCTCTGTCTTTGCTTGAATTCAATCTTTTAAATCCGTTGGCAATCTAACAAATTTACTTATTGAAACATTCCCGCTGCGCACAAACATTCTGCAGCCTAAGCCCGGTCAATTGCCTGGCGGTGAAGAATAATGCTTAAATTGCCCCTTCACCATTCCTTTTACCCGTGCATAAATTTCTGTTTGCCTTCCTTCCTTTCATTGTAGGCGCTCATTCTCTCTTCGCACAAGTTACTCCCTCCATTCAGGAAGCCGAAATGGCCATTGCAGAGCAAATTCCCCAGTATCGCTTTGGGATCGAAGGCCTGCAGCAGTACCTGAAAAAACGGGTTCGTTATCCGAAAGAGGCGCAAAAGAAGAACGTAACCGGCACCGTGTACGTGGGCTTCGTAGTCGACAGCACCGGCCTCCTCCGCGATTTTGAGGTAAAACACGGTCTGGGCAGCGGCTGCGACGAAGAGGCCATTCGTGCACTCAAAGGCACTTCGCCCTGGATTCCCGCCCGAAAGGAAGGCAAACCCATCAGCATGCAGTACGTGGTACCCGTCACCTTTGAGAGATAAAATCGAGCAGGCTTCAGTTACGTCTCAGGTAATCAACTCATTATAAGCAACGGACAGATTCTCATTTCCGTACATGGCCCTGAAAAGTCAATGTATTTCGTGCTTTACCAAACTACCTGAAACTATGACTAAAATCATCGACATCGAAGGCATTGGTCCGGCCATTGCCCAGAAGTTCCAGCAGGCGGGCGTAGGACCCGTGGAGCGCTTATTGAAAGTAGCCGGCGATAAGAAGGGCCGGAAGCAATTGGTTGAGCAAACCGGCCTGGCCGAAGATCAGGTACTGAAGTTTGTCAACATGGCCGATCTGTACCGGATCAAGGGAGTGGGGAGTGAATATGCCCAGTTGCTGGAAGCAGCCGGCGTTGACACAGTGAAGGAACTGCGTAACCGAAACGCAGAAAATCTGTACGCTAAAATGCGGGAAGTAAATGCTACCCGGAAAATGGTGCGGCAATTGCCTTCCCTGACGCAGGTACAAGCCTTTATTGACCACGCCAAGGAACTGACGCCCGCGGTCACGTACTGAGAGAAAACCACCAGGAACGGCTTTCGGATTGAGGTGTCAACGTTCAATCCGGAAGCCTTAACAGAATCGTTCTGCTGCCCATCCATCCGACGGCACCCCTGATTTCAGAAAATGCGCTGCTTACTTCTTGCTGAATAAATCGATTGCCGCCGCCGTCATGCTGCGGATGCCGGTTTTGATGGCCGGTTCCGGTGCCGGTGCGAAGGTAGCGGAGTGCAGGGAAGGCAGTGGCGTTCCGTTCTTCTGGCTGGCTTCCCACTTACCCGCTTCCACGGCTCCCAGCCAATACATACAAATGGGAATCTTCGGCTCCTGGCGACCGTAAAACGCAAAATCCTCTCCTACCATCGAAGCCGGTGCGGCCAGCACGTTTTCCTTGCCAATGGCCCGGGTAAAGGAAGCCACCATGCGTTTGGTCAATGCAATATCATTGTCGGTAAAGGGCGTAAACTGATCGCGTACCGTCACGGTGGGCAGGCGGTCCTGGGGAATACCGGCGGCTTCGGCCGTGCCCCGGCAAATGCGCTCAATGGCCGCGATGGTCTGGTTTCGCACCTCATCGGAATAAGAACGCAGGGTCATCTGCAATTTTACTTCATCGGGAATGATGTTGAACTGGGTGCCGCCGTGAATAGAACCCACCGTGACTACGGCCGGCTGAAAAGGCGAAATTTCCCGACTCACGATGGTTTGCAGCGAACTGACAATCTGCGCCGCCAGCACAATGGGATCTTTGGTGCTTTGTGGCACGGCCCCGTGACCGCCCACTCCCCGGATGGTGACGTCTACGGCATCAACGTTGGCCATGATGGGTCCTTCGGTGTAGCCTACTTTTCCGGCGGGAAGGTTGGCGTTCATATGCATTGCCAGGCAGTAGTCAGGTCGGGGAAAGCGGGTAAACAAACCGTCTTTGAGCATCGCTTTGGCCCCTCCACTCCGCTCTTCGGCGGGCTGCCCGATCAGCACCAGTGTGCCCTTCCAGTTGGCCTTGAACTGCATCAGGGTTTTTGCCACGCCCGTAAATACGCTCATGTGTACGTCGTGACCACAGGCGTGCATCGTACTTACTTCTTTCCCCTGTTCATCGGTGGTTTTGGTCTTGCTGGCGTAGGGCAGGCCGGTTTGTTCTTCCACGGGCAGGCCATCCAGATCGGTACGGATCAGTACGCAGGGGCCGGTGCCATTTTTCAGTACTGCTACAATACCAAAGCCGCCTACGTTCTCCGTTACCTCATAGCCGAATGACTTCAACTGACCAGCTATTTTCGCAGCCGTGTTTTTTTCCTGGAAAGCAATTTCGGGATGCGCATGCAGGTCTTTATAGAGCTCAAACAGCGGGGCGTAAGTCCCCTCTACGAAAGCGGCCACTTTCCGATCCAGATCCGACGGCTGCGCCCACAACGGAATGGCACTGGCAGCTACGATTCCCAGGATGATCAAGCCACTTTTCATCAGAATGGATTTGCGGATTTGCATGGGATAGAATTCGATTTGGTGTACTTCTCAGAAAGAGAAGGGGGCAAAATACGCATTTTAGGCTGATCTCCGCTAACTGCTCAGTTAGTCCGTTATAAAAGTCCATTGCATTCACTTTGGCCTTTCAATGAGCCAATCATCCTGTACCAGTATTGCAGGATGCGGGAAATCAGAACGCCAATATGAGCTGTTGTCCAAGTTAATCTTTGCCAATTTCCTATTTATTTCACCTTCCGTGCCGTCAAAGAAAGGAAACCGGGGGCTTGATTTAATGTTTTATCACAAAAATTGATGGATGGTAGATATTCTGCAAAAATTAAACTTTTCCTGGCATTTTTTGCATCGGCTATAGTCCTAACCGCTGGATTGGTACTGTGAGCGTGGGGGAATAATCCCATTCGCTTTTTAGCCTTTTGAATGAATTTCTGCTCAGTTGACGGTTTTTTTAGCTAAAGCAACACTCTCCTGGATGAGCAAATAGCGCAATAAATAGTTAAAATTCTAAAATTCAGCAGCTTACACAAGGCACACCTAATTGAAAGACGGAATATCGAATAGGCTATTCCAACGGACGCTTCCGGCCACGATTACGGTAGATGCAAAACCGCAGAGATACAGCGCCGCTGAGCGGACGCCTTTGTATCTGGCAAAAAATCGCCGTATTTCAATATGATCAGAAGTAAGATTTTACCCGCCAAATGGCAATCTCTCTGCCCTTCCATTGATTCAACTCCGAATCCTACGCAGATTCACGTCCGGGCCAAAACAGGGTGTTACGCGTTGTAACAAGCGGTTTTTACTTTTGAGGTAAAGTAATTCCAATGGCTAAGCCTTCCGATCTTTCCAGTAAACCCATCGCTACGCGGGTACCCATGAGTGAGTACCTCCGCATGTTGGATGAAGCATCACAAATGCAGATGAGCATCTCCGACTACCTGCTACTCAAACTGTACCAGTCGGAGCAATTGCCCCTGCTCAAACAGGAGTTGCAGGAATGCCGGAAAACACTGGAAGCCAAAGAGGCATTGCTGCTGGCTCTGCAAAAGGAAATGACCGAATTGAAAGCGTAGGCCTCAGACAAGATAAGAAGCACTTACAAACTGGTAAGGAATCGAAAACAACCTGACAAATTCCATTTAAGCTTTACGGAGTAGCCTATGTAGAAAGAAGCGAACGTGTACGGATTCAACTGGCTGAGAAGCCGAAATTTTAAAGATAAACTCAACTCCCATTCAACCTGTATTTTCCAACTTCACTTATGAATTTCTTTAAACAAGACATTGCAATCGATCTGGGAACGGCCAATTTCCTGATTATCCATAACGACAACGTGGTGGTGGACGAGCCTTCGGTAGTGGCATTGGACCGGCTTTCTAACAAGCCCGTCGCTTTCGGCGGCCAGGCCCGCCTGATGGAAGGCAAAACGCACGACAATATCCGCACCATTCGCCCCCTGAGAGGCGGCGTGATTGCGGACTTTAATGCCGCCGAACAGATGATGAAGGGCATGATCGGTATGATGAGCAACCAGAAAAAATGGTTTGCCCCTTCTTTGCGGATGGTGGTTTGTATTCCTTCCGGCATCACCGAAGTAGAGAAAAGAGCGGTTCAGGATTCGGCGGAAATTGCCGGTGCCAAAGAACTGTACCTGATTCACGAACCGATGGCCGCTGCCGTTGGAATGGGTATCGACGTGGAAGATGCCCACGGTAATATGATCGTCGACATCGGAGGTGGTACGACTGAAATCGCTGTCATCGCCCTCAGCGGCATCGTTTGCGACCAGTCGATCCGCGTAGCCGGCGACGACTTCGACAACGACATTATCCAGTACATCCGTCGCGAACACAACATCCTGATCGGTCAGCCCACTGCCGAGAAAATCAAGATTGCCGTAGGTGCCGCTCTGACCGACCTGCCCGAAACCCCGGCCGATTTCGCCGTAAAAGGCCGTGACCTGCTGACGGGTATGCCCAAGCAGATCCACGTTTCGTCCATGGAAATTGCACTCTGCCTGGATAAGTCGATTTCAAAAATTGAAGAATCCGTGATGAAGGTACTGGAAATGACACCTCCTGAGCTTTCCGGCGATATATACAAGACCGGGATTTACCTGACCGGTGGTGGTGCCCTGCTCAGAGGTCTGGACCGCAGACTGTCCGCCAAGACCAAACTCAAGGTACACGTCGCCGAAGATCCTTTGCGCGTAGTAGCCAGAGGAGCCGGTATGGCCCTGAAGAAAGTCAATCAGTGCTCTTACCTGATGCAGTAATACGCCCCTGACGCACTGGGATTAGAAATGATCTCAAGGCCCAGATAAGCAATAGCGTCCATTTCCAAGCCATTCCATTGCCACGAAAAAAGTTGTTTTCGTGGCAATGGAATGGCTTTTTGTTTGTAATCGGTCGGGTGAGGCTTCAATGCGAAGGGTCTGAAAAAATAAAAGGTCGGACCAGAAGTCCCACCCTTTACATTCCTTTTGTGCTATGAATAAATCGTTGTACTGATGGCTTGTGGCTGTTGCCTATTTGCTTGCCCTGGTACGTACCTATATCAGGAAACAGGGCCCCGGAGTAAGTTCTCTATTCGATGAAACCCCTGAATACTTCGTCAAAAGATGCCTATTCCACTACGGGTTTACCCAGATTCCTTTTCAGTAAATGACCATTGTAAGTCAGAATAGCCCGTTGCTATTCGTTCCTTTGCCGCATATCGGCCGGAAATGGAAGGTCCCTGCCTTACGCCGTTTAAATAGCACCTTTCTTAGCTTCTTTAAAATCTAAACTGTAACATTGAATCCGGTTTACGGGTGCCCGTTTTTCGTGGTGTTTCCTTTGGTAAAGTGACAATAAAGCGCCCTGTGTGGAGCAGGCAAGCTGATTTCCGGGTGGGCCGGCACACGCCTCTGCCGGACCGGATGCAACTTTTACTATGGCTATTAGTTTAATACTATTGAATTGGTCCGATCAGGGAGAAGACTAAGTATTTGAAGATGAATAATTTTATCCGGTCTTACATGAGTTCTAACGATAAAAACAACAATCCTTCCGGTTCGGACAAGTATGTAATCTCACCCAAATTGGACCGTATGTTCATGGATCTGAATAGCGTTTACCAGTTTGTTGTTCAGTTTTTTAAAGAGGTATTCCTGCCTCCTTACGAGTGGAAAGAGATTATCAAGCAATTTTACGAAATCGGGGTACGTTCCCTCCCGCTGATCTCCCTGACCGGCTTCATCACGGGTATTGTATTTACCAACCAGTCGCGTCCTTCACTCCAGGAATTTGGGGCTACATCCTGGCTGCCGGCCCTCATTTCGGTGGCCATTGTGCGGGCAATGGCGCCGCTGGTGACGGCCCTGATCGCGGCGGGTCGGGTGGGCTCCAGCATCGGGGCCGAACTGGGCTCCATGAAAGTGACTGAACAGATTGATGCGATGGAAGTATCGGCCATCAATCCCTATAAGTTTCTGGTGGTCAGCCGCGTACTGGCCACTACGCTGATGATTCCCACCCTGACGATGTACACAATGCTGGTAGCCCTGCTGGGGGGCTTTATCAATGTGCACCAGAACGAACTCACCAGCTTTACCACCTACTTCGACCAGGTGTTCGGAGCCATTACCTTCCTGGATATCTTTTCGGCCCTGATCAAATCAACGGTATTTGGCTTCACCATCGGTATTGTGGGCTGCTACAAAGGCTACCATTCCTCTAAAGGAACCGAAGGAGTGGGTAAAGCCGCTAACTCCGCCGTTGTAACGGCCATGTTTTTGATCTTTATTGAAGAACTGATGTCATTGCAAATTATCAACGCCTTACGACCGGGTTGATGCCGTTTACGTATTATGAAAAAGGTATATTCTAAAATAAACAAGGATAACAAAGTAATTTACATCAAAGGCCTTAAAAAAGCCTTTGACGACTTTGAAGTACTCAAGGGAGTCAACCTTGATTTGTTTCAAGGGGAGAATCTGGTGGTATTGGGTCGCTCCGGAACGGGCAAATCCGTATTGATTAAAATCATTGCCGGTTTGCTGAAAGCCGACGAGGGCATTGTGCAGGTATTGGGACAGGACGTGGAAAAAATCACGCCCAAAGAATTGGAGGCCCTGCGGCTTAAAATAGGCTTTTCCTTTCAAAACAGTGCCCTCTACGACAGCATGACGGTACGGGAAAACCTGGAGTTCGCGCTGGTAAGGCATTACCGGGACATTAGTCGGCAAGAGATCAACCAGACCGTGGAAGAAGTACTGGATGCCGTGGGATTGATGCAGACTATAAACCAGATGCCAGCCGAACTTTCCGGCGGGCAGCGGAAACGGATCGGAATTGCGCGGACCCTGATTCTGAAGCCGGAGATTATGCTCTATGACGAACCAACCGCCGGTCTGGACCCCATCACCTGCATTGACATCAACAACCTGATCAATGAGGTGCAGGAAAGATACAATACGTCGTCCATCATCATTACGCACGACCTCACCTGTGCCCGTGCGACCGGTGATCGGATTGTGATGCTGCTGGATGGCAAATTCCAACGCGAGGGAACCTTTGAAGAGGTGTTTGATACGAATGAGGAACGGGTTAAAGCATTTTACAACTACAATTTCATTGAATAAATATGAGTACGGCAGAAAATAAACGGAGAGTTACGGTTGGGGTATTTGTATCCCTGGCAATAGTCATTTTTGTGGTGGGTGTTTTTACCCTGGCTGGCAAGCAGAAGAAATTTATCAAGAGCATCGAAGTGAAAACGACCTTCGATGACGTAGCGGGTCTCCGGCCGGGCAATAACGTCTGGCTTTCAGGAGTAAAAATTGGCACCGTCAAGTCCATTAGTTTTTCCGGTAATTCGCAGGTAGAAATCCTGATGAACATCGAGCAGAGCGCCCAGCCTTTCATTCGCAAGGACGCGCACGCCAAGATCAGTTCGGAAAGTCTCATTGGTAATAAAAACGTGGTGATCGAAGGCGGTACCGCCGGTGCGCCCTCCGTTCAGGATGGTGATATGCTGCAGGCCGAAAAACTGCTCAGCACCGAAGACATGATGGCCACCTTGCAGGAAAACAACAAGAACCTGCTGGACATTACCAACGATTTCAAAGAACTAAGTGCCAAGATTGCCCGTGGCGAAGGTCCCATGGGCATGCTGCTCACCGACTCTACGATGGCCAACAACTTCCGATCAGTGGTGACCGGTTTGCAGAAGACTTCTGAAAATACCGCCCGCGCTTCTGGTGCACTCTCTCAGTTTACGGCCAAGCTGAACAACAAAGATGGGCTGGCCAACCAGCTGCTGACGGATACGGTGGTTTTCCGTAGCCTGAAAACTTCCGTAGCCGATCTGCAGCAAACCACCGCATCGGCCGCTGCCACCACCGACAACCTGAAGCAGGCAACTGACAAACTGGAGACCAACGACAATGCCCTGGGCCTGCTCCTGAACGACGAAAAGTTCGCTTCCCGGCTACGCAATACGATGGGCAACCTGGAAACCGGCTCCCGTCGGCTGGATGAAAACATGGAAGCCCTGCAGCATAACTTCCTGCTGAGAGGTTTCTTCAAAAAGAAAGCCCGGGAAAAAGAAAGAGCCCGTCAGAAAGCCCAGGAACAAAGGCAGTAAAATGAGTTGAGGAGTTTGGGAGTTAATGAGTTCTTACGCAATTAGTTTATAGACCATCGGCTATCAACGCCATCCGTAGCGTAGGCATTATGAACTTTAATAAAAAAGCGCCCCACGCAAGCGACTTAGCCTTTTCAGGCTATTAGCACGTTTAGCTCTACTTGTCATTCTGGAAGAATCTTGCTGACCACTTTTTCCAAAGGTTGGAATATAAGCAAACAAGATTCTTTGGCACCGGCCCGGGGCACGCAGCCACCCGGCAGAATGACATTTTACTGTTCTACTACCTCATCTGACAATGTGGAACCAGATAGGTCAGTTATTTGATTAAAACTCATAATGCCTACGCTACGGATGAAGAAGGATTTATGATAAAATCTGCTTAAGTCCTAAAGTGAATACTTCAGTAAATGTGAAGATTTGGCGCCGAATGGCAGAAACACTGTGTAATTCACTTCTGGCCTAAAGACCGAATTACTCAAAAAGCCCAAATTGTAAATCCGGGCTTTTTGTTGTGGGTGGTATTCTTTTTACTTCGGCAATACTTTTACGACTAGTTTTGAGGGGCGCTGGGCTTCCTGATAAATGCGGATGGTGGACCGAATGTAGTCTTCCGGATTGGCCTCATAAATATTGATGAACTGCTGCGGGTTGCGGTCGGCCAACGGGAACCAGGAGCTCTGGATCTGTACCATCAGGCGGTGCCCCTTGCGGAAAGTGTGCAACAGATCGGGCAGCTCAAACCTTACGGGCGTCGCTTCGTTGGGTTTAAAAGCTTCCGGTTTTTCAAAGCTATTGCGGTAACGCCCGCGCATAATCTCCGCCCTTACCAATTGCTGGTAGCCTCCCATTACGGCCATGCTTCCTTCGGCCGCCCAGCTGTCGGGTGCATCATCGGGATACACGTCTACCAGTTTCACCACAAAATCGGCATCGGTGGTGGTAATGCTGGTGATCAGATCGGCCAGCACCGGTCCGGCCAGGGTGATGTCTTCGGTGAGCGGATCGGTAGAGTAAGTCAGCACGTCGGGGCGCCGGGAGGCAAAACGTTGATCATCCAGCATATAATCGGTGGTGCGGCGGCGGTGAATGCGCCCCTGGTACGGAACCGGATTGGCCGGATCGGACAGGTATTCGCGGTAGGAACTTTGAACCGAAGGAGCCGAAAATCCCAGTTTACCGCCCGGCAACAGATACAGGGTTCGCTCTTCGGCATTCCGGGGCGGCCAAACGTCAAACTTCCGCCACTGGTTGCGCCCCGTTTCGAATACCGTTGCTTCCGACAAATGAGGAGCGGCTTTCCCTTTCAGGTGCCGGTTCATAAAGGGCAGAAACAGGCTATCCAGGTAGTACTCGTTGGTTGTGCTGCCAAACCGAATGTCACCCAATGAACTGGCCTCCTTCCACCAGCAGCCGTGACACCAGGGACCCATGGCCAGTTGGTTCTGCGTCTGCGGGTTCTGCTTTTCCAGCTTCTGGTAGGTTTCGATAGCTCCGTACAGATCTTCGGCGTCATACCAGCCGCCAACGGTCAGTATAGCAGGCTTCAGATTACGGGCGTGTGACAACGGATTGCGGCTTTTCCAGTATTCATCGTAATCCGGATGGGCCAGAATGTCTTTCCAGAAGGGAATGCGGTCTTTGAAAAACTCCGTGTTGGCCCGTTTGGGTGTGATGATTTCGTGCAGGAAGTAATCGTAGTTGTCGGGGTTTTTGCTGTCCAGTACGCCAAAGGTTTGCCGGGTGGTCTGGCTGGGATCGTCCTGATCGAAATTGGGCAGAAAATCGAAAAAGTCCATCCAGAAAAAAGCGCCCTTGTGGTGTACGTCATCGCCAATGAACCAGTCGGTAACGGGTGCCTGCGGCGATACGGCTTTCAGGGCCGGATGATTGCTGATGGCGGCCGCCGTGCTGTAAAAACCGGGGTAAGAAACACCGTGCACACCTACGTTGCCATTGTTGCCGGGCACGTTTTTGAGCAACCACTCAATGGTATCGTAAGTATCAGTGGCTTCATCGGGTTGCTTTTGTTTTTTCTTGTCCCCGTTGTTGACCAAAGGGCGTTCGTGCGAAAAATCGCCCTGCGAACGCCAGCGGCCGCGCACATCCTGTCCTACGATAATAAAACCTTCCCGCATCAATTTGGCAAAAGAAGGCATACTATACAGGGCCGTTCGGGTTCGGCTGGCATTGTAAGGCGTGCGCGTCATCAGGAAGGGATAGCGCTGGGCTTTGCTGGCATTTTTGGGAACAAAAATTTCCGTATGCAGCTTTACGCCGTCCCGCATCGGAATCATTTCCCTGCGATGGACGTAATGCTCCGCCAGATAGAGGCTATCCTGCTTCAGACGGGACACCGGCCGGTTTTCCGTATTTTGAGCGCAGGCACCCCAGACCAGGTTCAGCAGTAAGCAAAAGGAAGTAAAACATTTCTTCATAAGCAAGCTTTGTAAGGTGGAACTAGATTGGCAGGTTGTTTAATGCACCGCCTGTTAAAATAGTGGATAAGTAATCAATATAATCCTTAATTTTCTGTTTATCCGGCTTGCATTAACAGAAAACCAAACTTGACTTCCGGATTTATTCATTGAATGGTTCACTACCTACGGAAGAGGTCCAATCAACACGCCCCGCCAGTTGATCGGGCAGGACGAATTGATTAAAAAAGCTTCTCATCGGGAGGCTTGATGCCTTTCATCCGCAGGTAAATGGTAGCCTGGCCGCGGTGGTGCGTCTGGTGCTCAAATGCCTTGTTAAACGCCTGTTCGCGGGTGATGGTGAAGTCGAAGACCTTTATCTTCTCCGTCAATTTGGCTTCTTTGGTTGACTTCAGGGCATTGATTACAAAGTCGTAGCTTTCCATAACCACCTTCGTCAGGGCGGCTTTGTTTCTGAACTCCTCAATGCTTTCCAACTGCTTTCCCTGGTAAGGATTCGTTTTGCCTGAAGCCGCCGCGGCCAGGTGGAAATTGGCCCCGGCAATGTGCAGCATCTGTTCAGCGAAGCTCCTCACTTCGGCCTGCGGCTTGAAGGTAAGACCGGCTTCGGGCATGGCGTCCAGGTATTCCCGGGTATACGCTTTGGCCCGCTCCCAGTCAGCTACCATCTGACTGATGGCCGCAGGAAAAGGCTGGGCTGCCTGTGCCGGAAAACGGCAGAAACAAAATAACAAAGCGAACAAGATAAAACTACACTGAAAGGAACCGGCATTTTTAATCGTCATGGAATAGAAAGATTTAGGTGGGTAGGTTGGTGATTGAGTGAGTTGAATGGGAGAATGGAGTCCAATGCTTCTGTAGAGACGTATTTTGTTGCGTCTTTGGGTCGTAAACAGAGAGTGGCGGTATTACCCCGTAGCTATTTACTGCACTTTCAACACGTACTCTTTGCCCGCTTCAGTTGCAAAATCATACGCGTAGCCTTTTCGGTCGGTGGTGGCCTGGCCTACGGCTGAAGTTTGAACCGGTTGGTAAAAAGCATTGGGGTTTTCGCCCTGAGCCGCTTTCAGCGGAGCATTTCCGCTGGCTTTGAGCGGCGTCGAAGTCAACATCCGAAAATTGCCTCCCAGTTTGGAGCGGATTACCACTTGGGCCAGCTTGCCATTTTTCCAGCTCAGATCCAACTCAAACCCGCCCCGTGCCCGTAACCCTCTCACTTCACCACTGTTCCACTCCTTCGGCAATGCCGGCAACAGATTGACCACACCATCGTGGCTCTGCAGCAACATTTCGACTATGCCGGAAGTACCGCCAAAGTTGCCATCAATCTGGAAGGGCGGGTGGGCATCCAGCAGATTGGGATAGGTACCCCCGCCGTTGGCATAGTTGGTACCTTCCACGCCCGTCAGCTTGAGTTGTTCCCGGATGAGTTTGTGGGCATGGTCGCCGTCGTGCAGGCGGGCCCACACGTTGATTTTCCAGCCTTTGCTCCAACCCGTACCGCCGTCGCCCCGGAGTTCCATGGTTTTTCTTACTGCCTGCGCGTATTGCGGGGTCGTAAGGGGTGAAATCTGCCGGCCAGGAAACAAGCCAAACAGGTGCGAAATGTGGCGGTGTTCCGGCTCAACGTCTTCCCAATCTTTGTACCACTCCTGCAGGTTGCCTTTTTTACCAATCTGAAGCGGAAAAAGACGGCTCCTTTTTTCCAGCAACAGCTTCCGAAAATCCATATCCACGTTCAATCGCTCCGAAGCCTGGATCACGTTGGTAAACACATCCCAGATCAGTGACATATCCATGGTGGTAGCTACGGAAACGGAGCCTTTGAAACCTTTATCGGTGATAAAGATATTTTCGGGCGACGTAGCCGGGGCCGTCACCAGCTTTCCGTTGGCATCTTCGATGAGCCAATCCACGCAAAACAGGGCACTCTCTTTCATCAGCGGATAAGCCGTGTTTTTCAGGTAATCGGTGTCGCCGGTAAACTGGTAATGCTCCCACAGGTGCTGACTCAGCCAGGCACCGCCCATCGGCCAGTTGGCCCAGGAAGGGCTGCCGCTCACCGGGTTGGTAGTAGCCCAGATGTCGGTATTGTGGTGAAGTGTCCAGCCCCTGGCCTGGTAGAAGTTTTTGGCTGTTTCCTTACCGGTAATCGCTACCTGCCCGATCAGGTCGAGCAGAGGCTGGTGCAATTCCGACAGGTTGGCGGTTTCTACCATCCAGTAGTTCATTTCCGTGTTGATGTTGGTGGTAAAGTTGCTGCTCCAGGGTGGCCGCACTTCCCGGTTCCAGATTCCCTGCAGGTTGGCCGGAACACCGGATATCCCCGTCGTACCGGGTCGTGAACTGGAGATGAGCAGGTAACGTCCGAATTGGAAATACAGGGCTTCCAGGCCCGGGTCCCTGGCTCCTTCGGCGTAGCGTTTCAATCGTTCATCCATCGGCAAATCCACCTTGGGATTCCCGTTCAGACTCAGGCTCACCCGATTGAAATACCGCTGATAATCGCTGATGTGATCTTTTCGGAGGACATCGTAGCTCTTCTTGGAAGCCGCATTGAGGTATTTTTCGGCCAGTTCGCTTTCGTTCCGGCCTTCTTTATCGGGACATTTATCGAAGCCGTTGAAGCTGGTGGCGGCCGAAAGCAAAAGCACGACCTCCGTAGCATTGCTCACGTGCAGGCCGTTGGCATCGGAAGTGATTTTTCCGTCCGCGCTTTGGGCTTTTACCCGCAGTTCAAACCGCATGCCCCGGCATTGGGTCGGGTCGTTGTAAATCACGGCCTGCTCCATCGTCTGCATATAGCTGGGATCGGTATGAGAAGGCGCCTGCCCTTTCATAGCCACCTCTTCCGGACCAACCACCGAATTGGCCGCGTGCAAAGGGCTCTGCGTAGCGACGGTAAAAGTGAGTGCCCCTTTGCGGCTGGCCTTCAATCGCAGCACAATGACCTGATCGGGAGCAGATACGAACATTTCACGGGTGTATTCAACGCCCGCAATTTTAAAACGGGTAGTAGCAGTGGCGTTGGCGATGTCCAGGTCGCGTCGGTAGCCAGTGGGCGCATCGGAAGCCGAAAAAGCGTGCCGGATGATCAGGTCGCCCAGCGGTTCGTAAGATTCGGTAAACAGGCCCTGCAGTTTTTTGGTGAGTTCTTCCGCCTTTTCGTAGTCTTCTTTCATCAAAGCTTCCCTGATCTGAGGCAGGTACTGCGGTGCCTGCGGGTTGGGATTGGTATTCACCGGCCCACCCGACCAGAGGGTTTCTTCATTCAATTGAATGAGCTCTTCGTTTACCCTTCCGAATACCATGGCACCCAACCGTCCGTTGCCGATGGGCAGGGCTTCATTCCAATTGCGGGCGGGTTGCTGGTACCAAAGCTGCAGGCTGCTTTGTGATAGTGCGCTTGATAAAGAAATCCAAAGACTGAAAACAGAGAATAATAGAATTTTCATTGGGGCTTTTGAATGGGTATTGGCTTGAATCGGAAAGCAAGGTATTTATTTTGCTCCATCAGCGAATAAAGATTTTCAAAAACATGCTCTTTTGGAACAAAAAATGGCACCGCAGAAAGCGGCGAAAGAAGGACTAAAAGCAGGGAAAGGATACGATAGACTGAAAATAGCGGACCAGTTTGCCAAAGAAGCACAACCCGCCGAATCGACAGAAAGCCGACTTCGCCTTGCTACTTTACCTGCGGTATTGATCAGATTTTCACGCCAATCAGCGTAATGTCGTCCCTTTGATCAGCAGTTTGCTGGTGGGCATCCAATACCTGCTCCAGCGTTCGTTTCTGAGCCTGCAGGGGCTGATCCACTACCTGGCTAATTATTTCCCTGAAACGTCTGGTTCCCAGCTTGATGCGCTCCGGGTTGTTCTGATCCACGTATCCATCGGTTGTCAAATAAAGCCGGGCACCTTTTTCCAGAATGAGTTCCTGAGTAGCAAACTTCGTCCGACCTACCGTGCGATGACTTCCAATGGATCTTCGGCTGGCCTCCAGCACTTCTACCTCCGTACTGTCTTTCCGTACAAAATACAAGGGTCGTTTTGCTCCCGCGTATCGTATTTTGTAGCAGTCTCCTTCCTCCCTCTGTAGTTGGATCAAACAAACATCCATCCCTGCCGTGGTCAGGCCTTCGACTTTTTCAATGGCACTGTTTACGCCCAGGTCCAGTTGTTCCAGAATCTGAGCCGGATCGAATACATTCTTCAGATTGATGATTTCGTTGAGTAACGTATGACCAATGATTGACATAAAAGCCCCCGGAACTCCGTGTCCGGTACAGTCAATGACGGCCATAAAGACCAGATCATTTTCCGCTCTGTCGGTCCCTTCCTTATCCACAAAGGAAAACCAGTAAAAATCGCCGGATACGACGTCTTTGGGCCGGTAAATGATGAAATGTTCCGGCAGATTCTGGCTGATTTTCTTCTCCGATGGCAACAGGGCTTTCTGAATGGTGTTGGCATAGCGGATACTGCTCATCACCTGTTCATTGGCTCGTTGCAGGGCGTTTCGCTGCCTCCAAATCTCTTCCTGCTTGTTCTGTAGTTCAACTACCAGGCGCTGCAGGTTTTCGGCCTGTTGCTGAAGCTCCTCTTTTTGCTCCCTTACTTCGGAAGTACGAATGATCACCTGCTTTTCCAATGCTGCTTTCTGGGCTTTGATTGTTCGCATTCGTAGGCGATAAAAGGTAAAAACACTTCCGATAAGCAATAAACCCATCGCCGACCGGAACCACCAGGTACGCCAATAAGGAGGGAGAACAATTACTTTCAGTGAGGTACCTGCTTCATTCCATACGCCATCATTGTTGGATGCGATGACCCGAAACACGTACTTACCCGGATCCAGGTTGGTATAGGTCGCTTTCCGTTGCGTACCCACGTAGTTCCAGTCTTTATCGAAGCCTTCTAACCGGTAAGCGTAGCGATTGTTTTCCTGCGTGATGTAGCTCAAGGCGGCAAATTCAAACGAAATGACCGATTGATCATAGGATAGGGTGATTTCTTTCGCCTCACTAATGTGTTGCCGGAGGGGCGAATCGCCTTCGCCTATGTTGACAGGTTTGTTAAAGATCTGAAAATCGGTCAGCACCACCGGCGGAATGAAGGAATTGGTCCGGATGCTGTCCGGATGGAAGAGATTGAATCCTTCGGTTCCGCCAAAAAGCAGCTTCCCATCGCGGGTTTTCAGCAAGGCATTCTGTGTAAATTCGTTTCCCTGCAACCCAGCGTACTCAGTATAGTTCTTGAAGGTCTTCTTTTCAGGATCAAACTGGGTGAGGCCTTTCAAAGTACTGATCCAGAGATAACCCTTCCCGTCCTCTGTAATCCCCATTACTTCTTCACTGGGCATTCCATCGTCCTCGTCAAAGACCTTGAATGTTTTCGTGTCCGGATCAAAAAGATTTAATCCTTTCCGGGTCCCTACCCACAGCTTCCCTCGATAGTCCTGGTAAATGCAGTTTACTACATTGTGACTCAGGCTGGTCGTATCCAGGTCCGAATGCCGGAATCCGGTAAAGTCGTTGGATTCCGGATGATACAGAAACAAGCCTTGCAGCGTTCCTACCCAAATGTTTTGTTTCCGGTCTCTGTATATACAGTGGAAGTAATCGCCACTGATGCTTCGGGGATTTTTTTGATCTCGCTGAAACCGGGTAAACTTTTTGGTCTTTGGATTAAAAACATTGATTCCTTTACCGGTTGCAGCAATCCATATGTTATGGTGCTGATCCTGCTCCAGTGCCCAGATCCGGTCTCCGCTTATGCTGGTACTATCGTCAGGGTCATGTTTGTAAACGCTGAATTGGCCGGTTCCTGGATTGTAGACATTTAACCCACCGTTCCAGGTACCCATCCATATCTTGCCTTCCTGGTCTTCCAGAAGCGATAAAACCACATTGGAACTGAGCCCATTGGACTGATTGGCGTGGTGTTGGTAGCTAAAGAACTTTTCGGTTTTCGGATCAAATACGTTTACCCCTCCCCCATCCGTGCCAATCCAGATCCGGCCGTTCCGGTCTTCCAGCAGCGCCTTCACGTTGTTATGACTCAGGCTGTTTAAGCTGGCTTGCTGCTTATATTTAAAAAAATCCGGTTTTTCATTCCGGAAGTAGTTGATTCCTCCGCGGTGTACTCCTACCCAAATGGTACCGCTTTTGTCCTGAAAAAGGGCCGAAACGGTATTATTGGAGATACTCTCATTATCGTACTTGTCCGCTTTAGAATGCCTGAAGGAACGGGAGCCTGGCTCATACAAGTCCAATCCCCCGTTTTCTACGCCTACCCACAGGTTTCCCTGGGCATCTTCCAGCAACCTCAGCACACTGTTGCCTGCCAGGCTCTTTTCGTTGCCTTCTTCGTGCGTAAAGTGGGTAAAGGTATTGGTTTTCCGGTCCAGCCGATCCAAGCCTCTACCCAAGGTGCCCACCCATACGTTGCCCTGGCGGTCTTCCTGAACTGATCTGACCTGATTGTGGCTCAGGCTGGTCGAATCACTGGGATTATTCCGGTAATGAGTGAATTTGTTTGTCTTCCCATCCAGGAAATCCAGGCCATTATCAATTGTCCCTATCCACAAGTTGCCGTTTTTGTCTGGATACAGACAACTAATAAATGCATCCCCAATACTGAACGGGTCCTCTTCACGAGGCAGGTAGCGGGTAAAACGATTGGTTTTCTGATCGAAAAGAAGCAATCCGCTATTGTAAGTGGCAATCCAGAGTTTACCTTGGCTGTCTTCCTTAATATCCTGTACTTGAGTATTATCCGGCGTGGGTTTACTTCCCTTTACGGAAGGAACCAGACCAATGTGGTAACGGAAGAACCGATCTAACGTACGATCATAAAGATTCAACCCATTTCTGGTACCTATCCACAAATTCTGCAGATGGTCTTCGTAAATCACGTTGATGTAGTTATCCGATAAGCTGGTAGAATCTCTGGAGCTATTGCGATACACCGTGATGGTATATCCGTCGTATTTATTCAGACCGCTTTGGGTACCAAACCACATAAACCCTCTCGAATCCTGATAGATACACATCCCGTGATTTTGAGACAATCCCTGCAAACTGGTGATGTGCTTGAAACTCAACTTGCTGGGTTGAGCGAAGGTTGTAAGCGGGCAGCCCGAAAAATAAAAAATGAGCGCAAGTCCCATTGCCCATCGGAGACGAGGCAATGGATGAGGGTGAAGTATTGGATACTTTGTCTGGGATTTCACAAAAAAATATGCATACAATATGGCTTAAGCAAACGAAAAATTTTCTTCAGAATTTCAAAATATCCAACTTAAGATACTATTTTAAAAAATTCAGAGAAAAAAATCACGAAATATACCCCTGTTTCCGGGGCATAAATTTTAAGCTATAACAAAAAACGGACCCGATTGCGGGTCCGTTCTGTCTCATAAATGAATACGGTATAAAGTGGGCTCCTTTATATAATAAGCAATTGATAATTGAAGCAGGATTGGTAGTGTCGATAACTCCCTATTAAGCTACGTACTCCATTTTCGAGACTTCCAGTGGTGTCTTAGGCCCTTCCTCTACCGTTTCTTCAAATACCGACTCATTGTGCTGACTGATGTCCAGGCCGACTTCTTCCTGTTCTTCTCTTACCCGCATGGGTATAATGGCATTGACCACTTTATAGAGAAGGATGGCACCTCCGAAGGTAAATACGCTTACAATAACCAGGGCCAGCAGGTGGTTGACAAACGTAGTAGTCGTGCCGTGGATCAGCCCTACTTCATCCGCAAAAATGCCCGTCGCTATCATACCTACGATGCCGCCTACTCCGTGGCAGGGAAATACGTCCAGCGTATCATCGATGGAAGAGCGGGTGTTTTTCCAGTGTACTGCAACGTTGCTGATCACACTGGCGATGAAGCCAATCAGAATACTATGGCCAAATCCGACAAAGCCGGCAGCGGGTGTAATGGCTACCAATCCTACCACGGCACCGATGCAGGCACCCAAAGCAGAAGGTTTCCGGCCCTGAATGGCATCGAAGAAGATCCAGGCCATCATCGCGGATGCAGAAGCAAACTGAGTTGTCAACAGGGCAATACCAGCCGTTCCGTTCGCAGCCAGGGCCGAACCGGCGTTGAAACCAAACCAACCAAACCAGAGCATACCGGTTCCCAACAACACGTAGGGAATGTTGGTAGCCGGGGCTACTTCATTGTACACGTGCACCTTACGCCGACCCAGGGCCATTGCACCCGCCAGGGCCGCAAAACCCGCCGAAATGTGTACCACGGTACCACCGGCGAAGTCCAATACGCCCATCTGGCGCAGAAAACCATCCGGATGCCAGGTCCAGTGGGCCAGCGGACTGTAAATCAGCAGGCTGAACAGGCAGATAAAAAGCAGGTAGGCGGAAAAGCGCACTCTTTCGGCAAAGGCTCCGGTGATGAGAGCCGGCGCAATGACGGCAAACTTGAGCTGAAAAGCCGCAAAGAGCAGCAGCGGAATGGTGGGCGATAAAGCCGGATGAGTAGAAACACCCACGCCTCTGAAAAACACGAAAGTAAGGGGATTGCCAATGATGCCCTTGTAACTGTCGCCGAAAGCCAGGCTGAAACCGACTACGTACCACAAAACGGAAATCACGCCCAGGGCAATGAAGCTTTGCAGCATCGTAGAAATGATGTTTTTGGGCTGCACCATCCCACCGTAAAAAAAAGAAAGCCCGGGAGTCATCAGCAATACCAACCCGGAAGCAGTCAGCATCCAGGCCATATCGCCGCTATTGATGTTCGACGTATCGGCCGAACCGGTAGACATTGGGAAAAAGGAGCCGGCTACCCCTGCGGCCAGGAGCAGCAGAAAAGGAATCATCCAGTAGTTTCTTCGGGCGGTCAGAGAAGGTGTTTGCATAAGATTTATACTTAAAACATTTACAAATCGGCTGCAATTTAATCATCGGGATTAAATTTTAAACACCTACTCAAAAAAATATTAAGTATTTTTCAAAAACAGGTCTATTTTTAAACACCCTTCTCAGTAACAGTACCCATTTTTTAAGCAAATGACCTTTGTTTTGAGTAGCGCTTGTTATTTTTTGGTTAAAAATGCCTGAGTACATCTACCCATTCTCCGGATGTACAATAAAGGTAGGCCGACAGCAGAAAAGAGGTGAACTTGATGTTGAATGAGCAGCTTTTCCAGCCCTAAGTACATCCATCCCTGAGGCAGACGTTGATTAGAGTAACCAGTGCCGGCAGTAAAAACTATAGATATTGCATAATAGACTCCACGGGTGTTTCGCCTTTGAAATCCTTGATCAGACGCCCCTTTTCGGAGTAGATATAAACAGTTGGCGTAGGAATGGGCCCGTAGTTTCTCAGAATGTCGCGGTCGGTAGTGCGAAGGAAACGAACTTGAGAGAGATTGCTGAGTTGATACTTCTGCTCAAAGGCCGACAGTTGATCGAATGGGGCCGAAGAGATGAAGTAGAGCGTATAGTCCTTGAACGATTCGATGTTCTCCCGGATCTGAACGGCTTCCCGCTGACAATGATCACAATCGGGCAGGAAAAAAACGAATACCGCTTTTCCCTGCAGTGAACTGGCCGACAATTGCGTGCCATCCGGCTGGATCAGCAACATCGGTGGAATATCGCTGCTTACTGCGGCGGGAGGAGCTGGTTGTGGGGAGGAAGCTTCCGGTGCCGGATGGGGGCGAGAATTGTTTTTGAAAGCCAGATAGGCTCCGATCAGGACAACCAGTAATGCCATTCCTGCCAGTATTCCTTTTTTCGTATTCATCTTTGATTGATTGTTTTGTCCTGACTAACCTGGCTTTCTTTCCTCAGAAAGCGGATTGGTCAAAAATAGAATATTGTTCGGATGAATCCCACGACCGATCGCCTCTTACTCAACTCTATTTACCTGGTTGCGTATCAGCAAAGGTAAAATTCTATTTGTGGCTTCCGGATCAACCCCCTCCTCTGCTTCTGCACCCAATAAATGGATGGTGCTGGGTACCCTGGCTTTTGGCACTTTCATGGCCACGCTGGACAGCAGCATTGTCAATATTGCCCTGCCTACCATTCGCCGAATACTGAATACGGGCGATGACGTAGAGTGGATCGTGCTGAGTTATCTGCTCACTACCACCAGTACCTTGCTGATCATGGGACGACTCTCCGATCTGTGGGGACGCCGACAGATGTACATTACCGGTTTTGCCGTCTTTGTGTTGGGATCACTGCTCTGCGGGCTGGCCTGGAGTCTCTGGTCGCTGGTTTTTTTCCGAATAGTGCAAGGCCTGGGCGCTTCTATGATTTTTGCCATCGGCCCCGCCATCATCAGCGATACTTTTGCACCCCAGGAACGCGGGCGGGCCTTGGGACTCATGGGTGCCATTGTAGCGGCCGGCACCAGTGCTGGACCCGTGATTGGGGGTTTGTTGCTGGGTCGGTTTGGCTGGTCCAGCATCTTTTTCGTGAACGTACCCATTGGTCTGATTGGCATCTGGAGAGCCTGGTCAGTACTGCCGCTCAGTCCGGCCATGCCCCGGCGCAAGTTTGATTTACCAGGAGCCGGCTTGTTCCTGGTGGGCGTCACGACCCTACTGGCCGGGCTGGATTTCGGACCCGAACCGCAATACGGCTGGAATCATCCCCTGGTGCTGAGTTTGTTGATTTCCGGCGGGGTGTTGTTACTGATTTTTCTTTGGTGGGAGTCCCGCGTTCCTGAACCGATGCTGCGGTTGCAGCTCTTTCAAATCCGTCCTTATTCGGCTGCCGTTCTGGCGGCACTTTGCGGCTTTATTGCTCTGGGAGCCAATTTGTACATTATTCCCTTCTTTCTGCAACAACTGTTGGGTTATCCGCCAGAGCAGGCGGGTCTCATTCTGCTGGCTGGTCCGCTTACCCTCAGCATTGTGGCACCCGTGGGCGGTTTTCTATCCGATAAAATCGGTGCCCGCTGGATCGCCAGTAGCGGGCTTCTGATTGCCTCTGCCGGCTACTTTGCCTTTTCCTACTTACAGGCCGACTGGACCTGGCACGACGTAGTTTGGCGAAGTGCGGTCGTCAGTCTGGGCTTTGGTTTGTTTCAATCACCCAACAGCAGCAGTGCGCTCAATTCAGCTCCTCTATCTGACCGGGGCATTGCCAGTAGCATGATTGCTTTTATGCGAAACCTGGGCTTCGTGGCGGGTATTTCGCTGGCCGCGGCAATCTGGTACAGCCTGCGCAACCAGTACGCCGTGTCCCGGTCTGTTTCTCCGGAGAGCGTAGTGGCGCAGGTGAGCGGGATGCACTACGCCTATCTGGTAATGAGCGGCTTGGTATTGCTGGGCGCACTCATTTCTTTGTCGCGTGGCAAAACCCAAGCCAGCCCGGCAGTATCCGTTCCCGTAAATAGCACCCAAACGGGTATCTGACTGCTTTTACCGATGCAATTCGTACGTGTTTACCGGAAGGGCTTGTGACAATTGAGCTATTTCTTGAGAAGTAAGCGGCTGCATGGTAGCCACCCCGATGCCCTCTTCCAGTTGCGCCGGGGTACGTACGCCCAACACGGTCGAAGTGACTGCCGGATGGTGCAGAACGTAACGGATGGCAATCTGGGCTTCCGTTCGTTCATCACTGGCCAAATCCCGAACGGCCTTGGCGGCCTTACCTACTTCTTTTTCGGTAAAATTCAAATACGCAGTGGCTGGCTTATTGATCAGTAAACCCTGGGCTACGCTGCCCCGGACCAGTACCCCAATCTGGTTCTCACGCAGCAAATCCAGGCAACTGTCTTCCGGACGGCGATCCAGCAGGCTGTACTGCATCATCACGCAGGCAATTCGTGAACGGTTGATATACGTCCGAATCACGTTCGGGCGAATGGAAGAAATGCCGTATGCCCGTATTTTTCCCTGCTGCGTGAGCCGTTCAAATGCTTCGATGGTTTCATCTACCGGGTCGTCCAGGGTGCCTCCGTGCAGTTGGTACAGATCAATGTAATCGGTTTGCAGTCTTTTCAGGCTGGCTTCCACTGCCCTCAAAATGTAGTCTTTACGGGGATTCCAATCCCAGCCGCTGCCATCCGTCCGCCACTGGTTGCCCACTTTAGTCGCCAGCATTACCTGCTGCCGCATGCCTTTGAAAGCCCGGCCAACGGTTTCTTCATTCCGACCTTGTCCGTAAAGATCGGCCGTATCAAACAAGTTAATCCCGCTTTCCAAAGCACGGTGCAGGAGTTGCTGGTTCTGTCTGTCGTCTTCGCCGAGTGACATACAGCCGAAGCTGATTTCACTTACCCGCAGCTCCGACTTTCCTAAGGACTTGTATTGCATATTGTTTTTTTTACCGTTAACGGAGAGAAAATTACTGTGACCATCCCAAAGGAGAAATCATCCACTTAATTCTAATTCAACGTGCAATAAATCACAAATCTTCCTGGTGCAAATCGAACTGCAACCCATTTATCAGAATTACTCCTACTGACTCACGAAGTCAGGTAAAATAATCGCTTGCAGACCTACTTTCAGAATGGTATAATTAGCACATTCGCATCGCATCGGAAGGCGCTCCTCCGGTATACCGATTAACTCATCCTATTTACAAATGACTTCTATTCTCGAAACGTTTTCATTAAAAGGTAAAAAAGCCCTGGTAACGGGTTGCAAACGGGGCATTGGCAAAGCAATGGCCGAAGCGCTGGCCGAAGCGGGTGCCGACATCATTGGTGTATCGGCCAATCTTGAGCTGGAAGGCAGCGACGTAGCGCGGGCCGTTGAGCAACGGGGAGGCCGCTTTTACGCTTACCAGGCCAATTTTGCCCATCGTTCGTCGTTGTATAGCTTTATCGAACAAGTCAAAAAGGAGCATCCGGTCATTGACATTCTGGTGAATAACGCGGGCACGATCCTGCGAAAACCCGCCGCCGAACATCCGGATGAGTTCTGGGACGAAGTCATTGCCATCAACCAAACCGCTCAGTTTGTCCTTACCCGCGAAATCGGTAAGGAAATGGTGGCTCGGGGTGCAGGAAAAATCATCTTCACGGCTTCCTTACTCACGTTCCAGGGAGGGATCAACGTGCCGGGCTACGCGGCCAGTAAAGGAGCAGTAGGCAGTTTGGTGAAGGCGTTTGCCAATGAATGGGCATCCCACAATGTCAATGTCAACGCGGTGGCTCCCGGCTACATTTCTACCGACAATACCGAAGCCCTCCGCAACGACGCGAACCGGAGCAAAACCATCTTAGACCGGATTCCAGCGGGGCGTTGGGGCGAACCGGACGATTTCAAAGGCCCAATCGTGTTTCTGGCTTCGGAGGCTTCCCGGTACGTCCACGGTACAATCCTCACGGTCGACGGTGGCTGGATGGGCAGATAGTGATTGCGATAACAGTAAACAGTTATGAGTGAACAGTGATGAATGTGTAATGAATCGTAGAGACGCGATTCATCGCGGCTTTGAGTAGCGAAAAGAAACGCTTATTGAGGGCACTGAGCAGAGCCGAAGTGCCCTCAATAAGCGTTTCTTGGGGCCGCGGCTAAGTCGCGATCACTGAGCGGATAGGGCTGCTGCCGGTACGCAGTGGTCCGATCGGGCCGAAGTTGGGAAGCGTCCCTCCGACTGCTCGAAACTAAGTGTTCATATTTAACCATCAACAGAGACCGATGCATTCACCGGCCCAATGTTCCTGAACAATGAAAAAGAGCCTGCTTCTATTATTTCTTTTGGTAATTGCTACCATTACCTGGACGGCCTGGATGTTCCCTTCCAATCAGAAAACTTTTACCGTCCGTAATCGACTCAATCTTGATCGGAAAGCCGAAACCATTGGTCTGCCGATGAGTCAACTTACTGCCTTGGTTAAAAATTTTGGGGTAGAAAATCTGCTGATTAAAGATGGTCAAACCGGCAAAGTGCTGCTAAGTCAGCCATTGGATAACGATGGGGACGGGAAAGTCGACGAAATCCTTTTTCAAACCGATATTCCTGCCAATGGGGAGAAAAGGTATATCGTGGAGGGCGTAAAAAACGGTGCCTCCCAACAACCATCAAACCCACTGACCACCTTCTCCCGCTTCGTTCCTGAACGCATCGACGATTACGCCTGGGAAAATGACCGGGTTGCTTTTCGGACCTACGGGCCGGTAGCACAGCAGTATACGGAAGCCGGTCGGACGGATGGCACTTTGACCAGTGGCATGGATTGCTGGCTAAAACGGGTGAATTACCCCATTATTGATAAGTGGTACCAGAAGAATACGGAGGAGCCCGGCGCTTACCATAAGGATTCCGGCGAAGGCTACGATCCTTACCACGTGGGCGATAGCCGAGGCTGCGGTGGAATTGGGATATGGGCCAACAACCAACTCTACGTTTCCAAAAACTTTACCAGCTACCAAATCATTGCCAAAGGCCCCATCCGTACGGTTTTTGAACTGACGTACGCTTCCTGGGACGCCAATGGAATTACGGTGAAAGAAAAGAAACGGATTAGTCTGGATTTAGGCAGTAATCTAAATCGCTATGAGGTAGAATTGAAAAGTAATCAACCCTTGCCCAACTGCACGATAGGCATTACCCTGCACGATAAGAAGGGAGAAGTAAAAGGCAATCAGTCGGCCGGCTGGTTCCGTTACTGGGAACCCATGGATGACTCCCAACTGGGGACGGGCATCGTTATCGATCCTGAAAAAGTGCCGGTCGTGAGCTACAAAGATCATCGGGTTGAACAGAAGGACCAGAGCCATTTATACGTCATTACCAAGCCAGTGAATGGCAAAGTAGTTTATTACGCTGGCTTCGGATGGACCAAGAGCGGTCAGTTCAATTCTCCCGATGCGTGGGATGCGTACCTGGCCGATTTCGCCAAACGACTTTCTTCTCCTTTGGAAGTAACCTGGGCAAGGAAATAGCTTCACCAACCTCAACATTCTCCTGAAAGGATATTCTCTCCTACTAAGCTACGATCAAGACAAAAATCAAGTAGATGAAGAACGCCCGTCCTTGAAAACAAGGACGGGCCAGTTAGTCGCCGCACGAGGTGCTTACTGATGATCCGCAAATTCCTGTTGCGCAACAACGATTAACTAATTCATACGCCTCCGTTTGCAGTAAGTACCATACGCATTGGGTTAAGCACCAGCCGATTGGTTCTCTTCGCTGGCCTGGTTAAGTTTTTCAATGGCAGCAGCATCCAACCGAATTTGACTGGCCCTGATCAATTCATCGAGTTGTTCCAGTCGGGTGGCACTGGCAATTGGGGCTGTGATACCCGGGCGAGCCATCAGCCAGGCCAGGGCCACGTTGGCCGGGCTTGCCCCATACTGCTGTGCCACTTCATCCAGGGCAGCCAGGATGCGAAAACCCCGATCATTGAGGTACTTTTTAATTCCTCCTCCCCTTTTGCTCTTAGATAAATCCGCTTCCGAACGGTATTTACCGGTCAGGAAACCGCTGGCCAGGGAAAAGTAGCTGATTACGCCGAGCCCTTTTTCCCGAACCAAAGGGGCCAGTTCACCTTCGTATTGCTTGCGTTCGTACAGATTGTATTCGGGTTGCAGACTCTGATAACCCGGGAACCCGTTTTGCTCACTGATTTGTAAAGCTTGCGTAAGTCGTTCCGTACTGAAGTTGGAAGCACCAATGGCCCTTACTTTCCCTTCTTTCACCAATTGGGCGTAGGTTTCCAGCGTTTCTTCCATGGGGGTGTCCGCATCGTCGTAGTGTGACTGGTACAAGTCGATGTAATCCGTTTGCAGCCGCCGAAGCGAATTTTCGACTTGCTCCCGAATGTGTTTACGCGAAAGGTCCGTTTTGCCTCCGCCCATGTCGCTGCCTACTTTGGTGGCAATAATAATCCTTTCCCGTTCACCGCGTTTTTTGAGCCAGTTCCCGATAATGGTCTCCGATTCGCCTCCCTGGTTTCCCGGCACCCAGCGCGAATAAGAGTTGGCCGTGTCAATCAGATTGAAGCCGGCATCGACAAATGCATCCAGTAATTGAAAAGAGGTGGGTTCGTCGGCCGTCCAGCCAAACACATTACCTCCAAAAGCCAAAGGGGCTACCTCCAAGTCAGATTTTCCTAATCGTCTTTTTTCCATTTCCATTGATTTCAGGTTAGGTAGCGCATACGGTAGGTACCCATGAAAAGGTTACCTGCTGAGAATAATAAGTCGTCCCTGTTTGACCTGCTTTACCTACGTCTGGCCGCAAACTGGGTAGGGCTGACGCCGGTTTTGCGTTTGAAAGCCCGGCTAAAACTCTGCAGGCTGGTAAAGCCCAACAGAAAGGCGACCTCCTTTACCTGGGTATGAGGCCGGTCCAGCAACAGGGAGGCAGTCTCTACCTGATACGTTTCCAATAGGTCCTGATAAGAATGGTTTTCTTCTTTCAGCTTTCTTTGCAGGGTTCGGGCACTCATATTGAGTCTGGCAGCTACTTCTTCCAGTTTGGGATTGTAATAGGCATTTTTGCTGTGCAGTATTTGCAATACTTTATTGGCGTAGCCGGTTTGGCTCTCCAGTTGCCGCAGTTTATCGGCGCACAGTTGCAGCATATTGGCGTATATCAGGTGGTTGGCCGAAATCACCGGGAGAAAAGCCGTTGCCGCATCAAAGATGAGTGCATTCTCTGCTTGCCCGAATTGTACGTGGCCGAATAAATCTCTGAAAGCGGCCTGATACCTGGATTCCACCTGATGGCCAAAACACGCTTTCACCGGCCTGATGATCTTTCCGCTCAGGAAGCCCGACAGGGAGATGGTCAGACTCATAGCGTGCTCAGCGGCCAGCGCCGCAGTCAGTGGGCTGGTCTTGATCCAGGTGGGATCAGGTTCATACTTTACTTTTACGTGTCCGTCTGGCAAATCGTGGATGCGGTAGCTGAACATGTCCCCCATCAGTGGAAAAAATTCGGCGAAGCTATTCCAAGCTCTTTTTAAGTCCGGACTACTGGCCGTAAGCGGAGCAATCCAGCCCAAAACCGAAAAAGTAATGTTCTTTCCAAAACTCAGGCTAATCAACCGATAGCCGGTCAAGTTTAGGGCACTTTCCCATACCCGAATGCCCACCTTCCAATCCTGCATGCCATCAGCCATCGCTATCACATCCGGGTTGGTACCCGCTTCCCGGTAAACCCTGGCTTCTTCGATACCGAAAGCAACACAATTGCGGGCAATGGTCCTGATAATCTCATTGTGTACCTGCATGACGTAAAATGGCTAAACCTCTGTCGCAATATGCAAACCGGATCACATTGATTTCCCCTTGCTTTGCAGTGGAAATAAAATTACGACAGTTTATGAAAGGCAAAAAAATGCTTCGCTACCTAACGGTGACGCTCATTGGGCTCACTGCTTCAGGAATTCTGATGGTCAGCCTCATGGCCTTTATCAATCCGCAGTCAGTCATGGATTTAGTACAAGTAAAACTGGTCAATAACGACGCTTATAGCTCCATCCGGGGCGTGTACGGAGGTGCTGGAATGACGCTGGTGATTGCGCTGGTTTACCTGGCTTTCAGAGATCAGATGCTGGGCTTGCTGCTGGTATTTCTGCTCTGCGGATTGTATGCCTTTTCCCGTATCACTACCATTGCCGTAGAGGGTCAGTTAGGCCCTTTTGGCCAACAATGGCTGATCATTGAAAGTGCACTCTGCCTGTTGGCCATTCTGGTCTTCCGGCTCCGGCATCAGGCAGAAAGACCTTAGTTTCATTTTAATGAAACTATACCAAAACCCCAACGTGCCGATAGACTGATTACCTGCACGTTGGGGTTTAGAATAATAGATTTTAAGATTTATTTCAGCACTGCCAGCTTTCCTTTTACGTCTTCCAGCTCCTTTTTTCTCTGATCCACCTGCACAATATCCTGGGCTTGCTTTTTCTTATTGTGTTCGATGCTCAGTAAAAGGTGATCCAATTCCGTGGCATTTTTGGCTAATTTGCCGAATAGCGTTTGTTTTTCACGTTCGTTCTTTTCCTGGTTCTGTACCAGTTTATTCCCTTCACTTGCCCGGCTTTGTTTCTGTTTGTCAAGGAACTCCAGCTTTTTCTGTTCCTCTTTCTTCTTTTCGGCCGTCACTTCTTCCACAGACTTGGTTTTCAGTCCTTCCACCAGTTGATTTTGGGTTTCCCAGGCAGTGAGCGCCTGCTGATATTCCTGCTTACTCACCGCTACTGCCTTTACCAGAGCCACTGAGTCTTCGCGATTTTTGGCCAATGCCTGCTGTAGCTTTACTTTCTCTTCTTTATTTTTTTCCACAGATTTGGTCAGATTTTCGCTTTCCTTCAGGGTCTGGGTTTGCTCTTTCAGTTGCTTATCGAAGGCCTTCTGCGCTTCTACTACTTCTTTGGATATTTGTTCACCGTAAACTTTCACTGCGAAGTCGCGGAGCAATCCCTTTGCCTTTTCGTAATCCGGGTGTGGTGATTGAGTGACAAATTTGTCATCCAGTCGCATTGCATAAAAAACTGTGGTCAGCCCCTGAGTAGTAGTTATCATACTCAGGATTTCCAATGGCATAGAGGTAATTTGAGGAATGTTGGCCATTTTTATTTCCATCAAATTTTTGGAGCCTTTGGGTACTTCCACTTTACCGTAAGTTTTCAGATAATCCTTCCAGGCGTCTTTTACTTTCTTCTCATCTATCTCCAGTACCGTTTTCAAACCCGGAAAAGCCTGACCTTCGATGGTTTCCGAAGCGGGTGTTACTTCAATTTTTTGTGCATACACCGAAGAGCTGATCAATAGAAAAATAAACAGATGTTTCAATTGTAAAGCCGGGCTCTTCAACAAAGTGAAAATGGATTGTGTCATAAGGAGGAACTAGGTTTCAATGGAAAAACAGGGAATAAAAACGTGAAGCAAAAGCAATTTTGATAAAAAATCAATGAGAACACGATAAGTAGCTATAATCCTGATCTCAAAGTGCTTTTTCAATAGATGAACCGAGTGCCGATCTGCGGAGAATCAAGGCGAAGATCAAAAATTCCTACCCAAATCAACGTTTAAACGTATCGGTACCAACGTAAACCCAGATTCAATATGAAAGCCAGCCGCCCCTCCAAGAATAAAAATATCAGTGCCGGTTTACTCATGTTTAGAATGCGGTATGGCGTCCTGGAAGTATTGCTTGCGCATCCGGGCGGGCCTTTCTGGGAAAAGCGAGATGAAGGTGCCTGGACCATTCCCAAAGGATTAGTCGAAGAAGGGGAAGACTATCTCAATGCTGCCCGCAGAGAATTCGAAGAAGAAACGGGCATTTATCCCACCGGACCTTTTGTAAGCCTGGGATCAGTCAAACAGAAAGCGGGTAAAACCATTCACGCCTGGGCCTGGGAAGGAGACGCCGATGCTACCTTAATAAAAAGCAGCTGGATGAAAATGGAATGGCCCAGCAAATCCGGTAACTGGATTCAATTTCCGGAAGTAGATCGTTGTGAATGGTTTAGGGCAGAAGAAGCAAAACTCAAAATCAATATTGCCCAAGCGCAGCTAATTACCACTCTGGAAGAAAAGCTATAAGGATTCTTGCTGAGTATCACCTTCCTGGTAAAGCATAAAAAAAGCCCCTATGCTATGTGGGCACAGGGGCTTTGAGATAAAAAGAGGGTTGGCGGCTACCTACTCTCCCGGCTTTTCAGGCCAGTACCATCGGCGTGGCGGGGCTTAACGGCTCTGTTCGGAATGGGAAGAGGTGAACACCCGCGCTAGGACCACCATTGAGGC
>Ga0209902_100176_pt1 | contig 109912 bp, 102 predicted proteins | sample FECB27metaG_FD_188304 | JGI IMG/M metagenome (GOLD analysis project Ga0209902, IMG submission 188304) | Cyanobacterial communities from the Joint Genome Institute, California, USA - FECB-27 (SPAdes) (version 2) | ecosystem: Environmental > Aquatic > Thermal springs > Hot (42-90C) > Microbial... | reverse complement strand
ACACGCCGATCTGCGTGTTGTTGACGGCCGAGAGCCGGCGCCAGCCCGAGGGCGGGCGCCAGGCGCGCTCGAGGGCGTCGCTCCCGGCATCGGGTTGCGGCGCGTTGGCCGCCGGGTCCAGGGGGGTGTTCATGGCGGTGCTCATCGCAGCTGCGCGAGCCAGCGCGCGATCGATTGCAGCGTGGGCTCGTCGAGCCGTTCGTGCGAGGAGGGCATGCGCGCGCCGGGTTTGGCCTGCTGCGTGTGCGCGACCCAGGCCGCGAGCTGGTGGGGCGTGTTGGGCATGGTGCCGGCGCCGAGGTAGAGCCGGCTGCCGACGTGCGTGAGGTCGGGGCCGAGCCGGCTCTCCTCGCTCACGCCGCGCACCGTGTGGCAGGCGTTGCAGCGGTTCGCGAGGAAGGCGTCGCGCCCGCGCGCCAGATCGGGCGCGAGGGTGGCGCTCGCGGGCCGCGCCTGCGCCGCGAGCCAGGCATCGAAGGCCGCGGGTTCCTCGGCCACCACGTGCAGCGCCATGCGCGCATGCTGATCGCCGCAGTACTCGGCGCACTGGCCGCGCCAGGCGCCGGGCCGGTCGGCCTGCAGCAGCAGGTGCTGCACGCGGCCCGGCAGCATGTCCATCTTGCCGCCGAGCGCGGGCACCCAGAAGCTGTGGATCACGTCGGCGCTCGTGAGGCCGAAGTACACCGGCCGGCCCGCGGGAATGCGCACCTCGTTCGCGGTGCGGATCTCGGCGCCGCTGGCCGGGTCGCGGTAGCGCACCTCCCACCACCACATGTGGCCTGTGATGCCGATCACCAGCGCATCGGCCGGCGGCACCGGGCGCCACGCGGGGCGATGGCGCTCGCCATAGAAGAACAATGCGACCAGCACCACGGCCGGAAACGCGAGGCCGCCGCCATAGAGCCACCAGCGGGCCTGCGCGCGCGGCATCGCGCGCGGCGTGTTCCGGTGCGCGCGCCGCACCGCGAGCGCGAGCAGCGCCATCACGAGCACGAAGATCGCGGCGGCGCCGCCGATCAGCACCCAGCTGACCTCGAGCAGCATGTCGGCCATCGGTCCCGCGGCATCGAAGGCCGAAGGCGAGGGTGGCGTGGCGGCGGGCCGGCTCATTCGAGCGCCAGCAGGTAGGCCGCCATGTCGCGCGCGTCGCGCGGCGACACGCCCATCGACGGCATCGCGGTGCCGGGCACCAGCGCGGCCGGTGCCTCGATCCAGCGCGCGAGCGTCTCGGGCCGGTTCGGCAGGTGGCCCGCGATATAGCTGCGGCGGCCGAAGGCATCGAGCGGCGGCGCGAGGCTGGCGCGCGCCGCCGGCACCTTCGGGATCGCATGGCAGCTGCCGCACTGGTATTGCGCGAGCAGTTCGCGCCCACGCGCCAGTTGCGCCGCGGGCGCATCGCCGTACGGAAGCGGCGCGGGCCCGAACGCGGGCAGGCCGCGAGCCGAGAGTTCGCAGCCGCCCGCGAGCCCGATGGCCGCCACCGAAAGCGCGGCCAACGCGGCGCGGCCGTGGCGTGCGCGAAGCGGCGGGCGAGCGTGCGGCGCGAGGGGCATGGCCGATTCTTGCGGTGTCGGACGCGGTTTGCGCCGACAGGGCGGCCCGCACCCGCGTCGGACAATGCCGCCACATGAATGCGCCCAAGACCGTCGCGCTGACCCTGGCCGCGCTGGCCGGCGGCGCCGCCATCGGCGCGGCGGTGATGGTGTGGGGCGGCGTCTACGACGTGGCCTCGAACGTGCAGCACACCCAGCCCGTGTATTCGCTGCTCGAGACCGCGATGCGCCAGTCGGTGCGCTGGCGCGCGCGCGGCATCGAGGCGCCGCCGCTGGGCGACGCGCGGCAGCTCGCGCAGGGCGCCGCCTGCTATCGCGCGCGCTGCGTGCAGTGCCACGGCGCGCCGGGCGTGGCGCAGGACGACATCGGCAAGAGCATGCAGCCGCTGCCCGGCCCGCTGGTCGATGCGCGCCAGCGCTGGAGTGCGCGCGAGCTCTACTGGCTCACGCGCAACGGCATCAAGATGAGCGGCATGCCGGCGTGGGAATACCGGCTCTCGGACCAGGAGTTGTGGGCCGTGGTGGCCTTCGTCGAGCGGCTGCCCGACATGACGCCGCAGGCCTATGCGCAGGCCACGGCCTTCGAGCCCGTGCCCGGCACGCCGCGCACCGGGGCGACTGGCGCCGCGATCGGCTGCAACGCGCTGGCCGCGCAGCCCGCCACGCGGCCCGGCGATGCATTGCGCGGCCGCACCGCGCTGACGCAGTACGCCTGCAACGCCTGCCATGCGATCCCCGGCGTGACCAGCTCGCATCCCAACGTCGGCACGCCGCTGGCCGGCATCGGCGGGCGCGGCCTGATCGCGGGCCGGCTCGCCAACACGCCCGAGAACATGGTGCGATGGCTGCGTCACACGCGCGAAGTCGATCCGCTCACGGCCATGCCCGAGATGGGCGTGACCGAGCAGGACGCGCGCGACATCGCGGCCTACCTGGGTACATTGAAGTGAGTCTGCTACGCCAACGAATTCTGACGTCGGGGAATGTGTCGGAATCCGGGCCTGAGTAGCGCGCTCCGCAAGGTGTCTTAGCGGCTAAGGCAGGAATTCCCTCTCGCCTCGGTTGTCGCGAGGTCGCTTGGCAGGCTGACTATGCTCGGACTTGCGAGCCTTTGGTCCGGCCGCTTCCAACCCCATATGGTTCGGATCGGCCCTCCGATCCCTGCCGAGTCTTTGCCACGGCTCTTCCAATCCATGGTTCTTGGCAACCTTAGTGGCGCCGCGCGCAGTGTCGGCCCCGGTCTCTACATCGTGAGCAAAATTGCAGAGGCTCACGGCGGACGTGTCACCGTAACGTCGGACAGCGAAGCAAGGAAGGCGTTCACTTTAATCTTTCCCATAGAGGGACTTGGTCATTGCACCTGAACGGCACAGGATACCCTGCCAGGGTGACGCCTGATGGACGGAGAAGAACGTCGCGCATGCACTCTTTACTCCAAAAGACCCGGCTTGGCATTAATGTCACTCGACCCAGTTCGAGCAGGACTGGCTTGCCAATCAGCCAAGGCAAGCCAACTCATGAACTCGGCGATGGGGTACGGATTCCAAGGGCAAGGTCACTCGAGTGAAGTCTCTGCTCCTCAACACGGGTCCCGAAAGGGATGGGCATCATGACCAAACCGGAAGAGGCATCGGCTTCAGCAGACAATTTTCTTAGAACGGAAATGGCGCTGACTGTAGCTTTAAAGGCAATTATTAAGACCCAACCCCAGCCCGCTCTGTTGGCGCAAGAGTTGGAGCAGCAGCGGCAGTTTTCACAGGCACATTTGAGGCAACCCCCGTTTCAGATAAGGCCTTGGTGGGCTTTGAGCTCACCTGGGCCCTGATCCTTCATCAGGACCCGGCTCAGGAGGTAAGGCTCGTCACGACGGCCTGAACTTAGGGATGTTCTGAGAGCGCGCTAACCACGAGGCCGGCGGCATGTCTCTGTTGGGTGCCCGGCACAGGAGTCGGACTCCCCTGCGCATGTAGTCGTTGTGTTTAGAACAAGAAGTTGTAGATGTCCTACGAAGCGGCCCGAGAGCACGAGCTTCAGTTTCAGTTTGAATAATCATCGACCTTTTAATGCGATAAGGTGATATAATATTCCCCATGGCCACGGCAGCTTGCGCTGACTCGTCATTTCAAAGGTTGTATCGGGGCGGCGACATCCCGTAACTGCCAAGGTTGCGACCTTCGTCGCCCGGTTGGTCTGTTGAGCTGCAGCCAGCATCCCCCGATGCTCAGCGCAGGTGTCTTCTTACCTGCGATCACGATTGAAATAGATTCCTTCTCTCGCCATTTCCATTGGTAGGCTCGTCGTCTCGCCCGCGACACACACCAACGACTGCGGCCGCTTTCGCGCTTCTTTCTCGATCCATCGTTTCAAAGGAAACGGTAACTCGCACCGGGTGTTCCACTTTGATAAGGCTTTCGCTTCGCGCGAAGCTGCCCAAATTTTTGCGGTCACACAAGGCTGGCTGCGCGCGTGCATACAACCTGTTCTTGCGTGTTGATGGTCTGCTGTCGCAGATTGCCTTCGCGTTTGCCAGTTAGGCGTCTACTCGGCAGAAGCCGTGTCGGCTGCAGCGCGCGAGACAACGGTCCGTCGCGGCAGCCTCGCCTGCGCCGAGAACGAAGCGACGTGCTTGTCGGTGTCGCCACGCTTTTCTCGTCTTTCGCGCGTTTCGCGTCGATGACTTTTGCCGGGCAGGCTCGTAGCGCGATCGCGCCATCCACACGCTTTTGTTCCACCGGTGCGCCATTCGGTGCGTACCTTTATCCAGAAAGGCTTATTCAATGAGCAAAAAAATCTTCGTAGGCAACCTGCCTTTTTCCGTCACCAATTCCAGCCTTGAAAGCAACTTTGCTGAATTTGGCAGCGTCTTGTCGGCCAAGGTAATGATGGACCGTGAGACCGGCCGTTCCAAGGGCTTTGGCTTTGTGGAAATGACGTCGGCGGAATTCGCCCAGGCCGCCATCACTGGCTTGAACGGTATGTCCGTTGATGGACGCTCCATTGTCGTGAGCCTGGCGCGCCCGCGCGAAGCGGGTAATGGCGCGGGTAGTTACAGTGCGGCAGGCAACAGCGCGAGCAACCGGGCCGACATTGGGTACGGCAATGGCGGCTTCGGTGGCGGTCGTTACTGAGCACAGGACATCTCCCTGAAAAAGACCGGCTCTGATAGCCGGTTTTTTTGTGCCTAGATACCTTATGAAGACCATCGAGCGGAACGCGATTCTCTGAGTCGATCTTCGTTTTCGATGCTTCGCTTGATAGGGCCCCGCCGTGAACGTGCGCGACGATTTCTGGATGAGCGTCGACAGTGAAGCGCCATTGGAAACCGGGACTGGCTGTTTCTCCGTGGAGGTAGCGGCGAACGGGTTGGTTTGACTGACAGGGACAGGGTGGGGTGCACGGCGGCACCCTAGTAGCCTTCTTCATGACGATCGAGATGAGCGTGGCGCTGCGGAATGCCGGCAGTACCCAAATCGAGACGAGTATGGGTACGACGCCGAAAATGCAAATCCGCACCGGCGCACTGCCGGCCAACTATGCGCGACTGACACCGTTACGCTCCTCGCAGAATTTACCCCGGCGTCCGGTCGGGCGAGCCAGGCCGCCGGTGTCCCAATGTTCAGCGACGGGCGAGAGCGTGGGCGGGGTAGCGCGCAAATTTTGCTACTTCGACGACCCTTGACGGTGGGTTGTATGGTCACGCTCGGCGAGCCGCGGCACGGGAGTACGGCAACTCGGAGCTCGGCCGTGCCCACGACGTCGATCTTTAGCCGCACCGATCGCATCAGTGGCTTGATGATCGCGCATGAAGGCGAGCGATGCCTCGATTTGCGAAAGTACTGAGGTCCATGGAGTTCCTCAGCCATGCGCAGAAAACCGCCTCGTCCGAGTTTTCTGAGAGCCCTTACCGCGTTGCACAACTGGTCTCAGTGCAACCTAGGCTCTCGGTCCAGGACTGCAGTGCATGGGGATTGTGCAAGGCAATGAGCCTGCGATCGAACGCCGTCTTCTTTGAATCGTCTGCCATAAGGATCGCTTGGAGGTTGTTCGGTCACCGCCTCAGCCATCGGCGAAGGGGGCAACGAGAACGCGGATTGGTGCGCTGCCGTACAGACACCGGCCATCCTGGCGCAGAATGATGCGAACTTTGGAAGCGCTCCGCCATGGCATCGTCGCCGCGTTCGTCTTCACTGGAGGCGGCTGTCCCCCGCAACGGCCTGCTCGAGGCCATTCCCGCCGAGGTCATGGCCCGGATGGAACCCTTTCTCGAACGCGTGCCGTTGCGGCTTGGAGAGGTGCTCTACGAATCCGGTGTCGTGCAGCAGCATGTCTTCTTCCCGATCGACTGCATCATCTCGCTGCTCTACGTGCTGGAGAACGGGCAGTCGGCCGAGATCGCCGTCGTCGGCCTCGAAGGCATGGTGGGCGTGTCGCTGCTGATGGGCGGCGGCAGCACGCCCAACCGCGCGGTGGTGCAGAGCGCGGGCCACGCCCTGCGGCTGGGCGCGAGCCACGTCCGGGCGCTGACGGAGCAGGGCGGTCCGCTGCTTCACCTGCTGCTGCGCTACACGCAGTCGCTGATCACGCAGATGTCGCAAACGGCGGTGTGCAACCGTCACCATTCGCTCGAGCAGCAACTGTGCCGCTGGCTGCTGCTGAGCCTCGACCGCCTGCCCGGCAACGAGCTGGTGATGACCCAGGAGCTGATCGCCAACATGCTCGGCGTGCGGCGCGAGGGCGTCACCGAAGCGGCCGGCAAGCTGCAGCGCCTGAAGCTGATCCGATACGCGCGGGGTCGCATCACGGTGCTCGACCGCCCGGGCCTCGAGCAGCAGGTGTGCGAGTGCTACGAGGTCGTGAAGCGCGAGACCGATCGCCTGTTGCCGCGCCACCTGGCGACCTGAGCGCGCGGACGCGCACCGTTCCCATGTACGCCTTCGCACAGACGCGGTGGCCCCCCTCGGACAGAATGCGCTCGCTCGCGCATTCCCGCGCGGCGCTTCGCTACAGGCGGCTCAGTGACATCAGACCCGACCCGCCCCGTGCTCAATCGCCTGCTCGAGGCGCTCCCGCCGAGCGACAGGGCGCACCTGCTCGAGCGCTGCGACAGCGTGCCGCTCGCGCCGGCCCAGGTCCTCTACGAGCCGGGCGACGTCATCGATCACATCCATTTCCCCACCAGTGCCTTCGTCTCGCTGGTGTCCACCGCCGACGGCCACGATGGCCTGCAGGCGGGCATGGTGGGCAACGAGGGCGCGCTGGGCTGGGAGCTGTCGCTGGGCGTGCAGCGCGCGCCGCTGCGTGCGCTGGTGCAGGGCCCGGGCATGGCGTGGCGCCTGACGGCGCATGCCTTCGCGAGGGAGCTGTCGCGCAGCCCGCCGCTCGCGCGCGTGCTGCATCGCTACGTGTGCGTGCTGCTGACCGAGTTCGGCCGCTCGGGCCTGTGCCACCGCTTCCATGCGATCGAGGAGCGGCTCGCGCGCTGGCTGCTGACCACGCAGGATTGCGCGCATTCCACGCAACTCGCGCTGACCCATGAAGTGCTGGGCCACATGCTGGGCGTGCGCAGGGTCGGCATCACCAATGCCGCCACCGCGCTGCATGCGCGGCACCTGATCGACTACCGGCGCGGCGTCATCACGATCACGAACCGCGCGGGCCTGGAGCAGGCCGCGTGCGATTGCTACCGGGCCAACCGGCGCAGCTATGCGGAACTGATCCCCTGAAGGCTCGCGCCGCTAGCCCGTGCTGCGCAGATCGTGCTCCCGCAGCATCACGGGCGGCGTCGATCCCTGCGCCAGCCGGCGCCGCACGGCGGCATCGATCTCCTCGGCATGCGATGCATAGGTCTCGAGCGGATCGGCGTTGTCCCCGGTGCGGAAGTGGTAGTGCAGGGTCGTCTTGCCGATGCTGGCGCCCACGGAGTGGCCGTCGACCGTCACGAAGAAGCGGACCGCGTTCGAGGCATCGTGGAAGAAAGGGGCGTCAGGCATCGCGCCGGCTCCCATGGGAAGCGGGCGCGACCCGCGCAATGTGAGAAGAGGACGGGACAGCTGTGTCATGGCGAGCCTTCGAGGTGACGGGGAACGAGCGCATCCGGGCCGCGCGCCGTGCCGTCACCGGACGAACCCCGAGGGGCCACAGGCCCGCTCTTTTTCGGCCGCGATCGCCGACAGCCCCGCCGCCGTGATCTGGTGCACGCGCACGGCATACATGTCCGGTATCCGCTTCTCGGACCGGAGCTGGCCCGTGATCTCGATCATTCCGGCCCCGACCAGTCGCTTGGCCGCGGCGATATCGGCCGACAGGGCCAGTGTTCGGGGCGGCATCATGCGGCCGAGGCGAACCAGCAGCTGGATGTCCATCTCGTCGCCTTTGGACAGCTTCTCTCGCGCCGGCGGCCGCGGCTGCGGCCACCCGTGGGTCTGGGTCGTCGACATGCTCATTCCTTGTGGTCGCCGGTCTGCAGCAGCTTGCGTTCGAGTTGCAGTTCCAGCGCCTCGACCATGCCGTAGGCCTCCATGTACTTCTCGCTGGCGCCCACGGCGCGCCAGGCGTCGCGCTTTTCTTCCTCCTGCGCGATGCGCAGTTCGAGTGCGGCGATGTCGTGGGCCAATGTCATGGAGGTTTCCGGGCAGGTGGGACTCCAGCGTGCGCCGGCGATGCGCGCCTGTCCGTTCGCTGGCGCACCGAACTGCCGGTGGGCGCATGTTTTTTCCTGCAGCCCCCGACGCAGGCCTTCCGTGCGCAGGTAGCGGTGCAGCGCTTCAAGATCGACAGAGCACTCCAGCACCACCTGTTGAAGGCGATAGACGCTGGCCGCCGACGCCTCAACCGATCCTGTGCGAACGGCAGAACGCAACCGGACACTTAGTGCTTGCAGCAGGTCCATGCTGTTCTGGAATGCTTCGCCGCCTGAGGATGCGGGAGCCCTTGAGGAGGCTCGCGAGAATGCGCCGAACGAGGGAATGGGGGCGGTATGGATCATGGGATGCCGGGCCGAAGTGCTACGCGCGCGATATCCGCTTTTAGGCCGATGGGCATGCAGTGTCAGTGCGCTGGAGCGCATAACGTATCCGGGCCCTTATAAATGTGCCTCGATCACCCAGAGCGCGACCAGCACGGCGGTGTAAAGGACAACCGCAAGGACTAGCGCCGCGGAAAGCGAACTCATCTCGGCTTCGATCGGCGTGAGAACTGACGGGGATGGGGGATGGCGGGGAGGGGAGGGAGGGGAGGGAGGGGAATTCTCATGGAATTGCTTCTGTGTGAAGCCATCGCACCGGACGACGTGCATAGATCAAGTCGGCGATTTCGCATGGAGCGGAAGCCGGACCGAGAACTCGCTGCCACGTCCCTTGCCGTCGCAGCGAACCTCGACGAATCCGCCATGGGCGTGGACCAAGTCGCGACCCAAGGACAATCCCACGCCGAAGCCGCCTCCCGACCGGCTGTGATTCTCCTGCGTGAAGAGTTCGAAGATCACTGGCAGCAGCGCGGGATCAATGCCGATTCCCGTGTCCTGCACCTTCACCACGGCATGGTCGATCTCGACCGTGCACTGAATCCAGATCTGACCCGCTTCGGGCGTGCACTTGATGGCGTCGTGGAGCAGGTTGAAGAGGATTTGGTGAATCCGTTGCCGATCCGCGACGATCGCGACCGACGCGGGTATCAACCTTGTCTGACTAGCCAAATTTGACTACCCGGAAGCCCAGCCGCCTCTATGGCGAAAGCGCATGCCGCGAGTTTTCACCAAGCATCGTTGGCCCCCTCGGCCGCCGGGCGAGCAGGCAGCCCCGACGAGGATGCAGTAGGTATGGAAAAAGCCCGCGCAAGGCGGGCTTTTGAATGTGGTCGTGAACTCTTACGCGGTCCACGCTACGGCAAATTCTTTTGCATGAAGTCATTTTTGTTTTTCTCGTCGTGATGACTTCGACGCGCTGGTATGAGATTCAGCTTGCCTGGCTAGGCGAGCGCTCAGGAGATCTGAGTGCTATGTCGATTCTAACATTGGCCTGCTGTCCGCAGTCGTCGTCGGCCAGGAAGAGATGTGCGGAAGCGTCAAAATTCGGATTCGTGGCACGGGGGGTATGAAGCGTCTTCGAGCGCTGTCGCCGGTCACCGGCACGAGAAAATGCCAGGCAAGCAATACCGCCGTCGATGAACGAGCTGATTGAGTATTAGCGAGGGTTTCCCCAGGCCAAGTGCGTTCCTTCAGACCAATTGAACCGACACGAGGAATTGCAGTTTCGGGCGCCACAATCTTGTTTGTACCTTACTTTTCTTGCAGTTTTCCATCGATAAATATGACTTCAAGTCGTTGCGAGATGCGTAAATGAAAAGAGCCCTGGCTCCCAGTCGATTCACGTTTCGCCAAGAAAAGAGCGCGGACTGCGTCGGGAGAAATGCGCTGCCGGCAAAAAAACAAGTCACATTGGAAGTTGTTTTGAAAATTCGGATTGCTGGCACATTTTCCGTCATACCGGCTGCAAGGACAAAAATGGCTTGGCGCGGGCTCTAAGGGCCGCACTGTGTTCGATGACTGGGGGCTGATGATGTGGAACGTAATGTCGCGCGACAGCGATGCCGTGAAGCATGGTTCGTGAATGCGATCGAAGTCCATCGACCACGCTGACCGCAGCTGATCTCCAGCGGGTGGTGGCCCGGTAGCGGTCTTTCCACCACAGCGCAGCAAGCCCACCGCCTACGGTGTGTGGCAGGCCCCGGCCGCCCACTGCGTGGCCTTAGCCCCTTTTCCCCGTCAGGCCCCATGCTTCATACTGCCCCAAGCGCACCTCCCTCCTTTCTGCTGCTGCTTGAGGGCCGCGCGATGGCCGAAGTCGCAGCCACCTTCGCTTGCTGGCCGCTACTGCAGATGGCGCCGCGCGGCGACGGCCATCCCGTACTCGTGCTCCCCGGCCTGGGCTCCGATGACAACGCCACCCATCTTCTGCGCCATTACCTCGGTTCGCGCGGCTATGACGCCCACGGCTGGAAGCAGGGGACGAATTGGGGCATCCGGCCCGGTCTGGAAGCCCGGCTCGAAGAACGCCTTGACTATCTCGCGGCCACATCGAAGGGGAGTGTCAGCGTGATTGGCTGGAGCCTGGGCGGCGTGTACGCGCGGACGCTGGCAGTCCGCCGGCCCTCGGCGGTGCGATGCGTGATTACTCTGGGCGCGCCACTAAACGGGAGCGCAGCGAAGCGATCGTTGTCCGTACCCACGACTTCGATTTTCAGTCGAACCGATGGCATCGTATCCTGGCGATCGAGCATGCAGTCGCGCGAGGCTGCGACCAGCGAAAACATCGAGGTCCATGCGAGCCACTTGGGCCTCGGCAGTCATCCGTCGGTGCTCTATGCGATCGCAAACCGCCTTGCCCAGGGGCCCGGTGAATGGCGGCGATTCGTCGCACCGCGCCAACTGGCCGAACACTTTCCCGATCCGCACCGGCCCTGAAGCGAAAGCGTGGGCGCGGGTGCCGGAAGGCGCGTCCGCGAACCTGGCCAGATGGACGTTGCATGCCGTCGACAAACGTCGCAACACAGGACGTCGGCGCAGGCTGCTGACCGCTCCATGATGGATGCCCCACGTAGTGCCGGGCTCATGTCCGACGAACTGCCGCCGTCGCTTCCATAATTTAGCGGCCTCTCACTGCGGTTGTGCGTGCGAGCTAGAGCACTCTCAGCCAAGGATCACGATGACCGATCCCACGAACGAGCCCGCGTCCGCGCGGCGGGCGCCTTCGCGCCAGCTCCTGAGCTTGCGGATCAATGGCGCGCCGCAGGCGCTCGAGGTCGAGGCCTGGGTCAGCCTGCTCGATCTGCTGCGCGACCGGCGCGGAGTGACTGGCAAGGCCCTCGGCCGCACGTGTCAGAGGAACATTTTTCGTTACGCTCCCCTTTGAGGTGATGGTCAATATATTTGCGCAGCATCTTGAACTTGGCATCGAACTTCGCGTTGATCTCCTCGGCGTTCTGGATCTGGGCGATCAAGTCCTTGGCGCTGGCGCGCTCGACCTCGGCCCCTTCGAGCCGACGATTTGATCATAGGCCGCGAAGAGCGTCTTCACGTTCTTGTGATCCGCGCCGAGCAGGGTGCAAGCATCCGACTCGGCGCGCTGGGTGGTCATGAGAATTTTCTTTGCAGTTTGTGGGAGCCGTGACATTCAGCTCGAGCCTGCTGATCCGGCATGGGTCAGTCGACGCCGTTTTCCGGCTCCGTAGACGCGATCAGGAGCTTACGCGCCGCCGAGAGAGTCGCCGGATTTGGAGTGCGAATACTCTACGGCGGGTTTCCCTCTCGCACAGCCGACGTGCTGAGGCTCGCATACAAAGCCCGGAATTGCGCCATCTTCAGCAGCTGCAATGAAGCCCACGCTCGGGTCTGAGGCCACAACAACCGCCTAGTACGACAGAACGGCCCGTTTCACGACAGCTGACACGCAGCCCCAACGGGCGTGAACGTCACGCGAGGACACTTGCGAGACCGAGGCGACCGCAGGGCGGGCCCGCACGTTACTCGGCGCGCTACGCCCTGATCGGACTCCGGCACTTCATGCCCACGTACCTATAGCGACCGCTCCGGGCTTCGATGCAGTTCGGCTGCGCGCTGTGCACCAAATCTAGCAGCTCCTTCCTTTGTGCGGCCGCGAGCAGGCGGCCACGGCTGCATTCTTTCGGATGCATGCACGGACTTTTGAACTACCCCTTGCACCTGCGAACGAAAAACCGCACAATCCAAAAAAAACGAAGCCTCATTCATTTTGATAGGAGACAAATGCTAGTTCTTCGAGATCAACTTCGCGCGCACCGGCGCCCTGCTTGGCTGCGAGCCACGATCGCCATTGCCTGTGGCAGCGTGCATCTTTACGCCAGTGCGCAGTCAGAAGCATCACCGGCTGTGCCCGCCGCCGAGTCCGTTACCCCCAAATCAATTGAATCGATCAGCGTCACCGCGCAGCGGCGAAGGGAGCCTGCAAGAGAGGTCCCGTTGACGGCGGAGGTGCTCAAAGGAGAGGACATGGAGCGCGGCGGTTACCAGTCGCTGAGTGACCTGGCCGCGTTGCTGCCGGGCATGAACCACAACCAGTCGGGGGGTGGCACAGGCGGAAGCCAGATCACGATGCGCGGTATCTCGACGGGCTCGCAAGTCGGCGCGACGGTGGGCATGTACGTGGATGACGTTCCATTCGGCTCGAGCTCCGCCTATGCGGGTGGAGGCTCGTCCTCGCTGGACCTGGGCCTGTTCGATCTCGCGAGCGTCGAGTCGCTTCGTGGACCCCAGGGAACGCTGTATGGCGCCGGCGCCATGGGGGGGCTGATCAAGTATGTGGCAGTAGAGCCGGATCCGAGCGCGTTCAGCGGCCAGGTCACCGCTGAAGCCTCCGGCGTGCACGGCGGCAAGGCCGGGCACGTCATGCGCGGCATGCTGAACGCGCCGCTGAGCGACGGCGTCGCCGGCTTGCGGGCGACCGTTTATCAGCGTTCGGATGGCGGATTCATCCGTGACGTCAATCGCTCCGGACGCCTGGTGGACGGTTCGAAGACGGACGGTGCTCGCGTCGCCTTGCTGCTGACGCCTTCGAAGGACGTGACTGTCCGGCTGACCGCGTTGACCCAGAACCAGGAGCGTGACGGCGCCTCAACGCAAGACATGGACATCGCGACAGGTCGACCTCTCTACGGCGCACTGACGAAGCGGCTCATGTTGAGCGAGCCATCCGAGGTCCGCAACGACCTGGTATCCGCAGCACTCAAGGTGGACCTGAAGTGGGCCACGCTCGATGCGATCACCGGATGGCAGCGCACCTCGAGCGCGGGGCGCGTGGACACCTCCGCACTCTACGTGCCGTTGCTCGCTCCGCAAGGGATCGTCAACAGTGCCTACGGCATGGACTATGGCTTCAGCAACCGGAAGTTCACCCAGGAGGTGCGTCTGACCTCGCCGCGCAGTCGGCAGTTTGAATGGCTGGGGGGCTTCTTCTATACCGACGAAACCGGCTCCAAGACGCAGCATCTCAGCCCGTTCAACGCGTTCGCGCAGCCGACGAATCCGATTCTGGCGGATGCCAAATTTCCATCGACCTTCCGTGAAACCGCCATCTTCGGCACCGGCACTTACTACATCACGCCGGATGCCGACGTCACCATGGGGGTGCGCCACAGCCGTAACAGCCAACGCCTCGATCAGCAGTTCAGCGGCATCTTCGCGCCAAAGCCCCAGCCTGCGTCTCAGTCATCGGAGGGTGTGACGACCTGGTTGCTCACAGGAAGATGGCGTCCTGCCGAACATCAAGCGATCTATGTGCGCGCTGCGAGCGGATACCGCCCGGGGGGGCCGCTGCCGCTCATCGTGAATCCATTGACCGGCGCACCGCTCACGAACTCCTCCTTCAAATCCGACAGCTTGTGGAGCTATGAGCTGGGCTGGAAAGGCGACGTGATACCGGGCCGCTTGTCGACTGAGGTGGCGCTGTACCAGATCGACTGGAAGGACATGCAGGTGTTCACGTCGAGCGCGGGCTTCTCCGGCATCGGAAATGCGGGGCGCGCGCGTTCTCGCGGCCTTGAATGGACGATGCGGGCTGCCCCGATCGACTCGCTGCGATTGGCTACCTCGCTCAGCGTCATCGACGCGAAGCTGGTGGACGACAGCCCTGATCTGGGCGGAAGGGCTGGCGATCGACTGCCCAATACGGCGCGCGTATCGGCCGCGGTGCAGGCTGACTACAACTTCAGCGTCAGCGGCTATCCGGCGTACTTCGGCGCGACGCTGCGCTATACGGGCGACCGCTTGAACAGCTTCAAGTCCTCCCCCGGCATTCCGCAATACAGGTTGCCAGCCTACACCGCGATCGACCTGCGCGGCGGCGTACAGGTGGGTAAGGTCAATGTGGGTCTGTTCGTGCGCAACTTGACCAATCGCCGTGGACAGACGGCAGCGGACACCACGCTGAGCACTGCGGGCGGACCGGCACGGGTGAACCTGATCACGCCGCGCACCATCGGGTTGCAGTTTTCGATGGACTTCTCCTGAGGGTGAAGACGCGATGGAAATTCTCGCGTCCGCGCAGGACATCCTTTTCAAGCAGCCGTTGGCCATCGCCGGGCGTGTGCTGTCGGGTCAGTGCGTCCTGAACGTCGACGCGCGCCACGGGCCTCATGTCGTGCACGCGGAGGCTGCCGGTGTGTTCTACCGCGGCGAGGATGGCCTCCGAATGAAGCAAGACATCGAGGCCATGCGCGAATGGGTGCCGCAAGACCTTCTCGGCGCGTGGCGCGAAGTTCAGAAAATGCCCACAGGTGGCGCGCGCAATGCGCTCGATTGGGTGCTCTGGCAGCTCATGGCAGCGCACCGGGGAGAACCCGTCTACCGCATGGCATTTCTGCCCTCGCTGCGTCCACTCCTCACCATGGTGACGCTTGGCGTCGACGATCCGGAACAGATGACGCAGGTGGCGCGCTTGCATCCGAGTGCCAAAGCTCTCAAGCTCAAGCTCGAAGGCAACGACATCGATGTCGATCGGGTCAATGCGGTGCGTGCGGCACGGCCGGACGTCACGCTCTCCATCGACGCGAACGAGGGTTGGTCGATGGCCCATCTCGAGCGAATGATGGGTACGTTGCTCGCCTGCAGGGTGGCGCTCATCGAACAGCCACTGCCCGCAGCCAACGACCGCGATCTACAGGGCTACTTCTCGCCGATCCCGATCGCCGCGGACGAGTCGTTGCAGACCATCGAGGACCTGGACCAAGTCGCACAGAGATATCAGGTTGCCAATATCAAACTCGACAAGTGCGGCGGCCTGAGCGCTGCCATGCTGTTGATCCGCGCTGCACGCGAGCGCGGCATGAAAGTAATGGTCGGCTGCATGGGGGGACGATCTCGTGCCATCCAGCCGGCGTTCATCGCGGCCCAATGGGCCGATCTGGTCGATCTCGATGCGCCCCTGCTGATGGCTTCGGACACCGCGCCAGCGGCAACCTATGCGGATGGCTACATCGGCTTTGACGATACAGCCTTCGCCATCGAAACAAGTGAACGGCCGCCATGGGCTAACGCTTCACCTTCACGGGGGCGCCATGCAGCAACTTGATCAGCAGCCGTGCGGCCTTGAGTTTGGCTTCCGCATGGGTAGGAACCCCGATCAACATCTGAGCTTGAGCCGCTACAAGCAGCGCCAGCATCGATTCGCCGATGGCGAGCACTTCAGTGTCATCTCCATGACCAGATGCCTGGCCGATGCGCACCACGGCCTCGAGCAGGGCGCGGCGCAAGCTCTTGAAGTTTCTGGTGACAACGGCTTGGACCTCGGGGTTGCGTCGCGTGATGGCGGCTACTTCGAGTGCCGTGCGCGCCGTCTGGTTGCTGGCATCCGGCCGCTCCTGAGCCTTCAGCAGGCCCTCGACAAGACCGAGCAACTCGCCCGCACTGGTGCACTGCTCGAAAGGCGATGCATTGACGTCTGCCGCTTCGATCAACTGAAGCAGGACGTCCTCCTTTGCACGGAAGTGCACGTAGATGGTGCCGATCGAAAGGCCCGCTTGGGTGCTGATCTCGGCCATCGATGCGTCGGCGACTCCCTTGCGCTCAAAAACGACGCGGGCGGCGTCCAGGATTTGCTTGCGCACCGACGCCATGTGGCTCTCATCTCGTTTGGGCATGCCGCTTCAAAAAATAATGATTGATTGTTCATTTTAGGACTGAATAAATACCATGACCCTTGACCGCACAGAAAAGCTGGAAGCCGTGCTTTCCTCGCTCCACCGCAACGACGCTCCCGGCCTGGTGGCGAGCGTGCAGCACCATGGGAAAACGTTGCTGCGCCGGGGCTACGGCATGGCGAGCCTGGATTCGGGCGTCATCAATACGCCCTCCACAAAGATGCGTATCGGCTCGACGAGCAAGCATTTCGCCTGCGCGCTGGCGCTGCTGCTTCGCGATGAAGGCGTGCTTTCGATCGACGAGCCGGCGAGCCGTTGGCTGCCCGAGCTCCCAGCAAGCCAGGGCGTGCGCACGCTTCGGCAGTTCATGAACCACACGGGGGGCACGCGCGACTATTTGGACCTCTCGTTGTTGTCCAACGGAATGACCGTGGTGCCGAGCGAAGGGGCCTTCGAGTATCAATGCCGACAGCAAGAGCAAAACTTCGAGCCTGGCGAGCAGTTCATGTACAACAACGGTGGATACCGCATGTTGTCGAAGGTGCTCGAGCGTGTGCTTGGCGTATCGTTGGCGCAGGGGCTGCGAGAGCGGTTGTTCGAGCCGCTGTCGATGAACGACACCTTCCTATGGTGTACGGACCTCGATCCGCTGCTGGGCAGCGCAACATCGCACATTGCCAAGGCCGAAGGCGGGTTTTCAAAGGGGATTTTCCCTTCCGTCATTCTGGGCGAAGGTGGCATCGCTTCCACATTGGATGACATGCAGCGCTGGCTGAGCCATCTCATCACGCCCAGGATCTGGCCCCAGGCGCTGTCGCAGGAAATGATGGCGCCGACCGAGCTGAACAATGGATACCTCAATCCGTACGGCTTCGGTCTCATTCGTGAGACTTGGCGCGGCGTGCGGATCTTTCATCATGCCGGGGGCGTGGTGGGCGGGACATGTCAGATGCTCGCGGCGCCCGAGCATGGCGTACAGATCGTGGTCATGAGCAACCGCAGCGACGTGACCGCGGCGGAGATCGCACAACAGCTGCTGATCGTGATGCTCGAGGATGAGCTCGAACCGCCGGAGGCTCCGGTGAGCCCGCAGCATTCGGATGCGCTGTGCGGTGACTACCACTGCGCCTTGAACGGTCGCCACTTTGCCATCGCGAAGCACGAAGAGACCCTGGTCCTTCGCAGCTTCGGGCTTCCGCTGCCGTTGACTCAGGCGACATCGGATGTGCTGCGCGTGAACCTGCTGTCGGTGATTGCCTTGACGGTCGAACTCGTGCGCGGCGATACCGAAAGGGTTATCGCCATCGACGTTATCGAGCAAGGACGCCGCTATCGGTGTGATCGGGTTGGGGACGCCGAAAAGGGGCCGCAGGTCGTCGAGCGCTTCGCGGGTAAATGGCACAGCAATGAACTCGGTGGCGATGTCGTGATTGGCGAAGGGCGCCCCGAATCGATGCGCGTCGCGGGACTGTATGGCCGTAGCACGTACAAGTTGGAACCCTTGCTCGAAGACACATGTCTGATGGTCAGCGAAGACCCCGCAGTACCCCTGCACGGCACGCTGCGACTTGTGACTGGCAAGGATGGCCAACGCGAGATGCTGTTGGATACCGCACGCACACGACAGCTACGGTTCACAAGGGATCGCGCCCATGGCTGAGATGCGCGCGCCCTCGCGCATAGCCCTGGCTGGATTCGGTGCCGGGGCGTTCGGCTCGACTTTGAGTTCTGGCGTGGTGCCTCTGCTCTTTCTGTTCTACCTGACAGAGTTTGCAAAGATACCACCCGCACTTGCAGGCGTGCTGTTGGCCATTCCCAAGCTCGCTGATCTGCTGCTCGACCCATGGATCGGGCGCCGGAGCGACAACGCCGCGCGCGCGGCGGGCAGTCGAAGTCATCTGATTGCCTTCAGTGCCTTCTCGCTCCCCTTGATTCTGGTGCTGCTCTTTGTGCCAACAGTGGCCTTTCCGATGCCGGTCAGGATCTTTGTGCTGGGGTCCTTCTTGGTCCTGCAATCGCTGTTGCTCACCGTGTTCACTGTAGCCCACACTGCAATCGCGAGTGATATGTGCGATGGCATGGAACATCGCAGCACCTTGATGTCCTCACGCGCACTTGGACAAACCATCGCAGGACTTTTGGTGACCGTGTTGGCGCCGCAGATCGTCGCACGCTTCAGCGCATTTCATGGCGGTTACCTCGGCGCAGCACTGGTCCTCGCCGCCGGCGCTTTTGTCGCTTTGGGTGTCTGTTGGTGGGTTGTGCGGCGGGTTCCATTGCGCACCGGAGTCGAGCGAGAGCGGCCGCCGTCGCTGCCGAAGGCTCTGCGGGCAACGCTACGCAACAAGGCCTTCTACGGCGTCGCTCTGATCCTTGTGCTGCTCGGCACCAGTTCGACTGCGCTCTTCAGCGCCTTGCCCTACGCCAACAAGCATTTGCTCAAGGCAGGTCCAGAAAACCTCTCGGTACTGCTCACGCCGATCTTTGTCGCCCTGCTGGCGGGAGTCGCCGCGGCGCCATGGGTCGCGCGTCGCGTTGCACCCGCGCGCATCCTCGGCGGCGCGCTATTTTTGGCGCTCGTCGGCGTCGTCTGGTTCACGGCCGGGCCGCGCACGCTGACGTCGATGGTCGCCGGGGGCGCGATGTTCGGTGTCGCGTGCGGAGGACTTACGGTACTGATCACCACACTGGCAATGGAGACTGCCACGCGGTCGTCCGCGAAAGGCGAAAGCCTCGGGCTCTACCTCGGCGTTCTCTTTTCCGCCGAAAAGCTTGGCCAATCGCTCGGCGGCATCGTCGTCGGGATCGGGCTCGACTGGGTCGGGACCCTGGGCGCGACGCCCGATGCGCCTTCGCTACAGCGCCTGGCTTCGCTGTGGATGGCGGCGCCGGCTTCGGTACTCGTGCTCGCGCTGGTGATGGTCGCTTCGCTCGCGCCACGTTTGCGTGCGCTTTAAGACAGGCTTTTTCATGAAGATTTTTACTTCTGCGCTGGTCACGGAGACCAACACGTTCTCGGAGCATCCAACCACGCTCGCATCGTTCGAGGAGCTTGGCATCATTCGTGGGCCCACGCCGGCGCGAGCGCTGGGCGATGTTGGCCCGATTGTGGAGCAGTGGCGTCTTCGCGCGCGCCGCTATGGCGATGATGTGATCGAAGGCGTGTATGCCATCGCGCAGCCGGCGGGGCGCGTGAGGGCCGAGGCATACGCACAGTTGCGTGGGGAGATCCTCAACGCAGCGCGCGCAGCGATGCCGTTGGACATGGTGCTGTTGTTCCTTCACGGGGCCATGGTGGCCGAAGGCGAAGACGACTGCGAAGGAGATCTGATCCGGGCCATGCGCGAACTCGTGGGCCCGCAGTGCGTGATCGGCGTTGAACTCGATCCGCACTGTCACATGACGTCCACCATGACCCAGCATGCCGATGTCATCATCCTCATGCGCGAGTACCCGCATACCGACTACGAAGCCCGGGCCACGGAGCTGTTCGATGCGTGTCGGGCCGCGGCAAGCGGCGTCACGCGTCCGGTCATGGCTGTGGCGGATTGCCGCATGGTTGGCTTCTATCCCACGACCATCGAGCCGATGCGCGGGCTTGTGAACTGGATGAGCGAGGTGGAAGCGCGCCCTGGCATCCTGTCGGTGAGTCTCGTGCATGGATTTCCATGGGGCGATGTGCCGGATGCAGGGACCAAAGTGCTCGTGGTGGCGGACGGCGACGCCGCCTTTGCCATGGCCCAGGCAACGGAGCTCGCACAGGCGCTCTATCGGATTCGTCATGCGATGCTGCCCCGCCTGGAAACCGTCAGGCAGGCGCTCGATGGCTTCGATGCACAGGGCGGAAAGCCACGACTGTTGGCAGACGCAGGCGATAACCCGGGCGGCGGGGCGCCAGGCGACCACACCGTCCTGCTCGCCGAACTGGTGCAGCGCACGAAGTTGCGTAGCGCTGTGGGGATGTTGGTAGACCCGGAGAGTGTCCAGGCGTGCTTCGAGTCAGGTATCGGAGCCCGCTTGCAACTGAGCCTGGGCGGCAAGGGGGGCGCGGTATCAGGACAACCGCTCGAGGTCGAAGCAAGTGTTCGGGGACTCGCACTCGACCATGTTCAGTGGGTTGGGAATATTCGCGACCCACTCGGTCGCGCTGCATGGATCCGAGTCAACGCCACGGACATCGTCCTGAGCAGCCGACGGCAACAGACGCTGTCGCCCACCGCTTTTACCGGCCTGGGCGTTCCACTTCACGAAGCGCAGGTCATCGCGGTGAAGTCCAGCCATCACTACTACGCGGAGTTCTCCAAGCTATCGACCGACCGGCACGTGATCGAAACCGGTGCTGCACTGTCGATGGACTTTGCGCATCTTCCGTACCGCAATCGACATATGCACTTCTTTCCCGCGACGGACAACCCGTCTCCGCATTTGGCATGAATACCACTACCTCCCTCGCTGCCGGCGAACGACAACCCCGTCTTGTCGGGTCGCCCAGTGGCGCGTCGATGATGGTTGACGGGCGGGAACTGCTTTGCTTTGGCGGTTCGGCCTATCTCGGTCTGGGCGGCATGCCCGAGCTCGTCGAGGCAGGTTGCTCCGCATTGCGGCAGTTCGGCGCGAGCACCCATCTTCCGCGCCACTATGGTTTCAGCTCGGGCGCGAACCAGCAGGCCGAGGCTGAAGCCCGTCGATTCTTCGGCGCGGAAGCTGCGATGTACTTCGGAACCGGCTATTTGTTCGGCCTCGTTGCTCTCACCGGTCTAGCACTCGACTGCGATGTCATATACATCGACGAATCGGCTCACTACAGCCTGCGGGACGGTGCGCATGCGACGGGAAAGCCAATTCATTCGTTTGCCCACTGCGATGCGGAAGACCTGGCGCGCGTTCTCGTGCATACCCTCAAACGCGGTCAACGGCCACTTGTTGCAACAGACGGCATGTTCGCGACGACGGGTGCGATCGCGCCGCTTTCGGCTTACGCACAGGTCATCGCATCTTCAGATGGGTGGCTGGTCGTTGATGAGTCGCATGCCTTCGGAACGATCGGTCCGCAGGGGCGGGGCAGCGCGGAACTTGCGCAGCTGCCTTTCCATCGCCTGGTGGTCGGTGGCTCCGCGGCCAAGGCTTTCGGAGCGCACGGAGGACTGGCACTCGGTGATGCGCGGGCCATCGCACAACTCTGGCGGACACCGGTGGCGCGTGGCGCGGTGCTGGGTTGCTCCGCTGGCGCCGCAATGACCGCGGAGAGCCTGCGCCTGATTCGCAAGCGCCCCGAAATCCTTCAGCGCTTGCGAGAGAACGCGCGTTCGCTCAAGGCGGGGCTGCGCGCACTGGGTCTGACGGTAGAGGACAACGCCGGACCGATCGCTGCCTTCGTGCATGGGGACAGTCTTCGCATGCAGCGCATCCAGCGCGCACTCTGGGACCAGGGCATCTTCGTTGCGTATTCCACCTATGTGGGTGCCGGACCCATGGGCGTGCTGCGTTGCGCTGCCTTCGCGGACCACACGCCTGAGCAGATCGCCCGGCTGCTCGGGGCATTGCGCAAGCTGCTGTAAACCGCGCGCAGCCCGATCGCTCGTAACGCTGAGTCGAGCTTTTCATCTTTCAACCCAAAGAAGTTCTCTGTGCCCCAAGGGCGAGACAGAACACATCATGACTCTTACTGCCAACCAACTTCCGTTTTCCAAGCTTCGCAGTACGAATGGGCTGCTTTTCCTTTCCGGTGAGCTCCCGATTCCAGATGCCGGACCCATACCTGAGGACATTGCGCTTCAAACTGATCTGACACTCCATCGCATCGATGCCTCGCTCCGTGGTGTCGGCCTGAGCTTGGCGAGTGTTGTGCAGGTTACCGTTCACCTCGCGCGGGCGGAAGACTTTGCGGCGTTCAATGCAGCGTACCGCAAGCACTTTCAATCGCCGTATCCGACGCGCACGACCGTGGTCGCGCAGCTATTGCTGCCCGGAGCGCGCATCGAGATCACGGTGATCGCAGCCATGGAACCAGCAACTGAAGCCACATCCGATGCCAGATGAAATCGTGGTGTTGGGAGCGGGCATGGTCGGCACCTGCACGGCCCTCGAACTGACGCTGCGCGGGCATTCGGTCACGCTGGTCGATCGCTCGCCGATTGGTCGGGAGACGAGTTATGGCAATGCGGGTGTCATTCAGCGCGAGGCCGTCGAGCCCTACACGTTTCCGCGCGACTTGAAGGCACTGATGCGGGCTGCCCTGGGACATGGGCTGGACATCAACTATCACTTCACCGGCCTTTTGGCCGCTCTACCTCAATTGGTGCGCTACTGGAGGAACTCGGCCCCCTCCCAGCATCGGCGCATCAGTCGTGAGTATGCCGGTCTCATCGAACATGTCACCGATGAACACGGGCGCTACATCGCCCTTGCTCGAGCAGAAGATCTCGTGCGGCGCAAGGGCCTTCGCTTGATGTACCGAACTCAGGGCGCGTTCGAGGATGCGGTCGTTCAGGCCGAGCGTCTGAACCAAGAGTACGGCATCTCCTTTGACGCACTTGACAGCCATGACATGGCGTTGGCCGAGCCGTCGTTCCGAAGGCCCGTCGCCGGTGCTGTGCATTGGGTGCAGTCATGGAGCGTGAGCGACCCAGGGGCGCTGGTCGAACGCTACGCCAAAGCCTTCGCGCGACGGGGCGGCCATTTTTTGCGTGCCGATGCGATCGCGCTGCAGGAGCGTTCCGTTGGATGGGAGGCGCGCCTCGACGGGGGCATCCTGCACGCACGGCATGTGGTGGTCGCGCTTGGGCCTTGGTCCGATGCATTGATCAAGCCCTTGGGTTACCGGTTGCCGCTGTTCGTCAAACGCGGTTATCACAGGCACTACGTCGGGGGTGACGGGGTGCTGGTTCCGACGTTGGACGCCGAGCGCGGCTACGTGATGTCCTCGCAGCGCCGAGGCTTGCGCATTACGACAGGCGCAGAGATTGCACGCATCGATGCGCATCCGACCCCACGCCAACTCGCCGGTGCAGAAGCCGAGGCGCGCGAACTGTTGAGTTTGGGAATTCCCGTCGAAGACGAGCCTTGGATCGGCGCGCGGCCATGTTGCGCCGATATGAAGCCGGTCATCGGGCGAGCGCATCGACACCGGGGACTGTGGTTCAACTTCGGGCACGGGCACCACGGATTCACGTTGGGGCCGGCGGGGGCACGGCTTCTGGCTGACCTCATCGAGTGCAAGCAGCCATACACGGAGGCGAGGGCGTTCTCACCCTCGAGGTTCGCATGAACGGATCGCTCAACGCTTTTGTTGCCATCGATGCATCTGCATCGACTTGTTTCTTGCCGGCATCTGGTCGGCAGATCGACGGCTAGGGGATTGATCAATGGATTTCAGTGAAAGCCGAAGACCCGGAAGCAAGGTGGTCGGGTTCTGTATCGTGGTGGGGCTGCATCTGCTTTTGGGCTGGGCGCTGGTAAGCGGATTGGCGCGTCGGGTCGTGGAGGTCGTGAAACCACCCGTTGAAGTCAGCATCCTGGAGGAGCCCAAGGCACCGCCTCCCCCGCCGCCACCTCCCCCGCCGCCGCAAGAGCCACCCCGACGGCCCCCGCCTCCGCGCAAAGTGGCGCCGCCTCCGCCAAGCTACATGCCTCCGCCGGAGGTCAATGTTGCTCAGCCTGCAGACCCACAGCCGTCCATTACGGCCAGCTCTGTGCCGCCCCCTCCCGCGCCGGTGGTGATTGCGCCGCCAGCACCGCCCGCTGCGCCTCGAGCCTTGGGTACACCTGCACGGATCGACGTGTCGTCTTGCGAGAAGCCCGAATATCCGAGGTCGGCACTGCGTGCGGAAGTCACCGGGACCACACGCATACGCTTCACGATCGATGCCTCGGGACGCGTGGCGAAAGCGGAGATAGATCGACCCTCAGGACCCACCCGAGAGCACCGCTCGTTGGACGCGGCGGCGGTGGAGGTCCTGAGCAGGTGTCCGTTCAAGCCCGGTACCGATACCGAGGGGCAGCCAGTAGGCGGTGCGGTGGCCACCGTCGAGTACGTGTGGAAGCTCGAATAGTGCCTTGTCCGCCGCCGTGCTCCCCCCGCCCCACATCCGCGTCCCAGGTCGCCCGAGAAGCGGCCAGGCTCGATCCACGTGCCAGTGATGCACGTCCTATCAAATTTTCTAATGGAGAAGCTCTCATGACCCTCGTCAAATTCCTTCGCAGCACCATGCTTGCTGTCATATCTGTCGCCCTGCTTCTTGGCGCACTGGCTGCATCGGCCCAAAGTGCGCTGGGCCCGGCGGCGCCGGTAGCCAGTGCGACGCCAGCAGCAAACACCAACGCGAGCGTATCCTCATCGACGACAGGCGAAGGCCCGGGCAATGCCGCCGGTGCATCGTCTTCTACCCATGCCATCGAGAATCCCTACGGCTTGAGCGCCCTGTGGGCTCAGGGTGACTTTGTCGCCAGAGGCACGCTGATCATCATGGTGATCATGAGCATCGGCAGTTGGTGCATCATCTTCGTCAAGCTGTACGAACAGCAGAAACTGCTCAACGCCGCCAATGCGGCCAGCAAGTCGTTCTGGAAGGCCGGCAGTGTGCAGGCTGGCGCGCAAACATTGCGCAACGGAAGCGCTTTTCGCTATATCGCCGAGCAGGGCTTGACTGCCAGCCAGCATCACGAGGGGACACTGGTCGAGCAGATCGATCTGCACACCTGGGTGACGATGAGCATCCAGCGCGCTGTGGAGAAGGTGCAGAGCAGGCTGCAGGATGGGCTCGCCTTTCTTGCGACTGTCGGTTCTACCGCGCCTTTTGTGGGACTTTTTGGCACGGTCTGGGGCATCTACAACGCACTGACGGCGATCGGTGTATCTGGCCAAGCTTCAATCGACAAGGTGGCTGGCCCCGTCGGTGAGGCGTTGATCATGACCGCCATTGGCCTGGCTGTCGCGGTGCCTGCGGTGATGGGGTACAACTGGCTGATCCGGCGCAACAAGAGTGCCATGGAGCGGGTGCGCAATTTCAGTGGCGATCTTCACAATGTGTTGATCGGAGCCAAGCGATGAGCCTCGTCGTTCTCATACCGGCTTATCTGCTCCAGGCCTATGGAACGGTGGGCTTGTCGTCGCCGCCCGTCAAGACGGAGCCATGAAATGGGAATGAACGTCAGCGCCGACGGAGATGATGAGGCTTTGAACTCCAGCATCAACACGACCCCTTTGGTCGATGTGATGTTGGTACTGCTGATCATCTTCTTGATCACCATCCCGGTTGTGACTCAGTCCATCAAGCTCGAACTCCCGAAAGAGAGAAACGTCCCCACACAAACCAAGCCGGAAAACATCGTGCTTGCGGTCAGTCGCAATGGCGAAATGTACTGGGGAATCGAGCGTATGCCCGACGTGGAGACAGTGGTCGCGCGACTGAAGACCATCGCAGTCAAGGAGCCGCAGCCCGAGGTCCACATCCGCGGCGACGCGGAGGTTCCGTACGAGGCGGTCGGGCGACTGGTGGCGGCCTGTCGACGGGCAGGCATCCAGAAGGTTGGATTCATCACCGAGCCGCCTGCGGGTAGCGCGAGTCGATAGGAGAGCAAAAATGGCAATGAGTGCAAGCAGCGGCCACGGCGATGAAGAGATCATCGTCGACATCAACACGACACCGCTGATCGATGTCATGTTGGTCTTGTTGATCATGTTCATCATCACGATCCCCATCCAGACGCATGCTGTAAAGATGAACATGCCGATCCCGAGCAGTGATCCGCAACCGCCGATCGCTACGAAAGAGATCCGCATCGAGGTCGAAACCGATGGAACGATCGGATGGAACGGAGAAGTCGTTTCAGGGCGACCTGATCTCGAGCGACGGCTGGCGACTGTCGCCGCACAGCCCGATCAGCCCGAAGTGCATCTGCGTCCGAGCAACAGTGTTCCCTATAAGCATGTGGCAGGCATCATGGCCAGCGCGCAGCGCCTCGGTGTGGTCAAGATCGGGATCGTCGGCAGCGAGCAGTTTACCAACTGACACACTGTCGGAAAGAGGCGGGGCCGTCGCCTTCGCATCTGACCGGGCCTCGACGCCCCCAGGAGGCCGAAAGAGCGATCGGAAGACTTTTGGTCAGTTGTGGCCGCTCCTGAGAGTCCCGGCCCAGTACTGCCGGCGGTATTCACTCGGCGACATCTTGAGTACCCGCAAGAATGCCCGTCGCATGACTTCTTCTGCGGAAAAACCGCAGCGCAAGGCAATGGCTTTGAAGGACATCGGCGTTGTCTCGATCTCATCGCAAGCCCGGCTGAGACGGAGCAACTCCAGCGCGCGTGCCGGCGTGATGCCAGTGGTCCGAAGATAGAAGCGACCGAAGGTTCTTGGCGTCATCGACAACCTTTCGGCGAGCGTGTTCACTGACAGGCGCTTGTGCAGGTTTTCGACCATCCAAGCATGCAGGGCAATGACACGCGTGTCCCCAGTTGCGCGTTCGGGAAGGTCGCTGCGAAACCGAAACGGTGTAGCGATCGGCTCCCAGGAGGCGCCGATCTGCGCGGTCACCCTGATGGCGATAGGCTGCCCGAGGTCGTCTGCCACCAGCTTGAGCGCGAGCTTCATTCCCGAGGAGGCCGACACAGCATCCCACAGGCGCCGTGTATCCGATGGGGCTGCTCTTTGATGCGCGGCATCGGCGACTGTGAAGCCGATGGTCCCGACCGACGCGATGCGACCGATTTGCGATCGATGCTCGAGGATCCATTCTCTCGCTCGCCTCATGTGTATGGAGGAGTTGCCCAGCATGTTCCATGCTGCACCACCGATCACCATCGCCGTGTGAACTGCTTCGCTCATATTCGATGGCAATTCGCGTGCGTTCAGGAAGGCGCTGCCTGCGCCTTGGACCGGCGTTGGCGCAGGAACGAACGTGTGGATCTCATAGAACGATCTTCCATGGCTCTCAGAATGAGCAACATTGGCGGCCTCGAAGACCTGCATCGCCGCGGCAACATCGAACAGTTCGAATCCGTCGACAACGATCAGCCAGATTTGCGCCATTAAAAGAGACTTGCGGTAGTGGGCGCGCCGAGAAATTCGGGCTCAACGCTCGTGGTTGATCCTAGATGCCGTTGCTTCGAAATGACTGCGAACGTGCTGCCGTGGCGAGAAGGGTGGAATATTTGTCGGTGTGTCGAATAAAAACTGTTCTTAGACTGTCTTGCGTCCAATTGGTTTTTCCGTCTCCATGCCCTTTAGAGCTGCACGGTGATTGATGTAGAAATTCGTTCAATGAAAGTTCGACAGTGAAGAAAATTCGCTACCTACCATTTTTGGAACAACGCCTCGGCCGCACGCTGCGGCTCGCCAAGCCTCGACTGAGCGAAAGCTTCATTCGAACGAACAACTTCTTTCTGGAGATCCACGATGCGTTGAGACGAGCTTTGGGAGCGGCTTCCAAGTTCGAAGTGATTGCGCGGGGGGCGCGACGTTTGGGGTTTGAGCACTGCGCCTATGGCGTAAGGTTCTTCGACTCTTTCGCCCGCCCGAAGACGCTGATGATCAATAACTATCCGTCGATCTGGCAGCACCGTTATCGTGAACAGGACTATCTCGCGATCGATCCGACGGTGGCGCACGGAGTTCGCTCGCGCGCGTCGTTGGTCTGGCGTCAGGAAGTCTTCGAAGCCACGCCGCAGCTTTGGTCGGAAGCGCGTGAGGCGGGATTGCGGGTGGGTTGGGCCCAATCTTCCTTTGATCCGAACGGCAGCGTTGGGATGCTCACGCTGGCGCGATCGCGAGAGATGCTCTCGCCGGCAGAACTCCTGGGGCGAGGAGCGCAGATGCAGTGGTTGGCGGATGCTGCACACTTTCACCTTTCGGACGCGCTCTGGCCGGATCAACATCGGGTGTATCCGGCGCTCACGACTCGGGAGTTGGATGTCTTGCGATGGACGGCAGACGGGAAGACGTCGGAAGAGGTTGCCATCTTGTTAGGTGTTTCGCCTAACACAGTCAACTACCACGTGAAGAACGCAATCCGAAAACTGCATGTGACAAACAAGGCTGCGGCGGTCGCGCGTATGTTGCGTCTTCGGCTGCTGATGTGAGAATGCGCAAGGTGGTGACGACGTCGCTCGAGGGTCCGATCGCTACTCTGAGAGGGCTTGGCGTAGTAGACATACCACAAGCATCGAGCCAACATTCAGAGAACTGGTTGAAGGCATGAGCGGCTGCGCATCGAGGGCTCAATTTCGATCCGACATGCGTACACGAGAAGCTGGTTCAGGCAAACTGGTCTGCCCATGCGATGTGCAACGATACCGGCGCGTCGAAGAATGCGCTCAACCCCGAGCGGCGAAACCGTGATCAGTTCGTCCGCACCACTGAAGGCCGCGAGCCGCATGACGACGTCCAGCAATGCCAACGCGCGACCAGGTGCCTCGCCTGGCTCCTGGGTTGCTGTATCGGAAGCGTCGAGGTCGATGACAGCGAATCTGGAAAGCTCCCACACCTTCGCGCTGCGCGGAGGTGGATGGCCATCAAGCAGATCCGCAAAAACGTCGCTCAGCAGGTAGGGCCGATCGGTCGGAAGAAGTCTGGCAACGCCTCGCAACCGGGCGTCTCGTTCGCGAGCCATGACATACAGGGTGTCGGCACGGTCGAACTGATCGAGTTCGGTGATGCCATCGTTTGCGAGCTTCCAGCCAAGTTTCTCGACGAATACTCGATAGCGGTAGTGCGCCATTGCCGAAAATGCGCTGGTCGACAAATTGTTGGCTGTGCCTGCGACGATGTGCATGTTTCGCTTTCGCTGGGTTGACGAGCTTGATTAGATGAAAGCGAAAGCAGTTTAGGAACTACCAGATTTGACGAAAGCCATCGGCTGGGGCCGCCGCTCGGCCACCGCCTGCCGAGTCCGAACACGTTGTGGGGATCTGGGTAGGAGAAAAGTTCAGGACATCTCGTTGCGCGGTGGCACTGGATGGCCCGCCGCCGGGATTTTCGCGATGCCGGGGCCTTTGAGGGAAATTGCGTCGCACGAAACCCGTGCCGGTGCACAGCGGGATAGTCCTTGTACGGCGCGGCTTGGCGCTCGCTGCACGGTGAGATCCGAGCGCCTTGATTTGCTTGCCATGCAAGCCTTGCTGTCGATGGCGGAAGCGATAAGGATTGCGTCCAGGAACACTTTTCACCGGACGCATGCAATCACCATCCTCGTTCTACGCGCTTGACATTCAGGCACCAGGCGCCAGCTCCGATCAAGCGCTCGTTACTCTGAAAGCACTTCACGATCAGCTCGATGGTGTAGACGAGCGTCTGCTCCAGGCACTTCGCCAACGGCTGGACTGTTGCTGGCGCATCGGTCTTCACAAGCGCAAGCACGGTATGTCGCTTCTGGAGCCTCGGCGCATGGATCTGGTCCAGCGAAGGGCTGCGATATTTGGTGCCGACCACGGCATTCGCGGCGGCTTTATGCAAGCGCTTTATTCGCTGATCATCGATGAGGCATGTCACCTCGAGCTTGAAGCCATGAAGATGCCATGCGACAGCGGATTGAGCTGACGTCGCTTGGACGGCCGCGAGCGGCTGGATCGGATGCCTTGGTAAAACCTTTATCTACACACGGGGACGACACAGCAAGCCGCCCCGCGATCGGGGGTCCATCGAGACGGCCGAGTGCCCGATGGGATACGCAGAGCGGTAGGAACTTGTTCGATCTCCGTACGGCAGCTTGCCTGTCCCAAAAGCAGCTGGCCAGAATTGCCGGTGTGCCGTGCTCGATGATCTCTCGCATAGAACTTGGCCAAGTTCAACCGCCGCCGGACGTTCTTGAGCGAATCGCATGCGCGATCGATCTGGTGGTGGCGGGTCGTTTTTGCTCCCTGTAGGAAGTCGTTGGTGGGAGTGGGCAGACGCCAAGGGACGGGGGAAGGCCGCACTGTGCGGGGTCTTCCAGCCCAGATCTCTTGATGGGACGATAGTTAGAATGGGTGAGGGTAGAGCGTCCGGCATCGCAGGCTTGCACGTGTCGTCCGACAAGGCATGCTGCGACGCCGCTATCGTCCTGTCTCCGAGATTCCACATGAAAACTCACCGCCAACGCTTGCAGCGCGCGCACTTCGCGTTCATGCGGGCGTTGATTCAGGGGCTCGACGCCCGAGCGAGCTGGGATCGGTATCTGCGTCTTGAGGGTGAGTCGGCAGACATGCGCAACGTGAGGCGCACGATCGGCTGGATGCGCGATGCCTTCGCGGCTGCTGCGCGGCGTGAGCGCCGCCCCGGTACTGCACGGCTGATCCTGCTGGATCCTGAACGCTTTGCAAGCTCGCCCAAGCTGCCGACGCTGGAGGATTTCGCCCGCGAGCAGGGATTGGAAGACTTTTCCCATGCCGAGCAGATCGAGGCTTACGAGGCGGCGCATCCAGGCGCCGGTCCCAGCGATGGTGTCGGGCAGGGCGTCGCAAGTTCGCGTCGCGCGCGGGTTGTGCAACGCCAGCTTGAAGCGCTGCGCTGGCTCGAAGACCTGACTGCTGAAGATCCTCGACCTGACGATCCGGTAAGCGCTTGGTTGAATCCCTTACTGGCTGGCCGGTTGGAGCGAAGTGGGTTACGTACGCTGCGGGAGTTGGTGGAGCACGTCAATCAGAGCGGCGCGCGCTGGTGGGTCAGGGTACCCGGGATCGGTGCGCACAAGGCGGCGCGAGTGGCTGAGTGGCTTCAAGCGAATGAGCAAGCACTCGGCCTGCGCGTGGGGCGACACGCGCTGCGAAAGCGTTCGCAACTTGCCTTCGACGAGCTCCATGCGGCGGTGCAGCCTGCGATGGAGCTTCGGCCTCTTGAGAAGTTGATGCTGCCCCCTTCTCTGGACGGCAGCCGAGGGGCATTTCGGTGTGCTCCTTCGATTGAAGGCAAGTCGCCTGAGAGCAACGATGTCGAGGCTGTTCTTGAATGGCTTCACAGCCGGGGTGCGTCATCGGGTTTGGAGATCTCGTCGATGCCGCCGGTGCTCAGCGCCACACAGCGGTCCTATCGCAAGGAAGCCGAACGTCTGCTTCTGTGGGCCACGCTCGAGCGTGGCAAGCCACTGTCGTCGCTCACGGCAGATGACGTTGGTGCTTACGCAGATTTCCTCGTCTCACCGCCCGCCGCATGGTGCGGTCCGCGTCACCATCAACGCTGGTCGCCGATGTGGCGACCTTTCGAAGGCGCGCTCTCTCCTTCGGCACGGCGCCAGGCGCTGGTGATCCTGCGTAGCCTTTTTTCACATCTCGTGCATCGCGGGTATCTCACATGCAGCCCCTTTGCGACCCACGCTTTGCCTGTGATTCCCCCGGTGGCAGTGCAGTCTGATCAAGCAGATCCAATGCAGTGGGATCACCTAGACCGGCAGTTGGGACTACAGAGCGACGAGGAGGCGGTGCGCCGGCTGCGTCGGGCGCTGCGATGGATCCGTGCCACCGGTTTGCGGATCGGTGAAGTGGTTTCGCTACGTTGCGAAGACCTTATTCCGCCCAGAGTCGAGGAAACTGCCGACGCCGAAACGGCGTGGCTGCTCGAGGTCAAGGATGCCGCAGGCATGACCAGGCGACTGCCGATTGCGGCCGCGCATGTGCGCGAACTGGAGGAGGAGCTGGCGCGCCATGGACTCGAGCCACATGTGGACGCGCAAAGCAATCGCGGCATTGCGGTACTTGCGCGCTTCGCTGCTGGGGTGCCTCGGCCTCCCCCCTGGTCCGCCTCAGGCTTGCACAAGGCGATGAAGCGTTTCCTGCTCCAAGCGGCACAGGGACTGGACGAGGCACAGGCAGCACAGGTTCGACGTCTCAACACGCACGATCTGCGCCGCGTTGCGCGACGCGCGACGCCCGGATCAGCCGCGGCATGAGTCGCGGTGGGGGCACGTCTGACTACGTCCAAGGTCATCGACAACCCAGGCGTCGCGTCGCATGATGGCCGACGTCGGCCGGCCCGTTGGGCCCCGGCGCCCCTCCCGGATTCGAAAGCCTTTCCCATGCCCACAGCAGAGACCCTCGAGAAATTCATCGCGCGCGTGGAGTCCAACTTCCACGCCGAAGCCCTCGCCGAGTTCTACACCGAGGACTCGTCCATGCAGGAGAACCAGTCGCCCCCGCGCGTGGGCCTGGCCGCCAACATCGCGCGCGAGCGCGCCACGCTGGCCCGCGCCTCCGCGGTCCGTTCGCAGTGCGTGCGGCCGGCCTTCGTGCAGGGCGACCATGTCGCGATCCGCTGGATCTTCGAGTTCGACTGGCTCGACGGCAGCAGCAGCCGCATCGAGGAGATCGCCTGGCAGCGCTGGTCGGGCGAGCGCATTGCGGCGGAGCAGTTCTTCTACGACCCCGCGCAGATGGCGCCGAAGAAGCCCGCGCCATGAGCGAGCCCAAGCAACTGGCCTACGCACGCTCGGTGCTGCAGGCCCAGCCCTTCAGCGTGCTGCTGGGTACCGAGATCCTGGCCTTCGGCCCCGCACTCACCGAACTGCGCCTCGCGCTGCGACCCGAGCTCAAGCAGCAGCACGGCTTCGCCCATGGCGGCGTGCTCAGCTACCTGGCCGACAACGCGCTGACCTTCGCGGGTGGCAGCGCGCTGTCCGATGCCGTCGTCACCGCCGAGTACAAGATCAACTATGTGCGCCCCGCGCAGGGCGACACGCTGCTCGCGCGCGCTCGCGTGCTGCACGGCGGCAAGCGCCAGGCCGTCTGTGCCTGCGAGATCTTCGCGATCGACGCCGAAGGCGGCGAGAAGCTGGTGGCCGTCGCCCAGGGCACGATCTCCGCGATGGGCGAGCGGCCGGCCGTGTGAGCATCGCGCTGATCCTGCGCCGCACGCGGCTCGAGCACGGCATCAGCCAGCTCGAGCTGGCGGGGCGTCTCGACGTCTCGCAGCGGCACATCAGCTTCCTCGAATCGGGTCGCGCGCTGCCGAGCCGCAGCCTGATCCTCGCGTGGATGGCCGAGCTGGGCGTGCCGGTGTCGGTGCGCAACGCAGCGTTGTTGCAATGCGGCTTCGCACTGCCGCAGCCCGACGAGGACACGCAAGGCGCCGAAGCCACCCTCGTGCGCGAGGCCGTGCGTCGCACGCTCGAGGCGCACCTGCCGCATCCGGGCCTGGCCTTCGATGCCGACTGGAAGACGGTGGAGCAGAACCGTGGCGCGCGCTGGCTGTCGTCGGTCGTGATGCCCGGGCTCTGGCGCACGGCCGGCGGTGGCGGCATGGGCCTGGACATCATCACGGCCATCGGCCATCCGCAGGGCCTGTTGTCGCGCGCCCGCGAACCCGAGGCCACGGCCGCCGCGCTGCTCACGCAACTGCGCGCCGAAACCTGGAGCCGGCCTGCGCTCGCCTCGCGCGTCGAATGGCTTGCGCGCGCGCTCGAGCGCCGCTATCCGGGCCGCATGCCCGAACGCGGCCGCGCGGTCGGCGTGCCGTATTTCAGCTTCGTCTTCGACACCGAGTTCGGTGCGCTGTCCTTCGAGGTCATGCAGAGCGTGTTCGCGCTGCCGCAGGACGTGACGCCGGCCTCGCTGCGCGTGGAGATGTGGTTCCCGCGCGATCGGGCCACCTCCGAGGCGATGGCGCGCCACGTTCCCTTGGCGCCCGCGCTTCAGGTGCCGTAGAGCACGAACGGCGCCCAGTAGGCGGGCTTGCGCAGGCGTTCGCCGTATTCGCCCTCGGCGAAGGCACGCTTGGTCTCCGCCAGCGCGCGTTCCACCGGCAGCCTGCGCTCGATGCGCGCGAAGAAGGCCTCCATGAAGCGGGCCGTGCTCTCGTCGCTGACCGGCCACAGCGTCATCACCGTGTTGACGTTGCCCGCCACGTACAGCGCATAGGGCAGTCCCATCACGCCGTCGCCCGCCACCACCTTGCCGATGCCGGTCTCGCAGGCCGACATCACAACCAGGTCGCTGCGCAAGGTATAGCCCGGCCATTCCGCGGCCGTGACATAGCCGTCCACCGACGGCGGGTTGTCGACCTGGCCCAGCACCAGCGCGCTCAGCGCCGGCACGCTCGGGCTCAGGTAGCCGTGCACCGAGAACAGCAGGTGCCGGTACTTCGCGAGCTCGCCGCCGCGGTCGAGCCGCTGCAGGTTCTGCTCGGTCGCGTCGGCGCCGCTGATCACCTCGACCTGGCGATGCCGGAACACGCGCGCGATGCTCTCGAGTTCGCGCTGCGTGCCAGGCAGGTTCTCCCAGCTGTTCTCGCGCAATTCCTCGACCGCCGCGCCGATGCCTTCCTCGCTCTCGGCCGAGGCCCGGGCCGACAGCAGCGCGTCGTCGCCGGCGGCCGCGCCGCGTTTGGCCGAAGGCTGTGCCGCCCGTGCATTGCCTTCGTACACCGGATTGCCGATCGCCAGCATCGCCTTGCGCGGCGGCAGGCGGCCGTAACTGGCCGCGCGGCGCTGCAGCAGTTCCATCATCGAGAGCGACTGCACATAGCCCACGCTGTGGCGCTGCGCGAGCAGCTCGCCGTCGACGGGCAGCGCCTCGAAGGGCAGCATCGCGAGCGCGCCATCGGGAGAGACGATCAGCCGCCGCCGTGTGCCGATGCTCGCCTGCAGCGGCGCGATGAGCCGCCGCGACAGCCATTGCCCGATCGGCGCCGTATCGCTCACGCGTTGCGCGCCCTCCTGCGGCGGCTGCGCGGCCGGTGCCACGCGATAGCGCTCGGGCCCGAGCTGCCACACCGCCTGCCCCTCGCCGAGCGCATCGCCCACCAGCCGGCGGTAGGCATCGATGCTGTCGGCCAGGCCGGGTAGCGGTGCGAGCTCGGTGGACTGCAGCAGCCCGCTGCCGTCGACCACGAAGGCCATCACGCGGTCGCCATCGAGCAGGTAGCTCACGAACACGCTGTCGGCCGGCAGCAGCCGCTTCGCATCGGCCAGCGAGGCGAGGTGCGGCTGCGACTGCTGCGCGTACTTCGGATGCTGCGAACGCAGCCGCCGCTGCAGGTCGGCATAGGACAGCACCACGCGGTTGCGCTCGGCCTCCAGCGTCTGGCGCCGGTCGACCTGCGCGCCGGTCTCGTCGAGGCTGCGGTCGATGCGCGCCAGCTCGGCCTCGTGCCGGTCGACCGCTTCCTGCTCCTTCGCGGGCAGCAGCCGGCCGCGGTTGGCCTGCTGCAGCGCCGTGCTCTCGATCAGCGTGCGCGCCTTCGACAGCTCCGCGATCTCGAAGGCCCGCGCGTTCTCGCCGTCGCGCACGCTGGCCAGCGCATGGTGGCGATAGCCTTCCACGTAGCGTTCGAACAGCGCGCGCCGGCTCTTCACGCTCAGGCCGTGCTGCGCCCGCAGCGCTTCCACGTCGCGCTGGAACTGCGGCATCAGCGGCTTCACCGTGTCGAGCCGGTCGGCTGCCAGCGCGGCGCCCATGCGCTCGATCAGCGACAGCAGCGTTTCGGGATGCGCGTCGCCCAGCAGCGCGCGCCGGCCCTCGTGCGCGCGCTCGAACAGCGCGAGCGCCTCGTTCGCATCGCCGGCCGACAGCACCGAGCGGCCCAGGCTGTGCACCGCGGCCAGCGTCAGCGGATGTTGCTCGCCCATCAGCGCGACGCGGATGTCGAGCGCCTCGCGCGAGCGCTGCGCCGCTTCTTCGTGCCGGCCCTGCGCCTCGAGCACGCTCGCGTAGACGTTGAGCGCGTAGAGCGTGTCGGGATGGCCCGCGCCGCGCGCGGCCGCGAGCTGCGTCCAGGCCATGCGCGCCTTGTCGTGCGCCGCGCCGAGCCGGCCCATGCGCCGCAGCTCTATGGCCTCGGCGCTCGCGGCCCGCGCGCTGCGCGGATCGGCGTCGCCGTGGGCCGCGGCCGTGAGCTCGTGCACGCGCTGCGCATAGGCCAGGGCCTCGCGGTGGCGGTACAGCGCCGAGTAGGTGGCCGACAGGCTGGCCAGCGAACTCAGCGTGTCGGGTGCCTGCGCGCCCAGAACGCGGCGGCGCGCTTCGTAGACCTGCTCGTGCAGCTTCAGCGCCTCGGCGAAACGGCCGAGGTCGGTGAGGTTCACCGCCACCGCATTGCGCATGCGCAGCGTCGTCGGATCGTCGGCGCCCCATTGCGCCTGCGCGGCTGCCGCAAGCTCGTCACCGATCGCCAGCGCCTCGCCGTAGCGGCCCGATTCGCCGAGCGTGCCCGCGAGGTTGTGGCGCGCGACCAGCGTGTTGCGCGCGGCCGGGCCGGCCGATTTCAGCGTAAGGCGATGGATCTCCTCCTGCAGTGCGAGCGCCTCGCGGCAGCGGCCGACCTTGCACAACTGCAGCGCGAGTGCGTTGCGGCCCGACAGCGCCGCATTGGCCTCGCGGCCCCAGAAGGCATCGCGCCAGGCTGCGCGCTGTTCGAGCCATGCCAGCAGGGCGGCATCGTCGGCGCGCGCATCGCTGTTGTCGGCGAGCCGGCCGAGGATCAGGTCCTTCGCGAGAAAGGCCTCCATCGACAGCGAAGTCGCCTGCTCACGCGGCAACTGCCGCAGCGCGCGGCGGAGCAGTTCGTCGCTGTCGCGAAAGCGGCCGGCTTTCTCGAACTCGTCGGATTCGCGCACGAGGCCGCCGACTTCCGAATAGGCCGCGCCCAGCGGCGGAAACGGCGGTGCGGCCGCGGCGGCCAGCGGCAGCAGGAGCACTGAAAGAAGGAGGCGGTGGAGCAGCGTGGGCAATGACATCTTTCGCGCGGTGGATGCCCCGAAGCTAAGGGCGCCGGCGCGGCTTCACGACTACGAGCTTTCGTAGCGCGAGGCCCGCTGCGATGGCGCGAGACTTTGGTCTTCGGCAATGGCGAATGGCGAGGCAATCGATGTTCAAAGGAAAGTTCTCAACCCTGGTCTTCCTGCTCTGCGGCGCGGCGTACTGCCATGCCGCCTCCAGCCTCGAGCTGATCACCGATGCCGAAGCGAAGCTGCCTTCGGCCTATCTGGAGAACAAGCGCGCCGGCCTCACGCGCGGGCCCGGCATCGAGGTCGCGAGCCCGAGCACCGAGGCCGGCCGCGAGGCGGTCGCGCTGAAGATCGGCTTCAAGCCGCGCGGCGGCGTCGTGATCGATCCGAAGACGGTGAAGGTGCAGTACATGAAGGAACCGGTGGTCGATCTCACCGAGCGCGTGCGGCCCTACATCAGCGACACCGGCATCGCGATCGATGCCGCACGCGTGCCCGCGGGCGAGCACCAGCTGCGCGTGCAGGTCGGCGATGCCGAGGGTCGCGTCAGCAGCAAGTTGATCCAGTTCAAGGCGCAGTAGGCCGCATGGGCGTTGCCGCAACCTCGCCGGACGCGCCGCGCACGGTCGCCTGCCCCTACTGTGCCGAACCCATCGCCGAGCAGGCGCTGGCGTGCCGGCACTGCGGGCGCGACCTGTTCTTCTTCGCGCCGTTGCGGCGCGAGCTCGAGGCGCTGTCGCGGCGGGTCGCGGAACTCGAGGGGGCGCTGAGTGCATCGCGCAGCGCGGCGGCGATGCCCGTTGCCGCTCCCGTGGACGCGCCGGTCGCGGCACCGGAAGCAGCCGAGCCCGCGATCCCGCCAACCCCGGCACAACCCCAGCGCCCCGGCATCGGCTCGGTGCTGCTGTTCCTCGTGCTGCCCGTGCTGTGCCTGGTCGCGATGCATGCCGTCACCATCGTGCTGCTCGACCTCAACGAGCTGTACCTGCGCGTGGCCTCGGTGATGCTGCCGCTGGGCCTGGGCATGCTGTTCGTCGCGCTGTTCAGGGTGCGGCTGCCCTACCAGCTGCTGATGGCCGTGGCCATCGCCGTGCTGTCGGTGCTCGGCATGGCGGCTGTCATCGCCTACACCGACGACGTGCCGCTGATGCCGCAAGGCGCGCGCGAATGGCGCGAGATCCTCTACTACGTGACGAGCATCGCGTTCAGCCACATCACGGGCATCTTCACCGGCCTGCTGGTGTTCCATCGCCGCAACCGCGGCATCGACCGGCTCTCGCACCGCCTCGCGAGCGCGCTCACCGACGGTTCGCCCGCACCGGGCAAGGCGCAGCGGCTGCGCCAGTACACCGAGCGCATCCGCGACTTCATCACGCTGGTCACGCCGATCGTGACCGCCATCGTCTCGGTGGTCACGGGCATCGTGACCTTGCTCAAGAAGTAGGGAAGCACCGGCCGACCATGGCCAATGTCCTGCATGCGCTGTCGCCGAAGGATGGCGTGCCGCGCCGTGCGCGCTGGCGAGGCTGTGCGTTTCACCCGCACAAGCCCGCCAAAGGAGGTCCCATGGCAGCCAATACCCGCAGCGCCGAGCACGCAGAGAACACCGAGCCGCTTCCGCGCGAGGAGCCCGAGGTCACCCGCGAGGAGTCGGTGCCGACCGACGGCCGCGACACCGAAGGCGAGAAGCTGATGAAGGAAGTGAAGAACCCGAAGCTCCACGAGCCGGGTCTGGCCGAACACAAGACGCCCGAGAAGGCCGAGGGCGGCAAGAAAGCCGCCTGATCCTCGGTCAGTCGAGCACGAGCTGCGTCTGCGTCACCAGTGCACAGAGCCGCCCGTCGGCATTGGTGACCGAGGTCTGCCACACCATCGTCGTGCGGCCCCGGTGCAGCGCCACGCAGGTGCCGGTCACGGTCGTGCCCAGCTTCGCGCCCGCGATGAACTTGGTGCTCGAATCGGTGGTGGTCGTGCGCTTGCCCTCGGGCAGGTTCGCGATCGTGCCGACCGCGCCCAACGTGTCGGCAAAGGCCATGTAGGCGCCGCCGTGCAGGATGCCGCCGGCGGTGCAGAGGTCGGCACGCACCTCCATCTGCGCCACCACGCGATCGGGTTCCAGCACGGTGAGGCGCACGCCCATCAGGCCGGGGAAGATCGGTTCCAGCAGTTGCTGGAGCGAGGCGATGTCGAGCATGCGGGTCTCCTTGCGTGTGCGTCGATCCTAGCCAGCAGCGGGCGCATCGCCAGGCGGGTTTTCCGCGTCGCTGCCCGCGCGCGGAAAGTGCTTGACCTCCAGTGCACTCGAGCCCTTGCAATGGCGGCGGCCCCGATGGGCCGATGCTTCCACCGCCATTGAAAGGACCTCTCCCGATGACCCATGCACCGAGCTCCACGCTGTTCCACAACCCCGCGACCCTGCCGCCACCGGTGGGCTACTCGCACGTGGTGCAGTCCCGGGGCGGCCGCCTCATCCACGTGTCGGGTCAGGCCGCGCGCGACGCCGATGGCGCGCTGGTCGGCGAAGGCGACTTCACCGCGCAGCTGCATCAGTGCTTCCTCAATATCCAGCACGCGCTCGAAGCCGTGGGCGCGTCGATGGCCGACCTCGTCAAGCTCAACTACTTCTGCGACGAGCGCGTGCCCCAGGTGGACCTGCGCTCGGTGGTCGTCGTGCGCGACCGCTTCGTGAACACGCAGCGGCCGCCGGCCAGCAGCTTCGTCGTGGTCAAGCGCCTGGTGCGGCCCGAGTGGCTGATCGAGATCGAGGCCGTGGCGCATGTCGCCGCAATCGAAGGGAGCGACGCATGATCGCGGTGCTCGGGCATATCGAGGTCGACCCTCGGGCCGCCGAACGCCTGCGGCAACTGGGCATGGTGCTCGAGTGCGCTACGCGCGCGGAGCCGGGCTGTCGCCACTACGCCATCGGATTCGACGCGCAGGTGGCGGGGCGTGCATGGCTCAGCGAGCTGTGGGACGACGACGGCGCCCTGCAGGCCCATTTCGAGACGCCCCACATGAAGGAATTCCGCGCCTGCCTCGCGGCGCTGCCGGGACTGGCGGTCGATGCGACGCGCTACCGCGTCGAGGCCGGCGAGGTGCTTGTGCGGCGCGGGCATCGGACATGAGAGCGCCGCGGGCGACGCCTTCAGAGCGTGAGCCCGCCGTCGATCGTGAAGCTCGCGCCGGTCACGTAGCGGGCTTCGTCGCTCGCCAAGTAGGCGATCAGGCCCGCGATCTCGCGCGGCTGCGCGACCCGCTTGAGCGGGCTCATGCCGGCCAGCGCGTCGATCGCGCCGGCATTCATGTCGGTGTCGGTCGGGCCGGGCTGGACGTTGTTGACCGTGATGCCGCGCGGCGCGAGGTCCAGCGCCACGCCCTTGACCAGGCCCGCGACTGCGGTCTTCGTCAGCTGGTAGACGCTCGCGCCGGCCAGGCCGGTGCGGATCGCCACGTTGCTGCCGATCGTGACGACGCGTGCGCCGTCGCGCAGGTGCGGCAGCGCGGCCTGGATCGCGAGGTAGACGCCGCGCACGTTCACGTCGAGCATGCGGTCGAGGTCCTCGAGGCTCACCGTGTCGATGGTGCCCATGCGCAGCAGGCCGGCGTTGACCACCAGCACGTCGATGCTGTCGAAGCGCTCGACCGCGCGCGCCACGGCGTGGCGGATTGCCGCGGGATCTGCGCTGTCCGCCTCGATCGCCAGCGCCTGTGCGCCGCCGGATTCCACGGTGGCCACCACTTCGCTGGCCTTGTCGGGGCGCGACACGTAGGTGAAGGCCACGGCATGGCCGTCGGCCGCGAGGCGCTGCACGGCGGCGGCACCGATGCCGCGTGCCCCGCCGAAGACCAGTGCCGTCTTCACGCCGTTAGTGCCCTTTGTGATGTTCATGTCGTTCATGGCGTGCTCCTTCTCAACGGCTCGCAGCCTCGACGATCACGCGCGTGACCGCCTCGGGCTGCGAGGTCATCACCACATGCGAGGCGCCCTTGACCACCACCGTCTTCTTCGCATGCGCGCGCTCGGCCATAAAAGCCATCGCGGCCGGCGGAATGTTCTTGTCGCGATCGCCATAGACGAACCACGAGGGCACCGACTTCCAGGCCGGCGCCTGCGCCGCTTCGTTGAGCGCGGCCTCGGCGATCGGGCGCTGGCCCACGGCCATCAGGCGCGCCTGGGCCAGCGGCACGTCGGCGGCGAACTGCGCGGGAAACTTGCCCTGGTCGATGTAGAGGTCCTTGCCGCCGTCGGCCAACGGCACCGGCGGTGCCAGCGTCGGGCCGAGCGTGCTGCCCGGAAACTGGCCGGTGAGACCGAGCGCGGTTTCGCCGGCCTCGGGCGCGAAGGCCGCCACGTAGACCAGCGCCTTCACGTTGGGCTTGCCGTTGGCGGCCGCCGTGATGACCGAGCCGCCATACGAGTGGCCCACGAGCACCACGGGCCCCTTCACCGAATCGACCACGGCGGCGACCGAGGCCGCGTCGGAGGCCGGACCGCGCAGCGGATTCGCGGCCGCGATCACGGGGTAGTGGCGTTTCTGCAGGTCGCGCACCACGCCGTCCCAGCTCGACGAGTCGGCGAAGGCGCCGTGCACCAGCACGATGGTGGGTTTGGGCGCCGGTGCGCCGGGCGCGGGCTGCGCGAAGGTGGCCAACGGCGCGAGGGCGGCGAGGCCGAAGGCGCCGGCGAGGAGGGTGGCGCCGAGGCGGCGGGAGATCGGGGTCATGGTGTCTTTCCTTGCTTGAACAGGGGGAGGAGGGTGGTCGGCATCGGCCGATGGCGCTGAATCTAGGGGTGCTGCCGCACGTGCCCGCCGCGCTCTGTATGCCTGTGTGTCCAGGCGACCCATGAGCACATTACTTTTCATGCCGGGGTGTCAAAACCCCGCTTCGGCGCCGTCGCCTAACAACGCCTAACACCCGCCAACGCCAGCCGCCGTCGCTGCGCGACCAGCGCGGTTCCAATCGAAGCCGACAGTCAGAAGCAGCCGAGGGACCGGGAAACATGGACGGCGCATCTGCATCGCACGGCCGCCGTGGCGGCCCGCTCAACGCAGGAGGCTCACACCATGCAGGATCAGGAACTCGGTGAACGCAACCCGGCGGCGGCGCCCGATCCGCTCGAACGGCAGGCCATGCCGTTCCAGGACTTTCGCGAGCTCAGCGGCGGCATGCCGCGGCTCGAACGCGCGCGGGCCGGCGCCGGGCCCACGTCGCTGGTCGCGGGTCGGGGCCAGGCCACGCCGGCCGCGGCCGCGCTGCTGCAGCGCGAGTACGGCATGCGCCATGTGCTGCGCGACGACTGGGCCGCGCTTCCCGTCGCGCTGATGCCGCACGGCGAAGGCGCGCTGCTGGTGCTGCGCGATCCGGGTGGCGAGACCGTGCGCGGCAGCGGCGCGCGCGCCAGCGACACGGCGGCCTTCCTCGATCTCGCGCTGCGGCTTGTCGCCGCCGTCGGCGCGATGCATGCGGCCGGCGTGCTGCATCGCGCGATCACGCCCGACCGCCTGCTGCTCGCGCCCGACGGCCGCGCCTGCCTCACCGGCTTCGGCCATGCCGCCACCCTGTCGGACGCCGAGGCCGCGCCCGATCACGGCGAGGCCGCCTGGGACGAGGACTGCTTCCATTACATGGCGCCCGAGCTGGGCGCGCGCATGAACCTGCGCGTGGACGCGCGCGCCGATCTCTATTCGCTGGGCTGCGTGCTCTACGAGTTGCTGACGGGCCGCCCGCCGTTCCAGGGCGAGGATGCCGCGGCACGCGTCCATGCGCATGCGACCCGCACCGCGCGCGCGCCCGGCGAGCTGGTGGCGGGCGTGCCCGAGCAGCTCTCGCTGCTGATCATGAAGCTGCTCGAGAAGGCGCCCGAGCAGCGCTACGCGGACGCCGCCGGCGTGCTGGCCGACCTGCGCCGCTGCGACACCCTGCTGCGCGAGCGCGGCGGCATCCCGCGCTTCGCGCTCGATGCCCATTCGGCGCTGCGCCGGCTGCCGCGCCTCACGCGCGTGCTGGGCCGCGATGCCGAACTCGAGGCGCTGCTCGCGCTGTACCGTGGCGTTGCGCTCGATGCGCGCTCGCGCGTGGCCTGGGTCTCGGGCCACTCGGGCATCGGCAAGTCGACGCTGCTGCGCGAGGCCATGCTGCGCATGCAGCAGTCGTGCGCGCCGCTGCTGGCCACGGCCAAGAGCGAGGAGGGGCGCCGCGGCCGGCCCTATGCGCTGGTGGTCGATGTGCTCGAGCAGCTGCTGCAGTTCGTGCTCGGTTGCGCCGAGGACGAGTTCGCGCTCTGGCGCCGCCGCATCGCCGCCGCGGCCAAGCCGGTCGACCGCACCCTCGCGGGGCTGCTGCCCGCGCTCGCCGTCGTGCTCGGCGCACAGCCCGAGCCACCCGATGCGCCCGACGCCGCTCCCGGCCTCGAGCGCGAACGGGTGCTCCAGGGCATGGCGCGGCTGCTGGCCTGCTTCGCGAGTTCGGCGCGGCCGCTCGTGATCCTGCTCGACGACCTGCAATGGGCCGATGCCGGCACCCTGCAGGTGCTCGAGCGCCTGCTGCACCAGCACGAGGACGCGGCCCTGCTGCTGGTGGGCGCCTACCGCGCGGGCGAGGTGGCCGAGGACCATCCGCTGCGCGCCGGCCCGCTCGCGCAGGTGCCCGGCGCCGCGCGCATCGAACTCGGCCCGCTCGACGAAGCCGCGCTGCGCGAGATGATCGCGCAGGCGCTGCAGCAGGCTCCCGACGAGGTCGACGAACTCGCGCGCGCCATCGGCCACAAGACCGGGCGCAATCCGCTCTTCGCGCACCACCTGCTGCATCTGCTGGCCGACGACGGCGTGCTCGTCTACGACGCGGACAGCGCCTCATGGCGCTGGAGCCTCGAACGACTCGCCTCGCACCCGGGTGTGGACAACGTGGCCGAGCTGATGGCGCGCCGCTTCGAGTTGCTGCCTGCGTCCGCGCAGGCGGCGCTGCGCGTCATGGCCTGCCTCGGCCACCGTGCCTCGGCCGAGTCGCTCGCGGTGGCCATGGGCCTGGCGCCCGGCGCCGAGGCGACGCGCGCGCTCGATGCGGTGCTCGAACCCGCGCTCGAGGCCGGCAGCGTGCACTGCGAGGGCGAGGACTGGGTGTTCTGGCACGACCGCATCCGCGAAGCCGCCTACCTCTCGCTCGCGGCCGGCGAGCGTCCGGGCCTGCACCTGCAGATCGTGCGCCGCCAGCTCGCGAATCAGGGCATGCACCAGGGCACGTATCAGGGCGCGCCGTCGCAGCGCTTCACGCTCGCCGTGCAGGCCAGTCTCGCGCGACCGGCCGTCGACGCGCCCGAGGAGCGGCGCGCCTTCGCGCGGCTCAACCTCGAGGCCGGCCGGCAGGCCAAGGCCGCCACCGCCCATCACTCGGCGCTCGGCTTCTTCCGTGCCGCGCTGGCCTTCCTGGGCGAAGACGACGCGAGCGAGGACGGCCTGCATGCACGCGCCCTGTGCGGCGAGGCCGAGTTCATGACCGGTGCGCTCGAGGTGGCCGAGGCACGGCTGGCGGCGCTCGAGCAGGTCGCGGGCGAGGGCATCTTCGGCGCCGATCTCACGCGTCTGCGCGCGGCGCTTTACACCACGCTGGGCCGTTTCGACCGCGCGCTCGACGTCGGCCTGGCCTTCCTGCGCAAGGCCGGCATCGAGCTGCCGCGCCAGCCCGATGCCGCCGCGGTGGACCGCGAGCATGCGGCCCTGCAGGCCTGGATCGAGCGCCACGGCATGGCCGCCTTCCGGCAGTTGCCGATCGTGGCCGACCCGCTGCGCCGCGCCATCACCGACATCTTTGCCGACCTGATCCCGCCCGCGCTCTACACCGACCAGAACCTGGTCGACCTGATCCTGCTGCACATGGCGCGGCTGGGCATCGCGCACGGCCATGCCGATGCCTCGGCCGACGGCTACGTCTGCATGACGCAGGTGTTCGGCGTGCGCTACGGCGACTACGCCACGGCGCGCGAGTTCGGCGCGCTCGCGCTGCACCTGGTCGACGAGCGCGGCCTCGCGCGCTACCGCGGCCGGGTCTACATGACCTTCGGCACCATGGTCGTTCCGTGGTCGCAGCCCGCGCGCGCGGCACGTGACTACATCCGGCGCGCCTACGAGCTCGCCGTGGCGAGCGGCGACCACACCTTCGCGATCTACTGCGGGCGCAACCAGGCCACGGGCATGCTGTTCGCGGGCGAGCTGCTGGGCGACGTGCGCGACACGGTCGAGCGCGGCCTGGCGATTGCGCGCGACGCCAACTTCCAGCTCGTGATCGACGCGTTGCTCGCGCAGAAGCAGCTGTTGTCGCAACTGCAGGACGGCAGCGACGGCGACCCGCAGGCGCAGCCGCGCGTGCCACGCGAGGGCGATCCCGCCACGCTCGTGGACTTCGCGTTCTGGGTCTATCGCCTGCAGGCCGCGCTGCTGTTCGGCCGGCTCGACGAGGCACTCGAGGCGCGCCGCCGCGCCGAGGCCTGCGCCGATTCGGCGCGCACCTTCGCCGAGAGCGGCGACCTGCCGTTCTACGGCGCGCTGGCGCTGCTCGCGCTGCCCGAACGCGACGCCACGCAGCAGGCCGCGCTGCGGCGCGACCTGGCCCAGCTCGAGACCTGGGCCCTGGCCTGCCCCGGCAACTTTCTCGCGCGGCACGAACTGGTGCGCGCAGAGCGCCTGCGCATCGATGGCGATCCCGCGGCCGCGGTCGAGGCCTATGCGCGCGCCGTGACGCATGCGCGCCGCCACGGCTTCACGCAGGTGGAGGCGCTGGCGGCCGAACGTGCCGGTGCCTTCCATGCGGCGCGCGGCGACGAGCTGTCGGCCTACGGCAATCTGCGGCATGCGCGCGGCGCCTGGCAGCGCTGGGGCGCCATGGCCAAGGTGCGGCTGCTGCAGGCCGAGTACCCCGGCCTGTTCGAGAGCGACGAGCAGGTGGGCGCCGGCAGCCGGCTGCAGGCGCTCGATGCGCAGGCCGTGCTGCGCATCTCGAACGCGCTGGCCAGCGAGATCGTGCCCGAGCGCCTGGTCGACACCCTGCTGCGCACCGCGCTCGAGAACGCCGGTGCCGAGCACGGCACGCTGGCGCTGCTGCGCGAGGACGCCTGGCAACTGCGCGCGCGGGCCTCGGTGGTCGACGGCACGATCGCCGTCACGCAGGAGGCCGCGGCTTTCGGGCCCGACGTTCTGCCGCTCGGCATCGTGCAGGCCGTTGCACGCACCCAGCAGCACATGGTGATCGACGATGCGCGCGAGAACGCCGCGCTTGCGCAGGACGACTACATCCGCCGGCGCCGGCCGCGCTCGGTGCTGTGCGTGCCGCTGATGCGCCATGCGCGCCTGGTCGGCGTGCTCTACCTCGAGAACAACCTCGCCTCGCACGTCTTCACCCCGGCCAAGGCCGAGGTGCTCGAGGTGATCGCCTCGCAGGCCGCCTTCGCGCTCGAGAACGCTCGCCTGTACGAGGAACTGGTCGACCAGAACCGGCAGCGTGCCCGTGCCGAGGAGCAGTTGCGCGGCGCGCTCACCGACCTCGAGCGCGCGACCCGGCTCAAGGCCATGGGCGAGCTGGTCGCGTCGATCGTGCACGAGGTCGGCCAGCCGATCGCCGCCGTCGACACCTCTGCGAGCGCCGCGCTGCGCTGGCTCGACCGCAGCCCGCCCGACATCGCCGAGGCGCGCGAGATGCTCGCCCACATCGGCAAGAGCGCGCTGCGCGCGCGCAGCATCATCCAGGCCCTGCGCGCCAAGGCACGCAATGCCGAGCCGCGGCTCGCGGCCTTCGACCTCAACGAGGCGCTGCGCGAAGCGGCCGTGCTGGTGGCCGGCCCGCTCGACACGCTCGGCGTGGCGCTCGAGCTGCGCGGCCTGGAGGCCCCCGTGCTGGTGCATGGCGACCGCGTGCAGCTGCAGCAGGTGGTGGTCAACCTGCTGATGAACGGCGCCGAGGCCATGGCTTTGCTGCCGCCGGGCCCGCGTCCGCTGTGCCTGAGCTGTGGCGGCGATGGCGAGGGCCGCGTGCGCGTGACCGTGGACGACGCCGGCACCGGCATCGGCGCAGAAGCGGGCGAGCACCTGCTGAAGCCGCTGTTCACGACCAAGGCCGATGGCATGGGCATGGGCCTGGCGATCTGCAAGTCGATACTCGACGCGCATGGCGGCACCTTGTCGCTGTCGCGGCGCGAGCCTGCGGGCACGCGCGCCGTCTTCACCTTGCCCCTGTCCGAACCCGGCCTCGCCCCATGACCTCTTCCCAAAACCTCCTCACCAGATCCCCGGGCACCCCGCTGGCCGGCGACGCGCGCGTGGTGTTCGTCGTCGACGACGACGACCTGGTGCGCGCCGCCATCGGCAGCCTGCTGCGCTCGGTCGACCTCGAGGTGCGCGCCTTCGCCACCACCGAGGAGTTCCAGGCGGCACCGCGCGCGCCCGGGCCCTCGTGCCTGGTGCTCGACGTGCGCCTGCGCGGCCAGAGCGGCCTTGCGTTCCAGCAGGCCCTGCGCGAGGCCGGCCGTCCGCACATGCCGATCATCTTCATGACCGGCCACGGCGACATCGCGATGACCGTGCGCGCCATGAAGGCCGGCGCCGTCGACTTCCTCACCAAGCCCTTTCGCGACCAGGACATGCTCGACGCCGTGGCCGCCGCGCTCGATGCCGATGCCGGGCGGCTCGACACCGACCGCGCGCTCCAGGCCTCGCGCGACTGCTGGGCCCTGCTCACGCCGCGCGAGCGCGAGGTGGTGCAGCACGTGGCCTCGGGCCTCATGAACAAGCAGATCGCCGACCGCATGGGCATTGCCGAGATCACCGCGAAGATCCACCGCGGCCAGGCCATGCGCAAGATGGAATCGCGCTCGGTCGCCGAGTTGGTGCGCAAGATGGAAGCGCTCGGCGTCGTGCAGGGCCTGCCGCGCGCGCAGCCGGCCGTCGCGCACCATACCTAGAGATGATGGCGCCGCGCCGTGCCGCCGGTATTCTGCAAGCCCGGGTCGTGCCCGCGTGTCCTGCGCCATCGTCCAGAGCCCGGTAGAGAACGGGAAGCCTCTTGTCCCTGTCAGCCATCGATCTCGTTTCCATCGTCGACGACGACCCCTTCGTGCGCGCCGCCACCAGCAGCCTGGTGCGCTCGTTCGGCTGGGAGGCGCGCGCGTTCGAATCGGCAATGGACTTCCTGGCCTCGGGCCTGCAGCGGCAGACCCGCTGCCTCGTGTGCGACATCCGCATGGAGGCCATGGACGGCATCGAACTGCTCGAGCGCCTCGACCGCGACGGCCTGCGCGTGCCCACGCTGTTCATCACCGCCTATGCCTCGGCGCACACGCGCGAGCGCGTGCGCGCCAGCACCGCGCTGTGCCTGATCGAGAAACCGATCGACGCCGCCGAACTCGAGGCCTGGATCCGGCACGCCTTGCACGACGCCGAGGCGCGGCGCTGAGGCGCAGCGCCCGCGCCATCGTCTCTTGCCGCGCCAGCCGCGCGCATGCCGGGGGCAAACCTTCGTAGGGGTTGGGCGAACGCTGGTGCGATGGTGGGCGGCCCACCTCGCGTGATGTCATCGCTTCCATGCCGGCCGGTGCGTCGGCGACAGGAGATTTCAGATGACACGCAGCCTTCAGACCCCCATCGCCCTCGAATCCGAAACACCCGCCAAGGCGATCCCGCGCACGCAGGGCCTGGCCTTGTACGCCGCTCGCGCGTTGGCACTTGCCGCCCTCGGCCAGAACACGCACGCCGCCACGCTCGCGCCCATGGTCTGCAGCATCGACGACGGCCTGCTGTGGATCCTCGGCGTATCGGTGCTCGTCGTGCTCGCGCTGATCGGTGCCGGCCTCGGCCTCGAGCTCCTGGCCTACCGCGCCGGCGCCGTGCGCATCGCCCGCGCCCTCGAATCGCACGGCGGCGATGCCCGCATGCCCGAACTGCCCGAGAGCGGCCCGCGCGCCATTGCACGACTGGCGCGCGCCATCAACAAGGGCCGGCGCCGCCGCGTCGAACGCGAGGCCGAGCACCTCGACGTGCAGGCCGCCTATGCCCACGACCTGCGCACCCCGCTCACCCGCATGGGCCTGCGCTGTGAGATGCTCGACGACCCCGCGCTGCGCGAAGCGATGCAGCGCGATCTCGCCGAGATGCAGGAGCTGGTCGAGGCCAGCGTCGCCAGCGCGCGCATGCAGCGCAGCGTGGCCGAGCCACTGCAGCGCGTTGATGCCGACGGCCTGCTCGACAACCTCGTGCGCGGCTACCGCGACGCCGGCCGTGCCATCGCACTCGACGGCCGCATCGGCCAGCCCGTGGTCGCCTGCCCGCTCGCGCTGCGGCGCGTGCTGGCGAACCTGATCGACAACGCGTTGCGCTATGGCAGCGACGTGCGGGTGTGCGCGCACGTCGATGCGCAACGGCTGGTGCTGGCGGTGGTGGATTCGGGGCCGGGGATCAAGCCGGCGCAGATCGATGCGGTGTTCGCGCCGTGGGTGCGGGGGCGGCAGGGGCAGGAGGACAAGCCTGGGTCTGGGCTTGGGCTGGCGATTGCGCGGCGGTTGGCGCGGTCGATGCAGGGGGAGTTGTCGCTGCAGAACCGGCGTACTGGAGGGTTGGAGGCGCGGTTGACGTTGCCGTTGGTGGTGGCGTGACGCCGTGGCAGAGGAGAGTGGGGCGGGTGCGATTGGGGCGGCGCGGATTTGTCACCCTCAGTGTGGTGCGGACGGAGAAGGGCTATAGATCGAGACGCGCCGGGGTTCCCTTATTCAGTCTTACGTCGCATCGCGGGCGAATAAAGCATCCCTGGTTAGCGACCGGCTCAAGGGGCACGGCCGGTGGTTCGTTACGAAAAGGATTTGGAGATATGAACGCCTGAGGCGAGCACCGCGTCGGCGCATGACGACAGCATCCGAATCGTCTCCCGCATGTCGCTCTCAGTGGCATCCGGATGAATGGCACAGATTCGCAGCACGGTTCGATTGCGCAAGCGCGTCGTCAAGACCGTCGCAAAACCCTCCTGAAGTGCCCGCGATGAAATCTCGCTGTTCAGCGCATCGAGCGCCTCCGGGCTCATGGCCGCATCCGTCATGCGGAAGGTGACGATGCCCAACTGCGCGGGCGACACGATGTCCCAGCGAGGATCCTTCTCGAGCTCGTCCTGAGCCCAGGTTGCCAACCGGCAACCATGCGCAATCGCCTCGCCCATGGCGTCCGACCCCAGCACCTGCAAGGTGAGCCACAGCTTCAGTGCGCGTGCCGGCCTGGTGAGTTCGACGCCGAGGTCCCAGAAATTGATCTGTTCGGCGTCGGTGTCGGCATGCGCATCGAGCAGGTATTCGGGGCGGGTATGGAAGACCTGCGAGAGGTGCTTGCGCTGACGCACGAAGACCATCCCACAGCCGTAGGTCTGGAACAGCCACTTGTGCGCATCCCAGCTCAGGCTGTCGGCCTCGCCGATGCCGTCGAGCAAACCCCGATGCGATGGCGACAGCGCGGCGGATGCACCGTACGCGCCATCCACGTGCATCCACATGTCGTGTGCGTCGCACAGTGCGCGAATCCGTCGCAGTGGATCGATGCTGCCGGTGTTCGTCGTGCCTGCGCTCGCAACCACGGCAAAAGGCCTGAGCCCATCGGAGATGTCCTGCTCGACCGCGGCCGCCAGAGCTGTCATGTCCATGCGGAACGCGGCGTCGGTAGGCATGCGGCGAATCTGATGCGGCAGAAGCCCGAGGATCTTCAGCCCCTTGGCAACGGATGAATGGGTTTGCTCCGAAACGTAGGCAACGCCTTGCAGGCGCTGCGCCGGCTCGAGCTTGAAATCGCGCGCCATCGCAAGCGCCGTCAGGTTGGCCATGGAGCCCCCCGACACGAACAGGCCGCCGGCCGAAGGCGGGAGCCCGACCTGTGCCGCCAGCCACTGAATGAGCGCCGCTTCGATGACGCTGGCCCCCGAACTCTGCAGCCAGCTGCCGGCGTGGACGTTGTGAACAGCGGTCAAGTAGTCGCCCAGGGCCGACAGCGGCGAAGACGGTCCCGGAATGAAGGCCAGGAACCGGGGATGGTCCATGCGCGCACGCCAGGGGTAGACCTCGTCCAGCATCTGGTCGATCACCTCTTCCAGCGGCCGGGCCTGTGCGGGCACGCCGATCGCGCGAAGCGACTCGGCGCTGGCGTGATCGATCACTTCCACCGGACGTTGTTCGCGGGATGAATGGCCGACCGGACTCATGCGAGACAGGACCCGCGCCCATGCTTCCGGTGGCACCTCTCCGAGCAGGCGGCTGGGTGGGGCTCCCTCTGATGCTGGGAGAGGAAGAGCGAGGTCCGAAAGTGGAGGCATGTTGTTCACCGAATGATGTTCTGTCTTTGGCTTATTCTCCCGAACATCATTCAGCTGCCCTAGCGCTTTCAGAACCATGGCCAAAAATGCGAACCAGCTTCAACCGGAGAGCAAGGCACCCGCCCGGCTGGACTCCGTCGACCGAAGACTGTTAGGGCTTCTGGCGAACGACAGCACGCTCAGCTATGCCGCGCTGGGTGAATTGCTTCATCTGTCGGCGCCCGCGGTGCACGAGCGGGTGAAGCGGCTCAAACGCGACGGGGTGATCCTCGCGACCGTGGCGCGCCTCGATGGCGCGAAGCTGGGGCGGCCGCTGCTGTGCTTCGTGCAGGTGATCACCAGCACCGTCAAGCGTGCGCGCCAGGTTGCGGCGCTCGAATCGCTTCCCGATATCGAGGAGATTCACATCGTCACCGGCGACAGCGGCCTGCTGTTGAAGGTGCGCACGCGCGATGCACAGGCGCTGGAAGTGCTGCTGGCGCGCATCCACGAGGTCGAGGGCGTGGAAGGAACGCGCACGCAGATGGCGCTGCGCACGCTGGTCGAACGAGGGCCCAGTCCGCACGCGGCGGATTGACGACAGGGCCCGCGCGTTCGGCTCAGCGCAACGACCTGAATGCCGCCCGCACCTCACGGCTGAACAGCTCCGGTTGCTCCCAGGCCGCGAAGTGCCCGCCGTTGTCGACTTCGTTCCAATAGATGAGCTTGTGATAGGCCCGGTCCGCCCAGCTGCGCGGCGCCTGATAGATCTCGCCCGGAAACACCGTCACGGCCGCGGGCAGCGAGATGTCCACCGCATTGAAGTTGTTCGAGTGATCTTCCCAATAGATCTGCGCCGCCGAGGTCGCGCTGTTGGTGAGCCAGTACAGCGAGATGTCGTCGAGCATCTCGTCGCGCGGGAGCACGCGCTCGGGCACGCCGCCCGAATAGGTCCAGGTCGCGAACTTGTCGTAGATCCAGGCGGCCTGGCCCACGGGTGAGTCGGCGAGGGCGTAGCCCAGGGTCTGGGGGCGCGTGACCATCATGGCGGAGTAGCCCGAACTGTTCCTGTAGAAGTCGTCGAGCTTGTCGAAGGCGGCGCGCTCCTTCGGCAGCAGGCCGGCGGGCGCGGGGCCGCCCGCGGCGAGGATGGCGGCGATCTCGGCGGGCACGGTGCCGGGCATGTTGACGTGGATGCCGATCAGGCCCGGCACCTTCTGGATCGCCATGCGGTGCGAGATCACGGAGCCGCAGTCGCCGCCCTGCGAGACGAACTGCCTGTAGCCCAGCCGCGCCATCAGCACGCCCCAGGCGCGCGCGATGTGGTTGGAGTCCCAGCCGGTGGCCTCGGGCTGGCCCGAGAAACCGAAGCCCGGCAGCGAGGGCAGCACGAGATGGAAGGCATCCTCGGCGCGGCCGCCATGCGCGGTGGGGTCGGTCAGCGGGCCCACGACCTTGAGCAGCTCGAAGATGGAGCCGGGCCAGCCGTGGGTCATGATCAGCGGCATCGCATCGGCGTGGCGCGAGCGGATGTGGGCGAACTGGATGTCGAGGCCGTCGATGGTGGTCACGAATTGCGGCACGGCATTGAGCCGCGCCTCGCCCTTGCGCCAGTCGTAGTCGGTGGCCCAGTAGCGCACCAGCGAACGCAGGGTGGCGAGGCGCACGCCCTGCGAAGTGTCGGTCACGGTCTCGGCACTCGGCCAGCGCGTGGCGGCGAGGCGACGGCGCAGGTCGACGAGGGTCTCGCGATCGACGGCGACGCGGAAAGGCCGCACCGAGGTGTCGTCGGGGCCGGTGGCCGAAGGCGGGCGCAGCATGGCGAAGGCGCCGGTGGCGGCCGACGCGGCGCTGAAGGCCATCGAGGTGGCGAGCAGGCGGCGGCGCGTGAGGGAGGAAATCGGTTCGGTCATGGCGTGGTCTCTATGAAGTGAAAGCCACTCGATTGAAGCCAGCCGATGTATCCCGCATGTGTGAAGAATCGGCCGATTCGCATGCCTGTGTATTCGAAGGGCGACGCGACACACGGCCATACAAATCCGCCGCGCGCCGGCCCCGCGAAGCCCGCGCCGGCAGCATGCGGCTCGGGTATCCTCGGCGCGCCCCGACGCCCGCAGATTCCCCACCCGCCATGAGCGACGCACCGCCCTCCGGGGCCGACGACATCCTTCACTTCGGACCCTTCACGCTGCGCGTGGGCGAACGCCTGCTCGCGCGCGACGGCGAACCGGTGGAGCTCGGCGGTCGCGCGATGGACGTGCTGCTGGTGCTGGTCGCGAAGGCCAACGCGATCGTGAGCAAGCAGGAGTTGATGGCGCGCGCCTGGCCCGGCATGGTGGTGTCCGACGGCAGCCTGCGCTACCAGATCACGATGCTGCGCCAGGCCTTGAACGACGGCCAGGACGGCGCGCGCTACCTGTCGAACGTGGTGGGCCGCGGCTATTGCTTCGTCGCACGCGTCACGCGCGGCGAGGCCGTGGCCGAAGTCCGAGCCGACGCAGCAGCGACGGTGGGGCCGATCGAACCGGGCCTGCCGGCGCAGCCGCTGGAACTGCTGGGCCGCGCCAAGGACCTGGCGGCGATTCCGGCCCAGCTCGCCAGGAGCCGCTTCGTCACCATCGTGGGTTCGGGCGGCGTGGGCAAGACCTCGGTCGCGATCCGCGTGGGGCAGGACATGTTGAGCGGCTTCGACGGCGCGGTGGTGTTCGTCGACCTCTCGATGCTGGCCGACCCCGGCCTGGTGCCGAGCGCCATTGCCTCGATGCTCGGGCTGTCGGTGCGCTCGGCCGATCCGGTGCCCAGCCTCGTCGCCTACCTGCGCGGGCGGCGGATGCTGCTGATCCTCGACAACTGCGAGCACGTGATCGCGGCGGCTGCGTCGCTGGCCGAGCGCATCTTCCAGGCCGCGCCCGGCATCCACCTGCTCGCGACCAGCCGCGAGGCGCTGCGCGTGCCGGGCGAGCACATCCATCCGCTCGACCCGCTGGCCACGCCGCCCGACCAGCCCGGCCTGCTCGCGCGCGACGTGCTGCTGTACCCGGCCACGCGCCTGTTCATGGACCGAGCCGGCGCGAGCGGCGCAATGCCGGCGCTCGACGATGCCGACGCGCAGGTCGTCGCGGGCATCTGCAGGAAGCTCGACGGCCTCGCGCTCGCGATCGAGCTCGCGGCGCGCCGCGTGACCACCTATGGCCTGCGCCAGACCGCCGCGCTGCTCGACGAGCGGCTGGCGTTGTCGTGGCTCGGCCAGCGCACGGCGCGGCCGCGCCACCAGACGCTGCAGGCCACGCTGGACTGGAGCTACGAGCTGCTCGACCCGCGCGAGCGCGAGGTGCTGTGCCGGCTCGCGGTCTTCGTCGGCCGCTTCTCGCTCGAGGCCGCGCGGCAGGTGGTGGCCGACGAGGCGCTGACGCAGGCGCAGGTGGTCGACGCGATCGCGAGCCTGGCCGAGAAATCGCTGCTCGCGGTGCATCGCGCGGGCGGCTCCGCGCAGTACCGCCTGCTCGAGAGCACGCGCGCCTATGCGCTCGCCAAGGCCGATGAGCAGACCGCCGAGGCGAGCGCGCGCCGCCATGCGCTGCACTTCCGCACGCGGCTCGAGCGCATGGCCGCCGAGCACGATGCGTTCTCGGGCGACACCGCGCGTGCCTCGGACCTGGCCGACCTCGGCAATGTGCGCGCGGCGCTCGCCTGGTGCTTCGACCGCGGCGGCGACAGAGACCTGGGCCTCTCGCTGGCGGTGGCGGCCGTGCCGGCCTTCATGGCGATGTCGCTGCTGGCCGAGTGCCATGGCTGGTCGAAGCGCGCGCTGGCCGAACTCACGCCCGCCGCGCGCGGCAGCGCGGTGGAGATGCACCTGCAAGCGGCCGTCGGCCTCTCGCAGATGTTCACGCGCGGCAACAGCGACGAGGTGCGGCATGCGCTCGAGCGCAGCCTGCAGGTGGCCGAGGTGCTCGGCGACGGCGCGAGCCAGGTCCAACTGCTGGCGCGGCTGCAGATCTTCCACGAGCGCATCGGCGACTTCGTCGAGTCGCTGAGCCATGCGAATCGCTGTGCGCGCGTGGCGGCCTCGATCGACGACCCGACCGCGCGGGCCATCGCGGATTCGCTCGTGGGGTTGTCGAACCACCTGCTGGGCGACCAGGCCGGCGCGCGGCATTTTCTCGAGGCCGCGATCGCGGGATCGACGCTGTCGCGGCAGGGCACCAGCATCTACTCGGGCTTCGACTTCCACAACCGCGCCTGCATCTCGCTGGCCCGCACCCTGTGGCTGCAGGGCCACCCGTCGCAGGCGATGGCGCTGGCGCAGCGCGCGGTCGACGAGGCGCGCGAACTCAACCATCCGGTCACGCTGTGCATCGCGCTGATCTGGGCCGTGTCGGTCTATCTCTGGGCCGGCGATCTCGAGCGCGCCGAGCGCGACATCGACAGCTTCATCGCCTTCGCCGAATCGCATTCGCTGACGCCCTACCTCGCGGTGGGCCGCGGCGTGAAGGGCGAGCTCTGCGTGCGGCGCGGCGATGCCGAGCAGGGCGTGCGCGCCTTGCAGGGCTGCCTGGTCGAGCTGCGCGAATCGCGCTACGAGCTGCTGACCTCTGCCTTCAACCTCACGCTCGCGGAAGGCCTGGTCATGACCGGCCGGCACGACGAAGCCCTGGCCCTGATGGACGACACGCTCGCGTTGGTCCATGCCAAGGGCGACCTCTACAACCTGCCGGAGTTGCTGCGCGTGAAGGCGCGCGCGCTGTCGGGCGGGCCGGCCCCGCGTCTTGCGCAGGCGCAGCAATGTCTGGACGAGGCGCTGGCGGTCAGCCGCCAGCAGGGCGCGCGTTCGTGGGAGCTGCGCGTGGCGATGGACCTGGCGTGGCTGTGGGCCGATGGCGAGCGCGCGCAGGAGGGCCGCGATCTGCTCGCGGACGTGTTCGCCCGCTTCACCGAGGGCTTCGAGACGACCGACCTGCAGGAGGCCGCGCGCCTGCTCGACGGCGCGGAGGATGCGGCGGGCTGAACGCGGCGTTCGTCGCTGTCTTGCTCACTGGAGCCGCACGGCCTCCACCGTCGTCGCCAGTTCCTGCAGCCGCCGCAGGCAGTCGCCCTCGGGATAGCCGAGCACCTTCCAGCGCGGCACGGCCAGCGGCAGCCGCTCGATCAGGTGGCCCGCATGCTCGGCGAAATGCGGCCACGCGACGATGGTCGGGGTTTCGCCCGCGACCTCGCAGAGAAAGACCAGGTCGGCTTCGGGCAGCCAGGTGTCGACGCCCTTGGGCAGCACGGCATAGCTGATCACGGCGCCATCGGAGTCGCGCTGCAGCAGGCTGTGCTTGGCGACGAAGACGTCGACGCCGGCCGCCACGTGGGCCTTCTCCAGCACCTCCTGCTGGTCGTTATAGTCGACCGCCTTTTCCTCGCGCAGCAGCGCCGTGAGCTGCACACCGGCCTGCCCGGGCGGGGTCCACAGCGACCATGCCTTGTCGCGCAGCCTGAACATCTCGGCGCTCAGCGGGCGCGACTGCTCGCGCAGCACCCGGCGCGCGGTGGCGATCATGTTCTCGAGCGCGTCCGCATCGCCGGCACCGCAGACCAGCAGGCAGGTGCGGTTCGGCGCCATCGCCACCGGGTCGCCGTCGAGCGGCAGCTGCCAGGCAAGCTCGTGCAGGAAGATGCGGCCGGCGTCGTAGTAGTCGCCGTAGTTCGACACGTAGAGCCCGGGCGCGAGCTGGCCGAAGGCCGGCGCGGCCTTGTGGCGCAGGTTTTCGACCGCGATCTCGAAGGCCTGCTCGAAGCCGATGCCCCAGCGCTTGAGGTCGTGGGGGCTCACCTGCGCGATCGCATGGTCGCTGTCGATGGCGACGGCCGCGCCGAGCGTCGGCGAGAAGGGGGTCCACACCATGGTGTCCTCGAGCTTCTTCGAGAAGTCGCCATGCGAGATCCGCGCGAGGTCCACGCCGGCGAGACGCCGCAGGATCGGCAGCAGCCGCGGCCGCGCTTCTTCGAAATCGGCGGGCCGGTCGCTGCCGATGCCCGCGACCCCCAGCGCAAAGCGCGCGATCTGCTCGCGGCGCTCCGCCGGCCGGGCCTGGCAGTAGTCGGTGTAGAGGTTGTGCAGGTAGATCGTGCCGCCGTCGGCGCGGCGGATCAGGAACTGCTCGGGATCGAGGACCAGCTTCTCTTCGGGGAGAAGGCGTTGCAGCTCCTGCAGGAGCAATCGGGCGACCTGTTCGGTGCCGGGCTTCCGGTCGAAAAGGCGGCGGATGAATGACAGCATGTTCCCCTCCTGCGAACCAGTATAGGCAGCGCCCGTGTCACGCCGGCACATCCTTCCGGGCGAGGGTCGATGCAACGAAGCATGTATGATTCATATATGTTTCGTATATACGACATGCATTGAAGGTGTTGAGTACCCATGGCATCCGGCATCCACATCAAGTCCCCCGAGGAGATCGAGAAGGCGCGCCAGGCCGGCCGGCTCGCGGCCGAAGTGCTCGCCATGATCGAGCCGCACGTGGTGCCGGGCGTGAGCACCGAAACGCTCGACCGCATCTGCCACGACTACATCGTGAACGTGCAGGGCCTCATCCCGGCCAACGTGGGCTACCAGGGGTATCCGAAGACCATCCTCACCTCGGTCAACCAGGTGGTGTGCCACGGCATTCCCTCGCCCGACAAGATCCTGAAGAAGGGCGACATCGTCAACATCGACGTGGCCGTGATCAAGGACGGATGGTTCGGCGACACCAGCCGCATGTACTTCGTCGGCGCGCCCAGCGTGCTCGCGCGCCGGCTGGTGGAAACGACCTACGAAGCGATGCGCGCCGGCATCCTCGCCGTCAGGCCGGGCGCCACGCTCGGCGATGTCGGCCATGCGATCCAGTCGGTAGCGCAGCGCGAGCACTTCGGCGTGGTGCGCGAGTTCTGCGGCCATGGCATCGGGCAGGTCTACCACGAGGACCTGCAGGTGCTGCACTACGGACGCCGCGGCGAGGGCCTGCGGCTCGTGCCGGGCATGGTGTTCACCATCGAGCCGATGCTCAACGCGGGCGGGCGCGAGATCCGGCACCTGCCCGACGGGTGGACGGTGGTGACCAAGGACCGGTCGCTGTCGGCCCAGTGGGAGCACATGGTGGCCGTGACGCCCGAGGGGCATGAGGTGCTCACGTCCTGGCCCGGGGGCACGGGGAGCTACGCGCCGGTCTGAGGTGCCTGTCGAGGCAATCCGCATTCGTAGACATCGATGGCGGCCCGGATGCGCGAATTTCCTACTTCCGACGCGCCCGATGGCTCCCAGTCTGTGCGCCTGTCTCCCAAGGATTTCAAGGAAACGACGCACATGGCAACCAGCAGCATCCTCGGCGGCGAGCACGCCCCGACCGCCCCCAAGGGCACCGACGCCGGCGCCCTCGGCCCCAGCGATTCCAGCGACAGCGGCAGCGATGCCGCGGGCGACGACCGCGCCATCATCGACGGCGGCGAGGAACCGGCGACCAACGCGGACATCCTGCCCGACCGCGTGGGCGTCTTTCCGGACGCCGCGACGGAAGTCGCCGACGCCGTCGACGACCCCGAAGCGCTGAGCGCCGAGGAACTTGCCGACGAGAACGACGGCGAGGACGACGACGAAGAGACCGCCTGATGCCAAGCGTTCCCGATGCGGCGGCGCGCCTCAAGCACACGCTGCGCCACGTGTTCGGCCATGCCCGCCTGCGCGCGGGCCAGGCCGAGGTCATCGAGCGCGTGATGGCCGGCCGCTCGACGCTGGCCGTGATGCCCACCGGCGCCGGCAAGTCGCTGTGCTACCAGCTGCCGGCCCTGCTGCTCGAGGGCCGCACGCTGGTCGTGTCGCCGCTCATCGCGTTGATGAAGGACCAGTGCGACAAGCTGCGGACGCTGGGCATCGCCGCCGTGCAGGTCAACAGCGCACTGGGCGCCGAAGAGCTGGAACGGGCCGAGCAGGCGATCGACGACGGCAGCGCGCGCATCGTGCTGGTCACGCCCGAGCGGCTGTCGGACCCCGCGTTCGTGCGGCGCTTGTCGACCCATCCCGTGGCGCTGGTCGCGGTCGACGAAGCGCATTGCATTTCCCAATGGGGCCATGACTTCCGGCCCGCTTTCCTCGAGATCGGTCCGGCCGTGCGCGCGCTCGGCGGCCCGCCCGTGCTCGCGCTCACGGCCACCGCGGGCGAGGAGGTGGCGGCTGACGTCATGAAGAACCTGGGCATTCCGCGCGCCGGCCTGATCGATACCGGCGCCTACCGCGCCAACCTGCAGTTCGCGGTCGAGCAGATGACGCAGGAGCCGGATCGCCAGCGGCGCATCGTCGAACTGGTGCGCGAGGAGGCCGGCAGCGGCATCGTCTACGCCGCCACGGTGAAGGCCGCGCAGGAGGCCTTCGATACCCTGAAGGCGGCCGATCAATCGGTCGCGCTCTATCACGGCAAGCTCGGTGCGCGCGAACGCGCCGAGGCGCAGGAAGCGTTCATGGCGGGCAGCGCGCGCGTGATGGTCGCGACCAATGCCTTCGGCATGGGCATCGACAAGCCCGACATCCGCTTCGTCGTGCATTGCCAGATGCCGTCGAGCCTGCATGCCTACTACCAGGAGGCCGGCCGCGCGGGTCGTGACGGCGAGCGCGCGCGCTGCGTGCTGCTGTTCCATGCCAAGGATCGGTCGGTGCAGCAGTTCTTTCTCGCGGGCCGCTATCCGCAGCTCGAGGACCTCGATGCCGTGTACCGGCAACTGCTGGCGGAGCCGCCCGCGCCCGAGGGCTGGACCGCCGCGAACCTGCTCGATGCGCTGGAGCGTCCGCGCACGCGCATGCAGGCGGCGATCGCCTTGCTGCGGCAGCAGAAGCTGCTGGCCATCGACCGGCGCGGGCGCATCTCGCTGCGTCAGGCGATGGCCGAGCGCGCCGACTTTGGCGCGATGCTCGACGGCTACAAGGCGCGGCGCGAGCAAGACCGCGAGACCCTAGAGCGCATGCTGGCCTATGCGCAGTCGGGCCAGTGCCGCTGGCAGCTGCTGCTCGACGATCTCGATCCCTCGGCCACCGCGAAGCGCTGCGGCACCTGCGACAACTGCCGGCGCATCGCGGCGCACGAGGCCGCCATGGCGCAGCCCATCGTGGTGAGCGAGCAGACCGCGAAGGCCGCGACGCGTGAGCGCGCGCCTTTCGCCGAGAGCGATCCGGTAAAGGTCAAGCGCTTCGGCGCCGGCGTCGTCGTGGCATCGACCGACGGGATGGTGACGGTGGCTTTCGAGGATGGCAGCCGGCGCTGCTTTCATCCCGACTACGTGAGCCGCCGGCGCGCGTCGCGCAAGAGGGCGGCCGGACTCGCGGCGGCTGGCGCCGCTAGCTTCGCGGTGCCCGCACCGGCCTGATCCGCCGCGTGCGGCGCGTCGCCAGCGCCATGAAGAGCGCGCCGCTGGCGAACACGGCCAGTGTCGATGCCAGCCCGCGCGATGCGCGATGGCCATCCTCCGACAGCACGCGCGCGCTCGGGCCCTGGCTGTCCGTGCCCACCTCCGCCTGCCGCGCGGCTTCCTCTGTGGCCGCCTGCGCCTTGCCTGCGGCCACCGACCCATGGGCATTGGCATAGACCTTCGTGAACTCCGCCCCCAGCAGGAAGATCTGCGCCGCGTAGTAGACCCAGGCCAGCAGCACCACCAGCGAGCCCGCGGCCGCGAAGGATTCGTTGACGCCGCTCTTGCCGAGGTACAGGCCGATCAGCACCTTGCCGATCTCGAACAGCACGGCAGTCACGCCGGCGCCGATCCACACGTCGCGCCAGGCAATGGGCGCGCTCGGCATGAACTTGAAGATCATCGCGAACAGCACGGTGAGGATCGCGAGCGAGACGAGGACGTTGAGGCCCTGCAGCAGCACCTCCCATCCCGGCAGCAGCGCGGCGCTCCAGCTTCCCAGGGCGGCCAGCGCCGCGCTCACCACGAGCGAGACCATGAGCAGGAACGCGAGGCCGAGGATCAGCCCGAACGACAGCACGCGCGCACGCAGGATGCCCCACACGCCCTGCGGCTTCACGCGCTCGGGCACATGCCAGATGCGGTCGAGCGCGCTCTGGAGTTCGGCGAAGACCGTGGTGGCGCCGACCACCAGCACGACGATGCTGATCGCGCCGGCCACCAGCCCGCGCGAGGGTTCGCTGGCGCTGCGGATCAGCCCCTGCACCGCGAGCGCGCCTTCCGCGCCGATCAGGCCCGAGAGCTGCGCCGCGATCTGGCCCTGCACGGCTTCGGCGCCGAACAGCGCGCCGGCCACCGCGATCACGATCACCAGCAGCGGCGCCAGCGAGAACATCGTGTAGTACGAGATCGCCGCGCCCATGCTCGGCGCGAAGTCGTCGATCCATGCCATCACGGCGTCCTTGCACAGGCTGAGAAGACCGGGCGAGCGGGCGGTGCGGGTCGAGGAGGAGGCCATGGCCGGTACCGTGCCCGCGCGTTCGCGGAACGGCCGTAGGAAACCGGCGGCTCATGGCGTGGGTCGCGTGGGGTGCGCGTTGGCTGACAGGGGAGGGCGCGGATGCCCCACCCGGGCGGATGCGGCATGGCGGTTCATTGAAGTCTTCTCTTCACCACTTCAGGAAAGTCTTCTTCATGAACCGAATCACCCGAATCCTTTGCGTTAGCGGTTTTGCTCTGGCCGTCGTGCCCGCCCTGGCTCAATCCGGTGGCAGCGGCGGCGGCGGGCCGGGCCTGAACAGCTCGGACAGCGTCGCGACGCAACCGAAGAATGGCGGCACCTCGGCCACCACCCAGCCTTCCGCGACCAGCCAGGGCAATTCGATGTCGGGTGGCAACCTGAACCCGCAGGGCAAGGCGTCGAACCAGAAGACGCGCCCCGGCACGAACTCGTCGATGGGTTCGAAGGCGGGCGAGAACCCCAACACGCAAACCACGGGCCAGGGCCGGACGACCAGCCCTCAGTAAGCGGGCGCGGAGGTCACTCCGGCTCGATGCCGGCGGCCTTGATGACCTCGCTCCATCGGCGCGACTCGGTGGCCTGGAATCTCGCAAGCTCTTCGGGCTCCGTGGTCCACGCGGAGGCGCCCGAGGCCTGCAGGAAGCTTTGCGTCCGAGGTCCACCGACGGCGGCGGTCAACGCCTCGCGCAGCTTCGACACCACGGGCGCCGGCGTGGCGGCCGGCACATAGGCGGCGAACCAGTAGCCGAGGTCGTAGCCCTTGATGCCCGATTCGTCGAAGGTGGGCACGCCGGCGAGCGCCGGCACCCGCCTGGCGGACGAGACGGCGATCGCGCGCAGGCGCCCGCCCTCGATCTGGGGAATGCCGGTCACGGTGTCGACGATCATCATGTCGAGCTGCCCGCCGATGAGGTCGGTCATGGCGCTGGGGTTGCTGCGATAGGGCACGTAGAGCAGGTCGGTGCCGCTCATCTGCTTGAACATCTCGCCGGCGATGCGGCTCGACGAGTTGCCCGCGCCGAAAGAGAGCTTGCCCGGTGCAGCGCGCGCGGCGGCGATGACGTCGGCGAGGCTTTTCAGGCGCGAATCCGGGCGCACCACCAGCACCATGCCGCCGCGGCCCAGGCCGGTCACCGGCTTGAAGTCTTTCACGGGATCGTAGGGAAGCTTCTTGAACAGGTGCGGGTTCGCGACCTGCGTGGTGTTGGTCGTGATCAGCACCGTGTAGCCGTCGCCCGCGGCCCGGGCCACCTCCTGGCTCGCGATGAGCCCGCTCGCGCCGCCCTTGTTCTCGACGACGACCGGCTGCTTGAGGCGTTCCGCGACGCTGGCGCCGACCGCCCGCGCGAGCTGGTCGGTGGCGCTGCCCGCGCCGAAGGGAACGACGAGCACGATCGGCTTGCTCGGATAGGGGGCGGCTTGCGCCCACACGGCGGGCATCGCCATCGTCGCGGCCGCGAGGACGCAGGCCGAACGGACGATCCGGAAAAGCTGGCTGGCGGTGTTGTTCATCTGCTTGTCTCCTGTCTTGCTTGTTCTCGATGGCTACCGGGCGCCGCGCTCGTTCGCGAGGAAGCCGCGCACCGCGTTCTTGTGCTCGTCGCCGCACAGCAGGATGGCCTGCATCGAGGCTGCCTGCTCGAGCGCGCCGGCCAGCGTCGATTGGCTGGCATCGCGAACGAGGCGCTTGGCCATGCGCATCCCATGGGGCGGGTTCTTTGCGATCCGCTCAGCGAGCTTGCGTGCTTCCTCCTGGAGCTGGCCCGCGCCGAACACCTGGGAAACGACGCCCAGGCGCAGGGCGGTCTGCGCGTCGATGAACTCGCTCGTCAGCGTGAGCTCCATGGCCTTCGACAGGCCGACGAGGCGCGTCAGGAACCAGGCGCCGCCGATGCCCGACACCAGCCCGAGGCGCAGGAAGCTCTCGGAGAAGCGGGCGTCCTCGCTGCACAGGCGCACATCGCACATGAGCGACAGGTCGAAGCCCGCGCCGATCGCGAGGCCGTTGATCGCGGCGATGACCGGCACCTCGATGCCGTGCACCGCATGCGTGATGCGATGCAGGCGCTTGAGCAGCCGTTCGCGCACCTGCGTCGTGCTGCCCGCCATCAGGTCGATGCCGTCGCGCATGTCGTTGACGTTGCCGCCGGTGCAGAAGTTCTTGCCGCTGGCGCGCAGGACCACGCAGCGGACCTCCTCGTGCGCATTGACGCGCTCGAGCGCATCGGCGAGCGCCGAAGTCATCGCGAGGTTCAGCGCGTTGCCGGTGGCGGCGGACTGCATGGTGATCGTGAGAACGGGGCCGTCGATGCGCGATGCGACGAGGTCGGAAGGGGAGGAGGTCATGCGGTGAGGCTTTGGGAGGGAGGGGTGGTGATGGCGCCGCAGCGAAGCAGCGCGTCGATCTCTTGCTGGGAGATGCCGTAGGCCGTGAGAACGGCCGCGGAGTGCTCTCCCACGAGTGGCGGCGGTGTGGCGCGCGCGCCCTCACCGCCTGCGTTTCCGATCGCGAATCCGGGCATGCGCACCGCTCCGGCGATCGGATGCTCGATCACGGTTTCGACGCCGCTGCCGCGGTACTGGAGCGAGGACGTGACTTCCGCATAGCCGGCGATCGGCGCGCAGAGGATGTCCACTGCTTCGAGCGTCGAAAGCCAGGCCTCGGTCGGGCGCTGCTGGAACGCCGCGGCCAGTTGCTGGAACAGCGCGTCGCGATGCCTGACCCGCGACACGTTGTCTGCGAACAGCGGATCCTTCTCGAGCGCGGGCTGGCCGATGGCATGGCAAAGGGCGCTCCATCGCTCGGGCTGGTAGGCCGCGACCATGATCCAGCCATCGGCGGTCGGAAAGGCTTCGTTCGGTGCCGCATACGGTGCGGCGCTTCCGCTCTTGCCGGGCTCGATGCCGCTGGCCAGGTAGGACGCAAGCCCCACCTGCTGGAGCATCAGCGTCGCGTTGTAGAGGCTGACGTCGATGTGCTGGCCCTCGCGTCCCTGCTGCACCGGGACGAGGGCACCGAGGATCGCGATGGTCGCCAGGTAGCCGGTCGCCATGTCGGCGATGGGGCTCGGGACTTTCGAGGGTGGCGACCCCGCCGGGCCGAGGGTGCTCATCAAGCCCGCGACCGCCTGGATGATCCCGTCCACGCCGGCCTTGCCACTGGAAGGACCGTGCTGCCCGTAGGCCGAGATCGAGCAGTAGACCAGCGAGGAATTGGCGTCGCGCACGCTGTCGAAGTCGAGGCCGAAGCGCTTCATCACGCCGGGCCGGAAGCTTTCGATGACCACGTCCGCGCAAGCCATCATGCGCCGCATGAGGTCCCGGCCCTGCGGTGTCTTGAGGTCGACCGCGAGGCCCTGCTTGTTGCGGTTCACGCTGAGCGAGATCACGCTCTCGCCGTGGATCCAGGGCGGTCCGATGCGCCGTCCCATCTCTCCTTCGGGCGACTCGATCTTGACGACCTCGGCGCCGAGATCGCCGAGCAGCATGCCGCACAACGGACCCGCGACGACGTGCGAGAAGTCGAGCACGCGCAGCCCGGCCAAACTGGTTCCCAACATCTGTTCTTGCCTCTTGTTCTCGAAGCCGGCGGTATGCCGGCGTCCACCGTCAGCGGGTGGTTTCAACGAGGCTCGAGAATAGAAATCGGCTGCCCCGCGGGCAAACGACATTTGCTGCCGAGGCTTTGACTTTTTGTTAAAGCGCCGAGGGCATCGTGGTGCTCGACGCGGCGACCGCGTCCGCCAGCCAGCGCCGGAACGCCGCCAGCTCGACCGATTCCTCGCGTTCGCGGGGCGAGGCGAAGTAGTAGGTGTGGTCGCCGCGATCGAGCGCGAGCCCGAACGGCATCACCAGCCTTCCCTCGGCGAGGTCCTTCTCGACCAGCGCCTTCTGCGCCATGGCCACGCCATGCCCCTCGACCGCCGCCTGGTAGGACAGCAGCGAGGTCTCGTACTTCATGCCCTGGTAGGCGTTGACGCCGGGCGCGCCGGCCGCGCGCAGCCACAGCGCCCAGTCGTCGATGCGCGCGAGCGAGTGCAGCAGCGTTTCGGAGGCCAGCTCGCGCGGCTCCCGCGGAACGGTGGCGCCCGCGCGCGGCGCCATCACCGGCACGAGTTCGTTCGGCACCAGCTTCTGCACGATCAGCCGCGGCCAGTGGCCGTCGCCGAGTTCGATGCCGGCGTCGATGTCCTCCCGGCTGAAGTCCAGCGGCGCCGCCGATGCGGTCAGCTGGACGTCGATGCCCGGATGCAGCTGATGGAAGCCCGCGAGCCGCGGAATCAGCCAGCGCACCGCGAAGGTGGCTGGCGAGCGGATCCGCAGCACGCGCCGCCGGTAGCCGCCACCCATCGCGGCGTTGGTGGTCTCCCGCAAGGCCATGAAGAGGGGCGTGATCTCCGACAGGTATTTCGCGCCCGCGGGCGTCAGCGACAGGCCGCCATGCTCGCGGCGGAAGAGCTGGAAGTTCAGGAACTCCTCGAGCACGCGGATCTGCCGGCTGACGGCCGCCGGCGTCACGAACAGTTCCTCGGCCGCCTTCGAGATGCTCAGCAGGCGCCCCGCGGCCTCGAACATCTTCAGCGGGTTGAGCGGCGGAAGCGGTGTCATGGTCTTCAGTGCGCGGCCACGTACAGCGCATGCGGCGAGGGATCGGGCCGCGCGAACGCCTCGCGCATGCGCGCGGCCTCCTCGGCCGGGCCGCGGCCGAACATGCGCTTGAACTCGCGGCTGAACTGCGAGGGGCTTTCGTAGCCCACCTGCGCGCTGGCATGCGCGGCCGTGACCTGGTGCCGGGCCATGATCAGCCGGGCCTGGTGCAGGCGCGTGGTCTTCAGGTACTGGATCGGCGAGGTCGACGTGACGGCCTTGAAGTGCGAATGGAACGAGGTGGGGCTCATGCCCGCTTCGTCGGCGAGACCGTCGATGTCGAGCTTCTGGTCGAAGCGCGCATGGATGGTGCGGATGGCCTTCGCGATCTTGCCGAAGTGGCCCTGGCGCGTGAGCGAGGCCCGGATGGCGCTGCCCTGCTCGCCGGTGAGAACGCGGAAGTAGATCTCGCGAACCAGGTCGGGGCCGAGGATCGGCGCCTCGAGCGGCGAGTTCATCGCTTCGAGAAAGCGCAGCACGGCGCGGGCCAGGCGCTCGTCCATCGGGGTCGACATCAGGCCCTTGGGCGCCGCGCCTTCGGCCAACCCGTGCTCGTCGAGCTTCATCATCAGCTCCGCCGCGACCTGGAAGTCGAGGCGAAAGTAGATCGCCAGCAGTGGCTCCTGCGCCGATGCGTCCGTGTCCATCGAGAAGGGAACGGGCACCGACACGGCCAGGTAGTGCTGCGCGTCGTAGAGGTAGACCTCGTCGCCGAGAAAGCCGCGCTTGCGGCCCTGCAGCACGATGACGATGCCGGGCTCGTAGAGCACCGGCGCGCGGGCGAGCGGCCGGTCGGACCGGAGGATCCGGACATCGGGCAGCACGGTGAGGTTGTAGCCTTCGATCGGCGCCAGGGGCTGCACCAGATCGACCATCTGCCGCTGCACAGGGGAGACCTTCGGCGGTGCGTTGCGTGGACGAGCGTCATTCATGGGAGCCGCGAATCTGCCACAGCCGGGCCGCCGGGTCCACGGCTTCGTAGTTTTAGGCAAGCCATGTGTGCGACTCGGCATATCGCGACCGTGCTGCGATTTCTACGATCGGTGCCTGATCTTCAAGGAGCCGACCATGACCCAGACCTCATCCAAAACCTTCCTCATCACGGGCGTCAATTCGGGATTCGGAAAAGCCTTCGCGGCAGCCGCCCTCGCGCAGGGGCACACGGTGCTCGGTACCGTGAGGAATGAAGGCAACAAGGAAGCCTTCGAGCGCAGCGTGCCGGGCCGATCGCATGCCGTGGTGCTCGACGTCACCGATTTCGACGCGATCGAGCGTTCCGTTCCCCAGCTGCTCGCCGAGCACGGGCCCATCGACGTGCTGGTCAACAACGCGGGCTACGGGCACGAGGGCACGCTCGAGGAGTCCAGCCTGGCCGAGATGCAACGCCAGTTCGACGTGAACGTCTTCGGCGCGGTCGCGATGATCAAGGCCGTCCTGCCCTCGATGCGCACGCGCCGCCGCGGCCACATCGTCAACATCACCTCGATGGGCGGCTTCATCACCATGCCCGGCATCGCCTACTACTGCGGCAGCAAGTTCGCGCTCGAGGGCATCTCCGAGGTGCTCAGCAAGGAAGTCGCGGGCTTCGGCATCCATGTCACCGCGGTCGCGCCGGGCTCGTTCCGCACCGACTGGGCCGGGCGCTCGATGGTGCGATCGGAGCGCAGCATCGCGGACTACGACGCGCTCTTCGATCCGATCCGCGAGGCCAGGCAGGCCAAGAGCGGCGCGCAAACTGGCGATCCCGCGAAGGCGGCGCAGGCGTTGCTCGCGCTGGTCGAGGCGCCGAATCCGCCGGCGCACCTGCTGCTGGGCACCGACGCGCTGGAGCTCGTGCGCGCCAAGCTCGCGGCGATGTCCGATGAGATCGATGCCTGGGAAGCGGTGACGCGCTCGACCGATCACGCCTGAGGTTCGCGCAGCAGCGCATGCAGCGCCGCCGCCATGTGGGCCTGCATGGCGGCCGCGGCGCCGGCCACGTCGCCCTCGCAGATGCGGGCCACGAGTTCGGCGTGGCCGTCCTGCACCTGCTGCAGGCTCTTGCGGGTCTTGCGCCGTTCCATGCCCTGGCGCGACAGCGATTCCAGCGACGCGCGGATCGAGCCGATCATCTGCCACAGCAGGGGGTTGCCGCTGGCGCGCGCGATCTCGACGTGCAGTTCGGTGTCGAGCGCCGCGTAGGTGGCCGGGTCGCGCAGGCAGCCCTGCATGCGCGTCACCAGCGCCGTCATGCGCTCGATCTGGGCCGGCTGCCGGCGCGCGGCCGCGAGCGCCGCGGACTGGCCTTCCAGCGCCGCGCGCACGGCCATCAGGTCCTCGGTGGAGTTGTCGAGCACCTGCAGCGCGCGCGCGAAGTAGATCGACATCGCGGTGGCGTCGAGGTCGCGCCGGATGATCGGGCTCTTGCCGTTGGCGATGTCGACCACCCCCATGCCCTTGAGCGTGCGCAGCGCCTCGCGCACCACGGGCCGGCTCACGCCGAGGATCTCGGCCAGCCGGCCTTCGCCGGGCAGCGCGGCGCCGGGCGCCAGCCGCGAGCGCTCGATGTAGCCCAGCAGGCTCTGCACGGCCTGCTCCGACAGCGGCACGCGCTCGAGCTTGTCCAGGACGAAGGGGTGGGCGGTCATCGGCTACCTATCATATAGGGTGAGAGCTTGCGACCCGGGCGGGCGCCCCGTTCAATCGGGCCATTGATCGACTGGCTGACCGAACGAACGAGACAAGCATGTGGAAAGACGATGACGAGCTGTTCCAGCTCATGAAGACCAAGCTGTTCCCCGCCGTCGTGGGCGACATCCTCGACACCATGGGGCTGCTGCGGCAGTTCCTGCCGCCGGCCATCCGGCCGGTGGAGCGCTCGATGGTGATCGCAGGCCGCGCGATGCCGGTGCTCGAGACCAACTGCTTCGCGCGCACCGAGCCCGAGGGCAAGACGCCGCTGAGCCGCCAGCCCTTCGGGCTGCTGTTCCAGGCGCTCGACGACCTGAAGCCCCACGAGGTCTATGTCGCGACCGGCTGCGCGCCGCAGTTCGCGCTCTGGGGCGGGCTCATGACGACGCGCGCCCAGCACCTGAAGGCGGCGGGCGCGGTGCTCGACGGCTACTCGCGCGACACCAACGAGGTGCTGGAGCTCGGCCTGCCGGTCTTCTCGCTCGGCGGCTATTCGCAGGACCAGGGCCCGCGCGGCAAGGTCGTCGACTACCGCGTGCCGGTGGAGATCCAGGGCGTGCGCGTTCGTCCGGGCGACATCGTGTTCGGCGACCAGGACGGCGTGCTGATCGTGCCGAAGGAGGCCGAGGTCGAGGCCTTCCGCCGCGCGCTCGAGAAGGCCAGCACCGAGAACGCGGTGCGCACCGCCATCCGCAACGGGATGAGCACGGTCGAGGCCTTCGAGACCTTCGGCGTGATGTGACGAGCTCGCTTCGCCCTTCCCTCGTTCCCCGCCGACCCATTCACAAGGAGACTCAGATGTTCGATTCGATGTCGCGCCGGCAACTGCTGGCGGTCGCGGCCGGTGCCGCCATGGCCGGCCTGTCCGGTGCCGCCGTGGCGCAAAGCGCCGCGGAAATCCAGAAGAAGGGCCAGCTCACGATCGGGCTGCTCGTGGACTTTCCGCCCTACGGCACCACCAATGCGCAGAACCAGCCCGACGGCTACGACGCCGATGTCGCGCGGCTGCTGGCCAAGGACCTCGGCGTCAAGCTCAACCTCGTACCCGTCACCGGGCCGAACCGCATCCCGTTCCTGCTGACCAACAAGGTCGACCTGCTCGTGGCCTCGCTCGCGATCACGCCCGAGCGCGCCAAGCAGGTCGACTTCTCGGCGCCTTATGCGACCGCCACCGTGATCCTGTATGGCGCGAAGAAGGTCGACATCAAGAGCGCGGCCGACCTCAAGGGGCGGCGCATCGGCGTGGCGCGCGCGAGCGTGCAGGACGTGGCGCTGACCGCCATGGCGCCCGAGGGCACCGAGATCCGCCGCTTCGACGACGATGCCTCGGGCATGCAGGCGCTGATCTCGGGCCAGGTCGATGCGATCGGCTGCTCCACCACCGTGGCCGCGCAGATCGCCAAGCGCGTGCCGCCCGACACCTACGAGAAGAAGTTCACCGTGCGCGAGCAGGTCATGGCCATCGCCATGCGGCCCGGCCAGGCCGAGCTGAAGAAGACGCTCGACGAGTTCGTCGCGCGCAACCGCGCGAATGGCGAGCTCAACAAGCTGTACCAGAAGTGGCTGGGGACGGACTTTCCGGTGATTGCGGCGTCCTGACGCCCTCGCGGCGTCAGGTGTTCAATGGAAGAACAACGCGATGAGGATGATCACCGGGATCGGCACGCCGAGAAAAAGCAGCAGAAGTGAGCGCATGGGGATCTCCTGAAAGGTTTCGGGGGGCGAGTCAGAGATCGCGGCGGCGGCCACCGTAAGTCGCCGCGAAGCTCGCGACGAAGGCACCGATCAGCATCGAGACCACCAGCCACAGCGCCGTGTAGGCCGAGGCTTTGCGGGCTGCGTCGGCCGCTTGCTTGGTCTTGGCTTGAGCATCCCGCAGCGCGGCCTGTGCCTTCGCATAGACATCGTTCACGCGCTTTTCCGCGTCTTGCTGAGTCATGCCGGTGCGTTGCGCTACGACCTGGCCGACGTATCTCGTGTCTTCAGGAGGCAGCGCGCCGGTACCGATGCTGTTGACGAAGATCCGCGCGATCTCCGCATTCGAGGCCGTGCGATCCTGCGGGGCTGGCGGCGAGACGGCAAGCGTGCCGGCATCGCTCGCGGTGGTCGACGTCGCGCCGGCATCCTGACGGAACAGCGAGTCGACGAAGTAGCCGAGCGGACCGGTCGATGACCCGGACCCGGACTGCGACGTCGATGCCGCGACTCCCGCACTTCCCCCGGCAGCGGCAGCAGCGGTGGCCGCACCGCCCGCGACGGCACTTCCGGCCTGTACGCCAGCGCCAAGAATGGCGCCCACCGCGGAGCTCAGGAGCGCCGCGGTCAGCAGGGTGGCGACGGCCCAGGCGAGAAAGCCATGGGCCGTGTCGCGGAAGTACACCTCGTCTGTATGAACCCCCGCCCACTTCGTGCGCAGTCGCCCCGCCAGGTAGCCGCCCAGGCCGGAAGCGGCGAGCTGCGTGAAGCTGAGCCAGAGGATGGTCGCGATGCCAATGGCGCTTGCACTCGCGCCTTCACGGGCCCAGGGGCTGACGGACGACATGCCCAGGCCGGTGCCGAGCAGCAGCAGAACCAGCGACAGCGAAGCCGCACCCGCCGCGCCGGCGATGATGGCGCCCCACGATACGCCGCTCTGGCTGACGGACCCTTCAATCGTATGGACCGGTGAATCGACGCCGTAGGGGGACATGGCTGCTCCTTGTTGTAGACCTTGCACTCTCGACGTCGGCACGACCCTCGGGGTCGGCTTTCAGCGCGAGCGAAAGTAGGTAGCAATCCCGTGGCCGTCATCCAGGGGGCCGTTCCCGGAGGCGCAGCGAGCCGGACCGGTTTTGCGTTAGGGTCGGCGCATGAATCCAATGGCAACCGCGCCCGTCCTCGTCGTCAAGAACTTGAGCTTCGCCTACCCGGGTCGCCCCGCGCTCCTGTCCACCTGGAGCGCCAGCATCGGCGCCGGCCTGACCCAGCTCTACGGTGGCGACGGGAGCGGAAAGTCGACGATCCTCCGGCTGCTTGCAGGGAGCCTTCGCGGCGAAGGCCGACTGGAGCTCGCTGGAGCGCGCCTGGACCAGGAGCCCGAGGCCTATGGCCGGAACGTGTTTTTCGTCGACCCGGAGACCGACGCCTTCAACGACATCCCGGCGACGCAGTGCACCGCGTCGTTGAGTGCCGGCGATCCAGGCTTCGATGAAGCGAAGTGGCGCGCCCTCGTGGAGGGCTTCTCCCTGACGCCGCACCTTGAGAAGCCGATGTACATGCTCTCCACCGGATCGAAGCGAAAGGTCTGGCTGGCGGCCGCGCTCGCGTCGGGACGCGCGCTCACCTTGCTCGACGAACCGACCGCGGCGCTCGATGCCAACTCGATCCGCTTCCTGTGGCGCACGCTCGCCGACGGCGCTGGCCGGCCCGACCGCGCGATCGTGATCGCGAGCGCCGAACGCATCGAAACCGTGCCGCTGTCGGGCTTGATCGAGCTACCGTCTTCCTAAGGCAACGCGCGGTGCTCGTCGCAGCCCGAACGCCGATCACGCGACTGGCAACCCCACGTTTGGGGGATGCGACGAAGAACATGGTGTCCCGGGCTTTTGCGAAAATCCGCGCATGCTTCTTCCTCCTCCGAGCGGTACGGACCGCGTGCAGGGCCTCGCGGCGCGGCTTGGCTGCACAGTGGCCGAACACTGCGAACCCTATGGACAATTCAAACCCGCCGTGCTGGGCAGCCTCTCGGGGCTCGCGTTGACGCTCAAGGAGTTCGGCGGGCGCTGGGACAGGGTCGAGCGTGTCTACGTATTCGCCAACTGGCCGATGCTCGAGGCGGCGCTCGAGTACTGCGTGAGGCACAAGGACGAAGCGCGCGCGTCCGCTTGAACGGCACGCTTCCGTCCGTGGGAGGCGGTGGCCGTCAGGCGACCGCCGGCTTGCCCAGGAACTGGGAGGCCACCACGTTCAGCAGCGCATCGGCGAAGCCTCCCGGTGCACGCGCCACCTTTCTCGCGCTCGTGCAAACGCGTGGCCGCGCGCTCCAGCAGATCCTCGCGCCGGTGCGCTCCAGCTCGGTCACCAGGGCGACGTCCTCGCTGCAGGCCAGCTCCTGGAAGCCTCCGGCACGCAGATAGGCGTGCGCGGCCACGCCGAGGTTCGCGCCGTGCACATGACGATGCCCATCGACATCGAGGTAGCTCGTGGCGAAGTGCCGCGACAGAAAGAGGGCGTTCTCGCCATGGGGCGTCCAGTCGGTCACCTCGACCGTGCCGCACACTGCCTCGGCGTCGAGCGCGAGCTGCTGCGACAGCCAGTCCTCGGCGACCAGGGTGTCGGCATCGGTGAAGGCCAGCCAGCGCGCGCCGAGCGCGAGCAGCGCGCTGGCACCGGTGGCCCGGGCCAAACCGACGTTGCGCGCGTCGACGTCCAGCACGCGCGCGCCCGACCGCGCGGCGATCGAAGCCGTCGCGTCGCTGCAGCGGTCCGCCACCACGACGATCTCCACGCGTTCGCCGCCAAGGGCGGGGTCGCGGGCGCAGGCCCTTGCCCGCGCGAGGCAAGGCCCGATCAACATCTCTTCGTTGTGCGCGGGAATGACGATTCCGATCATGGTCCTGCTTCAGAAGGCCTCGGTGGAGGCGACAAGGAACTGGCGCAACCATCGCTGCGCGACAGGCGCGCATCAGTTCTTCGGCGGATCGTTCTCGCGCTCGAAATGGCGCAGCGGCATGGCGGCGATGAAGGCCGCGATCGCCGCATCCGCATCGGTGGCGTCCGCGAGGACCAGTCCGGCATCCGCCGAGCCATCGGGCAGCGCCAGCGGGATCTGAGCCTCGGCCAGCAGGGCTTCCGAGGCACCGAAGGCCAGGATCGTCTTGCAGTGCCAGTACTGCGCGCGCAGGAACTCCAGCGTGTGGGCATCGGCGTCCAGGGATTCCACCGCGGCGGCGCCATCGGGCAGGACGAGCGCGTCGAACAGGAAGCCCGGCGAGTTCTCCATCGTGGCGTCCGCTTCGAAGCTCTCGCCCGCGGCACCGCTGTAGGTTCCGAGCCTTGCGGCAACGAGGCGCGGCACGGCACCGGCCTCGACCAGTGCGCTGATTAGCTTCGCGAGCGACGTTCCTTCCACGCCATGCGCGATCAGGATCGCCACCTTGCGCGTGCGGATGCCGCCATCGCCCGGTCGCGCCAGCAGTGACAGCGGCGGCGACACCTCGACCTCGGGCTGGGCCGGGTTCTCGAGTGCCTTGGGCAGAGGCGCGGGCAGTGCCATGCCCAGGTCCTGCGCGAGCCGCGCCGCCAGTTCGGGCGATGCATTCGCGAGGCTCGCGACCACGCGCTCGCGGATCGCGGGCACCGTCACCTTGGACAACTCGAAGCGGAACGCGTTGCCGATGTGGGCTTTCTCGACGTCCGACTGGCTCTCGAAGAACAACCGTGCCTGGGTGTAGTGGTCGGCGAACTTCTCGGGCTTGATGCGCACCTTGTCGGCGCTCTCCTTCGCATCCAGGCGCTTGGCGATGCTGGTGAAGCCCTGCGCGGCGCCGGCCTGGAACGGGCAGCCGCCCGCCAGCGAGTTCGGCTCGTAGGCGACACGGCCGCGGTGGATGGCCTGCCGGTGCATGCCGTCGCGCTGGTTGTTGTGCACCTGCGCGATCGGCGCGTTGATCGGCAGTTCGTGGAAGTTCGGTCCGCCCAGGCGGCTGATCTGCGTGTCCACATAGGAGTGGATCCGGCCCGCCAGGAGGGGGTCGTTGGTGAAGTCCAGGCCGGGCACGATGTGCGCGGTGCAGAAGGCCACCTGCTCCGTCTCGGCGAAGAAGTTGTCGGGGTTGCGGTTGAGCACCATGCGCCCGACGATCTGCACCGGCACCAGCTCCTCGGGGATCAGCTTGGTGGCGTCGAGGATGTCGAAGCTGAACTGCTCGGCCTGTTCCTCGGTGAAGATCTGCAGGCCCAGTTCCCACTCCGGGTAGTCGCCGGCCTCGATCGCCTCCCACAGGTCGCGGCGATGAAAGTCCGGGTCGGCGCCCGAGATCTTCACGGCCTCCTCCCACACCAGCGAGTGGGTGCCGAGCTTGGGTTGCCAGTGGAACTTGACGAGGAAGGACTCGCCCGCGTCGTTGACGAGCCGGAAGGTATGGACCCCGAAGCCCTGCATCATCCGGTAGCTGCGCGGGATCGCGCGGTCCGACATCTGCCACATCAGCATGTGGGTCGACTCGGGCATCAGCGAGACGAAGTCCCAGAAGGTGTCGTGCGCGCTCGCTGCCTGCGGCATCTGGTGATGCGGCTCGGGCTTCACGGCATGGACGAGGTCGGGGAACTTGATCGCATCCTGGATGAAGAACACCGGCATGTTGTTGCCGACCAGGTCCCAGTTGCCTTCGTCGGTGTAGAACTTGACGGCGAAGCCGCGCACGTCGCGTGCCGTGTCCTTGGAACCGCGTTCGCCCGCGACGGTCGAGAAGCGCACGAACACCGGCGTGATCTTTCCCGCCTCCTTGAACGGCGCAGCTTTGGTGTACTTCGTCAGCGGCTCGTAGGCTTCGAAGAAGCCATGCGCGCCCGAGCCACGCGCATGGACGATGCGCTCGGGAATGCGCTCGTGGTCGAAGTGCGTGAGCTTCTCGCGCAGGATGAAGTCCTCGAGCAGCGCCGGCCCGCGCGCGCCTGCCTTCAGGGAGTTCTGGTTGTCGGCGATCGGCACGCCCTGGTTGGTGGTGAGCGCCTGGCCCGAGGCGTCCACCCTCACGCGGTCCAGCGAATCGATGGTCGCATTCACGCCCTCGAGCGCCGCACTGCCCGTCTTGGCCGAGGCATTCGCCTCCGAGAGCGTGCTCCCCGTGGGCAAGCGCGATGCCGGGGTGGCGGTCGCGCCCACGGGCGCGGACTGTGCATTCGCCAGGCCATGCTCGAGCGCCTTGTTCGGATTGGCGAGCATGGCGGCGGCGAGCGCCTGCGCGTCGATCATCTTCTGCGCGGGAAGGTCGTCCTTCCCAGCGGCTGTGGGCGCCGGTGCAGCGGGACCGCTGTCCGTGTTGCGTGCTGCCGCGCGCGCCGCATCGAGGTTGGCAACGGAAGGGGTGGCTTTTTTCTTGGACATGGGGAGGGGCCTCGCTTGGAGATGGGTCGTGGAAGGAGCGCGACTCTGAGGACCGGCGCCGACCCCGTGCGTAGGACAAAAACCTCTTTGATCCGAATTTGCCGCGTCGCGTTTTCGCGGGCTCAAACTTGATGCAGGTTAATGCGACGTGCCGCGATGCGGTGCACCATCCGACATGAGGACTCTTCCATGCTGACCGAGAACGTACTTCGCAACCGTGCTGCAGAAATCTCCAACGCCGAACGCGACCTCCTGGAAGGCGCGATCTCCCACACGCAGACCTACCCGGCCGGCAGCCTGGTCGTTCGCCAGGGGGTGCCGGTCGACATCAGCACGCTGCTGGTGAAGGGGCTCATGACGCGCCACGTCGATGCGCCGGATGGCCGCCGCCACCCGGTGGCGCTGCATGTGCCCGGCGATTTCGTCGATCTGCATGCCTATGCCCTGAAGAAGCTCGACCACGATGTCGCCGCGTTGACGGACATCACCGTCGCGGTCTTTCGCCACGCCTCGCTCGAAGAGATCCAGGCTTCGCAGCCCGGTCTCGCGCGGCGGCTGTGGTTTCTCACGCTGCTGGACGCGGCGATGCACCGGCAATGGATCTACAGGCTGGCAAGCCTCAACGCGGCGCAGCGCGTGTCGCACTTCCTCTGCGAGACCCATGCCCGCCTGCTGGCGATCGGCGCGTCCGAGGGCCACGCCTTCACGTTGCCCATGACGCAGGCCGATATCGGCGAGGTCTGCAGCCTCACGAATGTCCACGTCAATCGCGTGCTGCGCGAACTGCGCGAAGCCGGCCTGTGCAATGTCCGCGGCGCGAACGTGCAGATTCTCGACCTGACGGGCCTGGTCGAAAGAGCCCGGTTCGATCCGCAGTACCTCTACCTCAACCCTGAGACCGCGGCACGCGCGGTCGGCCAGACCGGGAGTCCCCATGAGTGATCGCCGCACGATTCCCGGACCGCGCGAAGACGCCGGCCACGCCACCGCCGAGGATGGCGTGGTGATCCTGGATGGCCCCGATGGGGTGGCCGTGACGATGACGGCGGATGCTGCCGCCTTGACGGCGGAGCGTCTGCACGCGGCTGCGCTGCAGGCGCGAGAGCAGATGGCCGCCGCGAAGCCTGGAGTCGAAGGTCAGCCGCGTGCGTAGAAAGGCATTGAACGAGCGCGAGTTGCGCGTGCTGGCGAGCATGAAGCTGCTTTCATATTTCAGGCAGCAGCAACTGCCCGCCGAATGCACGTCGAGGGAGGACATCGAGCGGCTGCTCGGCCTCCATGCCGCCAATCTCGTCAGGGCCAGCTTCGATGCCCCGGTGCGGGAACGTTCGGGCGATGTCTACATCCCGCGCGCGGTCGTGTCGGAAGTGACGGCGGAAGGGCATTCGGCATTGGCGCGCGCTCGGCGGCAGCAGCCCGAGCATTTCGACGACATGCCGGCACGCCAGCCGCGCGCGAGACGCGCTTCAAAGACGGCCAACGAGGGTGCCGAGAAGGGGATGGAAACCGTCCGGGCGCCTGGCGAGGTCTTGGTGCTACCCCGAGATTCTTCCAATTCCTGATCTATCCTTCGCGACCGCCGGAGGACTGCAACATGCCCATGGATTTTCTTCGCCGTATCAAGGACTCCCAGTTTCCGCTCGCGCTGCACGACGAGGCCGACATCCGCAACGCGATCGTGCTCGAGGCCGCAGGGCTGATCGAGGCACAGCTTCCTTCCCCGGACGTGCCGCTGACACACGGCACCTCGATCATCTTCCGCATCACGCCCGAAGGCCGGGCTGCGATTTCGAAGGCCGAGCGATCGCAGTGAGGATGGGGCTGGGTCCGGCCGCGCAAAGCTACCAGTTGCGCAGCGAAGCTTCCGGCTGGCTCGCGGACCAGTGCTTGGCCGAGCCGATCTGTCGCGGCCCTTCGCGCACATCGCTCGCCAGTTCCATCAGAGCGGCCATGCCGTCGGTCAAGGCATGGTTCCAATGCCTGCAAGGCCGCTGGCTCCTCAGCAATTCGCGCCAGGTGGACGGATCGGCGCCTTGCTCCAGGAGCACCCAGAAATAGCGGCCGGGGTCGGGTTCGACCACATGGACGGAAATGCGCCGCAGCGGGCTCGCGGGCGCGTCGTCGGTTGGCGGTGGACTCTGGTGTTCTGTGCCGTGGGCAGCATCGGCCATGCGTGTGTCTCGGGTCATCGGGTTGAATGAATGGAGCCGCGAACACTCCTACCTCGCAGCACTTTCTCGCGTAGGCGCTCCGCGCTTCGCGCGGCAGGGCGCGGCGCACAGCCCATTCCCTGGCTGAATGTCCTACGCCCGCGTGGGTGAAGCTCGGGCGCCTGGGACCCCGCCTGTCCTCTAGCTTGATGAAGCGACGGATCTCGAACCATCCCGATGCACGCAGGTCCGTCCTTTCGCATGCTGCTGGCGGCCGTGGTGGCACCCCGTTCATTCGCCCGCGGGCGACAGCCTGGAGACTTTCGAATGACGAACGAACATGCTTTTGTGTACGGCGGCCATGCCTTCCGGCTGGTACTCGAGCCGGATTCGCGTGGGCCCTGCAAGGTCGCGGTGGATTGGATGGCGCAGCCGGACCAGCCAACGCGCTTGCCGCAGGACGCCGATCCCTATGCGACCGCCGAAGAAGCGTTGCGGCATGGCCAACAGCAAGCCATGCGGTGGGTTCACGACCGAACAGGCGACGGGCAGGGACGGGCTTAAAGGATCCGGGCTTCTCGTTTCCACGCGCGCGCAGCACTCACGCCGTCAGAGGCGAACCGGTGGTCCGCCGCCGGCTTCGACATCGCTTCCGCACTCGCCCCTCGCGAGTGCCTTTCATCCACCCCTTCACAGGAGACACCATGGCATCCACCCATCACCCATCCCAGAGCATCGATACGAAGAGCGCTGCGGACATCAAGGAACTCGCCCGCAAGCTCGACGCCACCCACGAGCAGGTCGAGGAAGCCATTCGCGCCGTCGGTTCGAACGCCTCGGACATCGAACTTCATCTGAAGGGGTCGCGCAGCACCACCAATGCCGAGCGCGTCGACGAGGCGAAGAGGAGTTGACCCTGGCGCAGCTCAGCCCAACAGGGCCGCACGCACCGCGTCGTAGCTCGCGCGATCGGCGGTGCAGATCAGCCCGCCGGTCCGGTGCGCAGGCCGGTACGCCGAGCCGTCGTGATGCGCCGCGTAGCCGCCCGCTTCGCGATGCAACAGCCAACCCGCGGCATGGTCCCAGGGCATGAGCTTGTTGTAGAACAGGGCGTCGATGTCGCCCGCGGCCGCGAGCCGGTACTCGTGCGCGGCGCAGCGGAACCAGTTGGTCATGCCCAGGCGCGACAACCGCGCATTGACTTCGCTGCGAAGCGGCTCGGGCAGGAAGTTCGTGCCGACGATGGCTTCCATTTTGTCGACGGGCACGGCGGGCGCGACCTGCAGCTGGTGCTTCGTGCCCGTGGCCGATTCGATCCACGCGCCCTCGCCGCGGATCGCGAAGGCCGTGTCGGCGCGCACCGGATCGTGGATCGCCGCGGCGACCACCTCGCCGCGCACGGTCACGGACGCCATCGTGCCGAACAGCGGCAGGCCGTTCGCGAAGTTCTTGGTGCCATCGAGCGGGTCGACGATGAAGGCCAGCTCGGCGTCGTCGATGGCGTCGAGCAGCGCGGGGTCGCGCGTGCAGGCCTCCTCGCCGATCAGCACGGCCTCGGGGTGGCGCGCGCGCAAGGCCGTGAGCACTGCGGCCTCGCAGGCCTCGTCGGCGTCGGTCACGATGTCGAAGGACGAGGTCTTGCGCCGGCGGTCGACGGTGTGGAGCGTCTGGAAGCGCGGCATGATCTCTTCGCGCGCGGCAGTGGCGAGAAGCGATCCCAGGAACGCGAGGTCGTCGGAAGTGAAAGGCGAGGCAGGCATGCGAGGTACCAGGGGAGTGGGCCCGCAGAAGGATAAGGCGGTTCCTTCAGCCCCGCTTGAGCACCGGCAACACCTCTTGCGCGAACAGACGCATCCCGCGCATCGCCACCGAGGGGTCGAGCACCCCGTTGCCATTGAAGACGCAGCGCAGTTGCCGAATGCCGGTGCGTGCGGTGAGGGCCTGTATCTGTTCCAGACAGGAAGCCGGATCGCCGACGATCGCCTGCGTGCGCAGCACCTCGGCAGGATCGCGCATCGCCAAGGTGCCCGGGGCTTGCCCGCGCAGGATCGCGAAATGCTCGCGCCGCCGGTGGAGCAGGGGCAGCAACTCGTCGAACTGCCGACGCGCCTCGGCCGGGGTCGCGCCGATACAGACGTAGCGCGACAGCGAGGAACGCGCGAGGAACGAGGCCCGTCGCGGTGCCACCGTTTCACCGTCGAGCGCAGCGAAAGCCGCCTCCACATGCGCGAGCTGCGCCTGCTCCGGTGGCTCCAGGCTCAACAGCAGCGGCAGGTCCTCGCTGACGGCAAAGCGCATCGTCTCCTCGGTCGAGCCCGCGATGTACAGCGGCGGTGCCGAGGTCGTGAGATGGCGGATCTGCTGCGCCTCGAAGCGCCAGGGGCCGTCGCTCGACGACACGCTCTCGCCGCGCAAGGCCGCGACCACGAGGCGGCAGCCGTGCGCGAAGCGCTCGCGCGTCTGCTGCGGGTCGATCTCGAGCGCGCGCAGGGTCGATGCATCGGTGCCGCGCCCCAGGCCCGCATCGAAGCGGCCATCGCTCTGCAGCCCGAGCTGCGCGATCTCCTCGGTCAGCAGCAGCGGATGGTGCAGCGGCACCACCAGCGCGGAGATGCCGATGCGCAGCCGTTCGGTGCGCGCGAGCAGCGCGGCCGCCAGCAGCAGGGGCGAGGGATAGGGGCCGCCTTCGGCCAGCAGGCGGAATTCGTGGAACCACGCACCGTCGAAGCCCAACCGCTCGGCCTCCTCGAAGAACGCGAAGAACTCGCGCGACGGGCCGAGCGTGGCCTCGCGCGACCAGCCGGCCAGGTCGATGCGCAGCGCGGGTGCCGTCATGGCGCGGGGGCGGCCGTGAAGAAGCGCAGGCCGCCGCTCGAGAAGGCGGCGATGCCCGGGCCATAGGCCTGCGCCAGGCGTTCGTCGCTCAGCACCTCGGTGGGCGTTCCGGTCGCCACCAGCCGGCCCTGGCCGAGCAGCGCGAGCTGGTCGCACCAGGTGCTCGCCACATGCAGGTCGTGCAGCACCACGAGCACGGCGCGCGTGCGGGCGCTGTCGCGCAGCAGGGCCATCAGGCGGTGGTGGTGCGGAATGTCGAGGTGGGCCGCGGGCTCGTCGGCCACCAGCAGGCGTGGGTCGTGCGCGAGTGCACGCGCCACGCCGACGCGGGCGCGTTCGCCGCCCGACAGCGAGGCATGGCGGCGGTCGATCAGCGCATCGAGCTCGAAGCGTGCGACCAGCGCGGGATCGGGTGCGCGGCCCGGGCGCTGCAGCTGCAGCATCTCGCGCACGGTCAGGTCCCAATGGCTCTCGCCGTGCTGCGCGACATAACCGATGTGGCGCGCGAGCTCGGCCGGTTTCCATCGGTCGAGCGCGCGCCCGAGCAGCGCAATGCGGCCCTCGCGCGGGCGCACCAGCCCGAGCGCGGCGCGCAGCAGCGTGGTCTTGCCCGAGCCGTTGGGGCCGACGATGCCGAACAGGCCGCGTTCGGGGATCGCGAGGTCGATGCCATCGAGCAGGGTGCGGCCCGAGGCCCGCACCCGCAGGCCTTCGAGGCGCAGGGCGTCGGCCGTCATCCGCGCCTCCACAGCAGCAGCGCGAGGAAGAAGGGGCCGCCGATCAGTGCCGTCAGCAGGCCCGCGGGGATCTCGCTCGGGGCCATGGCCGAGCGCGCCAGCGCATCCACCAGCACCATGAGACCGCCGCCCGCGATGGCGCAGGGAATGGTGAGGCGCGCATGCAGCGGGCCGATCCACCAGCGCATTACGTGCGGCACGATCAGGCCCACGAAGCCGATCAGGCCGCCCCAGCTCACGGCCAGCGCGGTCGCGAGCGAGGCCACGAGCACGGCACGCGCCGAGAAGGAGGCGGCGCGCACGCCCATCGCATGGGCCGAGTCCTCGCCCAGCCCGAGCGCGTCGAGGCCGCGGCCCAGCGCGCGAACCAGCAGCACCAGCACCAGCAGCACGGGTGCGAGCACGGCGATCTCGGCGCTCGTGGGCGTCTGCACGCCACCGAGCTGCCACGAGATGATGGCGCGCAGGTTGGTCGACTCGTCGCCGAACACGATCACGATGAGGCTGCGCAGGGCGGCCAGGATCGCGGCCAGGCCGACGCCCGCGAGCAGCAGGCGGTTGCTCTGCCAGCCACCGCCGAGCCTGCCGGCCAGCAGCACCAGCCAGCTCGCGCCCCAGGCGCCCGCGAAAGCCAGCACCGGCAGGCTCAGCGCGGTGGGCACCAGCGCCGGCAGCAGCAGCGAGACCGCGGCGCCCACGGCTGCGCCGCTGGCGCTGCCGAGCAGGTAGGGTTCGGCCAGCGGGTTGCGGAACACGCCCTGGAACACCAGGCCCGCCAACGACAGGCAGGCGCCGACGAAGAAGGCCCCGGCCACGCGCGGCGCGCGCCACACGCGCACCAGTTCGGCCTGCAAGGTGTCGGTGCCCCACCACTGCGTGGGCCAGACCGTGGCGGCGCCCACGCTCAGCGCGAGCACCACGGCCGCGGCCAGCAGCAGGAGCAACACGAGCCACACCGTGGCCATCGAAGCACGTCGGCCGTCGGTCGCGTGCCTCATGCGAAGCGCTCCGGATGCAGCGCGCGTGCGTACTGCTCGACGGCCTCGATCTGGCGCGGACCGGGAATCAGCTTGTGGCCGCGCTCGAGCACGACCACGCGCTTCGTGCGCACGGCGCGCAGCGTGTGCCAGCCGGGGCGCTGGCCGATCAGCGCCGGATCGCGCGGCACCTGCTGCAGCGAGACGATCACGTCGGGGTCGCGCGCGAAGATCGCTTCGGCACTGACCTGGGCCGCGCCCTGGAGGTCGGCGAACACGTTGCGTCCGCCGGCCCAGCCGAGCGCGTCGTTGGCATAGTGGCCCGTGCCCACGGTCTGGAAGGCGCCGCGCGCGGCGGCGGCGGTCTCGAAATAGACGCTGCGGCGCGGCGCGCCCTCGAGCCGGCGTTCGATCGCGGCCAGCCGCGCCTGCATGTCCTCGCGCACCCGGCGGGCCTGTTCGTCGGCACCCGTCGCGCGTCCGAGCAGGTCGATGTTGCGGAACACCGAGGGCAGGTCGGGATGCGCGAGCACCACGCAGGGCAGCTTCGCGCGGTCGAAGGCATCGACCAGCGACAGCGCCGAATGGTGCGAGGGCGTGACCACGAGCAGGTCGGGCCGGAAGGCGGCCACCGCCTCGGCCGAGTAGCCGAGCGCGCCGCCGATGCTGGGCTTGGCACGCGCGTCCTCGGGCCAGCGCACGCGCCCGCCGATGGCCACCACGCGGTCGGCCAGGCCCAGGGCCCAGGCCAGCTCGACGTTGCTCGGGAACACCACGACGATGCGTTGCGGCGCGCGCGGCACGACCACGCGCCGGCCCAGCGCATCGACGAGTTCGCGCGGGAAGCCGCCCGACGGCGCCTCCTCGGCGCCCGCGGGCAGAACGGCCGTCATGCACACCATGCCGAGGATTGCGTCGCGCCGGTTCACGCTCAGAAGGTGTAGCGCGCGCGGACGAACACCGTCCTCGGTGCGCCGGCGTTGCCGGCTTCCTGCGCCGACAGGTCGTCGGCGATGTAGTACTTGTTCGTCAGGTTGTTCACCCCGGCCTGCAGTGTGAGCGAAGGATTGACGCGATAGGCCACGGCTACGTTGAGCAGCAGGTAGCCTGGCAGCTTCTGCGGATTGACCGCATTGTCGCGGAGGTAGCGGCTGCCCACGTAGCTGGCCGTGCCGGTCACGGCCCAGGCGCCGTGCGCATAGGTCAGGCCCGCGCCCGCGATGTTGTGGGCCGACATGCGCACGCGGTAGCCGCCGAAGTTGGTGCTGCGCGCGCCGGTGTCGGTGTAAGTCTGGAAGTCCTTGAGCCGCGCGTCCTGCCAGGTGTAGTGCAGGTAGCCGTTCCAGCGCGGCGAGAGCTGGAACTGCAACTGGGTTTCGATGCCCTTGGTGCGCGAGGTCGCGTTGCTGAAGACGAAGGAGTCGGGGCCGTTGCGGTAGGCGCGCTGGCCGTCGATCTTCTCGGCCTCGAACAGGCTGAGCTGGTAGCTCCAGCGGTCGTCCGCCGCGCGGCCCTTCAGGCCCACTTCCTTGCTGCGCGTGATCTCGGGCCGCAGGATGTCGGGCACCACCACGCCCCCGCGCGTGTTGAGCGCCACGGCCTGCGGCCGGAAGCCTTCGCTCCAGTTCGCGAACACGGCGTGCGAGGAGGCATCGCCCTGCAGGAACAGCCAGTCCACGCCGGCGCGCGGGCTGGTGTGGCTGCCTTCCTGCGCCGAGATCACCTGCGTGCCCGTGCGGGCCAGGGTCTGCTCGAAGCGGTCGTGGCGCACGCCCAGCGTGAAGCCGACCGGGCCGTACTCGAAGCGGTCCTGCAGATAGACGCTGCGCACCTCCTGGTCGAAGCGCGAGGAGGTGATGCTGCCGCGCACGCCGCGCGGATCGTTGCGCACGTTGCTCACGGGGATGTCGTAGAACGGCCCGCGGTAGGTGGGCGCGTTGCTGAAGCTCGGCGAGTCGAGGCCCTGCCAGCCGCGTTCGAGGTTGAAGCCGGCCTGGAACTCGTTGCTCCAGCCCTTGCCCGCCATCAGGTGCGTGGCCGCGAGCTCGTGATACACGCCGCGGTCGGCGGTGTAGCTCTCGGAATAGCCCTTGCTCACGGCCGCAGGCGGCGGAACGATGGTGATGCCGCCGGCGAAGAAGCGGTTGTAGCGCGCGAAGCTGCTCAAGTGGTTGATCGACCAGCCGGCGCCGAGCTCGAAGCGGTTCTTCCATGAGAACGACTGGTAGTCGCCCGTGACGTAGGAGTCGGGAATGCCGTAGTTGTTGCGCGACGTGATGCCGAAGATCGGCTTGCCGTTGACCAGCGGCACGATCGAGCCGCGGTCGCCGCGCACGCGCGTGTCGTAGAGCTGGAAGCCGGTGGTCCAGTTGCGCGTGACGGCGAAGTCGCCGCCGAGCAGCACGGCCGACTGCGCGCGGCCGGCATCGCGCTGGAAGCCGTTGTAGTCGCCGTTGGCCACGCCGATGTAGAGGTTGCCGCGCTCGAAGTCCCAGCGGTAGCGCAGGCTGCCGTCGAGGCGGCCGTAGCTGCCGACGGTGGCCGTGAGGCTGCCGCCCGCGCGCTCGGGCTTCATGAAGAACTGCGCCACGCCGCCGATCGCGTTCTTGCCGTAGAGCGCCGAGGCCGGGCCCTTGATGAACTCGAGCCGGTCCACCAGGTCGGGCGCGATCAGCGTGATGTCGGCATTGCCCTGCAGCAGGCGCAGCGGCACGCCGTCCATCAGCACCAGCACGTCCTGTGTGTCGCGCAGGCCGCGGGTCTCGAAGCGCGAGTAGTAGTTGCCCTGCGTGCCGTACTGCAGGCCCGGCACGCTGCGCAGCGTGTCCTCGAGCGTGACGGCGCCCACCGCGTCGAGCTGCGCGCGTTCGACCGAATAGGTCGCGAAGGGCAGCCGCAGCGTGTCGGCCTCCTGGCGCGTGGCGGTGGAGATGGTCTTGCGGTCGTTGACGGTGGTGGGCGGCAGCGAACCGGCTCCCTCGGCGTCCTGCGCCGAAGCGACCGAGGCGAGCAGCATGACGCCGGATCCGATGAGGGCTTGGTGGGGTCTGACGCGACCGCGCCTGGAGATGTTGCGCACGTGGGCTTCCTTCGGGCCCGCGCTCCCGCGGGCCATGAGAACAAACCGGGCGCCGATGGATGCTGCAAGCGACCGGGTCCGCGCCCACGCGTGACCGGCCCGGCTTGCCTGCACTCCCGCAGCGACCGAACGAGGCGAAGGCCGGTATCCGGGCTTGCGGAGCGCCGCGAGGCATCGAGCGATGCTTCGCGGCCGCGATCCTCGCCTTCCCATGCAGAGGCACAGTGGCCGCCGGTGCCCGCGAAGGCATCGACTGTGAGGACCGCGAATCCGCCGACCGTTGCGGGGGCAGCGCAGGAATGGGGCCCCGTGGGGCTCGTCACCTGCTTCCCGTTTAACGCCGGTCACGGGACCGGCGCACCTTCGCGCACGCCGGCTTGGGTGATGCTTTCGTTTGCATCGGCCGGCGGGGCGGATTATAGGAGCGGGTCTTGCGCCGTCTGGCGCGAAAAGCTCAGGGTGTGGGCGTGTGTGGCAGCCGCACCGTGAACACCACGTAGCCGTCGTCGTGCGCATAGCCGATGCTGCCGCGGTGCGAGCGCACGATGGCCTGCGCGATGTGCAGCCCCAGGCCCAGTCCGCCCTTGTTGCGCTCGTTGGGCACGCTGCGCTGCTTGAAGGCGCTGAACAGGTCGGGCACCAGCGCGGCGTCGATCGGCGGCGCGCGGTTGGCCACGCTGAACACCACGTGCGCCTCGGTCTGCTCGAGCCGCAGGCGCACCGCCTCGCCGGGCAGGCCGTGGTGGCGCGCATTGCTCACGAGGTTGCCGACCAACTGCGCCATGCGGTCGGGGTCGGCCAGCACGGGCAGCGATCTGGGTGCGTCCAGCTCGAGCTGCGAGCCCGGGTAGGCAGTGCGCGACTCGTCGACTGCGTCTTCCAGCAGCCGCGCCAGGTCGATCTGCGCCGGCACCACCTGCAGGCCCATGCCGCTTTGCAGCCGCGAGGCATCGAGCACCTGGCCGATCAGCCGCGCCATGCGGCTGCTCGAGGTCTGGATGCGCTGGCCCAGCCGCGCGCCGGCGTTGCTGCTGTCGGGCAGGCTGCGCTCGAGCAGCTTGGCCGCCATCGTGATCGACTGCAGCGGGTCGCGCAGGTCGTGGCCGAGCACGGCCAGCAGCTCGGTGCGGGCCTTGTAGGTGTCGGCCAGCCGCGCCGCGCTGGCGCGGATCAGCTCGTCGCGCAGTTGGCGCGCGAAGTCGAGATCGTTGGCGCCCCAGGGCACGCTGGTGTCGCGCACGGTCTGCTTCCAGACGTCGAAGGAGCCGCGCGGCGTGAGCCGCGGCCCGAGCGGGCCGCTCACGTAGTGCTTCTCGGGCTTGCCGCCCCAGTTGATGGTCTCGACCTGTTCCTTGCGCGCGAGCACCAGCCAGCCGTTGTCGATCGCGTCGAAGCGCAGCGCGAGAAAGCCGCACCACACGCCGCCCAGCGAACGCAGGTTCTCGGGCAGTTGCTCGCGCTCGTGCAGCGCCACGATCTCGTCGCCGTTCTTCGACGCGGTGAGCCACTGCATCAGCGCCGCCGCGGCCTCGCGCGGCGTATCGCCTTCCACGTGCAGCCGCGACTGCTCGGCGATCACCGCCGCCTGCGCGTCGAAGGCATCGGCCAGCGGGCGCGCCAGGCCGATCAGCGCGCTGAAGGTGTCCTCGGCATGCAGCACGGCCTCGATCAGCGAGCCGCGCAACTGCGCCGCGCTCGAGGCTCGGCCCGCCTGCTCGCGCGCCAGCAGGCTCTGCACGTTCGAGGCCAGCACCTGCGCGAGCACGTCGCAGGCCATGCGGATGGCGTAGGGCACCTGGTGGGCGCTGCGATGGTGGCAGGCCAGCATGCCCCAGAGCTGGCCGTTGATGACGATCGAGATGCTCATCGACGCGCCCACGCCCATGTTGCGCAGGTACTCGATGTGGATCGGCGACACGCTGCGCAGCGTGCACTGGCTCATGTCCAGCGGCGGCAGCTGCGGATCGGCCACGTCGAGCCCGACCGGCGCGGACTGCACGTCGGCGATCAGGCGCAGGGTGTTGATCACGTAGAGCCGGCGCGCCTGGGCCGGGATGTCGCTGGCCGGATAGCGGCGGCCCACGAAGGGCTCGAGCGCCTCGTGGCGGCGCTCGGCCACCACCTCGCCGCTGTCGTCGTGGCGGAAGCGGTAGGCCATCACGCGGTCGAAGCCCGTGAGTTGCCGCACGGCTTCCACCGAGAGATTGAGCAGGCCGTCGATCGAGCCCTGGCGCTTGAGCCGGTCCATCGCGCGGTGCGCCTTGAGCGCGAAGTCCGAGACCGCGTCCGCCGTCGCGTCGCGGGCTTCGAACTCGGCCACCAACTCGTAGCCGACGCGGTGCAGGATCAGGTCGAAGCGGCGCTCGCCGAGTCTGACCTCGAAGTTGATCGGCGAGCCCTCGCCGGTATCGACCGCGACGCCGTTGGCCTCGTGCAGTGCCTCGTGCACCAGCGCGTCGCCCATGAAGTGGCTGGCCGACAGGCGTTCGCCCAGGGCGGGTGCCGTGTCGCCCAACAGCGCACGGGCATTGGCGCTGACGCGCGTCAGCGTGAGGGTCGAGGCATCGAACGCGAACAGTGCGCCATGGTGCTGCACCAGGCCCGGGATGTGGATGGGCTCGCTGTCGCAGTTCGCCAGGGTGACGGGCTGCGTCGGTGTGGGATGGGGCGGCCGTTCCAAGTGGCGGTGAGCGCTTCGCGCGTTGTGTGAGGGTGAGAAAGTCACAGGCCGCGCCGGGTGCGCGAGGGTGGAACAGGGCATTCTGCCTGACCTGCCGACGGGGCTTCGGCAGGCGGGCGCACAGGGGCCAAACATAAGCTTCTCTTATCGAATCCCGGGCAAGTTCTAACTGGAAATGTCCTGGCAAGGCGCCCATCATCGAGTTCCAGAGAGACATGACTTGCCGCCTCGACGCGACCGATGCGCCCAGCGCTTCACAGGACAAGATGAACCCAGAGAACAACGACCAAGAGACGAGCCCGCGCACTTCGGCTGCGATGCCGACGGCCGGCGAGCGCAACCGCGAGCACATGCTCGCGATGTTGAACCAGGTGCGGGCGCTCGAACAGCGGGCGGTCGACAAATCCGCGAGATCGGCCGAGGCGTTTCACGCGCGAGGCAAGCTGCTGCCCAGGGAGCGGCTGGCCCACCTGCTGGACGCGGACCGTCCTTTTTTCGAGCTGATGACGCTGTGCGGCTACTGCGGGATCGAGGACCCGGACCCGGCCACCAGCGTGCCGGGGTCCGCCCTCATCGTCGGCATCGGTCACATCGAGGGCGTGCGTTGCATGGTGGCGGTGAACGACGCGGGCATCAGCGCTGGCGCGATGCAGGCGCTGACGGGCCAGAAGCTGATACGGGCGCAGGAGATCGCCCTCGCCCAGAAGCTGCCCTTCGTGCAACTGGTGGAGAGCGCCGGCGGCAACCTGCGCAAGTACCGGGTCGAGCGCTTCGTGGTCGGGGGCGGCATGTTCTACAACCTGGCGCGGCTGTCGGCGGCCGGCGTTCCCGTGGTGTCGCTGATCCACGGTTCCTCCGCCGCCGGCGGTGCCTATCTGCCCGGCCTGTCCGACCACGTGATCATGGTGCGCGGACAGGCCCATGCCTATCTCGCCGGTCCGTCGCTGTTGCGGGCGGCCACCGGCGAGGAAGCCAGCGACGAGGAGCTCGGCGGCGCCGACATGCATGCCGGCGTGTCCGGCCTCGCGGACCATGTGGCCGACAACGACCTGGACGGCATCGCGCGTCTTCGCGACGTGGTCGACACGATCGGCTGGCGAGACGCGCCCGAGAGCCGGCGCTGGGACGAGCCGCTCGACGCCGCCGAAGACCTTTTGGGCCTCATGCCAGCCGACACCCGCACCCCGATCGACATGCGCAGCGTGATCGCGCGCATCGTCGACGGCTCCCGGTTCAAGGAATTCAAGGCGATGTACGGCGCACACACTGTTTGCGGCCACGCCCATATCGAGGGGCACCCGGTCGGCATCCTGACGAACAACGGGCCGCTCGACTGCGACGGTTCCACCAAGGCGGCCCAGTTCATCCAGCTTTGCGTGCAGCTGGGCCGGCCCCTGGTCTTCCTGCAGAACATCACGGGCTTCATGGTAGGCCGCGAGCATGAGCAGGCGGGGATGATCAAGCACGGAGCGAAGCTGATCCAGGCGCTGTCCAATGCGACGGTGCCTCGTCTGACGGTGCTGTGCGGCTCGTCCTTTGGCGCGGGCAACTACGGCATGTGCGGGCGCGCTTTCCGTCCCGACTTTCTCTTTTCGTGGCCGACCGCACGCACCGCGGTCATGGGCGGCGAGCAGGCGGCGATGACGATGCGCCTGGTCGCCGAGAACGCCGCCCGCCGCCATGGGCGTGCCATCGACGAACAGGCCCTCGAGGCGGAAAGCCGGGACATCGTCGCGACCTTCGATCGCCAGTCGAGCGCGATCCATACCAGCAGCCTGCTGCTTGACGACGGAATCATCGATCCGCGGCACACGCGCTCCTGGCTGGGCATGGCCTTGGCCACGTCCGCGCAGGCGAGGCAGCGCGCGGTGCAACCGATGCAGTTCGGCGTCGCCCGCCTCTGACCCCCTTCGGCGTCGACTGCGGGCAGGGCCTCGAGGCCCGGGCCCGGCGGCTCGCCGCCCCCAAGGCTTTTAACTCAAGGAGACACCTTCATGATGACCCCCGAACACGTGGCGCTGCAGGACAGCGTGAAGAAGCTGATCGAGCGCGAGATCGAGCCCTTTGTCGATCAATGGGAGGCCGACGAGATCTTCCCGGCGCACGAGGTGTTCAAGAAGCTCGGCACCGCGGGCTATCTGGGCGTGAACAAGCCGACGGAATTCGGCGGCATGGGGCTCGACTACTCCTACGAGATCGCCTTCTGCGAGGCGATCGGTGGCATTAGCTCGGGCGGCGTGGGCATGGCCATCGCCGTTCAGACTGACATGGCCACGCCGGCGCTGGCGCGCTTCGGTTCCGACGAGTTGCGCGAGACCTTCCTGAAGCCCACTGTCGCGGGTGACTTCGTCGTGTGCCTGGGGGTGTCGGAAGCGGGCGCAGGCTCGGACGTGGCCTCTCTCAAGACCACCGCACGCAAGGACGGCGACGACTATGTCATCAACGGCTCGAAGATGTGGATCACGAGCGGCCTGCAGGCCGACTGGATGTGCCTGCTGGCCAACACCAGCGACGGCGACGTCCATCGCAACAAGTCGCTGATCTGTCTGCCGTTGCGGGAGAACGGCAAATTGCGCCCCGGCATCACGATGAACAAGATCAAGAAGGTCGGCATGTGGTCGTCCGACACGGCCCAGGTGTTCTTCGACGAGGTCCGGGTGCCGCAGCGCTATCGCATCGGGGAGGAGGGCAAGGGCTTCACCTACCAGATGCGGCAGTTCCAGGAGGAGCGCCTGAGCGGCGCGACCCGCCGCGTGACGGCGCTGACCCACGCGATCAGCGAGACCATCGAGTACACGCGCGAACGCAAGGCCTTCGGGCGCTCGATCCTCGACAACCAGGTGGTGCATTTCCGGCTGGCCGAGCTCAAGACGGAGGTCGAGATGCTGCGTTCGCTGATCTATCGCGCCGCGCAGGTGCACATGTCGGGTGGCGACATGACTGAGCTGGCCTCGATGGCGAAGCTGAAGGCTGGCCGGCTGTGCCGCGAGGTGACCGATTCCTGCCTGCAGTACTGGGGCGGCATGGGATTCACCTGGGAGAACCGCGTGTCGCGCGCCTGGCGTGACCTGCGGTTGATCTCCATCGGCGGTGGCGCGGACGAGATCATGCTGACGATCATTTGCAAGCACATGGGCATCCTGCCGAAGCGGCCGGCCTGATCCGCGGAGAGCAAGATGCGTTTCGACACACTGCTCGTCGCCAACCGCGGCGAGATCGCATTGCGAGTGCTGCGCAGCGCGCGCAAGCTCGGCTTGCGCACCGTCGCGGTCTACTCGGATGCCGACGCCGGCAGCCTGCACGTGCGCGAAGCCGACCTGGCCGTGCGCATCGGGCCGGCCGATGCCGCCCGCAGCTACCGCAACGGGCAGGCGCTGATCGAGGCCTGCCGGCGCAGCGGCGCGCAGGCCATTCACCCGGGGTACGGCTTCCTGTCCGAGAACGCCGAATTCGCTCGAGCGGTCGCGGACGCCGGCCTGACCTTCGTGGGTCCTTCGGCGGAGGTGATCGCACTGATGGGCAACAAGGCCCAGGCGAAGACGGCGATGCAGAAGGCGGGCGTGCCGACCGTGCCGGGAGAGCAGGGTTGCGCGACGGACGAACAGGCGGCGGCGGCGGCCGAGCGCATCGGCTTTCCGGTCATCCTGAAGGCCGCCGCCGGCGGCGGCGGACGTGGCATGCGGGTCGTGCGCGATGCTTCGAGCCTGGCCGCCGCGCTGCGCCAGGCACGCTCGGAGGCGCTGGGCGCGTTCGGCTCCGACGAGATCATCATCGAGCGCGCGATCGTGCGCGGCCGCCACATCGAGATCCAGGTGCTGTGCGACGAGCATGGCCGCTGCCTGCACCTGGGGGAGCGAGACTGCTCGACGCAGCGGCGTTTCCAGAAACTCGTGGAGGAGGCGCCCTCGCCGGCGGTCGATGCCGGGCTGCGCCGCGCGATGGGCGAAGTCGCCGTGCGCGCCTGCGAAGCCATCGGATACCACGGGGCCGGCACGCTCGAGTTCCTGCTCGATGACCAGGGCCGCTTCTATTTCATGGAAATGAACACGCGGCTGCAGGTCGAACACGGCGTGACCGAATTGGTCACGGGCCTTGACCTGGTGGAGCAGCAGTTGCGCATGGCGCGCGGCGAGCGACTCGCTTTCGCGCAGGAGGATGTCCGCATGCGCGGCCATGCCATCGAGGTGCGCCTGTGCGCGGAGGATCCCGCCGCGGGCTTCCTGCCGCAGGTTGGCCGCGTCGATCTCTGGCGGCCCTCGCCCGACATCCGGGTCGACAGCGCCTTGCACGACGGCATGGAGATCGGCTCGAACTACGACTCGATGGTCGCCAAGCTCATGGCCTGGGGCGAGACACGCGAGGAGAGCGCCAGCCGCCTGGCACGGGCCTGCGAGCGCACGGCGCTGCTGGGCGTGCGGACCAATCTCGGCCTTCTTTCGCGCTGCCTGCGCCACCCCCGCTTTGCCGCGGGTGAGGTCACGACGGACTTCCTGGCCGGCGAAGAGATGGGAGGGCCCGGCTGGCAGGCCCGGCCATCGGTGCATGCGCGCGCGGCCGCGGCCCTGCTGCTGGCCGGTGCCGTGGGGCGGGATGCGCACGGACTGCGGGTGCTGCCCGCCGGGCCGGGCCAGGCGCGTGCGCTGTGGCTCGCGGACGTGACGCACACGCCGGCCGCGGAAAGCGCGGAGTTGGCAGCCGCCTGCGCCGTCGAGCTGCGGCCATCGGCGGACGGCCGCGCGGTGGGCATCGTCTTGCGCCCGGGTGAACCCGTGCCTCTGCGCGATGCGAAGCCCGGCGGGAAGCACGACGCCGAACTGGTCGTCGAGGTGGGCAACGTGCGCTGGGAACCCGTCCCCGGTCCCTGCCCGGGCGGCACGCTCGGGCTCGCGGTCGATGGCGTGTATCGACAGCTCATGTGCACGTCGCCTCGCGCGGACGAATGGTGGCTGCAGGATGCGGCTGATTCGTTCGTGTTCCGGCGGCTGTCGCGCTTCGAGGCAGGCGACGCGCAATCCCGGGATGGCAGCCTGCGCGCGCCGATGAGCGGACGCGTGATCGCCGTGATGGTGGCGCAGGGCGACCTCGTCGAACGCGGCCAGACGCTGGTGGTCCTGGAGTCCATGAAGATGGAAATGCCGCTGTCGGCGCCGCGCAGCGGGCGTGTCTCGAGCCTGTCGGTTCGAGAGGGCATGCAGCTCAACGCCGGTCAGGTGCTGGTCGAGATCCTCGGATCGCAGGAGCGCGCGAATGGGTGAGAACGCAAAGTCCGAGCGCGCGATCGTGATCGGTGGCGCATCGGGATTCTGGGGCGACTCGCAGATCGCCGTTCCGCAGCTGCTGCAGGAGCAGGACCTCGGCTACCTGGTCTTCGACTACCTGGCCGAGACGACCATGGCGATCCTGCAGCGCGCGCGGCTGCGCACGCCCGAGCTGGGTTACGCCACGGATTTCGTGAGCGCTGCGCTCAAGCCCAACCTGCGCGAGTTGAAGCGGCGCGGCGTGCGACTGGTGTCCAACGCCGGCGGCCTCAATCCCGCGGCATGCCGCGATGCCATCCTGGCGCTGGCCCGCGAGCAAGGGGTGGATCTGACGGTCGCGACCGTGTCCGGCGATGACGTGCTCGCGCTGCAAGAGCGCTTCCTGCCCTGGCCCGGCAGCGATGCGCCGGCGACGCCGCCGCGGTTGATGTCGGCGAACGCATACCTCGGCGCCTTGCCGATCGCCCGCGCGCTGGCCGGTGGCGCCGACATCGTCGTCACGGGACGCTGCGTGGACAGTGCCGCGCTGCTGGGCATCGCTATCCACGAGTTCGGCTGGTCGATGCAGGACTACGACCGCCTCGCGCAGGCGAGCCTGGCCGGCCACCTGGTGGAGTGCGGCGCCCAGGCCACGGGCGGACTGGCCACGGACTGGGAGCGTGTGCCCGATTGGAGCGACATCGGATACCCGCTGGTGCGCATGACGGGCGATGGCCTGTTCGAGCTCTACCAGCCGGCCGGCGCGGGCGGGCTGGTGACGCGACAGACCGTGGGCGAGCAGTTGCTCTACGAGATCGGCGATCCGAAGGCCTATGCGTTGCCCGACGTGATCTGCGACTTCTCCGAGGTTCGCATCGAGGAACTCGCCGGCTTCGAGACCAGCGGCGGCCGCGTGCGCGTGACCGGTGCGCGCGGCGCGGCGCCCAGCGACTTCTACAAGGTGACCGCGACCTATCAGCAGGGCTACCAGATCGCGCTGATGATGGCTATCCGTGGGCAGCGAGCGCTGCCCAAGGCCGAGCGCACTGCGCAGGCCCTGCTGTCGCGCAGCCGTGCGTTGATGGCCGGTGCCGGTCACGCCGACTACAGCGACACCCTGGTGGAGCTGCTGGGCGCCGAATCGATGTACGGGCCGCATCGACGCGTACGGGATAGCCGCGAGGTGGTGCTGCGCATCGCCGCCCAGCACGACGAAAAGCATGCGCTGGCCTTTCTGCAGAAGGAGGCCGCGTCGGCCGGTACCTCGATGGGACCGGGAACGCGCAGCCATTTCGGCGGCCGCTCGGACATCCAGAGCGTGATCCGCACGGCGTCCTTCCTGTTGCCCAAGCAGGAGGTCTCGGTGCAGTGGCAGATGGGCGGCGCGACGGCGCGGGTGGCCTCGGAGCCGGGAATGCCCGGCGCGGAGCGCGCGAGCGACGCTGCGCCACCGACCCGGCGGACGGAGCAGACCGATGGGAAGACCGCGGCGCGGCAACTCGTGCGCGTGCCGCTCGGCACGCTGGCGGTGGGCCGCAGCGGCGACAAGGGCGACGACGCCAACATCGGGCTCATGGCACGCGATGCGGCGTGGCTGCCCGTCATCGGCGCGCAAGCCACCGCCGAGCGGGTGCACGCGTACTTTGCGCATCTGGTCGACGGGCCGGTTACGCGCTATGCGCTGCCGGGCATCGGCGCATTCAACTTCGTGCTCGAAAAGGCGCTCGGCGGCGGGGCCTCCTGCAGCCTGCGCTCGGATCCGCTGGGCAAGTGCTACGCGCAGATGCTGCTGGACATGGAGATCGAATGCCCCGCCGATCTTCTGCCCGAAGGGCCGGGCGCAGCGCCCTGAGGGCGCACACACCGCCATTCGATCCCACCCAACCAGAAAACCAGGAGACAGACACCATGCCCATCACACATCCGTCCGTTCGCCACTCTGCGTCCAGTCGCCCGTGGCGCCATGACCGACTGCGTCGTGCAGCCGTGGCCGGGCTGGCGATCGCCTTGTGCGCGACGGCCGCCCTGGCCCAATCCGGCCCGGCACCGGTGGCCGAGCGACTGGACAAGCCCGTGCGCATCATCGTCGCCTATGGCGCGGGCAGCGCCTCCGACAGCATCGCCCGGCTCGTGGGAGAGGGCTTGTCCAGGCGCTCGGGCAAGCCGGTGATCGTCGAGAACAAGGCGGGTGCCGACGGCAACATTGCCGCCGAAGCAGCGGTGCGTGCGCCGACGGACTCGCACACGCTGCTGGTGTCCGGCTCGTCGACGCATGCGGCCAATGCCACGGTCTACAAGAAGCTGGCCTACGACCCCGAGGCCGATTTCACGCCGCTGGCCACGATGGCGAGCACGCCCTTCGCGCTGCTGGTCAATCCCAAGCGCGTGCAGGCGGCGACATTCAAGGACTTTCTCGCCTGGGCCAGGAGCGAGAACGCGTTGTCCTTCGCGAGTGCCAACGTGGGCGGGCGCATCACCGGCGAACTGTTCAAGCAGAGGGCCGGCCTGAAGGCGGTGAACGTGACCTACAGAAACAGCAGCCAGGCCATGACCGACCTGATAGGGGGGCAGTTCGACTACTACCTGTGCGACATGGTCACGGCGCTGCCGCAGATTCAGGGCGGGACGGTTCGCGCCCTGGCCATTTCCAGCCCCGAGCGCGTGAGCTCGTTGCCTGACGTGCCGACGCTCGCGGAGAGCGGCTTCGCGGACTTCGACGTCAGCTCGTGGATCGCCATCTGGAGTGCCAACGCTTCCACGCCGCAGCCCACGTCGAGGCTGTTGTCGCGTTGGGTCGGCGAGATCCTCGATTCGCCGGAAGGGCGTCGCTTCCTCGTCGGCAAGGGCCTGGTGCCCGCCAGGGTCGAGGCATCGCACCTGCTGGAGCTGCAGCGTCGCGACACCAGGCTCTGGGGCAAGATCATCATCGACGCGGGCATGCAGCAGCCATGAAGGTGGCTCCTTCAGCGCGGAGAGACGAGGCGACTGACGTCCAGCGCGCTTTCGCTCAACTTGCCCGGTCGGGCGTACAGCCGGTAGCCGATGGTCGGCAGCGCGGGCAGTCCCGCGTGGGGGTCCAGGACCTTGAGGTCGGGCGCGAGCATCTCCACGGTGCGCGGCGTGATCCCCATGCCGGCGCGCAGCGCCGCGCGTATGCCCGCGAGCGTCGACGTCTGGAAGGCGGTGCGCCATGGAATACCTGCCTCGGACAGCGCCTTGATCGCCATGTTGCGGAACGGGCAGCTGCCCTCGATCAGGATCAACGGCACCGGTGCGCCGGCCTGGTGGTGGTAGCGCGCGCCGGCGATCCAGGTCGCGGGGGAGGTGCGCAACACCACCTGGTCGAACTCCGGGTTCGGTACCGGATCGAGCATGACCACGAGATCGACCTCCCCGCGGCGCAGGGACGAGGTCAGCCAGCGGCTGCGCCCGACCTGGATGTCCACGCGCAGGCCCGGAAACGCCTCCGCGCACATCTCCAGGTAGCCGGGGATCAGCGAGTCGACGGAGTCCGCGCAGGCGCCGACCTTCACGGGTTCGTCGAACGCCCGTTGCGCCATCGCGCGATAGGCCTCGTCGTTCAGGCCCACGATGCGGCGTGCGTACTCGAGAAAGCGGCTGCCCTCGGTGGTCAGGCGCTTGTTGCGCCCGACGCGCTCGAACAGCGCGCAGCCCAGCACCGTTTCGAGCTTCTGCATCTGCTGGGACACCGCAGCCTGGGTGCGGAAGACCTTCTCCGCCGCGATCGCGAAGTTCTCTTTCTCCGCCACCGCGACGAAGGTACGCAGCAGGCCGATGTCGAGGTTGCGGAAGCTCATGGAGTCGGCATCGACGCGCGCGCAGCAGAAGAGACGAACGCCTTGATTTTCAACATGCAGGATCGAACAGCGTGAATTCCAACTCCACCCCCACCCCTGGTGCTTCCGCAGGAATGCCTGTGACCGAAAGCGCGCCGTTCGTGCTGACGGCGGTGCACGGCGCCATTTTCCGAATCGAGCTTAACAGAGGCGATGCGAGGAATCCGCTGGGCGCGGACATGGTCAAGGCCCTGTCGCTGGCACTCGACCATGCCGAGCGATCGGACGCGGTGCGGGTCATTCTCTTCACCGCCTCGGGCAAGGCATTCAGCGCGGGCGGCGACCTCGGCAACATCGCGGACCGCCTCGCGGTGAAGCCTGGCGCCGACGGGCAGGACCCGATCGCGGCGGGCAATCGCCGCTACGGCGACTTTCTGACGCGGCTGGTCCGCACGCCCAAGATCACGGTTGCCTGTGTTCACGGTGCTGCGATGGGCGGCGGTGCCGGCCTCGCCTGCGCGGTGGACATCGCCATCGGCTCGCCCGCGGCCCGCTTCGGCTTTCCCGAAGCAGGCATCGGCCTCGTGCCGGGGCAGATCCTGCCCTTCGTCAGCGCTCGGCTGGGCGCACAGGCGGCGCGCCGGCTCATGCTGACGGGCGAGCGGATCGACGGGGTCGAGGCCCACCGCATCGGCTTGCTGGACTACCTCGCAGAATCGGATGAGGCACTGCCCGCACGCACGCGCGACGTGCTGCAGCTGCTCGTTGCCACCGCACCCGCGGCGAGCGCGGCGACCAAGCGCATGACCGCGCAGGTGCGCACGCTCGATGCACAGCCGCCAGAGGCACTCATGTGCTACCTCGACGCCGCGTCACTCACCTTTGCGCAGCAGATGCGCTCGGAGGCCGTGGAAGGCGTCACCGCCGCGCGTGAGCGTCGGCGTGCGCGATGGAACACGGGGGCCGAACTGCCCTTGCTTGCAACGCACTGAACGGCGAACAGCGCCTCACACACACTGGAGAACGAAAGACATGGCATCGCTCGATGGTTTGAAGGTCGTGGACCTGTCCCGGGTCCTGGGTGGCCCGCTGTGCGCCCAGATCCTGGGCGACCACGGCGCCGACGTGATCAAGGTCGAAGGTCCGATGGGCGACGAAACGAGGACCTGGGGGCCGCCTTTCGACGAGGCCGGCATGGCCTCCTATTTCGCGGGCATCAATCGCAACAAGCGGACCGTGTGCCTGGACCTGGGCATGCAGCAAGGGCGCGAGGTGCTGATGCAGTTGCTCGGCGATGCCGACGTGCTGATCGAGAACTTCAAGATCGGCACGCTGGAGCGCTGGGGCATGGGCTTCGATGACGTGCTCTCGAAGCGCTTTCCGCGGCTGATCCATTGCCGGGTCACCGGCTTCGGGGGCACCGGCCCGCTGGGTGGGCTGCCTGGCTACGATGCCGCGGTGCAGGCGCTGGGCGGCATCATGAGCATCAACGGCGACCCCGAGGGAGAGGCCACCAGGGTCGGCGTGCCGATCGTCGACGTGACGACGGGCCTGAGCGCCGTCATCGGCGTGCTGCTTGCGCTGCACGAGAGAGAGCGAAGCGGCAGGGGGCAGTCGATCGAGTCCGCGCTTTACGACAACGCGCTGTTCTCGCTTTATCCGCATTCGATCAACACGCTGTTCACGGGGCGGGCACCCGTGCGATCGGGCAACGGCCATCCCAACATCGCGCCCTACGACACCTATGCGACGGCCACGGAACCGATCTATCTCGCGGTGGGCAACAACGGTCAGTTCGGGCGGCTGTGCGAGGCCGTGCAGCGAAGCGATCTCGCCGCCGATCCGCGCTATGCCACCAACGCGCAGCGGGCCGTTCATCGTTTCGAGCTCAAGCGGGACCTGGAGGCGGCGTTCAGCGCGTTCGAGGCGCAGCCGCTGTTCGAGCGACTGGTGGCGGTGGGTGTGCCGTGCGGCGTGATCCACAACGTCGTGGAAGCGCTGAACCATCCGCACACTGCGCATCGCGGCATGGTGGCCCGGATCGGTACCTTCAAGTCGGTGGCATCGCCGGTCAAGCTTAGCCGTACGCCGGCGAGCTACCGGGCGGCGCCGCAGGAAATCGGCGCCAGCACGGTGCAGGTGCTGCGGGAGGCGGGTCTGACCGAATCGCAGATCGAGCAACTGCTGGCGCAGGGCGTGGCGCTGCAACGCAAGTGAAGCCGTCGTCCGCCAGCCGCTCGGCGGCCGATGTGGCATCCGATGGCGGAAAGACCGGGCCGCTGCGAGGGCTGCGGGTCCTGGACATCTCCACCATCGTGGCCGCGCCCACCGCGGCCGCGCTGCTCGGTGACTATGGCGCGCAGGTGACAAAGATCGAGTTGCCCGGCAGCGGTGACGGGCTGCGCAATTTCGCGCCCTTCAAGGAGGGCAGGTCGCTGTGGTGGAAGGCGACCAATCGCGACAAGAGGCTGTTAACGCTGGACCTGCGCCATCCGCGTGCCAGGCCGATCTTTGGCGCGCTGCTGGCGGAGACGGACGTCCTGATCGAGAACTTCCGCCCTGGAACCCTCGACGGCTGGGGGTGGTCGCGCGACGCGTTGTGGCAGGCCCAGCCTCGCCTGGTCATCCTGCGCGCGACCGCGTTCGGCCAGGATGGCCCCTATGCCGCGCGCCCGGGTTTCGCACGGGTGTTCGAGGCGATGGGTGGCCTGGCCTACATCACGGGGTCGCCCGAAGGGCCGCCGATGCATGCGGGCTATCCGATCGGGGATGCCATCGGCGGATTGTTCGGCGCGCTGGGCGTCATGGCCGCGCTGTGGAAGCGTGCGCGTGCACCCGATCTCCCGGGCGAGGACATCGATTTGTCCCTGACCGAGGGCGTTCTGAAGCTGCTGGATTTCTTGACGCTCAAGCAGGAACTGCTGGGCGAATCGCACGAGCGATCGGGCAACCTGAGCCAGTACGCCGCGCCCGGCGGCGTGTACCGCAGTCGCGACGGGCAATGGGTGTCCCTGTCCGGCAGCACCGATGCGATCTTCGCCGCCAATTGCAAGGCGATCGGCCGTGAGGACTTGGCCGCGAACGCGCGCTACGCCACGAACCGGCATCGATGCGAATCGGCCGCGGTGCTCAACGCCGTTTTCGGGGATTGGTTCGCGCTGCACGACCTCGACGAGATCGTCCGTCTGTTCGAGCGAGCCGGCGGCACCCTGGCGCCCGTGTATTCGGCGCGCCAGATCGCCGAGGATCTGCAGATGCGGGCGCGGGGATTTCTCCAGGCCGTGGAAGACCCGGATCACGGCCGGGTGCATCTGCCGGGCGTCGTGCCTCGATTTGCGCTCGATCCGTGTGCGATTCGGCGCACGGCAGGTGGCCTGGGCGTCGACAACGCCGATGTCTACGGGGGCCTGGGCCTCGCCCCGGCGGAACTCGAATCCCTGGCGCGCCAGCGCGTGATCTGAACACCTCGGGGCACCCTTGGGGCGCCCCGCGACACCGAATTCTCATTGCAGGAGACCGACCATGGATTTCACGTTGACCGGGGAACAGCGCGCGCTGGTGCATGCCATCGAGCGGCTGTGCGAGGACTTCCCGATCGAGTACTGGCGCGAGCAGGACGAGAAGGCGGTGTTCCCGCATGCCTTTCACCAGGCCGTAGCCGCCAGCGGGTTTCTTGGCATCGCGATGCCCGAGGCCCAGGGCGGTGCAGGGCTGGGCATCACCGAGGCGGCGCTGATGATGCGCACGATCAGCGCGAGCGGCGCCGGCATGACGGGCGCCTCGGCGATCCACATGAACATCTTCGGCCTCAACCCGGTGGTGGTGTTCGGCAGCCCGGCGCAGAAGGCGCGCTTCCTGCCGCCGCTGATCGAGGGCACGGAGAAAGCCTGCTTCGCGGTGACCGAGCCCGATGCGGGGCTGGACACCGCGCGCCTGAAGACACAGGCGCTGCGACAGCCGGATGGCAATTACCTGCTCCATGGCCGAAAGATCTGGATCTCCACCGCCCAGGTGGCCGACCGGATGCTGATCCTCACGCGCACGACGCCGCTGGAGGACGTGGCCAAGCCCACCCAGGGTTTGACGCTCTTCTACACCGCGCTCGACCGCAGTCGCGTCGAAGTGCGCGAGATCCACAAGCTCGGCCGTGCCGCGGTGGATTCCAACATGCTGTTCATCGATGGCCTGGCGGTGCCGCACGACGATCGTATCGGCGAGGAGGGCCGCGGCTTCGAGTACATCCTGCACGGCATGAACCCGGAGCGCATCCTGATCGCCGCCGAGGCGGTGGGCCTGGGGCGCGCGGCACTGCGCATCGCGGCGCAGTACGCGAGCGAGCGCGTCGTTTTCGGTCGGCCCATCGGGCAGAACCAGGGCGTGTCGCATCCGCTGGCGCGCGCCTGGATGAACCTGGAGGCGGCCGACCTGATGGTGATGAAGGCCGCCGCGCTCTACGACGCGGGCGAGCCCTGCGGCGCCGAGGCCAACACGGCCAAGTACCTCGCGGCAGAGGCCGCGCACGATGCCTGTCAGAACGCCATCCTCACGCTCGGCGGCATGGGCTACGCCAAGGAGTACCACGTCGAGCGCCTGCTGCGCGAGAGCTATATCCCGCGCATCGCACCGGTGAGCCCCCAGATGATCATGAACTTCATCGCGGAGCGGGTGTTGGGCCTGCCGAAGTCCTATTGATGGCTTCCCCCAGGCCCGACCGAGGAGCGTCAGGCCGTCTGCGATCATGCGGTACTTTCCGCCGCCGGCAGCTTCCCGGTCCTGCCGGCCTTCGCGAACCACTCCCTGAAAGACAACCTGCATGCAATCTGCCGACGCGGCGACCTTCGACGAGGCCTACTACCGGCGCTACTACTTCGACAAGAAAACGAAAGTGGTCGACCCGCAGCACGCCGAGCGCCTCGCGGCCTTCGTCTGTTCGTACCTCAAGTACCTGCGCGTGCCCGTGCGGCGCGTGCTCGACATGGGCTGCGGCATCGGCCACTGGCGCGATGCCATCGCGTTGCATTTTCCGAAGGCCAGCTACCACGGCGTGGAGTTCAGCGAGTACCTGTGCGAGCGCTACGGCTGGGAGCGGGGCTCGGTGGTCGACTACCGCGCGAGGGAGCGCTTCGACCTCGTGATCTGCCAGGGCGTGCTGGCCTACCTCGAACCCTCCGACCTCAAGACCGCGCTGCGCAACCTGGGGTCGCTCAGCGCGGGCGCGCTCTACCTCGAGGCCGTGACGCAGGAGGATTTTGAGCAGGACGTGGTCGACGAGGCCCTCAGCGATCCGCGCCTGTTCCGCCACCGTGCGCAGGTGTATCGGCGTGGGCTGACCCGCAGCTTCAAGGAGATGGGCGGCGGCGTGTGGCTGAGCCGCCAGGCGGACGTGCCGACCTTCGCGCTGGAGTGCGCCGACGCCTGAGCCGTAGCGCGTCGGCTCAGGGCTCGGCGAAGAACTGGCTCGGCGTCTGCCCGAAGTGCTTGCGGAACATGGTCGCGAAGGCCCCGGGGCTGTCGTAGCCCAGCCGCAGCGCGATGTCGATGATCTTCTCGCCGTCGGCCAGCAACTCCAGCGCGCGCAGCAACCGGGCCTGTTGGCGCCATTGGCCGAAGGTCATGCCGGTCTCCTTCATGAACAGGCGCTGGATGGTCTTCACGTCGAGCGACAGCCGCCCGGCCCAGTCGGCCAGGGTGGAGGCATCGTCCAGGCGCTGTTGCAGCCGTTCGCAGATGCGCAGCAGCCGCGGGTCGGCGGGCATCTGCAGGTGCAGCGGCAGCACCGGCAGGCTGCGCAGCTCGTCGAGGATGAAGCGCATCAGGCGGCCGTCGCGGGTGCCGGGCGCATAGGGTTGCTTCACCTCCATCGCCGCGCGGATCAGCTCGCGCAGCAGCGGTGGAATGCCCACGGCCTGCGTCGCGGTCAGGGTCTTCGGCGCCACCTCGGGCTTCACCAGCAGGCTGCGCATGTGGACCTCGCCGACGCAGCGGATCTCGTGCGCCATGCCCGCGGCCATCCAGATGGCGCGCGTGGGCGGCACCACCCAGCGGCCGGCCTCGGCCTGCACCACCATCACGCCGCGCAAGGCATAGATGAGCTGGTGCTTGGTGTGCTGGTGCGACCGGATATGCCAGCCGGCGGGGTAGTCGGTGGCGCGGCCCGCGATCGGCGAGGACTCGCCCTCGATCTCGCGCAGCACCTCGGGCAATGACTTGGGACGGCGCGGGAGGTTCATGTCCTTTTTGCGAAAGGTGTTGGTTGGTTGGCGCAAGACAGGCGAGGCACATCCTCCCATAATTCCGGGGCGCCGGCGGCCCGTTCCTCCCGAACTCGCGCCCCTCGTGCCGGCCGGTCCCGTCTCCCCAGTGTGAAAGTCCCCATGCCGCCTTCCGCGACCGCCCCCCTCGAATCCCAGGCCACGCCAGCGAGCGTTGCCGCCACCAGCCCCGCGAAGGCCAAGCCTGCCTTCGGCATCCTGGGCGCCATCAGCAGCGCGCACATGGTCAACGACATGATGCAGTCGCTGATCCTCGCGATGTACCCGATCCTCAAGGGCGCGTTCTCGCTGAGCTTCGCGCAGATCGGCCTGATCACGCTGACCTACCAGCTGACGGCCTCGCTGCTGCAGCCGCTGATCGGCCTGTTCACCGACCGGCGTCCGCAGCCCTACTCGCTGCCCATCGGCATGACGGCCACGCTCATCGGCCTGCTGCTGCTGGCGTTCGCGCCCAGCTTCGGCATCGTGCTGCTGGCCGCGGCCTTCGTGGGGCTCGGCTCGTCGATCTTCCATCCGGAGTCCTCGCGCATCGCGCGGCTCGCCTCGGGCGGCCAGCACGGGCTCGCGCAGTCGGTGTTCCAGGTCGGCGGCAACCTCGGCACGGCCATCGGGCCGCTGCTCGCGGCCGCGGTCATCGTGCCCTTCGGCCAGCACAGCGTGGCCTGGTTCGGCCTGGCCGCGCTGCTGGGCATCGGCCTGCTGCTGCAGGTGAGCCGCTGGTATGCCTTCCATCACGTCACGGCCGGCGTGCGCAAGAAGGGCGCGGTCGAGTCACCCTATCCGCGCCGCGTGGTGCTGGGCGCCATCACGGTGCTGCTGGTGCTGATCTTCTCGAAGTACTTCTACGTCGCGGGCATCAGCAGCTTCTACACCTTCTACCTGATGGACCGCTTCGGCCTCGCGGTGCAGAGCGCGCAGCTGCACCTGTTCTTCTTCCTGTTCGCCTCGGCCGTGGGCACGGTGCTCGGCGGGCCGGTCGGCGACCGCATCGGCCGCAAGCCGGTGATCTGGGTGTCGATCCTGGGCGTGGCGCCGTTCGCGCTGCTGCTGCCGCACGCGGATCTGTTCTGGACCACCACGCTGACCATCGTCATCGGGCTGGTGCTGTCCTCGGCCTTCTCGGCCATCCTCGTCTATGCGCAGGAACTGATGCCGGGCAAGGTCGGCATGGTCTCGGGGCTGTTCTTCGGCTTCGCCTTCGGCATGGGCGGCCTGGGCGCCGCGGTGCTGGGCCTGCTGGCCGACCACACCAGCATCGCCTTCGTCTACCAGGCGATCGCCTACCTGCCGCTGCTCGGCGTGGTCGCGGCGCTGTTGCCCGGAAAATCGCGCAAGTCCTAGTTCCCCCTTGTCCGCCGCATGCACTCCACCCGAACCTTTCGCGGCGCCGATGCGCTGATCGAATGCCTGCGCGCGGCCCGCGTCGCGCGCATCTTCACGCTCTCGGGCAACCACGTCATGCCGGTGTTCGACGCGGCCTTCGGCTCGGGCATCGAACTCGTGCACGTGCGCCACGAGGCCAGCACCGTGCACATGGCCGATGCCTGGTCGCGGGTGTCGGGCGAGGTCGGCATCGCGCTCGTCACCGGCGGTCCCGGCCATGCGAACGCCGTGGCCGCGCTCTACACCGCGCAGATGGCCGAGGCGCCGGTGGTGCTGCTGTCGGGCCATGCGCCGAACGATCAGCTGGGCCAGGGCGCGTTCCAGGAGATGCGCCAGGCCGACATGGCCGAGCCGGTCTGCAAGGCCTCGTGGCGCTGCGCCAGTGCTGATGCGGTGGCGGGCGATGTCGCCAAGGCCATCCGTATCGCGAAGTCGGGGCGGCCCGGCCCGGTGCACCTGAGCCTGCCGAGCGATGTGCTCGAGGGCGCGGCCACCGTGCCCGCTTTCGGCCCGGAAGCCTTCGCGCCCGAGCCGCGGCTGCTCGACCCTGCGCTCGCGACCGAGCTGGCCCGGCAGCTCGCCGAGGCCGAGCGCCCGCTGATCCTCGCGGGCCCGTCCTGCCTCACGCGCGATGGGCGCGCGCTGATCGCCGCGCTGGAGCAGGCCACGGGCGTGCCGGTCGTGGGCATGGAGAGCCCGCGCGGCATCGGCGATGCGAGCCTCGGCGCCTTCGCGCAGCTGCTGGCGCGCGCGGACTGCGTGCTGCTGCTGGGCAAGCGGCTGGACTTCACGCTGAAGTTCGGCACTGCGTTGGCCGCCGATGCACGGGTCCACCAGATCGATCCCGATGCGGATGAACTCGCGCGCAGCCGCCGCGCCCTCGGCGAGCGCCTGCGCACCGAAGCGCAGGCCGATGCCTGGCCCGCGATGCAGGCGCTGACCGCGGTCGCGGAGGGCGCCAGGGATCCGTCGTGGCTGCAGGAGGCGCACGCGTGGCTCGCCTATCGCCCCGCCGCATGGAACGACGCGCGCGCCTCGCTGCCGCAGCGCCTGCATCCGGTGCAGATGCTGCGGCCGCTGCAGGCCTTGCTCGACAGCCATCCCGAGTCGGTGCTGGTCTGCGATGGCGGCGAGATCGGCCAGTGGGCCATGGCCTGCCTGAGCGCGCCGCACCGCGTCAACAACGGCGTGGCGGGCGCGATCGGCGCCGGACTCGCCTATGCGCTCGGCGCGCGCTGCGCGCAGCCCGAGGCGCCGGTGATCGCCGTCATGGGCGACGGCACCGTGGGCTTCCACATCGCCGAGTTCGACACCGCCATTCGCCACCGTCTGCCCTTCGTGGCCGTGGTGGGCAACGATGCGCGCTGGAACGCCGAATACCAGATCCAGCTGCGCGACTACGGGTCCGAGCGGCTGATCGGCTGCGAGCTGCAGCCCACGCGCTACGACGCGGTGGCGCAGGCCTTCGGCGCGCACGGCGAACTCGTCACCGAGGCCGATGCATTGCCCGACGCGGCACGGCGCGCGATCGCCAGCGGCAAGCCCGCGTGCCTCAACGTGATGATCGAGGGATTGCCCGCGCCGCAGATCCGGCGCGAGGCTTGAGGCGTCGCGGGCCACGGGCGCCCGAAGTCATTCGATTGGCGCCGCAGGGATAGTGCGGTCCATTCCAGCGCGATCAAGAATTTCACGGCCTCTGGAAGAAGGCGTGGTCCCCGCTCCGGCTCAGGCGTGGGGTCTTGTGAATTCGAACCGATCACGTTGGAGACACATCTTGACCAAGACAGAGAACCTCGCGCGGTGCATCCGCTCGCTGCTCGTGGCGCTGGCCTGCGGCGCACTCGCCTCGTGGGCCCAGGCGGCCACCGACATTGCCAACACCCTCGTGCGCACCTGCTCGAACCAGCTCGATGGTTCGCAGTACGGCGACGCCGTGCTCGACGGCTTTCGCGGCAGCCGCTTTCCCTCGCCGAAGACCGGCGGCTTCAAGGTCACGTCCGTCCAGCAGGTCTGGCTCGCGCTGCCGGCCTACTGCCTGGTCAAGGGCACGATCCAGCCCACCTCGCCCGGCGGCGTCGACCCGACCGTGAAGGACCCGAGCTACCGCGTGCGCGACATCAACTACCAGATCTACATCCCGGCGCAGTGGAACGGCAAGTTCGTGCAGCTCGGCGGCGGCGGCTTCGCCTGGAAGTCCGACGTGGTCGCCGCCGGCACGCAGGCCAGCCAGCAGTTCGCACTGCCGCTGCAGGGCGTGGCGCTGGCCAACTACGCCGTTGTGCTCAGCGACGCGGGCGCCGACGGCTCGAACGGCGCCTTCGATCCCGACTTCGTGCGCCCGGGCCGCAACCTCGCCGATGTCGCGAAGCAGGAGATGGTGAAGAACTTCGGGCAGGATTCGATCAAGAAATCGCTCGACGTCGGTCTGTACCTGCTGAAGAAGCTCACCGGCGCGGCGCCCACCGACACCTACTTCGTCGGCATCTCCACTGGCGGCCGGCAGGCGCTCAAGGCCATCGCCAACTGGCCCGATGCCTACGACGGCATCGTCGCGGGCGCGCCGCCGGTCGACGAGACCAACCTGCTGAAGACCCTGCAGGTGCCCGACGCGGTCAACGACTGGACGACCAACTGGGCCGGCGCCTCCGCCATGCTCACCAGCCTGTTCGGCCAGGACGTGTCGCCCCAGACCCTGAGCGATGGCATGGGCGCGACCTCGCGCTACCTGGCCGACGTCGCGATCGAATCGGGCGCCGACTACGACGGCTACCACCGGCTGCTCGACCAGCTGGCCCCGGTGTGGAACGTGCGGCCCGACGAGCTCGTGCCCTTCCTGCGGATGTCGGCGCGGCAGAAGCGGGACGGCGGCAAGGGCAAGAAGATCGTGATCTACCAGGGCACCTCCGACTTCCTCGTGCCCTGCACGCAGGCCGGCGAGTTCGTCAGGCAGCTGAACGGCCTGCCCGCGGGCGGACAGGTCGCGGCCGGCGACATCCGCAACACCGTGCGCGCCTATTTCATCGAGGACTACAGCCACGGCTTCTACAACACGAATGCGGGGCTCAAGCGGCTCGGCCTCACGCCCCTGCAACTGAACTGGAACGCGCTGGCCGATCTCGACCGCTGGGTGCATGACGACCAGGCGCGGGGTGGGGCGCCTTCGCTGGCGCGCAATGCCTCGGGGGAGATTCCGACCGCGCAGGCCTTGAGCGCCTGGAGGTGCATCGCCTCGCCCTGAGGCGCGTTGCCTCAGGCCCGCGCGGGCTTCTGCTCGGCCGCGCGCAGCAGCGTCGCGGCGCATTCCTTCGCGACCAGCGCGGCATCCGGCTTGCGGAAGATGAGGATCTGCGCCATCGCGCCGTCGTACAGCAGGTTGAGCTGCGCGGCGATCTGCTGCGCCTGCGGCCATGCGGGCGGCAGCAGCTCGGCGAACAGGGCCTGCACCGTCTGCTTGTGCATGCGCGCGATCGCGCGGACCTCCTCCGAGCCCTCGTTCTCGGCCACCGCGAGCATGAAGGCGCAGCCGCGGAAATCGGGCGACTCGGCCTTGGCATGCAGCAGCTCGAACACGCGCAGTACCTTCGCATGGCCGGTGGCCCTGGTGGCGGACAGGCCGGCCTGCAGCGCCGCCATCACCTTGTCGTGTCGCCGCTGCAGGCAGGCCGCCACCAGCGCGTCCTTGCCCGAGAAGTAGCGGTACATGGTGGCCTTGGCGACACCGGCCTCCAGGATGATCCGGTCGACGCCGACCGACTTCGTGCCTTCCCTGTAGAACAGCGAACCGGCGACATCGATGATGTGGTCGAGGATGGTCAGGGGGCTTGTCGTGTTGTTCATGAAGGATGGACGGAGGCGGTCGCGGCCCTTCGGGGCGCAGCGGGAATCATAGGCCGGCGGCCAGCAGGTGCCGCGTGTAGTCGTGTGCCGGCCTGTCGATGACCTGCGCGAGTTCGCCCGACTCGACGATCTCGCCGCCGCGCATCACCGCGACGCGGTCGGCGATGTAGGAGACCACGGCCAGGTCGTGCGTGATGAACAGGATCGCGAGGCCGTGCGTGGCCTGCAGTTCGACCAGCAGGTTGAGGATCTGGGCCTGCACCGAGACGTCGAGCGCCGAGACGGCCTCGTCGCAGATCAGCACGCGCGGGCGGCCCGCCAGCGCGCGCGCGATGCCCACGCGCTGGCGCTGGCCGCCCGAGAGCTCGTGCGGCCGGCGCTCGAGCAGGCTGGCCGGCAGGCCCACGCTGTCGAGTAGCGCGCGCGGCGAGGGCGCGTCGTCGTGCGCGAGCAGGGCCAGCGGCTCGCGCAGGATGCGCTCCACGCTGAAGCGCGGATCGAAGGCGGCGGCGCTGTCCTGGAACACCATGCCGATCTGCCGCCGCTGCCGCAGCGGGCGCGCGCGCGCATCGAGCGCGAGCGCCTCGCCGTCCAGCGCCAGGCGGCCGCTCGAGGCGGGCACCATGCCCATGAGCACGCGCGCCAGCGTCGACTTGCCGGATCCGGATTCGCCGACCACGGCCAGCACCTCGGCGGGATGAAGCCGCAGCGAGACGCCGCGCAGCGCCTCCACGCGGCCGTGCGGGCCGTCGAAGACCACGCCGGCCTCGTCGACCGCGAGCAAGGGCGGTGCCGTCATGCGACGAGCTCCGGCACGGGCGCCGGCTCGCGTGCCGCGCGGTCGCCGACCGCATGGCACCAGACCACGCTGTCGCCGTCGCGCACGGCCGCGGGCGCCGCGGACTCGCACACCGTGCTCGCCTGTGCGCAGCGGCCC
>Ga0209902_100175_pt1 | contig 110630 bp, 78 predicted proteins | sample FECB27metaG_FD_188304 | JGI IMG/M metagenome (GOLD analysis project Ga0209902, IMG submission 188304) | Cyanobacterial communities from the Joint Genome Institute, California, USA - FECB-27 (SPAdes) (version 2) | ecosystem: Environmental > Aquatic > Thermal springs > Hot (42-90C) > Microbial... | reverse complement strand
CGTCAATGAGTTTTTCAATACCTTCCCATTGAGTGGTCGTTAGGCTGGTGGTATAAGGTTGCTGCACACAATCTAACCCCGCCTGGCGGCCATTTCGTTTCGTAAAAGGCTAACTCAAACACTTTCTAAGCCTTTGTTGATGATGTGTTTCATTAAAATAAAGTGGAAAGAAAATTGTCTTAAGAAATGCGATCTGGCTAAGTAGCCCTTGTGGTGGGTTTCATCTGGGGAGGAACCCCACAACCACCTGCCGGTCAGAACCCAAGGCAAGGGCGAGAAGTAGACTTTAACCAACTTCTTTACAGCGTATTGAACACGCTGTTAATTCAGTCGTTAAGCCGATGGTGGTGCTTCAGTGGTGGTCTGTAGTTTTTCTAGTGCACTTTTGTCACTTTTTCTTGCGGTTTCCCAGCCGGTCCAATGCTGCCCGTTCATGGTTTACACGCCTTTCTTATTTTACTACAGACAGGACAGGCCACCTTACCCGCCCAGGCGCATAGATGCACGTTTAATCAAACTTTCTTAACAGGAATAAACATCTTCGCATAATCAGGAAGTGCAGAAGATACCGTGTCACTCAATAAAAAATCATTGGTATGAACCCCAGGGCAAGCCCTGGCCCCAATAATGAGAACCGCTCCAAGAGCCTGGGAATTAAAAATATCAGCTTAACAAAAATCAGCATTTAGGAACTTCTCTTAACGGCGGATTACCTTAAAATGGCACCTTTGTAAGAATTTCACCTTTCTTCATTTGAATTGTGAACTCAATTCTCAGAAGAACTACCAGTCAGGCATCCATCTGCCTTGTATGGGCCTTTTCAGGCACATGCCTTACTGACATTGGCAATTTGTCTTGGCTTACAATCAGATAAGAAAAAGGTCGGATGTTCACAAAGTAGCCAACGAGCATCCGATTGCATTGACCAATCTGGTTTTCCGGGCTGACATTTGGAATGTCATTGCGGGATATGCGTTTGGTGCGGACGTACTGCTGACTGACCAGGCACTGTGCAAGGTCTTTGGAAAGCCAAATCAAAAAGCCATTACCGCATTTTCCGAACCAAACCCGACAAAATGCCTACGGCCTTTTCCATTTCCGATTCATCGAGTGCGGCAAATCCCAGGCGGGTGGCATTCAGGTGTTTTCCACCCGTATTGTGAAACGTACCATCATTCATCACCAGGCCCTTTTCAAGCGCTGCAGCGGCCACTGCCGGCAAGAACAAGTCATTGCTAAAAACGGTCCACACGGCCATACCTCCGTCGGGAACCCGGAATGAAATCGCATCGCCCAATTGACTGCGCAGTAAGTCGCAGAGCACATCACGCCTTTGGTGATAGATCCGGGCCGTTTTTTTGAGGTGACGGGCCATATCTCCGTTTTCGTAGAGGTTAGCCAGGGCCTCTTCCAGCAGGCTGTCGCCCTGTCGTTCCATCATCCGCCGAAGCCGGGTGGCGGAAGCGATGAAGTCAGCGGGACCGTACATAAAGCCGATCCGGAGCGAAGGCGCAATGGTTTTGCAGACCGAACCGATGTAAATCACCTGGTTGTGGGTATCGGCGTGGCCCAGGGGCAGAATCGGATTGCCGGTATAGTGATAATCGAAATCGTAGTCGTCTTCCAGTATGGCAAAGCCGTAGGCACGAGCCAGCTCCAGCAGCCGCATCCGGCGATAAGCGGGCATAGTGACGGTCGTAGGATGGTGGTGATGCGGCACCACGTAGACCAGTTTGATGGGATACCGGCGGCAAACCACTTCGATGGCCTGCGTATCCATCCCTTCGTCATCTACCGGTATGGGATGCAGGACACCGCCCATCTGTTGAAAAGTCTGGTTGGCCGCAAAGTAATTCGGCTCTCCTACCACTACTCCATCGCCGGGCTTCAGGAGCAGTCTTCCCACCAGATACAGACTCATCTGACTGCCGCGGGTAATCAGAATCCGGTCCGGATCGTGGGTCAGCATACGGGTTTCCGTCAGGTGCGTCATTACGGCCTGCCGCAGCCGGGCCGAACCACTGGCATCGGCGTACATCAGGTATTTCCGGGAAAGCGCATTCCGACTGAGCGAGCGGAACTCCCGGGCCAGCAGATCGATCGGGGCAAGCCGGACGTCGGGGAAACCATCGTTGAAAGCCAGCTTCCAGTGCTGCATGTTGCTCACCGGAATGTGCGCTACTTCATCGTACCACCCAAAACCGGCATCACCGTGGAGCGTCTTCAACTTCTCCGTTGCAGACAATTCTTTGGGTTTCACTTCGGGTAATTTCCGGGCAACGAAAATGCCTTTTCTGGGTAGCGACTCCAACCACCCCTGCTGGATCAGTTCTTCGTAACCAGCAACCACGGTTTTGCGGTGCAACTGCAGGTCATCGGCCAGGGTACGGATGGAAGGCAGGCGGCTGCCCGGTTTCAGGTAGCCAGACTGGATGGCGGCAATGAGGCCGCTGGCCATTTGTAGGTAAAGCGGGGTTTTGGCGTTGCGCTGTAGCGGAATAAGCGGTTGGAATGACACCATCTGTACTACCGGATATATAGTTTGTGTACCCCTAAAGTATGACAGAGAAAAGAGAATTTTACAGTGTTCATTCGCCAATTGCCCCAAAGGCTGAAAAAAGCAAAGAGGAGGCGGTGACATTTGACATTCTTAAAAACTAAAACAAATCCTTTTTTTCATGATCAACCTAAAAACCGGACCTGTAGCAGCTGCCTGGCAGTATTTTTCTTTTGGCAGCCTCCTGAAAAGGAGATTCATCACTGGCGCTCTTATCTGCCTGGCTTCATCACCTTTGTACGCCCAGCATCACCCTACTTCCGACAAAGCGACGGCGGCCTCCTTGGCACTGCATTTTTCTCCCGTACTTGATCAGCGGTTGAAAGATCCCGAATTAAAAAATTACCAAATGCTGTCTCAACTCATGGAAGTACCTGCCGGCTTCACGGATACCGTTGCCCACCGGCACGACAGTGAACTGTTTGGCTACGTGTTGGAAGGAGACGTAGAAATTCAACTGGGCGGCCGTTCCGTCACCCGCTTTTCGGCCGGGCAAATGTTTTACGAACCCCGCAACGTATTACACCAGCTGCTGCGCAATCCCAGCGACGCGCACCCTGCCCGCGTGTTGCTGCTTTTTGTGATCAAAGACGGCCGACAATCCTATAAGCGGGAACATCCGGCACCAGTAGCCGGTAAGTAAAAAATGCTACTTTGTTCAATCCTCCATCCAGATCCCTATGACACGCCGATTTGATAGGTCGGAACTGGAGCCCAAGGCCTACGAAGCAATGCAAGGCCTGGAAAAATACCTCAAACCGCTATTCAGCCGCTGCACCTGAAAATGATCAAAGTACGGGCATCGCAGATCAATGAGTGCGCCTACTGCATTCAGATGCACGCGCAGGATGCCCGTAAACTGGGCGAAACGGAACAGCGCATTTACGCTCTGAGTGCCTGGCGGGAATCACCTCTTTTTAATAAAGAGGAAAGGGCAATCCTGGCCCTTACGAAGGAAGTTACCCTGGTGGCTCAAACCCGTGTGCGAGCCGAAGTTTACAACGAAGCCGCCCGGCTGTTCGATCCGCATTACCTGGCGCAACTGATCATGGCCGTTGTGACCATCAACGCCTGGAACCGGATCGTCGTGAGCACCCGGCTGGCCTTTGCGCCCGCTATATAAAAAGCGAAGGACTTAGCTGAAAACCAGGAGCAATAGCTCCTGAATTGACCTGTAGCACTTGTGCGGATCACGGAAGCGCCCATTTATGCCGGAGCGGCTTCCGTGGTTTTCCAAATAGTCTGGCCTCCGGAGGTATTTCTTCGTAAAAGAATGAAACCAAACGCCAGACCGATGCAGATTTTGCCCCTTACCCAGGACAATCTAATTGCCGTCAGAGTAAGCGATACGTTTGCGTCCGAAGAATTTGATCTGTTCAAGGCTTTTGTGCAGGAAGTCATTGAACAGTTTGGCGAAGTTCGAATGTATTGTGAAATGGAGCCGTTCGAAGGCTGGGAAATCAGCAGCTTTGTAGAAAATGCCCTCTTCGACATCTTGCACGCCTACCAGTTCAGCAAAGTAGCCTTGGTGGGAGAAAAGCCCTGGCAAGCCTGGATTACTAAAGTGGTTGCGCTGGTGAAAAGTGGCCCGGTCAGGTACTTCGACCTCAGCCAACGGCAGGAAGCCATGGCGTGGATGCAGCATGGCTCCCTCCACACTGCCGGCAGTTGGCAGCAATAGTGTCTTTACATACCGCAAAAGCCTTTTTTTACCTCAATACCTGCACCCAACCCCGCTGCGGCGGGAAGCAGTTGTTTTCCTGACTCAGGTAATAGAAGTACAAACCAGTGGGTAATCCTTCGGCGGCCCATTCGTTCCGGTAATCGTTGGTGCGAAACACTTCCTTTCCCCAACGGTTGCACACGATCAGGTTCAGTTTTCCCGTCGCATTTTTAATCACGAAGGTTTCGTTGGTTCGGTCCGGATCCTGATCCGGCGTAAAGACATTGGGTACCAGCAGTTCGGCAGTCGATCGAAAAAAGTCCGGCTCGATCACCACCGGATCGGACGTGACCAGGCAGCCATTGCCCTGACTTGCTCCGCTTACCTGGTAAGTGCCGGGCTGGCTGGTCCGAACTTCATCCGTGTCCCGGGCCATCACCTGACCGTCTCTGGTCCAGATCCGCCCCGTAAAACCACGGCCAATTTGAATGGTAGCTTCGGTATTTCCGCAAAGCGGCTGATTTCCGGTTACTTCTATAACCGGTTTCGCCGGACTGGGCACATTGACTACAATCCGCACGTGCAGGGAGTCCTGACAACCGCTTGTGGTAGTGGCCATCAGCGTGTAGGTGGTGGTCATTTCCGGACGCACCTCCACCGTTGAAGCATGGGTGTGTAGCCTGCCATCGGTAGACAGCCAGGAATAGATACCACTTCCGCCCGAAGCCTGCAGCGTGACAGCTTCACCCGGACAAACATTTAGTTTATCCGCGCTGAGTTGCAGGGCTGGTTCAAATATCCGAGATTGAATATGATCGGAAACCCCAGCGGAAAGAATGGTGTTGACGTCGATCGTACGGAAGGCGGGCGTGGCATCATTGGGATTATCAATCACCGTAATCTGGCAGCCGCCCACGTGGGGGATGTAGAGCTGGCCATCACTGGCCAGTTCAATTTGCCCCAGGCCCTCTACGACTGCCTTACTGCAATTTCCGGTCTGATAAGGGATGGTCCAGGAAGTGGTGCTGGCATTACTGAAGTCGTACCGGAAAAGGTTGGGCGTGACCACTCTACCTAACCAATCCCGGTTGTTCCAGTCCGTGAAATAGGCTTTGGAGCCGTCGGGAGAAAATTCCTGCCCGTACAGGCCGTTGGTAGCCGGAAAAGAGAGCCCGACCGGGTTGCTTATAGTGCCGGTAAGCGGATCAAAATCCGCTAGGAAGGCGCGGTTTCCGAAAGTTACGGCATATCCCAGCTTTCCCTGGTGGTAATCCAGTTCACCCCTTCCGCCCAATTCAAAAGAATCGAAAGATTGAATGAGCTTTCCATCAACAACTCCCTTTGCGGTGATACGAAAACGTTTGAAGCCCTTACTGCACTGATACGTCAGTAGCCAGTAGTCCGGGCTGCAGGGAATTTTAACGATCTCCAGACCTTCGGCAAAACTATTGGTTTCATCAACGCGCACGTTCATCATCATCAGGTCGCCCAAGCCACTCCGCATACCCATATCCACTACTGAATAGTAAAGCGTAGAGCAAAGCTGGTTGTTGTAGACAATGTAATATCGCTGTTTTTCACCCGGAACAGGACAAATGACAATCTCCGTTGAAGAGGGATTGGCCTTGATGTTGACGGAGCCGGGCATCAGGGTACCGGTTTTGTCGTACACTCCACTGGCATTTACCCAGATGATGACGTTGCCTTCCGCATCCTCTACGTGGGCAATGCCTTCGCCGATGCTGGCCCCGGAAGGTTTGCCGGTATGATGTATCGCCGGCTCAGGTCCGGAAAAATTGAGGCGAATAATGTCAGAAGTACTATTGAAATATAAATTTTGGATGGACTGGGCAAAACAAGCCTCGTGCAACATCCAAAGCCCCAACAACAGTATCCACTTGGGAGAAGAAAACATGCTACGACAAGAGGTAAAATAAATGCAATTGATTTCAGCAATCAGAATATGAGCGGGTTTGCCCTGGGTTATTTCCTCAATTTTCGGCTAAATTAATCATTATTATAAATATTTAACATCTAAGGGCATTTAATTGACTTTCCCCTGGCCCGCTTGTTCTTACCCTCGGACATTACCGGCTCACGTCGGGAAGTTGGATTTAATGGTTTTTTCCCTACCAGATCTTACCTGCCATCTGATCGTCAAACTTAAGCGTTGATTTACGTCATAGACCGAATAATCTTGGAAAGTTAAGTTTGCAAAAGGCGATTATTTTTTGATTCAAATGAAGAAGATCAGTTTTCAAAATGCTTCCCGCAGCCTGGCCCTTTTATCGGCCGTTTTATTGGTAATTACACTGGGTTGGATGTTTATTCCTTCCCTTAGAGCGTGTTTTGGAATAAGATTTGGTTTTAAGCCACCAGTCTATTGATAGTAATGGTTGTATTGGCTAATAAGAGCATGGCTTCCGAACTTTCTTTGGTGTATTCGTAATCTTTGACAATTCGTCTAAAGAAATTACTCCAGGCAAATGTCCTTTCTACCACCCATCGCTGCTTGACAGGAACAAAACCTTGAGCACTTTCGGGTTTGGCGGCAAGCTCAGTAACCCATCCCAGCGAATCCCCTATCTGAGTAAAGCCCCCTTGATAGCTGGCGTCAATGAGTACTTTTTCCAAACGCTGCGATACGGGCATAAGTTTAGGCCAAAGATGACATCCCATTCGAGAGTCGGCTTGATGAGCCGCGTGTACATCCACCGCCCAGAGTAAGCCTAAAGTATCCACCGCCGCTTGTCTTTTGCGGCCATTGACTTTCTTGTGAGCATCAGTTCCGCGATATTCGGCAATGAAGGGAGCTAATTTAACTGACTGACTATCAACGCACATTAGACTAGGCACTGCCGCTCTACCGGCTTGCGTCCGTACTAATTTATTCAATGCCTGATTGATTCTATCCAGGGTCCCATTGCGCGACCAGCGATAGAAGTGGTAATACACCGATTGCCATTTAGGGTACTTGCTATCTAAATTTCTCCATTGAGTGCCGGTGCGAACAAGCCATAAGATGGCATTCAAGATCAGGCGTAGATCGTGTTTTTTTACGTGTTGCACAGGGAGAAATTCTTCAATAAATTGCCATTGGGAGTCAGTCAACTCGCTAAACTTTGTTTGCATAACTTGTGGATTTGGTCATCACCAAGTTAAAGACTGACTCCCACTTTTTTTGCTTGATTGATCCCAAACACGTTCTTAGTGATAGCATCACCCATTCTCCCTTCCTTTTTCAGATTGCACTGCTGGCATATGGCTCTCTGACCTGGTTAGTAACGGGCTGGGTCCTTCCCCGTACGTTATTCAAACCCTTGCAGCAAACCCGAAAGAAGCTGGAGGAAATGGAATCCGGAGCGGCGGGGACGGTAGCCGGAAGTGCCTTTCATCAAAAACAGAAACTTTCCGACGTGGAATACATTCAGGAATCGATTGACCGGCTGGAAACCCAGCTAAAAAAATCGACCAGCTTTGCCCGTTCGATTGAAAAAGGCGAACTGTCAGCAGCTTTTCAACCGTGCAGCGATCAGGATCAACTGGGACAGGCGCTCATTGGGCTTCGGAACCGGCTGCAGGTAGTGGACCTGGAAGGACAGCAGCGCAACTGGTCGAATGAAGGGCTGGCTCACTTTGCCGATATCCTGCGTTCTTCCGACGATCTGACTTCGCTGTGCCAGCGCGTGATCAGTGAATGCGTGCGCTACCTGGGAGCCAATCAGGGCGGGCTATTTGTTATCAGCCAGCAGACTTCGGAGCAGTCGTACCTGGAATTGGCGGCTTGCTATGCCTACGAACGCAACAAACACTTTCGCAAAAGAGTGGATATCGGAGAAGGACTGATCGGTCAAGCCTATCTGGAGAAGGAAACCCTCTACCTCACCGACATCCCCGACCAGTATCTCCATATCCGGTCCGGCCTGGGAACGGCCAATCCCCGTAGTCTGCTGATTCTTCCGTTGCTCATTCAGGATGAGGTGGAAGGCGTTATCGAACTGGCTTCGTTCCGTGAGTTTCAGCCGCACGAAATTGCTTTTCTGGAAAAGCTGGCTATGAACATTGCCTCTACCCTTTCTTCGGCCCGAATCAACGAACGCACCCGCCGGCTGCTGGAAGCCACCCAGCAACAGACGGAGCAACTCCGGTCGCAGGAGGAAGAAATGCGGCAAAATCTGGAAGAACTTTCGGCCACGCAGGAGGAAATGCACCGGAGCCAGGTAGAACTGGCCGGGCAAATAGCAGCGCTGAACAACGCCGCTATTGTGTCGGAAGTGGATTTGCAGGGCTACATTACCTACGCCAACGACGAATTCTGCCGGATATCCAAATACGCCAGACAGGAATTGATCGGCAAAAAACAGAACATTGTTCGCCACCCCGACATGCCGGCGGAAGTGTTTACCGAACTGTGGACAACCATTACCAAAGGCCGGGTCTGGAAGGGAGAAGTGAAGAACCGGGCGAAGGACGGATCATACTATTGGGTAGACGCCACCATCACGCCGGTGCTGGGCGACAACGGCAAACCCCTGAAATACATTGGCGTGCGTTATGACATCACCGCAAAAAAGGACCAGGAAGCCAGCCTGAGGAGTGCCGCCCAGCAGGGAAAGTTATAAGAGGGGATGAAGTTTCTACGCATCCGCCGCTTACCTTTGCGGACGCAACGTAGCACTTCCCTTTCCGCCCTATGTCTTTTCTGTACCTCAAGGCCCTGCACATCATTTTTGTGGTTACCTGGTTCGCCGGGCTGTTCTACTTTCCGCGTCTGCTGATTTACTTTGCCGAAGCCCAGGAAAAACCCGAGCCGGAAAAATCCATCCTGCAAAGGGAGTTTGCCCGTTTACAGCGCCTGCTGTGGTACGGCATCACCTGGCCGTCGGCCGTGATTACGCTCATTATGGGCCTCAGCACCTGGTACCAGTACGGCACCACACCCAGCTGGCTGTTGTACAAGCTGGCCCTGGTCTTTCTCCTCTACCTGTACCACTTTTCTCTGCACATTCTTTTCAAACAACAACAGTCCGGCCTCATCCGCTACGGTTCTTTTCAATTGCGCATCTGGAACGAAGCAGCCACGGTGCTGCTGGTGGGCATTGTCTTTTTGGTGGTGCTTAAGAATGCGCTCAGTATGCTCTGGGGTTTGCTGGGCCTGCTGGCTTTTATCGCCGTATTGCTGACTGCCATCCGGATCTACAAACGGCTGCGCGAAAAGAAGAAGGCATAGTGAGCTTTTTGAAGAGCAATGCCAGGTATAAAATCGTGCAAGAAAAGATATTTTTCGGCCGTGGTTGTGCGTCTCCATGCCCGCTAACCAGGGCACCTCCTTGGCTAACCTTTGTCAGTCTGATCCAGCTTGCCTTTTATTTTGTGTTTTGAGTAAGACCAGGCCTTTTTAGTGAAGCCGATCATTTTGGCAGGAAATACGCAATCGTAATGGATTTTTGAGCTAACCTCCGTATATTCAATAAGGGGCTGAGCGCCCATTAATCCACTATTCAAATGGAGGTCAGGATCGACCAGTCAAGTCAGGCCATTGATGCCAGGAAAAGAAGGACTCACCGATGTCGGGCATTGCTTTGTTTACTGGCATTTATTTTCCTTGCTTGCGGGACGATGCCCGGTAGAGCGTTAGGTCAGACGAAGGGGACCGACAGAGCCGACGCCGGGTTGGGAAAAGACGCGCAGACAAAACCAGCAGCTCAGCAGCCCCGCCTGGCCCATTCCGTCCGGACGGTTACAAAAAATAGTGATTCGCTCTGGCTTCAATTATTGCCCTCTTTCCCCGGCTACTCCAGGGCAAAACATCCCAAGTTCAAACGATTGACGTCTAACGAAGGACTTTCGCACGGTGTCATAAAGGCGATTCTCAAAGACAGGAAAGGCTTTATGTGGTTTGCGACCAATGAAGGACTCAACAAATACGATGGTTACACCTTTACCATCTATAAACACGACCTAAAAAAACCCGAAAGTATCAGCGATAATTTTGTGCGCGACGCCAGGGAAGACCAGGCGGGGAACCTCTGGGTTGGAACCACCAGTGGCCTCGAAAAATTTGATCGGCAAGCTGATGCCTTTGTGCATTATACGCCAACCGGAAAAAATATCTGGATCGAATCGATCTTCCAGGACCGTCAGAAACGGATGTGGATTGGTTCAAAAGAGGGCTTATTTTTATTTCATTCAGAGAAGGGCACCTTTGAGCACTTCCCCCACCGCGAACAGGATCCCAACAGTTTAAGCCACAACAATGTTTTTCATATCGAAGAAGATAATGAGGGCAATTTGTGGATTGGTACCCAGGACGGCTTAAACCTGTTCAATCCCCAAACCCAGCAATTTACTCGCTATCGTCATGATCCCCAGGACCGCCGAAGTATTGGTTCCAATTGGGTCATGGCCGTTTACAAAGACTCGAAAGGCCGCATCTGGATAGGAACGCTGGGCGGTGGCGTTGCCTTATACGATCGCCAACACGATTCGTTTCTCAACTTTCGACACCATCCCGATAACCCCAACAGTGTGGCCCAAAATGAAATTCTCTCGCTGGTAGAAGACAATGACGGTAAGCTATGGATCGGGACCGAAAACGGGGGCATCTCGGTGTTTGACTACGAACATAACCGCTTTGTCACCTACCAATACGATGCAGGGGATTTTACCAGCTTGAGCAATAATTCGGTCCATAGTCTCTACAAGGATGACATCGGCAATATCTGGGCAGGTACCTGGTCGGGGGGAGTCAACTTCCTGCCCCGCTTCGGGGATAAGTTTGCCCACTTTAAGCAGTTGGCGAATCACAAACCCGGCCTAAGTAACAATAACGTAACCGCGATTACCGGCGACCAGGATGGAAATATCTGGATGGGCACCGATGGTGGTGGCGTCAACGTGCTGGACCGCCGGCAAAAGACCATTCTCCATTACCGGCACGACGTCAATCAGCCCAACTCCATCAAAAGCGACATTGTGATCACCGTCACCGAAGTCAGTGACGACCTCATCGCTGTGGGCTATCACCGGGTGGGCTTCGATTTATTGAATAGAAAAACGGGCAAGATTACGCACCTGCCCGAAGACTCGGAAGACAAGACGGGTGCACCCCTGGCCAGCACGAGCGGGACAGCGGTGTACAAAGACCTGTGGATGGGGACGTACTATAATTTTGGTTTATTCCACTATGACCGCGCCACCAAACGTTTTACCCGCTATCAGCACAACCCTTTGGATAAAAACAGTATCAATGAGGGGTCCATCCAATCCTTGTTGGAAGACCGGGAAGGCAATGTCTGGGTGGGCCTGGCACCTGGTAGTGGATTAGACTACTTTGACCGGAAGAATAACCGTTTTCTGCACTATCGCCACGATCCGAATGATCAGTACAGCATCAGTAATAATTATGTTTTTTCGATCACCGAAGACCAGCGGGGCAATTTGTGGATAGGCACGGACGGTGGCTTGAATTACTTCGATAAGAAAACCCAACGCTTCACGACCTATACCGAAAATGATGGCCTGGCCAATAGTGCGATTTACGGTATTCTGGAAGACGACCATGGTAACCTGTGGCTGAGTACCAACAAGGGGATTTCCAAATTCAATCCTCAAACGAAAACTTGCCAGAACTACGATGTCAGTGACGGCTTGCAGGACAATACCTTTAATCCCTTTTCCCGGTATAAAACGATGAGTGGAGAGATGTTTTTCGGGGGCATCAACGGCTTCAACGTCTTTCACCCCGATAGCGTCCGCGACAATCCCTTCATTCCGCCAGTCGTTCTCACCAACTTGCTCATGTTCAACAAACCCGTTGCCATCGGGGAAGACTCTCCGCTTCAACACCACATCAGTGAAACCAAGAAAATCACCCTTCCCCATTACCAATCCGTCTTCACCCTGGAGTTTGCGGCCTTGAACTATATTCATCCGGAAAAGAACCAGTACGCTTACCAGTTGGTCGGTTTTGATAAAGACTGGAACTACATCGGCACTAAACGCACGGCTACTTACACCAATCTGGATGCCGGCACCTACACCTTTCGGATGAAAGCAGCCAACAACGATGGAGTGTGGAATGAGCAGGGCATTGCCTTAGTCATTCACATCCTGCCGCCCTGGTGGAAAACCTGGTGGTTCCGCGCTGCTGCCGTCCTCCTGCTGGGCGGGATGGCCATTGCCTATTATAAAGCCCGGGTCAACACAATTAAGGGACAGAACAAACAGCTGGAACAATCCGTGCTTGAACGAACCCGTGAACTGAAATTAGCCAATGAAGAAATCAGCGAAATCAACAAAGAACTGGTGGTAAGAGAGGAGGAAATCCAGTCACAAAATGATGAGCTTTCTTCCCGAAATTATGAGCTGGCTGCTCAACGCGATTTGCTGGCCCAGCAGAATCAACAACTCCAGGAAGCTCGTCAATTCATTGAAGCCCATAACCAGACACTCGACCAGGAAGTCAAGGAACGCACGAAAGAACTGGTGGAATACAACCAGCAACTGGAACAATTTGCCTTCATCGCCGCTCACAACCTGCGGGCGCCCGTAGCCCGCATCCTGGGGCTGGGGCAGATCCTGGAACTGGCCAAAAACAACCCCCAGCAAGAAAAACTCATTGTCGATAAGCTCATTCTCACCACCGAAGAGCTCGACCGAGTCGTCAAGGACATCAACACCGTGCTGGCCGTCCGCAAAAGCAGTATGCTCACCATCACCGAAATCAACCTCAGCGAAGAAGTCAAACTCATCGAAGACAACCTCAAGCACGAGATTGCCGATACCCGGGCCCAGATCCACACCGACTTTTCCCAAGTGAACACGATTCACTCGGTCAAACCCTATCTGGACAGCATCCTGCTCAACCTGGTCAGCAATGCCATCAAATACCGGCAACCCGGCAAACAGCCCTGTATTCAGCTTCGTACCCAATGCCAGAAGGGTTACGTCTGCCTGGAAGTGCAGGACAATGGCCTGGGCATCGACCTGCAACAACACCACAAGCAGCTGTTCAATCTCTACAAACGCTTTCACGCCCACGTGGAGGGCAAGGGACTGGGCTTGTATCTGGTCAAAAGCCAGGTGATGGCCTTAGGCGGTAAGATCGAAGTAGAGAGCCAGGTCAACGTGGGAACCACCTTCAAAGTCTTCCTCAAGGAAGGAGTGAATTCAAACGAATCAATACCCAAATAAACCCAATGAGTAGGTACGTGCATTTGAAATGAGCAGTCCAGGTCACAGGTTGGATTCTGCGTTGGTATCAACTTACTATGGTTGGAAGAGAAAATCAGGCTAAAATCCAGGGGAAGGCGACTCTGGTAGTTGCAGGACCAGTTGTTGCATACAGACCTCAAATTCCTCATTCAGGTCCCGGATGGTTTCCGTTAACTGCGCCTCCGAAATACTTTCCGACTGAATCAGCTCCAGTGCCCGCTGGAGCAAAGTGTCTAACCGGCGGGCCTCCAGCAGGCGGATGGACATTTTGCTTTTGTGCAGCAAGCTCCGGTAAGCAGGCGCATCCCGGCTCAATAAAAACATTTCCGCATCGGCCTTGTACTTCAGAAAATCCCGCAGGGTGATCTGAATGAGCTTATGAAAGGCTTCCGTTTTGTTTCTGGTCAGTTTGCGGTACTGTTCCAGATTGACGGAAGGGTCGGAGAATGGCAGCGAGGTCCGACCCGTGGCAGCTTCCGACAAAGGGGAGTGGCTATTTTCGGGTGAAAGCCCAAGATTTTTTCGGTAGACGGCCAGTTTGTCGTACAGGTCGCGGGGGTTGAAAGGCTTGCTGACAAAATCATTCATGCCGGCGGCTTGTATTTTCACTTTGGCTTCCGATTCGTCTGCGGCCGAAAGGGCCAGAATGGGCAGCTTTTGGTACTTTTCATCGGGAAGATCGCGCACCTGTCGGGCAGCCTCATAACCACTGATACCTGGCATCTGTAAATCCATCAGAACGACATCGTAGGAATGCTGGATGATTTTATCGATGGCGACGGCGCCGTTTTCCGCCCGATCGTACGCTACTTCCCAGGCAATCAGGAAACGGGAAATGACAAACACATTGGTTTCATTGTCTTCTGCCAGCAGCACCCGCAAGCCTTTGAGCGAATGAAAGGGTAAGTGTATTTCCTGAGCGGGTTCAGCTCCATCGTCGCCCCTGGAAACAACCGGCAAACGAAGATTAAAACGAAAAACGGAACCTTTGCCCAGTTCACTTTCCACTTCGATGTGACTGTTGTACATTTTCAGGAGCCGCTGACTAATGGGCAAGCCCAATCCGGTTCCGCCGTAGCGCAGATGGATCTCCGGGTTGGCCTGAGTAAATTCTTCGAATATCTGCTGGGTTTTGTCGGCAGGAATGCCAATGCCCGTATCGCTGATTTCAAAATCAATGGAAGCTATTTCCCGGGTCAATTCACGCAGTTGGATGTTGATTTCTACCCGGCCCTGATCCGTAAACTTGATGGCATTGCCCACCAAGTTGGTAAATATCTGCCCGATCTTGACGCGGTCTCCCAACACGTATTCGGGCAGTTCAGGATCCAGGTGCAATCGCACTTCCAGGTCCTTCTCCGTAGCCTTCACTTTCAACCCGAAAAGCAAGCCCTGCACTAAATTGTTCAGATGAAAAGGCTTTTTCTCCAGCATCGTTTTTCCCGACTCCATCTTGCTGAAGTCCAGAACGTCGTTGATCAGCACCAGCAGATTCTCGGAAGATACTTTCAGAATGTTCAGGTATTCCAGCTGATGGGGAGCGGGCTGTAATTGCAACAGCAGGTTACTTACCCCGATAATGGCATTCATGGGGGTACGAATTTCGTGGCTCATGGTAGCCAGAAACGCTGATTTAACCCGGGTGGCTTCTTCCGCCTTCTTTTTCGCCCGAAGGAGTTCTACCTCGTATTTTTTTCGGTCGGTAATATTGAAAACGGTGGTGCGGAAAAACAAAGGTTCCCCTTGCTCATTCTTTACCAGCACTGAATTGATCAAAACGGGCAGCTTTGTCTGGTCCTGCCGCAACAGGTCATAACTGATTTCGTTGATTTCGCCCCGCATAAGGATGAGGGGCGCGTGGTGGGTTTCGTAAAAGATTTTGCCACCGATGGACAGCAGGTCCTGAAACCTTTTTCCATTCAACACCTCTTCGCGTTCATAACCCAGCCATTTGAGCAGGGTACTATTCACTTTCACGATGAGGCCGTCGGGCAAGGCAGAGAAATACCCGCAGGGCGCATTTTCATACAACTCTTCGGCACTTTCCATCAAGCGCTCTCGGTATGCATACCGGAAATGATCAGGGGTATTTTCCAAAGCTTACTGAGGCAGTTGAAGATAATCCTTGATAACAGCGATGGTCTCATCGGGAGCACTCAGATTGGGACAATGTCCGGTAGCCTTCATAACCACCAAATCACTACCGGCCAGGTGCTGGTACAGATACGTACCCACTTCCAGGGGCGCAATCACGTCCTGCGAACATTGCAGGAGAAGTGAGGGGGTACGGAGCTTTCGCAAATCTTCCCGGTTGTCGGATAAAAAAGTCACGCGGGCAAAGTGGGCGGCTATTTCCGGATCGGTTTGGCAAAAACTGTTGGTCAGTTCTTCTCCCAGTTGAGGCCGGTCGGCATTGCCCATGATCACCGGAGCCATCTGGCTCGACCAACCCAGGTAATTGCTATCGAGAGAATCAAGCAGCCCTTCAATGTCTTCCCGGGAAAACCCGCCCACGTAACCTTCATCGTTGATATAGCGGGGCGAAGGACCGATCAGGATCAATCGTTCGAACAGTGCCGGCTCGGCAATAGCGGCCAATACCCCAATCATGGCACTCACTGAATGGCCGACAAAAATGACTTTTCGGAGTTGAAGCGCGTGACAAATCTCCCGTACGTCATCGGCATAGCCCTGCAATGAGTCGTACTTTTGCGCATCGTAAGCCGACAAGTCGGATCGTCCGGAGCCGACGTGGTCGAACAAGACGGTTTGATAGGTATCTTCAAATGCCGGGGCTACCAGGCGCCACATGTGCTGATCACAGCCGAAGCCATGCGAAAAAATAATGGTTTGCTCACCACGGCCTTTTACCTGCACATGATTTCTCCTAATGGGGTCCATCATTCACTCCTTATCATAAGTTGAGTAGGTACTCAAATCGTTTCTAAGGTTAATGATATTCATTTTCGTGCATTTTCCCATCATATCTGGCGCAATTTTGTAATTGCAGGAGAAAAAGAAGGGAGCCGTAAGCCATTGTCCGGCGTAAAGGCGCTCCATCCTTTTTCGCTAATAATGGCTTACGGCTTCCTTCATTCAGCCAACTGCCGGTATCTGTCTACCTGTATGCGATGCCGATTACACTAAGCCGTTCTGATAGATTGGATGTTGCATGACTACTATCGAACGACCTCCTACTTCAATGGATTCTCCGGCCAGGTACGTACCAAATTCCCGAATGTCGGCATAGGCGGTATCCAGGATTTTGGTCCACTGGGTGCCGTACTTTTCCGGCGGCAATTGATACGTGATGGAGTCGTGGTAGGCATTGAAAATGACGTAGAAGCTGTCGTCGATCACCTGTTCGCCCCGGGGCCCCAACGTGCGGACGCCCCTTCCGTTCAGGAACACAGCCAATGATTTGGCGAAGTCATGGTTCCAGTTTTCCTCCGTCATTTCATTGCCATCGGGCAGGAACCAGTTGATGTCTTCTACGCCGATGCCTTTGATGGGCAGCCCCTGGAACCACCTTCTCCGGCAAAAAACGGGGTGGTTCTTTCGGAAAAAGATGATGTTTCGCACGTAACGAAGCAGTTCCGTATCGGCTTCCATCCAGTTGAACCAGGAGGTTTCATTGTCCTGACAGTACGCGTTGTTATTGCCCCGCTGGGTACGGCCCAGTTCGTCACCGGCCAGCAGCATGGGTACGCCCTGGGAAAGAAACAGGGTCGTCAGGAAATTTCGTTTCTGCCGTTTGCGCAGTTCAATGATCTCCGGATCGTCCGTAGGGCCTTCTGCTCCGCAGTTCCAGGAGCGGTTGTGGCTTTCGCCATCCATATTATTTTCCCTGTTCTCTTCATTGTGCTTTTCGTTGTACGACACCAGGTCGTGCAGGGTAAAGCCATCGTGGGCGGTCACGAAATTGATGCTGGCCGTGGGTCGGCGGTAGTCATTCTGGTAGAGGTCGGGGCTACCGGTAAACCGAAAGGCAAATTCGCCCAGCATGCTATCCGCTCCCCTCCAGTAATCCCGGATACAGTCGCGGTACTGGCCGTTCCATTCGGCCCAGCCGGGAGGAAACTTTCCTACCTGGTAACCGCCCTCTCCCACGTCCCAGGGTTCGGCAATCAGCTTTACCTGCGAAATGGTCGGATCCTGGTGAATGATGTCGAAAAAGGCGCTCAGCCGGTCTACTTCGTGCAGTTCGCGGGCCAGGGTCGAAGCCAGATCGAAACGGAAACCGTCTACGTGCATCTCCAGGATCCAGTAGCGCAGGCTGTCCATCATGAGGCGAAGCACGCTGGGCAGGTTGGCGTTGAGCGTGTTGCCAGTGCCGGTATAGTCGAAGTAGTGCCGCTTGTCTTCGCTCAGCCGGTAATAAGAGGCATTGTCGACTCCCCGGAAAGAGACCGTGGGCCCGAGTTGGTTACCTTCGCCGGTGTGGTTATATACCACATCGAGAATGACTTCGATGCCGGCCTTGTGCAGCTCTTTCACCATGTTTTTAAATTCCAGCACCTGTTCGCCCAGGGCTCCGCTGCTGCAATAGCGTACATCCGGGGCAAAAAAACCAATGGTGTTGTACCCCCAGTAGTTGGTCAGCCCTTTGTCTTTCAGATACCGGTCGGTGATGAAGTGATGCACGGGCATTAACTCCACGGCCGTTACTCCCAGCTCTCTCAGGTATTGAATGGTAATCGGGTGGGCCAGTCCGGCGTAGGTACCGCGGATTTTCTCTGGTATGTCAGGGTGCATCTTTGTGAAACCCTTCACGTGGGTTTCGTAAATAATGGACTTGTAATAGGGTGTTTTGGGTGGTTTCACGCCTTCCCAGTCAAACTCCGGATCGATCACCACGCTCTTCGGGATGTAAGGAGCGCTATCGATGGTGCTGAAACTCAGGTCTTCGTCCGGATGCCCCATTTCGTAACCAAACAGGGCATCGTGCCATTGCATAGTGCCAGATATGGCTTTGGCGTACGGATCGATCAGGAGTTTGTGTGGATTGAAACGGTGGCCATTGCTGGGATCGTAAGGGCCGTAGACCCGGTAACCGTACAACTGCCCGGGCTTAAGTTCGGGAACGTACACGTGCCAGATCTGGTGAGAACGTTCACGGATGCGGATCTTTATGGATTCGACTTCATCATCGACGGAATTAAACAGGCACAGGTCTACGCCATCGGCATTGTCGGCGTAGAGGGCAAAATTCACTCCGTGTCCGTCCCAGGAGGCACCCAAAGGGTAAGGACTACCCGGATATACAATTGTATTCATTCAGCTAATGTTGGTTCAGATTAGGTTTATTCTGCTGTCAGCAACGGGCTTTCAGTAATTTCATTCTTGGGGGCGAAATGACAAAATGCCCTGATTCAACGCACTCAGGCCTTTACGGTTTTGTCAGATCGGTTTTGACCGGTTTTCTTCTTTCCGCCCCCTTTCTTAGGTACTTCAAATTCACCTTCCCGATCATAAAAATGCAACCAGGTTCTGATTCGTGCCGCCGCCTGTTGATTCAACTGCGCTTCCGTAAAACGCCACGACCAGTTGCCTTTCGTAGTAGAAGGTTTGTTCATGATGGCTTCCTGCCCCAGTCCCAGCAAGTCTTGCAGCGGAAAAATCGCCAGCCTCCCCACCGACTGCAGGGCCAGCCGGATCATTTCTTCGTGAATGGTTCCTTTTTTCAGCTTTCTGCCCAGGTAAGCAGCCAACCTCTGCCGGCCTTTTTTTCCCAGGTCGTTTTCGTACCAGCCCACAATGGTATTGTTGTCGTGGGTACCCGTATAAACGACGGAATCCGGGACGTGGTGATGCGGGACGTAACCCGAACGGGGCATGTCGTCGCCAAAAGCAAACTGCAGCACGCGCATGCCTGGCAGGCTGAACCGGGACATCAGGTCCCGAACCGGCTGGTCGATTTCACCCAGGTCTTCCGCAATAAAGGGCAGGTCGGGGAATCGTTTTTTCAGTTGAATGAAGAAGTCGTTGCCCGGCCCCTCTACCCACTTACCACGGATGGCGGTTTTCTCGGTGGCGGGCACTTCCCAATAGGCAGCGAAAGCGCGGAAGTGATCGAGCCGCAGCAATCCGAACATTTTCAGGTTTTGCTCGATGCGATCCAGCCACCACGAATAGCCTTCCTTTTTCAAGGTGGCCCAGTCAAAGATGGGCATCCCCCACAACTGTCCGGTTTCGCTGAAGTAATCGGGTGGTACGCCGGCCACCAGTTCCGGTTTTCTTTCCTTATCCAGCTTGAAATACTGAGGATGGGCCCACACGTCGGAAGAATCGTAGCCCACGTAAAAAGGCAGGTCGCCGATGAAGCGGATTTGCTTTTCTTCGCAGTAGGCTTTGAGGTGGTTCCACTGCCGGAAAAAGAGGAATTGCAGGAATTGCTGCTTGGTCAGGTCGTCGGCGCATTCCGTCTGGGCCGATTGCAGGGCTTCCTTTTGACGGGTGCGGTACTGCTCCGGCCATTCGTACCAGGGCTTGCCCCCAAAACGGGTTTTCAATGCCATGTACAGCGCGTAGTCGGCCAGCCAATTGCGGTTTTCTTCACAAAACTGGTCAAAATCCCTTCTCATAGCCGGAGAAGCGCCGTTTTCAAAACGACTGTATGCCGCATCGAAAAGGCCTTTTTTGAAGCCAACCACCGCCGGGTAATCCACGCTGGTATCAGAAAACGGCTTCTTTATCCGTAGGTCCTGCTCGTCCAGCAGCCCCTCTTCATGGAGCAGTTCAGGACTGATCATAAAAGGATTGCCCGCGAAAGCCGACAAACCACTGTAAGGTGAAAAACCACTGCCTTCGTCGGTATAGTTGAGCGGCAAAATCTGCCAGAAACGGATCGATCCGGCCGCCAGGAAATCGGCAAAGCGGAAAGCCGACGGACCCAGGTCGCCAATGCCGTAGGGCGAAGGCAGGGAAACAATGTGCAGGATCACTCCGCAACTTCGGGGTATGTTCATATCAGTGAACAGTTATCAATAAACAGGGAAGCAGATAATCAAAATCTACTTATATTATTTTTCGTTAAAATTCTCATTTCAAAACTGACAGCTTTTTATCAGTGAACAGTTAACTGTTAACTGTTCACTGATTACCATTCACCAGCAGGGCTACCGGGAAAATCTCCAGGATTTCGCGCAGGGGGAGCTGACGGTCGGAACCGCCCACGTTGCTGGCGTGACCGGCGTAGGCTTCGGTGGCGGCATAACGCGACACCTCTGCGGCCCTGGCCTGGTAACGGCGGTCAGTCAACTGGTTTTTCCAGGCTTCCGGGGCATCTTCCGGCAGCAATACGGCTGTGTTGCCCCACACGGCTTCGCCCATTCCCATTTGTTCTACCGAAGAAACGGAAGCAATGTTTTTGGGAACGACGACCAACGCCCATTGGTTCGCTATCTTTCTGACAAATGCCATTGCGTGGTCCTTGCGATCGCCGGTCAGGGTCAGGGGCAGGTAATCGCCCTGAGCGAAAAGGTCCGGCTGCTGCTTCCGGGCATTCAACGCGTGGTAGAGACAAAACAGCTTGATGCGCCCGTCGTGGCTGGTGCGGATCAACTCCTGCATGAAGGGATCGCGCTCCCGGTGCAGCCGATCGTCGATTTCGTCCAGGTAACGCTGGCGCAGGCCGAAATCCACTTCCCGCCGGTTGTCGGGGTCTACGAAACTCAGGTCCCAGAGTTCGCAACCCTGGTAGACGTCGGGAATGCCGGGAGCCGTGGTTTTCAGTACCGTCTGCGCTAGGGAATAGATCATTCCGTATTGCCTTACTTTTTCAAAAAGCGGACGGAAAGCCTGCAGAAACGCCTCATCCCGCAGTATGGATTCGATGAATGCCGTTACGCCTTCTTCGTAGGCTTCGTTGGGTTCCGACCAGTTGGTATGGGCCTTGGCTTCGCGTACTACCTTGATCATATACGCCGTCAGTCGGGTGCGGAAGCTATCGTCGACTGTTCCTTCCATCGGGAAGCCGCCGATCAGGGTCTGATAGATGAAGTACTCATCGTTTTCGTCGGGAATTGCTTTTCCGCCCTCCCTTCTTTTGTATTGATCATTGATCTCTTTCCACTGAAAAACCGCCGTCTGCCATTCTTCCGGTAGTTCGCTCAGCACGTTGATACGCAGGCGGGCGTCTTCGCCCCGCTTGGTGTCGTGCGTAGCCGTGGCATTGATGGAAAGGGGCGTATTTTGCAGGCGTTCCTTCATTCTCCGGTGAAATTCTTCCGCATCCTTGCCGACCAGGTGAGGCGAATCGCCCACTTCATTGTGTGAAATGAGGCGGTTGTAAAGATAAAAAACGGTATCTTCTACTCCTTTGGCAGCCAGTGGTCCGGTAAACTGCTGGATGCGCATCACCAGACGAAGGGCTTCATCTCCGCCGGCACCATCAAACAAAGCCCGAATGGTTTGCAGGACTTCTTTCAACTGCGGAGCTCTCTTTTCGGCACTGACAAAAGAAGCTTCTACTACGCGGGTGTCCGCTTCATTCAATGGAAACTGCGACGGATACACCCGGTACACGGGGAACGAAGCCAGCCAGACCGCCAGCGCTTCTTTCAGGTTTTCATTGTCCGCATTCGGCCCAGCCGCATCCGGCCGGGCGGCGTTCCGCTGGATGGTTATGATCTGGTTCAGCAGGTTATTTAGTTCCCCACCCATATTTTCCTTCAGGATGAACAGTTTCTTCTCCAAAACCAGGTCTTCGTACGTAGGTGAAGTCCGGATAAAGTGCTGGTAAATTTCACTCAGCCGGTCTTTGTTCCGGTCATCGGTGAGCAGACGGTTGACTTCACTCAGGAACTCATAACCGCTGGTGCCCTCTACCGGCCAGTGCTTCGGCAGTTCTTCTTCCGATTCAAGAATTTTCTCCACGATGATGTACACGTCCTCTCCCACCAGATTACGCAGCTTTTCCAGGTATCCGGTCGGGTTGTACAGTCCGTCGATGTGGTCGATGCGCAGGCCCTGAATGATCCCTTGATCCAGCAGGGTTTTGATGAACTGGTGGTATTGTTCAAACACCGGCTCGTCTTCCATACGCAGGCAAATCAGGTCGTTCACCGTAAAAAACCGCCGGTAGTTGATCTCTCTTTCGGTCGTCCGCCAGTAATCAAGCCGGAAAAACTGCCGGTCCAGCAGGGCCCGCATCGCCGATGGATCGCGGTTGATGGTTTCCAGGCAGTAGTCAATGATTTGCTTGCCGGTGCCACCCGAAGTATACATTTGATAAAGTTGCTCTTTCAGCTGCGGTGCCCCATGGGTATCGAAGGAAGTATCGAAACCCAGTGACAGGGATTTAAAGTCTTCCAGCAAGTGGCGGAAAGACTGCACCGTTTCCGTGCTTTCGGAATGCGCTTCCAGAAAATCCATTCCGTAGGCCAGTATGGTATCGTAAGAAGGCCAGGAGACCGGATATTCCAGCGAATAGTATTGGATGCTAAAGCCCCGTTGGTTGTATTGGAGTTGGATCTCCCCTTTTTGCACTACCTCTTCCAGCGGACCGCCCAGAAAAGGTGCAATCACTTTGCCGGTCCAGCCGGCTTCCGGATACTCCCAGTCAATGTCGAAGAAGCGGTAGTAGGTAGAATGCTTTCCCTTTTCAAAGATGTCCGTGAGCCAGAGATTGGCCGAATCGAAAGCCATGTGATTGGGTACAATGTCCTGTAGCCAACCCATGTTCTTCTCCTTCAATCTTCCCGCAATGTCCTGTAGTTCAGTCGTGGTGCCGATTTCGGAGCTGATTACCTGCGGATTGGTGACGTCGTAGCCGTGCGTGCTGCCGGCCCGGGCCTGGAAAAAGGGAGCGCTGTAAATGGTGGAAATGCCCAAACGGTGCAGATAGTCGACAATCCCGGCTACGTCGGAAAGCCGGAAGGTTTCGTTGACCTGAATCCGATAGGTAGAAGTCGGGGTATACATAGGTTTTAGCTATTAGGTTTTAGGTATACTGAAAAAAGGGTTTTCAGCGACCACAAAATGTTGGTTGATCAATAAAAAATGAGAAGCTGTTTTTCTGGTTAATGAATCTTATCAAACGCTCTCCCCGTTTTCATAAATGACGAACGAATGGCTCCGTACCGAAATTAATTCTCCGGCTTGCGCGTTTTCCGGCGTCTGACTGCCGGGTCCCTGCCATCGGGCATCTGCCGAATCCAGGAATTTCTTCCAATTGCCATGCCCGGTTTGAACATTCACCCTGGCATCTTCGCTACCGTAGTTCAACACCGCCAAAAAAAGGGATTTTTGCCCTTCCCTGCTCTCAAATCTTTCCAGCGTAATGAGCCTTTGAGCTTCATCGGACTGCACTTTCACGGTGCCCCGCTGGTCGATCCGGAAGGCAGGATTCGATTTGCGGAAACGGATCAGTTGTTTGTAAAAGTCGAACAGGGTCTTCTTTTGCTTATCTTCCGAAAAATTCCAGTTCAGTTTGCAAGCCTGAAAAACTTCTTCCGAATAGGGATCCGGCACTGCACCTTCTCCCCGGTGGAAATAGGCAAACTCCCTTTTTCTTCCCTGTCGAACGGCTTCCACCAGGTCGGCGTCGGTATGGCTGATGAAATAGGTAAAAGGCCGGTCTTCGCCATATTCTTCACCCATAAAAACCAGCGGTACGTAAGGTGAAATCAGGTACGTTCCCGCTACCAGTTTCAGCTGTTCAAAGTCCAAGGTTTCCGATAGCCGATCGCCCCGCATCCGGTTGCCGATGTGGTCGTGGTTCTGGGCAAACACCACGAACTGCGAATAGGAATTGTGTTCCGGGTACGCCCCAAAGGTCTTTTTCCGGTGCTCCGAATATTCACCGGTATACACGAACGAATCCGCAAAGGCTTTCCGCAAGTGTTCCAACGTACCAAAGTCAGAATAGTAACCGTCCAATTCGCCGGTGACCAGGGCGTGCAGGGAATGGTGAAATTCATCGATCCACTGCCCGTGCAAGGCAAATCCACCCTGCTCTTTGGGATTGATGAATTTCGGATCGTTCAGGTCACATTCGGCAATGAGCACCAGTTCCCGGTTCAACTCCTGCCCCAGTGCCCGGGTTTGATCCGACAATTCGAGCAGAAAATGGCGGGCACTGAAGTCCTTGATGGCGTGGACCGCATCGAGCCGGAGCGCGTCCAGGTGGAAATCCCGGAACCACATCCGGGCATTCTGCAAAAAGAAGTTGCGCACGGCATCGCAATGGGCGTCATCGAAGTTGAGTGCACTTCCCCAGGGCGTGCAGTACTTGTCGGTGAAATAGGGTCCGTAATCGTTGAGATAATTGCCTTCCGGCCCCATGTGGTTATACACCACGTCGAGCACCACCGCAATGCCCACCCGGTGACAGGCATCGACCAGTCGTTTGAGTCCTTCCACCCCGCCGTACGAATCCTGGACGGCAAAAGGAAAAACCCCGTCGTAACCCCAGTTGCGGTTCCCCGGGAACTGGGCGATGGGCATAATTTCAATGGCATTGATGCCCAGGTCCAGCAGATAAGGCAACTTCGTAATGACACCATCAAAAGTTCCTTCCGGCGAAAAAGTGCCCACGTGCAGTTCATAGATAATCATATCGCGCAAGGCGATGCCTTTCCAGGCCTGGTCGGTCCAGGTAAAGTTTCCGTGATTGACTACCTCAGAGGGGCCGTGTACGCCTTCCGGCTGCGATTGGGAGGCCGGATCTGGCCTTTTCTTTTCATTATCCAGGTTAAAAAAATAACGGGTTCCGGGCGGAAGCCCCTCTACTTCTTTGGTCCAGTAGCCCAAAGCATCTTTTTCTAAGGAAATGGATTGCTCGATGGGTGTTTGAATGTCGACTTTTACTTGTTTTGCCAGGGGAGCCCAAACGGTAAAAATTACGCCCGCTCCCGTGTATTCAGCCCCAATTTTTCTATTCATACAAAAGTTTATGCATACGCCTGCGGATACTAGTACTGGATTGCCCCGATGCAGGTTACAACATTTTTACATTTCCGTGTTTCCCAATGCACAGTACGTATTTGAACGGAGAAGCTGAAAAGTACTGCCTACCATTCCATTTTACCCCGGAAATGGGTGCGGATCAAGCATTTTTAACAAAAATCGAATTTGATTGGGCTACGGAGGCAGACACTCCGTATAAGAGGCAAGCGGAGTTGATTCGCTCCGGGCAGACCTGATCTGCCAATCTCAATCTTCAAAAAATAAATAAGCTATGGATACCAACGAACAAAACCGGGACGCATCCCGGGAAAACGGCGCTTCTTCGGAAGGAGAAAACAACCTCAAAAACTTCAACAAGGAAGACATGCTGGACCTGGCCAAAGGGGCTGCCGCCATGGATCACCTGGACATTGAACGGGAAAAAATTGAAGGTCGCACGGTAAGTGGGGCCGGAGCCGGCACCGGCGATACCGGTGGCGACTTTGACCGGCCGGGCACCGAAGGGCTTCCTGCCATCAACGACTACGTAGAACCCGAAGGCCTGGCCGAACCCAGCGCCGAATCGGATGCTGACAAAGGTTCGGCAGCTACCGATGCTTCTGTCATCAACCGGGATGAGCTCAGCGCGGATAGTGTGCTGGAAGGAGAAGAGGCTTCCGGCTACCCGGGTGGCGGGGCAGTTCGTACGGCCGAAGACCGGCTGCCCACAGGAGAAACCGACGAAAACACCGGCTTCAGCCCGGAATCACCGCTGAATAAATAGGGAGAACAGAAGGAATAAATAAAAGCCCAAGTATGGAGAAATTGAAAAAACCACTTCTTCCGCACTTGGGCTTTTTGCGTTTCTATCCAGCGTTTGTCACTCCGTGATTTCCACGACATTGCCTTCCGGGTCCAGCACCACACTTTCGTAATAGCCGTCGCCAGTTGTTCTGGGTTCGCCGGCGATGGTATACCCGTCGGTCCTCAAACGTTCCGTCAATTGATCCACGGCTGCTTTACTGCCCACGGAGATGGCAAAATGGGCCAGGCCCAGCGTATGTCCCCGCTGTCCGTTATGGATTGCAATATCGGGACGGTGCATAAGTTCCATCCGGGCAGCACTTTGTTCGGTTCGGAGAAAGTACGATTGAAAATGCTTGGTGGGATTGTGGTATTTCTCACCGCTGATGAGCCGAAAATAACGCGTGTAGAAGGCACGCATTTGTTCCAGGTCTTCTACCCAGATGGCGAGGTGTTCTATTTTCATTGGTATAACGTTTATTGAGTATTCACTCCCGGAAATGTCCGTTTGTATTGGCAAAATTAAAGTCCGCCGGGTTCATTGATATTCACTGCCTATTCCAGTTCTTGCACTCCATTTTCCGTTTTATCAAATCAATCAGCTAATCCAGGACATGCCGTTATCCGTTGAAGACGTCAGGACTGAACCCGGGCGGTCGTTTGTGATTCACCACCATCCTACCCCCGATGCCTGTCAGTCGCCCTTCTGGCATTGTCATCCGGAAGTGGAGATCGTGTACATTCCCCGGGGAAATGGCAAACGCTTTATAGGCAATCACGTGAGTACTTTTGAGGATGGCGATCTGATTATCCTGGGAACGTACCTGCCTCATCACAGCTTTAGTCAGGGATTTGAGGGAGCTTACTACGAAGAATACGTGTTGCAACTAAAGACCGATGCGTTTGCCCAGCTACTGCATAGCTTCCCGGAACTTCAGCCCATTACCCGTTTTTTTGAGCAGGCCAGGCAGGGGCTTTGCATCACCTCCGCCCAAAAACACCAGTGGGGTGCCCAGCTCATCGCCCTGCGGCAGGAACCGGCGTTGCCCCAGCTCCTGGGTCTCCTTCAGTTTCTTCAAGCACTGGCCCAATCCGAAGGCCTGCAAACCCTGGGAGCCGGTCCTTTTGCCGGCTTACGTAGCAGGCACAACGAACGCATTCAGAAAGTGTATCAACTCATTGAGCAGGAATATACGCAACCAATGAGCAGCCGGCAGGTTGCCGAAAGATTGGCCATGACGGAGAGTTCATTCTGCCGTTTTTTCCAGCAGCACACGCACCTTACGTTCAAGCAAGCGCTTACTCAGGTGCGTATCCTCCATGCCTGCCGCCTCCTGACTAAGAACCACGCCCCTATCCACCAGATTGCCTTTGCCTGCGGTTATCGAAACGTTTCGCTTTTCAATCGCTTGTTTCAGAGTACGATGAAGGTTTCTCCTACGGCTTACCGTAAACAATTCTCCCGTGCGCAGTGAAACAAGAAAAAATATTTCGGTAGTCCCGTCCTAAACGGCAATCTCCCGGTTGTACTTGCTCCGGTATTGCAGCGGAGACATACCGGTGATGCGTTTGAAGGTAGTGCGAAAAGCCTTGGGGTCGGTATAGCCCACGTTGTACATCACTTCGTTCACGTTTTCGCGCGATGATTCCAGGCTCATCTTGGCCGCTTCCATTTTCACGCGCTGGATGTACTCAACCACGGTATTGGAGGTCGCTTTCTTAAAGCGCCGCTCAAAGTTCCTGCGTCCAATGGCCAGCATATCAGCCAGTTGATCAACCGTTATTTTATCCCCGAAGTTGCACTCAATGAACTCCTGCGCCTTTTTGATGGGCTCATCTTCGTGCTCTTTCTGGCCTTTGAACACGATAAAGGGCGACTGGCTATCACGTTGGATGTCGATCTGAAAGGCTTTGGAACAGAAAACGGCGATATCGCGGCCGGCGTATTTTTCGATGAGGTAGAGAATCAGGTTGAGGTAGGAAAAAGCGCCCCCGCTGGAGTAGATTCCCAGCTCGTCGGTAATGATTTTGTCTTCGACCAGGTTCACTTCCGGAAACATCCGGCGGAAATCGTTGGCGGCCATCCAGTGGGTGGCGCACTGCCGGCCGGTGATCAGCCCGGTAGAAGCCAGTAAGAAAGCCCCTACGCACAGACTGGCCACTTCTGCCCCCGCTTTATACTGTTGAACTATCCAGGGCACAAAGTCCTGGTTGTTCTCCAGGTTTTTGACCATGTCTCCTTCCAGAGCCGGAATGATGATCAGGTCCGTATGATGGATGTCGTGGGTCAGCCGGTTTGTAGATACCGTGTACATTCCATTGTATACCGGAATCGACCTGGACAGACCGGCCAGTTCTACTTTGAAAATGGGCGGCTTGCCCATTCTGGTCAGAAAGGCATTTACTTCGGTAAATACCTGGCGGGGACCTTCGATGCTTCCCAGTATGGCGCCCTGCGGAACGAGGATGGATATGTGCTTCATAACACGAAAGAAAAAATAGATGTCGCTTTCAACCCTTTATTTGTCGTCATCACCCCCTCTTATCAACCCACCCCAATTTGTATCTTTACGCTTGCAAATGTACGATAAAGAAATAATTTTGTGCTCTTAAGTTTGCAATATCCAGATTAAAACACTGATTTGCAAATAAACCTGAGCCGATGAAAAAAGAAAATCGGGGTGATAAAAAGTCTGGTTCCGCTAGGGAACAGGAGAACATCCAGACACGGAAATCAGCCCGGGGAAGCTTCCTACTCAAACATTCAGGTATATGGTCGAAGTCTTTAAAACCAACGTTTGTGACAAGATGCACGCGAATATGCTGCTTGATCAAATCCACCAGGCCTTTTCTACTTACCAGGCCAACTTTGATCTGGAAGACTGCGACCGCATCCTCCGCGTAAAATGCCCGAACGGATACGTCCAGGTGGCATTGCTCACTCACCTGCTCAGGACACTGGGCTGCCAGGCGGAGATCTTACCTGATGATCATCCGGTCGACTTCAGGCTTGTATCGGGCCAGCACCAGCCATGGGTCAACGCATGAAATTTAAATCAAATCCAGTTTTTCACAATTTAAACAATCAAAAAAATGGCAACCTTCCACCCCTACCTCAACTTCAACGGCAACACCGAAGAAGCATTCAACTTTTACAAATCCGTGTTCGGTGGCGAATTCTCCGCCCTGATGCGCAACAAGGACTTACCCGCCGAATATCCCGTACCGGAGGCAGCGAAAGAACTGATTATGCACATTTCACTGCCATTATCGAACGGGGTAATACTGATGGGAACTGACGCCACCGAATCGATGGGACAGAAATTGATACCGGGCAACAATTTCGCTATTTCCATCGGCACGGAAAGTGAAGCAGAAACTGACAAGCTGTTCAACCTGTTATCGACGGGTGGACACGTAACGATGCAGTTGGATAAGACCTTCTGGGGATCTTACTTCGGAATGCTGACTGATCAGTTCGGAATTCAGTGGATGGTAAGCTATGACTATCCGAAAGACGGAGAAGCGCACCAGGAATCAGCCAACTCTCAACAGGCGACGGCCTAGGTGGCCTAACTTACTGAACACCAGCGACCAACCCGCGCTGCGGCCGCCTAGCCCCTCTCGTTCCACGACGGCTGTTCCACGACGGCTGTTCCACGATGGCTGTTCCACGACGGCTTGAAAAAAGCTAGGATCAGTGCATATTGATCGGCGCCCTCTGAGCCCATCCTGCTCCGGAGGAGCCTCCTGTTTATAGAAATGAACAAGATGTAGTCTTTTGCTCCAGCGGAGCCTCCTTGGCGCTATTTAGATGCAATGGAGGAGGCTCCGTTGGAGCCCATTCAAGTCTCTACTTTGTGGCTATAAACAGGAGGCTCCGCTGGAGCAACAAGTACCTTACCAAGTGGTGTCCTTCGCATAGCCTAACACAGCCGGTGGTGCCCAGCCGGTGGCGCTGGGAAATTTGACTACTTCATCACTTGTATCCTAATCGGAGCCTTGAAAAAAGGAGGGGCTTTTTTGGCCATTTTTCTTCTGCTCTAATCGCAGGCCCATGTAGGTAGGGTAAGAAAAAGGATAAGGAAACTGGATAAAAGAAGGAAGGGATGGTTGAATGGATAAGAGTCAGGGAGAAAGACCTCCAGGGGGCAGGCACTGCCTTCGTCACTCAGGCCAGCATCCAGAGCAGGGCAATGACCAGGTAATTTTTCAGGTATCCCCGAATGACCTTCAACGATTGGGTAATGTGATATTCCACTGCCTTTTCTGATAGCTCCAGGTGTTGAGCGATCTCTTTTACTGAACAATGCTCCATTTTGCTCATCCGGAACACCTGACGGGTTTTGACCGGCAGCGTATCCATCCCCTTTTCTACTGCGTCCAATAAATCGCCAAACAGGACGGCATGTTCCGTGTTCAGCACCCCATCGTCTTTGTTTTCGTGCAGATAGCTTAAGTATTTATCCCGGACCACCTGCGATTTATAGTTTTCAATGATGCTGAACTTCAGCGCCCCGAAGAGGTAAGCGCTCAGGTTTTGTACCTGGTATTCTCTTCGTTTTTCCCAAAGCCGGAGAAACAGGTTCTGCGTCATCTCTTCGGCCAGTTCCTTCGACTGCACTTTCCGATAAGCCGTTAAAAACAGTTCTTTCCAGTAACGCTGGTAAATCTGGCGGAATGCTCCCTGATCATCCCGGCTTACCACCAATTCCCAAAGTTCACTATCCTGTAGAGGTGTTTCAATCATAGCTTCCATTTTAACAACGATGCGCTTCGTTTTCAGATCAGACAATGGGAGCCATGGAGGACCAATACGGGTTGCTTTTCCCTTGGCAAGGGGGGCAGATACCCCAAACGTTTGAAGGGCAACGGCTCACGGACCATCGTTTGTCCGAAAATTGATCTAAAGGTAGCTTGAGGATGAATGTCGAAGCAGACTGGCTACGTTCCGATGGAATGTACATACCCCGAAACGATTTGATTCGGTTAATTTAACAAAAAAATGATGGGAAGTCAAAATACAATTCACAGATGTCTGTCAGAAAAAATCAGCAACCACCTGAGAGCCGTTTTCGGACCGGGAGAGGATAAAAAAACGAATAGAACTTCCCCTGGCAGACGACCCGTTTTCGTTCGCATTAATGGGGGTGATGGCTGGAAAAAAGATAATTGAGCTGCCTGCTTCCCTGGCGGGATGATCTGGATAAATCAGATGGTATGGCCCAAAAATAAAAGCGGGGGACGTTGCTAACATCCCCCGCTTGCAGTGAATCGGCAGTTGTTCTACCGTTTAATAAACTTTTTGGCCTGGATGGTTCCGGTTTGATCCACCACCTGCAGGTAATAAAGCCCCGGCAACAGGTGCAAACCTTCCAGTGACAATCGATGCCCTTTCAGCTGCTTTGCTTTCAAACTTTCACTGTAAAGCAACTGGCCTTGTCCGTTGCGGATCTGCAGCACTACTTCAGCAGACTCCACCCCTTCCAGACTCACCGTAAGCTCCCGTTCCGTGGGGTTGGGGTACAGGCTCAGCTCCACCTGAGCGGGCGGCGTCTGGGAACCTCCCGCCTGACTGCCGGATTGTGGCATTCCATTCACCACTTCAAACTCTACCGTGTAGGCCTGGCCCATCACCCCTACCCCGTAAGGCAAGGAGTAAGGCACTACTCTCAACTGGTAGTGACCGGGCTTGGCTTTCCAGCTCTGGTAGAAGTAACCCAGCAGGTCTCCGGCCAGCGAGTAAGGTGCTACATTGTCGGTCTCCACGTGTTCGCCGTTGAGGTAGAACTTCACTGAGCCCACGCCCCGCTCACTCATCAGCGCTTTGAGGTTGATGGCTGAGTAAGCCGCATCCCCGATGTTGATCGTGTCCCCGGAGTGCAGGGTCGTCAGGACTTCCCCCAGCGGATTGACTACATCCACCCCGCTCACCAGCGCCGAGTTGAACACGGTCAGCCACACTTTCTTTTCCTCTCCCAGCAGACCGGCACTGTCCGAGGCCTGGGCCGATACCCAGTAAGTACCTTTCGACAACTGAGCCAGTGTGAGTGTAGCCAGTGCGTAAGGGGCGCTCTGATCGGTATTGACCATTTCTCCATCCAAAGAGAAGCTCACTTTCTGCACGGCACCAGCGGTTTTAGCGACGATGCCGTAGTCGTAGAAGCCCGGATGGGCCACGTCCAGCACCAGACTATCTGTAAGGGGGTACAGCTCCTCTCCGGTTCGAATATTGATCAGCACCAGTTGGCTCACCCCGACTTGGGGTGCCGGCTCTACCGTCAAAGTAATCGGTACGGAGAGTTGTGGATTTACCGGATCGCCGCTGTTGATGTAAAGCGTATCCGAATACACCCCGGCGGTTAAATCTGCTGCATCGAAATGGAGGGTAATGGTTTGGGCACTGTCGGTTGGCAGGTAACCTCCACCCGGCTCAACACTGATCCAGGATATGTCATTGATGACGGAAAAGCCCGTTGGACTACCGGAATTGGATACAGTGAGCCATTCGGTGCCTGTGTCACCCGCCCGGATGGTTTTTACAATCTGCTCCGGATTGACGCGGATAACGGGGGCAGTCACCGTCAGGCTGACGGGCACGCCCAACCGTGGCGTGAGCGGATCGTTGCTGAACACAAACAGGGTGTCGTGGTACACGCCCGGTGCCAGACCTGTCGCATCCATGGTCAGGGTACCGTGGGAATAGGCGTTGGGCGCAATGTGCAGGTTCATGAGTTCGGGCCTCATCCAAGCGGAAGAGGTGGAATCAAACGCGACGTGCAGGGTGCTCTTGCCGGAGTTGTACACATTGAAGGCCACCTCCGTGGAATCGCCGAAAAACACCTGACCCACCAGGGAGTCCGGTAATACGGCAATCCGGGCCGGAGCCAGCACTTCCAGCGAAGCCACCACTCCTACCTGCGGACTGTTGGAAGCGTTGCTGCTGACCACAATACCGGCCAGGTACGGTCCCGGCTTCAGGTGAGCGGCGTTGAAAATTGCCTTCACGGCCTTCACCTGCCCCACATCAATACTCCCCGAAACGGGGCTGATCGTCAACCAGGGATGAGCTTCTTCCAGCAGTTCCACATTGTCCAGTTGGGTATACCAGCCTTCGCTGCTACTGCCCGCGTAGTTCCAGCGCAACTGGAAGGAAGACGCGTTTTGCAGATACTTCGCCAGCTCCACTTTCACCAGTTCACCCGCCCCACGTAAGCTGCCGTGGTCTTCGTTCCAGTGCAGCACGTTGGTCCACTGGCTTTCCCCGTTCAAGCGGATGTCCAGGTCCAGGTAGTCCTGGTTGGCGTAGTTCTGGTAGTTGGCCTGGTATTGCAGGGTAATGTTGCGGCTTTCTTTCAGCGACACCACCGGGGAGTAGATGGCTCCTTTTACGCCCGTTTTGCCCAGCGCATCGGCACTGAGCGTAGCGGCTTCGCCCCGACCAGCGTAGTTGCCTTCTCCGAACGAACTGGCCGCGTTCCAGCCCTGGCTACTCCAGCCCTGGGGTGGGAAAGTGCCTTCGAACGTCTCCTGCAGCAACACCTTACCCGTCAGCACTTCCCGAAGCGTATCGGTACCTGGCAAAAGCAGGCGGGAAAGCTGGCGGTCCTGCGCTTCTTTGCGGGCCACGCGTTGCTGTTGCTTAGCGGAATCGAAATGACTGAGCGGTCCTGCCTTCGTGGTATCCAGCTCCGCCTGGCCACCCAGCAGTTGCAGCTGGTAATCAAGCACCGAGCCACCCGTGTTCCGGATTTCAAAGAAAGTCGTGTCGGTCGCCCGGTAGTCAAGGGTACGCTGGAGCACTGTCGGGCTCACCGCAATGGCGGTGGCACCGGTCACTGTCAAGGAGGAAGGCACGGTGAAGGATTGGACACCGCCCGCCACGTCCACGACCAGGTCAGCCCGGTACTCACCAAACTCCACCGCTGTTGAATTGACTTCGACGGTCAGTTCCAACTCCTGACCCGGAGCCAGGGTGCCCGAGGCGGGCTGGGTAGTCAGGTAAGGCGGAAGGGTCTGAACAGCGCCGTCCTGGATCACCAGGTCGTCGATGAACACCTCCGTGCCCTTGGTTTCGTTGAAGTACTGGAAACCAATTGCGTTGATGTCGCCCACGGGGCCCTGTCCAGTGTAGACCCGTTCGTTGTTGATGTACACGCTGAACACGCCCGTGGCCCGTTCCACTTCCACGCCCAACGCAAAGTAGCCGGAAGGCGCTTTTACGGGTAATGGCGTGTACACCCGGTGATTGTTCTGCACGTTGTACACGCCAATGGTGCCGTCGGGGCGGAACTGCACGAAGGTAACCTCAATGACGCGGGAACCGGCGGCGGCCAGGGGAATGATGTTGATGGTGGACCCAGCGCCCACAATCTTCATGTTCAGGCTGGTGCTAGCCATCGGCAGGGAGCCCGTCCCGATAAAGGGCGACACCACAGTGGAAGTCAGCCCCGAATAGAAGTCGTATTCCTCACCAACGGACGTGGTATGCAGATGCTGCCGGCCACTAGCCGCCTGCAGCGTGTCGACTTTCCAAAAATCCTCGATTTTCATTTCCCGAGACTGGTTCCGCAGTTCGACCCAACCTTCCTGGCCGTTGGCCCCGCGGAGCTGAAAACCTTCGAACGTGGTTTGGTACCGGCTGGGCAGGACCTCGACCGGAATTCCGGCCATCACTTCGGCCGCTTCGGTGTCGTTCAAAATCGCCAGAGCTTTTCCGTTGGCGTCGGTGTCCGGCGCCAGGTTGCCCAGTACGAACCGTTCCGTACCCGACGGGCCGGCGGCCAGGGTATCAGTGTTTTCGCCGGCATACATCCGGCGGGTATTTTTGACCGAAACGGCATACGGATAAGCCTGGGTGCCGTTGTTGCGCAAGGTCAGTGTGTGCGTGGCTTTTTCACCTTTCCGCAGGCTATCGCTGATGGGACCGCCCAACAGGGCAAAGTCAGGTCCGGACACGTTCAGCTGTATCGGAACCAGCATGTGCTCCTGGCCGGGAGTCTCCGAAACGATGGTCAGGCCGGCATTGTACGTGCCGGTAGCCAATCCGGCGGCACTGATCTGCACGTCGAGCGTAGCTTCTCCGCCCGGTGCCAGGGTGCCTTCGGCCGGAGTGGCCTTCAGACGGGAAGCGCCCAGCAGCCAGTGGATGGCGTTGCGGTACAGTTTCGGCACGTCGCCCGACCAACTGTCGGTGGGCAGGCCGAGCTGACCCATCGGTTGCAGGTTGAGGGCCACCACGTTGGCCTTGGCCGCTACCAGCCAGTCGCCGTTGCTCCACCGGGCAATGCCCGCCGCGCCGGGGGCCAGCCGCACTTCCTGCACATTACCCTTGAACGCCAGGCTGTCGACTCCTTCCAGCAGCGGATGGCCGGCCAGCAGCACCTCGCCCAGGCTCACCTCCGCCCAGAAATTCGTCGTATTCGACACAAAGGGATTGTAGTACTGATCGGCAAAGCGGCCGGCCAGGCGGAAGGTAGGATCGTTGTTGTACCCGCTGTTGCCCAGCTGGTTGACGATCACTTTCCCGCCGGCATCCAGGTAGTCGGCGAGCAGGTCCCCAATCTTTTCCGGCGAAGCGAATCGCCGCTGCCAATACCAGCTGTCCCGGTTAGAAACAATCAAGGCCGGGTATTTCATCAGGTCAGCCAACTCGATGCGGTACAACTGGGTAAAAGGAAAGACGTCCAGCTTGATTTCGGGGTAGTCACTCAGCAGGTAGGGAAAGTCGAGGCTCGCGTCGTCAGGCGTCAGCACCAGCACCCTGGCCGTATCGGCCGGAGTGACCACCGTGGCCGAAGCAGGGGCTTGGGTACGCAGGGAGTAGTGCAGCGGGCTGGTACCGGTATTTTTAAAGGTGAGCGGCCGGGATGTGCTTTCGTTGGTTTGGAGCGCCACCACCAGCGAATCGGACGTGACCACCAGCGCCGGGGCAGCGATGCCCTCGCCGGTCAGGGTTACGGTCACCTCGGGCTGGCTGGGATCGTTGGTGCGCAGCCGGAGCGTTCCGCTTTGCCGGCCCAGCGAAGAAGGCCGGAACTCCACTAGCAGCACCTGGTCCTGGTAATTGTACAACTCGAGCGTATCGATGGAGAGTGTCGCCCTAAAATCGGGGTGGTTGATTTCCAGGCCGTACACTTTCAGCGTTTCCGAGCCCATATTCCGCATCCGGAGCGTCGTGTAGGTGCTCACGCCCGGGTACTGCGCGCCAAAAGCGATCGAATCTTTGTTGAGAACCACCAGGGGCGGGGCGTCCAGAATGACTGCCCGGACGGGCACCTCCACTTCCGGACGCAGGGGATCGTTGGAGCGTACCTTGAAGGATGACTCAATTGTCCACGGAAATTCTCCTTCACTCTTGAAAGCCACCCAGAGCGTATCCTGCGCACCGGGCGCAATCGTACCGGAATCACGGCTCAGGGTGATAAAAGACGTATCGAAATAAAACCCTGATCCGGCGGCGTTATACCGCAACACGCCGGGGCCTTCATTGGCAATTACGAAAGGGCGGGCGGTTGAATCGGTGGGCGCCAGGTAGGCAACCACCGTATCGGGACTCATCTCCAGACGGGGTGCCAGTTCCGTGCTTCCCTGCGCCACGTTGGAAATCACCGACACGTTGCCCGAATAGTCGGACGAACGGATGGCGACGTAGTAGGTCTGCTCGGCGCTGAGTCCCTTGAGCGTAAACTGTTCCGTGGCCCCGGCTGCACCCGGCTTGGGGCCGGAGGCGGTCCGCAGGGCCTGTTCAAAGTTTTCGGTGGTGATGGGTGACGTGGAATAACGCAGCTCGTAGTAGCTGGCCGAACCCTGTTCGGCATCGGCCGGGGCCGTCCAGGTGAGGCTAAGCCCGGTGGTCGTGGCAACGCTGACGGTCAGGTCGCTGATGGCCTGCGGGGGCGTCTGGTCGTTCGTACCCTGGCTCAGCAGGGCGTGGAAAGCATTGAGCCGCCCCACCCCGATCATACCGGCGTAGCTGGGATTTTCGGCCGCAATGTCGTCGACGGAAGCCAGCAGGCGGGCACGCAACTGTTCGGCCGTGTAGCCGGCTCCCCCGAATTTGGAAACCACCAGCGCCGCTACGCCCGATACGTGCGGACAGGCCATCGAAGTACCGGCCATCCAGGCGTACTGCCGGTTCGGGTACGTACTCAATACGAACCCTTCCGGTCCGCCGCTGGATATTTCATCGCCGCCCGGGGCCGCAATGTCAACCCAATTGCCATAGTTCGAATAGCTGGCCTTGCCATCGGTAGGACCGGTGGCGGCTACGGCCAGCGTGGCCGCGTAATACCCCGGGTACCACTTGCCGTTCCGGTTGTCATTCCCGGCCGAAAAAATCACGATCCCGCCCTTCATCGGCCCCACCTGGTTTCCTTGTTCGTCGGTACCGGCTTCGGCAATGAAGTAGTCAATGGCCGTCAGGACGACTTCGTCGACCAGGTCGGGAAGCCGGTAGCCCCAGCTGTTCTGGGAAATGACGGCCCCGTTATCGGCGGCATAGATGTAGGTATATTCAAAGCCGCCGGCGTCTTCCGTCTGGGGCGTTTCGCCCGTAAATACCGCGCAGCTCATCACCCGGACGCCATCACCTTTGCCCGTGCCACCGGCTACACCGGCTACACCAATGCCATTGTTGTTGGTCGCCGCTACGGTACCCGCTACGTGCGTGCCGTGCGAATGCGCCGTGATCGCACCTTTGTTCTCTACAAAACTATAACCGTGTACATCATCGACGTAACCGTTGCCGTCGTCGTCTTTGCCGTTGCCGGGAATCTCTTTTTCGTTTACCCACAGGTTGTCCTTCAGGTCGGGGTGGTTCAGGTCCACCCCGCCGTCGGTTATGGCCACGATGACTTCCTTCTTCCCGGTTTCCAGTTGCCAGGCCTTGGTCAGGCTGATGTCGGCACCCGGCTTGCCCCCGGCCTGCCCAGTATTGTAATAGTGCCACTGCTTGCTCAGGTGCGGATCGTTGGTGGCCGGGGCAGTCATCGCCTCCAGGGGTTGCGCGCCCTTGCCACCTTGCAGGATGACCGGCTTGCGGTCTTGGGGATGCGGCTGCACCAGTTGTTTTTTATGAACCGGCTCTACGTACTGCACCTGCGACAAGCCCTGATAAGCCGACAGGGCCGATTGCAGGGACGTAGTCGGATCTACCCGCACTTCGTACCAGAGGTGCAGGCCGTGTTTGCGGTGCTTGGCTTCGAACTTGCCGGCGTAGGGAAACACCCGTTTCATCTGGCTGGCTTTGAAACGCTGGTGCACCTGATCGAAGGCAGTGACGCCGGTCTGCACCACCTGAGATGAAGTATAGCGCAACGGGCTGGCCTCCATTCGATTGGCAAAGGATTCGGTCAGCTTGAGCCGCACGACGCCCGGTTCTACGTCGGTTGTACGAAGTGCCGGGGGCGTCTGGGCCCAGCCCACCCCACTGACCAGCAACAGGCAGCAGAGGAGCAATCGGTACATAGTTTTTGAATACAGAAAAGGTTCAGGCATAGAAAAGGGATTAGAAAGTGAAAGAAACAACAGCACACAAATGGCAGTCAATTACTGCTTAACCAGTAAAGGAGTTTGGACGAAATTTAACTTTGTTGGCCCTTCTTAAGAGGGAATACAGAAGCCAATAGAGGCAGGGCTAAATAAACGCCGGGTTTCCTGAAAAAAAGGAAGTGCGAGAAACTCAGCGAAGGCAAAAAAGGGAGGGAATAAAGGGTTTGGGAATGCATACCCAACGCAGCCATACGAGACAAGAAAACGTCATCAGCTTGATCATGCCGGAACACGAGAGAAGGTGAATAAAGAAATTTCCATCTACCCCCATGAAGCCAAAGCCCTATCCGATCCCTAAAATGAAAATAAAAAAAGTGAGTAGTGCCGGGAATCAACGTGACTCCCGGCACTACTCACTTAAGAGTCAATGCGTTTAGCGTTTAATAAACTTTTTGGCCTGGATGGTTCCGGTTTGATCCACCACCTGCAGGTAATAAAGCCCCGGCAACAGGTGCAAACCTTCCAGTGACAATCGATGCCCTTTCAGCTGCTTTGCTTTCAAACTTTCACTGTAAAGCAACTGGCCTTGTCCGTTGCGGATCTGCAGCACTACTTCAGCAGACTCCACCCCTTCCAGACTCACCGTAAGCTCCCGTTCCGTGGGGTTGGGGTACAGGCTCAGCTCCACCTGAGCGGGCGGCGTCTGGGAACCTCCCGCCTGACTGCCGGATTGTGGCATTCCATTCACCACTTCAAACTCTACCGTGTAGGCCTGGCCCATCACCCCTACCCCGTAAGGCAAGGAGTAAGGCACTACTCTCAACTGGTAGTGACCGGGCTTGGCTTTCCAGCTCTGGTAGAAGTAACCCAGCAGGTCTCCGGCCAGCGAGTAAGGTGCTACATTGTCGGTCTCCACGTGTTCGCCGTTGAGGTAGAACTTCACTGAGCCCACGCCCCGCTCACTCATCAGCGCTTTGAGGTTGATGGCTGAGTAAGCCGCATCCCCGATGTTGATCGTGTCCCCGGAGTGCAGGGTCGTCAGGACTTCCCCCAGCGGATTGACTACATCCACCCCGCTCACCAGCGCCGAGTTGAACACGGTCAGCCACACTTTCTTTTCCTCTCCCAGCAGACCGGCACTGTCCGAGGCCTGGGCCGATACCCAGTAAGTACCTTTCGACAACTGAGCCAGTGTGAGTGTAGCCAGTGCGTAAGGGGCGCTCTGATCGGTATTGACCATTTCTCCATCCAAAGAGAAGCTCACTTTCTGCACGGCACCAGCGGTTTTAGCGACGATGCCGTAGTCGTAGAAGCCCGGATGGGCCACGTCCAGCACCAGACTATCTGTAAGGGAGTACAGCTCCTCTCCGGTTCGAATATTGATCAGCACCAGCTCCGTAACCCCATCCACCTCTTCCTTCGGCAGCACCGTCAGCGTGATGGGCAACGGTACGAAGCCATTTTGCGGATCGGAGTTGGCAATGAACAGGGTATCGGTGTACACGCCCGTTTCCAGGGAAGTAGCATCCAGGTGCAACTGTACGCTCAGCGAACTGTCGGGGAAGACCAGCCCGTTGCCCGGCTCAAAGCGCAACCAGGGGATTGCCTTCAGGTTGAGGATGTTGAAACCCAGCGGTGTGCCACCCGCATTATGGATGGCAAAACTGGCCGTAGCCTGGGCACCCGCCTGCACGGTCTGCGTAATGTGCTGCGGATCGACGTGAATCACGGCCGGGTTGGGCAGTACCGTCAACACGAAGGGATGGATTACGTACTGATCAGCACTCCAGCGCGGATCGTTGGTCTTGTAGAAAAGCGTATCGCGGTAAACGCCCGCCGATAATTGCCGGGCGTCAAATTCCAGCAGGAAGCTCAGCGAACTGTCGGGCAGGATGCTTTGCGTTTCCAGCGGACTGGGCGTCATCCAGGGTGTTTTGCTGCGCTTGTACATGGTCACTTCCAGGGGCTGGCCGCCCACGTTGCTGATTTGGTAGGGCACCGTCACCAACTGACCGACTTTCACTTCCGCCCGGATCGTATCCTGAACGACGCTCAACTGAGGAGGTGCCGGCAAGACCTTCAGGGTGATGGGCACCTTCAGGCTGGGATAGTATGGATCAACGCCGGTGATGTACAGCGTGTCGTGGTAAATCCCTGGCGCTTTGAAGGTATTCATTTCCACCCGGATTTCCCGGCTGCTTTTCCCATCCACTACGTCGCCCGAATTATAAGGCAGGGTAAAGCCTCCCGTCCATCCGTTGCTGTTACTGAACTGGTATTTCCAGCTGCTTTCCCCCTCGTTGGTCAGGGTAATGGTATCGGCGGCCAGGTAGCCGGTCATAGCCTCCACGTAAACCGAATCGGGCGTGAAGGATACCCGCGGGGCCGTCAGTACGTGCATCGAAGCCACCACGCCAATCTGTGAGACGTTGGCCGCGTCGGTTTTGACAATGATGCCGGCCAGGTAATCACCGGCTTTATCCACGTAGGCCGCATCGAAGGTGGCCGTGATGTCGGCGCTGCCGCGGGCGGGCAAGGTACCCGCTGCGGGACTGACGGTCAGCCAGGGATGGGCTTCTTCCAGCAGTTCGACGTTGTCCAGCTGGGTGTACCAGCCTTCGGTGCCGGTAGTGGTGTGGTGCCAGCGCAACTGGAAGGAGGATGCATTTTGCAAATGCTTTTCCAGCTCTACTTTCACCAGTTCACCTTTGCCGTACAATTGACCGTGGTCTTCGTTCCAATGCAGCAAGTTGGTCCACTTTTCTTCTCCGTTCACCCGGATGTCCAAATCCAGGAAATCCTGGTTGGCGTAGTTCTGGTAATTGGCCTGGTATTGCAGGGTTATCCGACGGTTGTTCCGAAGCTGGATTACCGGCGAAAGCAATTGCTGACCTGCCTCACCCGCTTTCTCCGGGCGCAGCATCGCCGCCAGTCCACCACCACTGTAGTTTTGCGCTCCCAGTGCCTGCGTAGATTGCCAGCCTTCGCCCTGCCAGCCAGCCGGCGGGAAAGTACCTTCAAAGTTTTCCTTCAGCAACGACTTACCCGTCAGTATCTGGACGGAGGTTTCGCCGGAGAGGGTCAAAGGCCTGGAAAGCCGATTGTCCAGGGTTTGTTTAGCCACCATCCGCCGTTGTTCACTGGCTGAAATGGCTTTCATTCCCGCGGTAGTCGTGGTATCCACGTTCACCGTGCCTCCCAGTACGTCGAGCTGATAAGTCAGGGACGAACCGCCGGTATTGCTGATCTCAAAGTTGCTCTTCACCGCCTTCCGGTATTCCACCGTGTTTTTCAGCACGGTACGGTTGAGGGCAATGGCCGAAGCGCCCGTCATCGTCAGGGACGTAGGCACGACCAGCTTCTGAGCTCCGGCTACGTCGACCACCAGTTCGGAACGATAGGTACCGTAACCCAGCGCAGTGGCATCGAAGTCTACCGTAATCTCGGTTTGTTCACCCGGTGCCAGGGTGCCAGTCAGCGGTGACACGGTCAGGTAGGCCGGAATTTCTTCCCTGGCTCCCTCCCGGATTTCGAAGTCATCGACGTACAGGTGCATTTGATCATTTTCGGTACCCGAACCAATGTTCACCAACTCCACGCTGGAGCCATACATCGCCCGACCGGTAAACACTTTGCGGTCGTTGATGTAAACCGTAAATCTTTGGTTAGGCCGGTCAAATTCCACCACCAGTTCAAAGCTTCCTTTTGGCAACTCCTCATTCATGGGTACCGCTTTAATCTGATTGCCCTCCCGAACTCCCATGTGCAGACTGCCATCGGAATTGACTAACAGGACTGTAATCGGAGGTGCAAGCGCATTCATAGACCGGAATACCACTTCCCACTGAACACCCTGACCCTGAAAATTCAGGTTCATCCTGACGACGGATTTGTCCGCTTTACCCGGTTTCACCACGGGAGAGAACAAATTGGACCAGCCGGCCGGATCGGATGTCCGGTGCACGTACTTTTTGCCACTGGTGGCCACGTTTCCGATGGTGTCAATATTCCAGCCCAGGGTGTTGGCTTCCCCGTATACCACCCAGTTATTCTGCCGGTTGATGTTGCCGTATGCAAAATTTTCAAAATCGGTCTGATACGATTCGGGGAAGGTGGCAAATATCCCCACCTGGCTGGGCAGCGCGTGACGCGTCATCCATTCGTCCAGGTTGAAAACCCTGCTTTCACCAGATGAGTGGTGATGGTGCGGAATGGAATCCGATGGTATCACCGGGCCTCCCATCAGGCGGGTATGCTGGTTGCTGACCGTAAAGGAGTACGTACCGGTACCATTGTTTTTCAACACCAGTTTTCGACTGACTTTCTCTTTCTTGTCTAGCGTCAGCGCAATTGAATCCGGAGCAACAGTAAATTCCGGACCGGAGACCTCCAGGGTAAGGGGAACCAAAACCGGTTCCTGGCCGGGAACGTTGCTGGAAACGGCCAGCGAAGTTTTATAGAGTCCCGTGTTCAGCCCTTCTGCATTCAGTTCCAGGTCGACTACGTATTCCTCACCCGGAGCTACCACGCCCATTTTGGGCAAGATGCTTAGGTAAGGTGCCGGAACCAGCCAGCGAATGGCATTGTGATAGAGCGTCGGCACATCTCCCGACCAAATCGAACTGATGGGCGTATTCGGGTCCCCGAAAGTAGGAAACAGGTTGATGGAAATGGTGTTGGACTTGGCTGCCGCCAGCAGGTAAGATTGTCCTGTCCAGCTTCCGTTCCATTCGGCAAGGGCCGTGGCACCCGGAGCCGCTTCTACCTGAGGTAAATATCCCTGAAAAACCAGCGAGTCCACTCCTTCTAAAATGGCGTGACCAACAACCAGCTTCTTACCCAGCGTCACCCGTTCGTAGTTGAGGGCTTTGGGCACGGTAAAAGCGCTGTATTTTTCGGTTACGAAACGACCTTTCAGCACAAACGGGTCCGGAGTAGCCATATTGGCAGCTCCGCTCGTAATCACTTTCCCCCCGGCGTCGACGTAATCGGCCAGTACGTCCCCCACTTTTTTAGCCGAAACCCCGCCCGAAAGCTGCCACTGGAAATTATTGGTCAGAATAACCACGTGGTACCTCATCAGATCCGCTACCTGGAGGGCAGGGAGGGCTTCCAGTGGAAATACGTCCGCTTCCAGGTCGCCAAATCCATCCAGGATTTTTTCGAAGTCGCGCACGTCAGGATCGGGGCTCAAAATGACTACTTTCAACGGGGCGGCGGAACTGCCCATTGCCTTCAGCGAAAGGTGCTGGGTGTGCGGCTGACCGGAAGAGGCAGGCGTTTTCAGCAGGGTAACCTGGCCTGCAGAGGACAGGGTTCCGCGGGCATCAGCGATCAGGGCCGGATAATCCAGGGTCACCTGCTTCAAAGAAGGCGTGCCCGTAGCTGCCGCGGCCTGAATGGCAAAGTGGAGATTGCTTCCTCCCGTATTGCGGATGCGCAGTTGCTTCACGGTCTTCTCATTGCTTTTCAGGGCGGCGTAAATGGAATCCGGGCTTACGGCAATACCCGGAGCCGGTATGCCTTCGCCGCTCAGCCAGACCCGGAGGGTTTCCCGGGCCGGATCATTGGTGTGAATCGCCAGGTTTCCGCTGGCCGCTCCGAGGGCGGTCGGTGCGTACGTAACCTGGACCGTGGTATCGCGGAAAGGAGCCACCAGCAGTTGTAGCGTGTCCGGCCAATTTACGGCAAAACCGGTTCCCTCTGCGTTCGCGTGGTGCAGAATCAGCGTATCCGAACCGGCGTTGTGAACGGTGACCCACTTCGTCAGGCTGGCTCCCAGAATGACTTCTCCGAAAAAGAGGCTGTCCGATTTCAGCCGGGCAATGGGTTGCTGGTTGTTGGTCACATCCAGCGTCAGGTCGATGGTCAGGATTTCGTGGTCGGGGTCGTTGGTCTCTATTTTCAGCTTTTGCTCATACGTACCTGCCAACAGACCTGCCGCGCTGAACTGCACGGTCAGTTGCAGACTGTCGCCCGCAGCTACGGTGCCGCTGGCTGGCTTCAGAGTGGCAAACAAAATACTATCAGTACTGGCCAGGGCAGAAAATTCGAGTTCACCCGGACCGGCGTTGTACACCCAAAGCGACTGATCCACCGTCTGGGCCGTCAGCAAACTGGCTGACAGGGCCAGTGGGGCAATGGTAACCGAAGGGGCCTCCAGGGTCGTTGCTTCTACTACGTTGGACAAGGAGGAAGCATTGCCCGAATAGTCGACTGCTTTCACGGCCACATAATAAGTAGTGGTTGGGGAGAGTCCTTTCACCGTAAAGCTTTCTGCTTTGCCCGGAGCCTGGGGAATCACTTCGCCCTTCCAGGGAGCAGGAGTGGCTTTTTCAAAACCGGCTTCGGTGATGGGCGCAGTGGAATACCGAATATCGTAGGCACTGGCGGTATCGGGCGATGTCCAACTCAAATGGATCTGGCTGACACCCCCTTGGGTCACCCTCAGGTCGGTAATGGGCCGGGGGACGGTTTCATCGCCGCTTTGCAGGGCTTTCAGGGCATTCAACCGGCCAGCGCCCAACTTGCCCAGATAGTCTTCGTTCTCAGCTTTTATGTTATCAGTTCCCTTCAGCAGGCGACCACGCAGCATTTCAGGTGTAAAGCCCGTGCCACCCCACTTGGAAACCACCAGGGCGGCTACGCCCGACACGTGCGGACAGGCCATGGAGGTGCCCTGGAAAAATGCATACTGCCCTCCCGGATAGGTACTCAACACACCCTCTACTTCTACGTCCGTTTCCCCACCCGGCGCAGCAATGTCTACCCAATCACCGAAATTGGAGTAATAGGCCTTGGCGTCCTTGTGATTGATACTGGCCACAGACAGCGTTTGCGGAAGGTTGCCCGGTCCCCAGAAGCCGTCATCGTTGTCATTACCGGCAGCAAAGATTACAATACCGCCCTTCATCGGGCCGGTCTGGTTGCCATTGGCGTCGGTACCGGCTTCCGCTATAAAGTAGTCGATGGCATCGATCATCACTTGCTCAAGCGGCAGATTCTCGTACCGATGTCCCCAGCTGTTTTGAGCAATCACGGCTCCGTTGTCGGCTCCGTACACAAAACTTGCCTCAAAGCCACCCGCAGCTTCTTCGCGAAAAAAAGTGGCACATGTCATCAGGCGTACACCATCACCTTTTCCTGATCCACCCGCGACCCCACTTACTCCAATACCGTTGTGATTGGTAGCCCCCACCGTACCCGCGACGTGCGTACCGTGAAAGTGCGGGTCGATGGTAGAAGAATTATCTACGAAGCTGTAGCCGTGTACATCGTCGACGTAGCCGTTGCCATCGTCGTCTTTGCCATTGCCGGGAATCTCCTTTTCGTTCACCCATAAGTTGTCTTTCAAATCCGGATGCTGTACGTCAACTCCCCCGTCGATGATGGCGACAATAACATTCTTTTTACCCGTCTCCACTTTCCAGGCATCGAACAGCTGAATATCGGCTCCTACCTTCCCCTGGGTCTGTCCCGTGTTGTTGTAATGCCATTGGTATTTCAGGTATTTATCGTTGAAGGGAGCGGTGGAATCCCTTACCAGCAGGGGCGTTTCCTTTCCCAGTACCACTGGCTTGTAAGCCTCCCGACCCGGATCAATGAGTTGTTTCCTAATGATCGGCTCCGCAAGGGTTACCTCTGCCAGCGCCTCGTAGGTCGATAGGGCCAATTGCAGGGAAGCCTTCTGGTCTACCTCCACTTCGTACCAGAGGTGCAGACCGTGCTTGCGGTGCTTGGCTTCGTACTTGCCCGATTGGGGAAATACCCGCTTCATAGAGCGGGCACTGAACTGCCGGTGTACTTTATCCAGGGTGGGTACGCCGGTCTGCACCACATTCGATGCCGTAAAACGCAGCCGCCCGGTTTCCAGTTGGCGGGCGTAGGCTTCGGTTACTTTTACGCGCATCACGCCCGGCTCCACGTCGATAGCCCGCAAGGGTCGGGGCGTCTGGGCCCAGCCTACCCCGCTGGCCAGCAGCAGGCAGCATACAAATAGACGACGCAGAAATTGTTGTAAAAAAGTCGAATACGGCATAGAGAAAAGGTTAGAGGTTAGAAATAAAATTGAAAACAGACAAGGCAAAACGGGTCCAGCCAGTCAGTAGCGTTGAAGCTGACCAGAAATTTGTTGGTGCGTGACAGGACACAATAAGACCTGCTGGGTCTGTGCCACACGCAATCAATGAGAAGAAGGAATGGGCAGAAGGGCTTTCACCTGGGCTACCCTACATGGGCAGCACTGGAAGTGAAGGAAAATATGGAAGGGGAATGAAGGGTCTGGGAATGCAGATCCATCGCAGCCAAACCAGGATAGAGAATGTCATCGTCTTCATGGGATTAAGATTGGTACGTGGTGCCTTCTTTTGGGTGCGTATACAGTCCAAAAGAGCGCCCATACCCAGCATGTAGGGAAGAGAACCCCCAACCCCTAAAAATTCCAATAAAAATTTTTCTGTTTGCCCCAGATCCCGAAGTTTCTTCGGTCAATCCATCCATTGTATAACTAAAAAAAATTCCTGGTTGGTTTAGGGGTCTGACCAGGTTTAGGCTTCATGTCAGTAAGCAACCCTTTTAAACCTACCCCGGTGAGCAAAGAAACATTTCATCATCTGCTGAAACGGTACCTCGAAGGCAACTGTACCGAAGAGGAAAAGAAAACGGTCGAACTCTGGTATAGCATGCTGGACGACGAAGAACTGCCGCCGCTGAGCGATCAGGAATTGACAACTGTGGACGAAAAACTCTGGAAAGTAGTACAGTCCCAGATAAACGGAAAGCAGCCGTTAGAACTACCAGCGACCGCCGCTCCGGCCATCCGGCCTTTGTGGTGGAAAATGGCGGCAGCGGCTTCGCTCACCGGTTTCCTGGTGATCGCCGCTTATCTGTTTACTTCGCAGCCCTCCGCTCCTACCGACTTTTTTGTGAGTCACGCCTCCGATAGCCTGATCCGCAAAGTCAATACGGCTCAGTATCCCATTGATATTTCGCTGGAAGACGGAAGCACCGTACGCCTGCAACCACAGGCTTCTCTCAGCTATCCGAAAGCTTTTGCTGCCGAAAAACGGGAAGTATACGTGCAGGGCGAAGCCTTGTTTGAAGTAAGTAAAAATCCCGAAAGACCTTTTTATGTGCACAGCCCAAAATTGCTGGTACAGGTAGTAGGCACCAGTTTCATCGTACGCTCCGAAACTACCAGCAACCGGAGTGAGGTGTCGGTGCTGACCGGCAAGGTGAAAGTGAGCAGTAATGATGCCCAAAAGCCTTTTTATACCCAGCTATTTTCCAACGATGCCCGGCAGGTTACGCTGACACCCAATCAGAAAGTGGTATACGAAACACAGGGACGGGCCTTGCAGGTAAGTCTGGTTGAGGAGCCCTTGCCCATCCGCGGCAATGACGAACAACAGGGGATGACTTATCAGGACACGCCACTTTCGACGGTACTTTCCGGCTTGGAAAAAATGTACGGCATTCAGATTGAAACTGCCGACAAAGCGATCTATCAGTGTACGTTCAGTGGCGACCTGAATAATCAGAGCTTGTATGATCAGCTGGAGTTTATCTGTCTGTCGGTGGGTGCCCGCTATCAGGTCAAGGGTACGATTATCCAGATCGAAGGCGGCGGCTGCCAGGGATTGAAGGACTGAGGGATTGAAGGACTGACTTTAGTATGGGTGTTCTCCGCTTCTACCTCAATCCGCATCAGCACATAAGCATATCACCACATTAAAAAATCATCCCTGCCTATGCACTGAACTTTTTACCACGATGCCTGAAAAAAACAGAGCTGACAATGTGGGGGCATTGCCAGCTCATTCCCACCTTCTCAGGCAGTGTTTTGTCCGTAACTCATTTTCAGAACAAAACCTATCAAATCTATGAATAAATCACGGATTGTTGATTGTCTCAAAGCAACAATGAAGATCACTTTTACGCACATTTTGCTCGGCATCGCCTTTACCTGCTCCACCCTGGCCGGTACGGTAGAGGCCCAGATTCTGGACAAACCCATTTCTCTTTCGGTAGAAAACACGGACGTTCGTTCGATACTCCGTCAAATCCAGCGGCAGGCAGAAGTGAAGTTTGTGTACAGTCCCAGTGCCATCGGGGTAGATCGCCGGATTTCGGTACACGTATCCAACAAAAAACTCAGTCAGATCCTGGACCAGATCCTGGTTCCCCTGCAGATCCGCTATCGGCTCAAGAACAACCGCATCCTGCTTTACCCGGCCGAAGACCCGAACCGCCAGGAACCGCCGGTGCTACGCGGAGAATTGAGCGGTCAGGCGGAAAGTGTTTCCGAAAAAAAGGCCCCACTGCGGATTACCGGGCGGGTAACCGGTAAAAACAAGGAAGGCATTCCGGGGGCAAGCGTCCTCATCAAAGGCACGACGCAAGGCACCACCACCGACGCCGATGGCCGATTCGGCCTGACGGTGCCCGACGAAAACACGAACGGCACGCTGGTCTTTTCATTCATTGGCTACAAGTCGTACGAAGTCCCCCTGCGCGGACAGACCGTGATCGATGTGGAACTGGAAGAAGACGTAGCCCGGCTGTCAGAAGTGATTGTAAACGGGTACCAGACCATCCGCAAGGAAAGCTTCACCGGTACGGCCATCACCATCACCGGATCGGAGCTAAAGGCGGTCAATCCCTTGAACCTGCTGCAAAGCGTGCAGGCCTACGATCCGTCGTTCAAGGTGATGGAAAACAACGTGTTTGGTTCCAACCCCAACCGCCTGCCCGACATCACGGTACGGGGCGCTACCGGCCTTCCTTCGACCAGCGCCACGCAGGCGACCGATACCAAAAACCAACTGAGCAGCAACAACCTCAACCGCAACAATCCCAACCTGCCTACCTTCATTCTCAATGGCTTCGAAGTGAGCCTGCAGACCATCTATGACCTGGATATGAACCGCGTGGAAACAGTGACCCTTCTGAAGGATGCAGCGGCGACGGCCATTTACGGTTCGCGGGCGGCCAACGGCGTACTGGTGATCACCACCAAGAAGCCGGAAGAAGGCAAACTGCAGTTCCGCTACAACTACGAACTGACCGTCAACGGTCCGGACCTGACGGTGTACGACGTGCTCAATGCCGAAGAAAAACTGGAATACGAACGACTGGCCGGGGTGTATACGCCCAACCCGCTGATCAACGGGGATGCAACCGTGGATCAGTTGGAACAGAGCTACTACCGCAAGAAAAAGAACGTGCTGGGGGGCGTAGATACCTACTGGCTCTCTGAGCCGGTTGAAACGGCCCTGGGGCACAACCACTCCCTATCGGTGGAAGGTGGCTCACAGGCGTTGCTGTATTCCGTAACGGGCCGGTACCAGAACCTGGCCGGCGTGATGAAAGGATCGGACCGCAACCGGTACGGCGTGGACGTGAACCTTTCCTACCGCCACAAAGACAAGTTTGAATTCAGCAACAACCTGTCCTTTACCGAAGTGCAATCCCAGGAGTCACCCTACGGCAGCTTCGAGACCTACGTAAAAATGAATCCCTACTACCCCAAAACCGACTCCAACGGCAATTATGTCCAGGAGATTGAGAAATGGCAGCGGCGGGAATCCAAAGCTGGCAAAGACGGCAACAGCGCCCTGGTTACGGAATACGTGCTGAATCCGATCTATAATGCCAGGCTGAGCAGCTTCGATAAGAATGCCTACACGCAGATTATCAACTCCTTTGCCGCCCGCTGGAAAATTGTGGATGGACTGGACCTGCGCGGACAGCTCAGTATTACCAAGCAACGCACCGCCGCCGACCGTTTCAAGTCGCCCTTCAGCAACCAATACTACGACAAAACCGGCGATGACCTGAAAAAGCGGGGTGAGTACCTGTACCGGTCGATGGACGAAATCACTTTCGACGGCAACCTGGCACTTTCCTACAACAAAGTCCTTCACCAGCAGCACATCATCAACGCCGTACTGGGCACCAACCTGCGCGATTACTCCAACGACTACAAAGGCTTTACCGCCAATGGCTTTGCCAGCGACCGCTTCGATCAGGTGGGCTTTGCCAACCAGTACATCAACGAAAATGACAACTACGCCCCGGAAGGCTCCCTGGCCCAGGAACGATTGCTGAGTGCCTTCGCCAACCTCAACTATTCCTTTTCCGACCGCTACCTCATGGACCTGGCCATCCGGATGGACGGTTCTTCCAAATTTGGCAGCGACAACAAATACGCCCCTTTCTGGGCAGCAGGTATTGGCTGGAACCTGCACAAGGAAGCTTTCCTGGCTTCCTCTCCGACCGTCAATCAGTTGAAAATACGGGCCAGCACCGGTCTGGTCGGCGAAGTGTCCTTTGAACCCTACCTGGCCCGCACTACCTATCAGTACTACAAAGAGTGGTATTCGTCGGGCGTCGGTGCTCGGCACATGGGCTACGGAAACCCGGCCCTGAAGTGGCAGCGCACGCAAAACTACGACCTGGGCATGGAGATGCAGTTGTTCCAACACCGGCTGTTTTTTGCGCCCCGCTACTACTACCGCCTGACCAAAGACGTGCTGGCCGACATCATCGTGCCGCCGTCCGTAGGCTTTCCCTCCTACAAAGCCAACCTGGGCCTCATGTCGAACCGGGGCTTCGAGGTAAATCTACGGGCCACCGTGATCCGGAATAAAAACCTGCAGGTGAGCCTGCACGGCAACTTTACCCGCAACGTGAACCGGATCGAAGCCATTTCGGAGTCATTGAAGCGGTACAACGATGAAGTAGACAAGGAGCAGGAAAAAGAAGGCAACGAGTCGAAACCGCTGCTTCGCTTCCGGGAGGGAGAATCGCTCAACACGATTTACGCCGTGCGTTCGCTGGGCATTGATCCGGAGACCGGACGAGAAATTTACGTGAAGAAAGATGGCACGCTCACTTACCAGTACAGCGTGAAAGACGTGGTGCCCGTGGGCGATACATCCCCGGAAGCCGAAGGCTTTTTCGGCACCAGCATCAGTTTCAAAAATTTCACCCTGCTGGCCAATTTCTATACCCGCTTCGGAGGCGACCTGTACAACCAGACCCTGATTGACCGGGTCGAAAATGCCCACCCCCGCGACAACGTGGACCGTCGGGTGCTGGAAGACCGCTGGAAAAGACCCGGTGACGAAGTATTTTTTAAAAACATCACCGACCGGACTGTTACCCGGGCTACTTCCCGCTTTGTGCAGCGCGACAACGTAGTGGAACTCAAATCGCTCAATCTGTCTTACGAAGCGCCTCAGGCTTTCAGCAGTAAGCTGCGCATGGACAACATCCGGCTGATGGTGACGATGAACGACGTGTGGCGCTGGTCGGCCGCCAAAATGGAGCGCGGTATCGACTTTCCCTTTTCCCGTAGCGTGACTTTTTCCGTTCTCACCCGATTCTAACCCTGAACCCATATGAAAAAGGTTATACTGATTGTAACGGCTGCGTTTTTCCTCAGTGCCTGCACCGAATACCTGGACGTCAAACCCCGCTCGCAGGTGGACAAGGACGTGCTTTTTGAGACCGCTTCCGGCTTTGAGGAAGCCCTGATCGGGGTGTACGCGCGGGGCAGTGAGGAAGACATCTACGGCGATGAGCTTACATTCGGCTTTCTGGACGTACTGGCCCAGAATTACACGGTGATGGATCAGAAGGAGGGCAACGTGTTTGAAGCCGAAAAATACATGTACCAGCAAACCCAGGGGTTCAACTACCGAGACCGCTACTTCATTCTGCGAAGAAACGCCGCCTGGTCGGGGCTGTACAATACGATTTCCAACTGCAACCTGATCCTGGACCACCTGGAAGAGAAAAAAACGATTTTCCCGGAACAGCACACGTATCAGCTCATCAAAGGGGAAGCCCTGGCCATGCGGGCCTACCTGCACTTTGACCTGCTCCGCCTCTTTGCGCCCTCCTACCAGAACAATCCGGTCGCCCCTGCCATTCCCTACGTGACGAAGTTCAGCAACGAAGTGAGTCCGCAACTGACTGTAACGGAAGTGCTGGACCGCATCGTAGCCGATCTGCTGGCCGCCAAAGCCCTGCTTGCCGAAGCCGATCCCATCAACCGCCCCGACTACGTGGTGGGATACAATACCGAAGAGAAAAATCCGCGCATATTTCTGCACAACCGGCGGAACCGCATGAACTACTTTGCCGCTGCCGGCACCCTGGCCCGGGTGTACCTGTACCGGGGCGACCATCCCAAAGCCCTGGCCAGTGCCCTGGAGGTAATTGATGCGCAGAAATTCCCCTGGACGGACAAACTGGATTTCACGGTGGACGATCCGGAGCAGAAAGACCGCGTCCTGTACAAGGAACTGCTATTTGGTTGGTACTTGTCCAACAACCGCAGTGGACGGCTGGCAGATCGGTTTAAAAACAAACCTTTCAGTACAACCTTAAGCGTGGGTGAAGGCAACTCCATTTATGAAACCGGCGGGGTGGGCGGCGACGATTTGCGGTTCAAGCAGTGGCTGATCGAAGCCAACGATGGCATTTCGGCCAAGCTGCAGCTCCGCAAATACGACCGAACACAGAACAACCGGCACTACCTGATGGCTCCGGCCCTGAAGCTGAGTGAAATGTATTACATCGCGGCGGAAGCCAGTTTCGACACTGATCCCGAAAAGGCCTGGAACTACTTCAACACCGTTCGCTTTCAGCGGGGAGTTGGTGCCGAAATTCACAACGAACCCTCCAAAGAGGTTTTTCTCACGGAACTGGGCAAAGAGTACCGGAAGGAATTCTACGGCGAAGGACAGTTATTCTACTTCTACAAACGCCTTCACCGTCCTATTGTCGGGCAGTTGAATGCCGTGATTCCGGCCAGCAACGACAAATTCGTACTGCCCATGCCCGACGACGAAATTGCATTCGGCCAACGGAAATGATCCGACCCGACTCAGTCAACCTATGATCTTAGCCTATTCAACCTTATGAAGAATTTATCCACCGACTTCAAGATAAAAAATGGAACGCTGCTGTGGGTGCTGTTGCTGTGCAGTTGTCTGGCCTGCCGAAAAGATGAGATAGCAATCTATTCCGCTCCGGACAATATCTACTTCAACACGCCCGCCCAGTCGTATACCTTCGCTTATACACCCGAAAAGCAAACTGATACCTTGTACCTGTCGGTTCAGATTTCGGGCAATCGGGTTCCCGTAGAGCGTAAATTCCAGGTGCGGGTGATGGCCGACAGCACCACCGCGCAGGTGCAAACGCATTACCAGCCGCTGGAGCCGTACTATACCATGCCGGCCGATTCCGGCTGGATTTTCCTGCCCGTTGTCATTTACAATACCGATACCTCCCTTCAGAGCCGGAGCGTGCGCCTGTACCTGGAACTGATGCCTACCGAAGACTTCGGCGTGCGTCTGCCCACGGCTACCAAAGCAACGATTACCTTTTCCAGCCGACTGGAGCGCCCCGACTGGTGGACGCTGTGGCAGGACCAGTTGACGGACTACTCCCGGGTGAAACACGCCCTCTACCTGGCAGCGGTGGGAAGAATTGAGCTGGTAGCGGATTTCAGTGGCGAAAATTCCTTTCAGATTCCCTACAACCTCTTCGTGATCGACAAATTCCGGCGCTTTCTGGCCGATCCGATTGCCTGGGTGGCTACGCAAAGCGAATACGTGCTGGACAAGAAAAGCGAAGGCCGGTACGAATTCTACAACGCCGGCAACCCGACCAAGCGCTACGGGCTGGAGCTCAATCCGGCAGACGGCAAGTATTATTTCATGAATGAAAACCAGGAAAGGGTGACCATCAATTGATCCATTATGAAAAACAAGCTCTATCTACTTCCGCTACTTTTTCTGGCCCTGCTATCTTCCTGTTATAAAGACCTGGGCAATTACGAATACAATTACCCGGCTGACCCGGTGGTGACCGGCCTGAAAGACACCGTGTACGTCTCCTTTATCGGTGATACGCTGCGGATTACCCCCCAAGTGAAGCACACCACCGCCAGCGAAAACCTGTCGTTCCAGTGGAAAATTATGTTCCCTTACGAACCCTGGGAAATGTTCTTCGAAGGAGCCGAACTGAAAATGCCTTTTACGCTCCAGCCCGGCAAATACCGGGGTCTGTTCATCATTACGGACAAAGCCAAAGGCATGAAGTATTACCACGACTTCGAATTTCAGGGCGTCACCCGATTTACTACCGGTACGGTGGTGTTGAGCGAAGAAGAGGGCACGGCCCAGCTTTCTTTCATCGATGCCAACAATATCCTGCTGCCCAAGCAGTACGAAGTGATCAACCAGGAAACCTTGCCAGGCAAGCCCCTGCAACTGCTGGCGGTCAACGAAGCCTGGCAGCCTAACAACCTCAAGCGCTACTGGATTCTCTGCGAAGGCGAACAGCCGGGTGTGTTGGTGGATGCCAGCACGCTGATTCGCTACCGGTCGGTGAAGGAAAACTTTTTCGACCCGCCCGCCGCTATTCAACCCGGGTATCTGAACCGGACCCTTTCGGGCGTGGCGACCGGGGTGATCAATGGCCGGCTCTACAGCGGTACCACCAATACGGCCCCCTTCAGTCCCTACTACGGCATGTTTGGCAACGACGCGCCCGGTGACTACGAACTTTCCCCGAAATACATCTTTACGGAGTTCCAGTACTACGTGGGCTTCGACCTGAAGAAGAAACGCTTCGTGCAGTTCAGTTCTTCGGGCAGCTACCAGGACACTTCGTACATCGCCATCAAGACGGGACCCGGCTTCAATCCCAAAAACCCGATGATCGACCTGATCCACATGCAGTACATCAACGGCGATGCCAGCTACGCCTTTGCCAAAGACGTAACGGGCAAGATCGTGGAGCTCAAGTTTTTCAATGCCCCCAACCTGTTTTTTGCCTCCTACAGCCGACCTTTTGCAGGGGCCAACCTGCTGCGTGAAAACACAAAATGGGCGGGCTCAACCATCCAGGAAGTGATCTACTTCAGTTCCGGCGACCAGATTTACCGCTACAATCCTTCGAATGAGCAACTGCGCACCCTGGATACGAAGTTTGACGGAAAGGACGTCTCGATGCTCAAGGTCTCCGTTACGGGCGACACCCTGATCACCGGCGCCGAAGGCAGCCTGTATTTCCTGGACGTGAGCACCGGCAAAAACGGCCGCGTCATCAACCGCGTGGATGGCATTCCCGGCAAGCCGGTCGACGTGGCAATTCGCAAACAGTAAAGAAACGAACTAAAAAACCGGACAGAAATCCTACACTATGATGTTGCATGCCCATTTGAAAAGAGGGCTGGTATACTACGCCAGCGCCGCCCTGCTTTTGACTTCCTCTCCTGCTTCGGTCTTTGCGCAAGCGGTCGCCGCCACTTATTCTCCTACCCAGGGACAAATGACCGACGACCAGATTTACCAGAAGCTGGAAGCGGAATCTCAGAAGCTGCTGAATGCCAAGCGGACCACGGCCTTTACGAAGCTGTCCGAACAGCTGGAAAACGCGCAATGTCAGGTAAAACTGCCCAAAGCAGGTCAGAAAACTATGGCCGATGCCAAGCTGTACGAGCAATGCCGGAAAAGCGTACTTATCATTGGTACACTGTACAAATGCCCGACCTGCCCCACCAGCCAGGTTCGTCCGGCTTCCGGTTTTGTGATCGCGGAAGAAGGCATCGGCGTGACCAGCTACCACCTTTTCCGCGGGCAGGCCACCGATGAGAAAACGGACCTGGCCCTGACGGTGATGGATGCGGAGGGACACGTGTATCCGATCACAGAAGTGCTGGCGGCCAGCCTGATCAACGACGTGGCCATTTTTCGCTTCGATACGGGCGGACGGAAACTACCGGCACTTTCTCTGGGAGCCGATGCATTGGTCGGAGACAACGCCAAGGTAATCGGACACCCCCACTCCATGTTTTACTCTTTTACCAGCGGCGTGGTGTCGCGGTATTACGAGCGGGAAGAAGGCGATAAAATGAGCGTCACGGCCGACTTTTCCCAGGGTTCCAGCGGAGGTCCGGTGCTCAACGATAAAGGACAGGTAATTGGCGTAGTCTCTGCCACCCGCTCCCTCTACAACACGGACCAGAACCTGCAGATGGTAGCCCGGGAAGCCATTCCGGTGAAGGCCATTCGTGAACTGATCAAACCCTAAACATGTCTAAAAACAGCAACCTTAACCAGACCTAAATCCTACCCGCCTGTTTATTCCACGCAAGTTCAACCATTTACTCATCACCCTATGAAAAAACAATGCATTCTGATTTTGGCCCTGCTTTTCTTCCACTTCCGGCCAATACCGCAGAATACCCAAGGCTTTGTAATCAGTGGAGAAATCAAAGGACTGAAAGTACCGCAGGTGTACATGAAATACACGGCCAATGGCGTGGAAAAAGCCCTTACCTCTCCCGTCAAGGACGGAAAGTTCATGTTCAAAGGACAAATATCGGATACCGAGCCGGAAATGTGCATTATTTATTCCCCGGAAGCCCGTTTCCAGCGGGTGTTTTACGTGGAAAACCTACCCATGACGCTTACCGGAAGTACGGATGCCCTGGACCAGCTGAAGATTTCAGGTTCCCCCGTGCAGGCCGATTTTGACCAACTGGAGGCAGAAGTACAACAGCACCGCAATAAAGTGATGGACCTGGATCGCATGGCCAATGAAGCCGGCGAAAAAGGTGACTCTACCCTGATGAAACAGTACCGGGATCAGTCACAGGAATTGTACCGCAAGGAATCCGACGTTCGGAAAGCCTTCGTACTGGCGCATCCGAACAGCTACGTAGTATTGAACGAACTGCTTAACCTGACCCAGGAGAACAACCTGGATGAAGCTAAAAAGATTTTTGCCGGCCTGGGTGAGCCCCTGAAAAAGACCAAAAAGGCCGCTGAAGTGATAGAACGAATAGAGAACCTGTCCAAAGTGCAGATCGGACAAGCCGCCCTGGACTTCACCCAGAACGACATCACCAAGAAGCCGGTCAGCTTGTCGGCTTACCGGGGCAAATACGTACTGCTCGAATTCTGGGCCAGCTGGTGCGGTCCCTGCCGGATGGAAAATCCCAATCTGAGAAAAGAGTACCTGGCGTACAAAGACAAAGGCTTCGACATCCTGGGCGTATCGCTGGACGATGATGCCGACAAGTGGAAAAAAGCGCTGATCAAAGACGCCCTGCCCTGGACCCAGGTTTCGGACCTGAAAGGCTGGAGAAACAGCGCAGCCGTGCAGTACGGCGTACGGGCCATCCCTGCCAACTTCCTGATCGATCCGCAGGGGAAAATTGTGGCCCGTGACCTGCGCGGTGAAAAGCTGCAACAAAAGCTGGCCGAACTGTTCAATTGAGTCCGAATCCTTCACCCGCTGTGACCCGCCTTATGCCACGTAATGACCGCAAGAATTATTTTCAGACTGCCCTGTTGTTTATCCTCATCTGTCTGACAAAAACCGTAGAGTTGAAAGCCCAGACGCCCGAAACCTTTACGCAGAAAGGCTATATGCTCCGTTGGATCAACCAGGACCCTAAACTGGATACTGTCCTTAAAAAGCGCCTGATTCAGACCTATTTCGACGTGTACCCGACTTTGGTGAAAACCTTCAACCCCAAAGCCGCCCGCGAAGTCACCTTCCTGATCGACACCGCTTACGGGGGCGTGGCCGAAGCCAGCGGCACGGAAGTACGGTACAGCGCGGCCTGGCTGCACCAGTATCCTGGCGATATCGACGTGGTGACGCACGAAGTGATGCACATTGTACAAAGCTACCCGGGCGACGCCGGCCCGGGCTGGCTCACCGAAGGCATTGCCGACTACGTGCGCCAGGTGTACGGGGTAGACAATGCCGGAGGAGGCTGGTCAATGCCCGCTTATTCTCCGGATCAACACTACGAAAATGCCTACCGCATTACTGCCCGCTTTCTGCTCTGGCTTGAAAAGCAGGTAAAGCCGGGCATTGTAAAAACCCTGGACCAGGCCATGCGCACTAAAACCTATTCGGAGGAAATCTGGCGACAACAAACCGGAATGCCTATAGCTGACCTCTGGAAAAAATATTCTCAAAACCCTACCATCTGAATTTTTCTATCTGATTCCGGACACCGCCAGCGAAAAACGAATTGCTCCGCTGCACCCTCCCCACCCACTTTTAGTGGCCGTTTTTCGCTGGCGACTGTAACCTAAGCCTTCTGCCTTAAGTTTCAGCCCTTAGAACCAAGTCATGCACAATGGCTTGATAAACCGTTACTAAAACCTAAACAAGGCTGGAATGAACAACCAACACGAACTGAAAGGACGCGTGGCGCTGGTATCGGGCGCCGGCTCCGGTATTGGCAAAGCTGCTGCGCTATTGATGGCAAAGGAAGGGGCCCGAATCGCGGCACTGGGACGCAACCAGGAGGAACTACAAAAAACCATTGATGAAATTAAGGCGGCGGGCGGAGAAGCCATTCCCGTACTGGCCGACATTTCGAAGGCCGATGAGATGGAACGGGCGTATCAGGACCTGATCCGGCAGTGGAGCCGACTGGACATTGTGTTTGCCAATGCCGGCATCAACGGCGTGTGGGCACCCATTGAGGAACTGAGCCCGGATGAGTGGGACAAAACCATGAATATCAACCTCAGGGGCACTTTTCTCACCGTTAAGTACGCCATTCCGCACCTTAAAAAACAAGGCGGTTCCATTGTCATCACTTCTTCCGTCAATGGTACGCGCATTTTCAGCAATACCGGTGCTACGGCCTATTCCTGCACCAAAGCGGCTCAGGTAGCCTTTACCCAAATGGCAGCCCTGGAACTGGGCCAGTTCCGCATCCGCGTGAACGTGATCTGTCCGGGTGCCATTACTACGGCCATTGACGATAATACCAAAAAACGCAACCTGGAATCCATCGAAGAGCCGGTGGAATTTCCGGAAGGCAAAATTCCCCTAACCGACGGCCAACCTGGTAAAAGCGAACAGGTGGCCCAACTGGTGCTTTTCCTGGCTTCTGACCGATCCAGCCACATTACCGGTACGCCCATCTGGATCGACGGTGCCGAATCGCTGCTGATGGGGTAAGAGTGATTGAGTGATTGAGTGATTGAGTGATTGAGTGATTGAGTGATTGAGTAAGCTTTTGGATTGCTTTCCGTAGTGCAGGAGTTAATGCCTGCGCTACGAAAAGCAATTTAGCGACAGGGGCGCTGAATGGAAGGGTTGTGAGATGGAGGGCGAACATTGGGAGATCGACCTAAGAGACAATCAACTATTGAGCCTGGCTTCTCTGTCATTCCGCTCTTCTCCTATTTCGCTTTTGTCAATCTGCTCTTTTGCCCTTTTTGTCATTTCCCATTTTGTCATTCCGGAAGAATCTGACTCACCATTTCTACGAACGGGTGGATAAATGGACTGTGTAATCAGATTATGTAGTAGTGGTGGTCAGGGTGCTTACGGATATTTAAATTTTGCACAATTAAATTTTGCACAATTAAATTTTACCTTATATATTTGCCTCATCACTCCATATGCAAGTAGAAAACGCCATCGATCCCTTACGGCTGGATTTACAGTTGTGTTTCCCGCTTTACGCAGCTTCGCGACTGGTCACGCAGGCCTACCAGCCAATGCTACAGGAACTGGACATTACTTATCCGCAGTACCTGGTGCTGTTGTTGCTCTGGGAGCATCCTTCGCTTTCGGTAAAAGAAATCGGAGAAAAGCTGCTGCTCGATTCAGGCACGCTGACGCCCCTGTTGAAGCGAATGGAAAAAAAGCAATGGATCAGCCGCAGCCGGGATCCGAAAGATGAGCGCTCCGTAATCATTACCCTACTGGAAGCAGGCAAAGAGATGCGCGAAAAAGCCTGCGCTATTCCGGTGAGATTGATGCAGAAAATGGGCTTATCGCCCGAAGAATTGACTCAACTAAAAAATCAGTTAAACCAACTAATAATTCAACTTAAATCATCCATTCCATGAGCACACAAACCGCAACGACGAGCATTCAAAAATTATACACGGCAGTAGCCAAAGCCACCGGCGGCCGCGATGGCCGTGCTGTTTCCGACGACCAAGTAATTGACATTGCCCTGAGTACACCCAAAGCCCTGGGAGGCCCCGGCAAACCGGGTGCTACCAACCCCGAACAACTGTTTGCCGCTGGCTATTCGGCCTGCTTCGACAGCGCCCTCAGCCTGGTGGCCCGACTGGCCAAAACGCCCATTACCGGTTCTACGGTGGAAGCCCACGTAAGCCTGGGTAAAGATGAAACGGGTGGGTTCGGACTGGCTGTAGAACTGTTTGTCAACATTCCGAATATGGAACTGAGTCAGGTAGAAAACCTGGTGCAGCAGGCCCACCAGGTGTGTCCCTACTCCAAAGCGACCCGTGGCAACGTGGAAGTAAAACTCCACACCTCCAACTTGATCAGTGAACAATAAACAGTAAACAGTGAGTTATGAATAGTGAATAATGATGAATGATCCTTCAGACAGGTTTTTTGCCCTGTCTGAAGGATCATTTCTATTATCAGCCTATTGCGTAAAATCCCCAATTTTACTTCCACATTCGGCGTTACACGCTAACGCTGCTCCCCCTTGTTGCAACTATACCAACTACATTACTTACTTACTCACTCACTCAATCAATCCTTCACTCACTCCGTCCGCAGGGACTTCACCGGATTGGCAGTGGCGGCTTTGATGGCCTGAAAGCTGATGGTAATTAAAGTGATACTCAGAGCAGTTGCTGCCGCACCCACGAATACCAACGGCCCCATTTCGATCCGGTAATCGTATTTCTGCAGCCAGTTTTGCAGAAAATACAATGCGATCGGACAGGCAATCAGGCAGCTGATGAGCACCAGCAGAATAAAATCACGGGAAAGCAGCAGCCAGAGTTGCGGAACCGTAGCTCCCAATACCTTTCGGATACCAATTTCCTTGGTTCGTTGTTCGGCTACGTATGCCGCCAGACCAAACAATCCCAGGCAGGAGATAAAGATGGCCAAGCCAGCAAAAATACCCGCCAGTTTACCAATGAGCACTTCCTGGCTGAATTTGGCCGCATAACTGGCGTCGGCAAATTCGTAGCTGTACGGGTAGGCCGGACTGTATTGATTGAATACGGCACTGATGCGCTGGAGAGCCTCCTGGGTAGAAAGCTGGGGAGACAACCGGTAAATCAAATGCCCCTTCGAGCCGGGCTGATACAGAAACAAAGTGGGATCGGCCGGAAAATAGGGCGAAATCATCAAGGCGTCTTTTGCCACCCCCACAATGCGCAACTTCTGACTCTCAAAAGTGACCGTCTGCCCAACGGGATCTTTGAGGCGTAGCAATCGGATCGCCGTTTCGTTGAATACCACATTGGCGGTATCGTTGGGGCTATCGAACGTACGGCCTTCATTCAACTGCATACCCAAGGTTTCAAAGTAGTGATCGCCCACCACGATGATTCCCATTTCTACCGTTTCGCCGGCGTGTTTGCCCGGCCATTGGTCTACGTCCGAATGCCAGTAGATATTAGTAGCCGGACTGCTGGCGAAGGTCACGCTTTGCGCCAGCCCTTTGTTCAGCAAGTCATTCTTCAGCGCCTGGTGATTTTGCTCCAGGTCATCATTCATTTCGGTCACCAGCAATCGGTTGACGTCGTAGCCGGTCGGGCGGTTGCGGGCGTGCTCAATCTGCTGATAGATAATGACGGCCCCCACAATTAGTGCAATCGAACAGCTGAACTGCGTAACCACCAGGATTTTACGGGGTAACGTAGCGGCTCTGCCTGCCTGAATGCTTCCTTTCAGCACTTTTACCGGCTGGAAGGAAGAAAGGTAAAAAGCCGGTCGGCTACCTGCTACCAGGGCCGTCAGTAACACGAAGCCGACCATTATCAGCCAGAAAAGCACACTTCCGTAGGGAATCACCAGTTGGTCGCCGGTCAGCACATTGAAAGCCGGTAGCACCAACTGCGTACCCAACAGGCAAAGGATGAAGGCAATGAGGGTCAGCAGCAACGATTCGGCCAGAAACTGCATAATCAGTTGTTTGCGGCGGGAGCCGATGGCTTTCCGGACCCCTACTTCGCGGGCTCTCTTTTCGGACCGGGCCGTGGTCAGGTTTACGAAGTTGATACAGGCAATCAGCAGCACCAGCCCGCCGATGATGCTGAACATCCGCACGTATCCGATGAAGCCGTCGGTATCTTTTCCGTTCACGTATTCCGAATACAAATGCCAGCGCGACATGGGCTGCATCACCACGATCGAATTCATGGCGTTGGGATTATCCTTTTCGGTATGTTGGATGGGACCAATTTTCGGAGCCACCTGGGCGTAGGAAACGCCCGGCTTGAGTTTGACAAAAATCTGGAAGGAGTTTTGTCCGTAGCCACCCGTCCGGGCTGACCTGACCCTTTCCGAAGTAGCATCCAGGTAACTGAAGGGCACCAGGTAATGAAATTGCAGGGAAGAATGGGAGGGCAGGTCTTTCAGAATACCCGTCACTTTCAGATCGTGCTGGTTGTCGAAGCGAACCGTCTTTCCCATTGCTGGCTCCTCACCAAACAGCGCTTTGGCCGTTGAGGCCGTTAGCACGATGGAGTAAGGATCTTTCATGACCTCATCGACCGTCCCCTGCAGCATAGGATATGGAAACATCCGGAGAAAATCCTGGCCGATCTGGGCACCGCGCAGGTACAGTTTGGTCTCTCCTACTTTCAGTCCGTGCGCTCCCATCCAGTCACTTTCGGCCACGTATTCTATTTCGGGGATCTGCGTGCGCAGGGCATCGGCCAGTTTGAGCGAAGTAGTCTTGAAGTTGAGCGTATCGCCGTTGCTGTTGTAGTTGCGTCGTACCTGATACAAGCGCTCATAATCAGGCAGAAAAGTGTCGTAAGAATATTGATAATGCACCCACAGGCCAATGAGCAGGGCGACGGTCATGCCGGTGGCCAGCCCCAGAATATTGAGGGAGCCGTATGCTTTGTGGCGCAGCAGCTGGCGCCAGGCAATGGTGAAGTAATTGCGTAACATATCGATGGAGAGAGTTGGTACGGTGTATCCCTGTTGGGTAGTTTGAAAGGAAGGCTTGCGATGCGGCAATGGCTGCAGGAAGCTAAGGGCGTGGAGACAGTATCGTCGGCGGGCTTTGGGTAACCCCTCCTGCTCGATCCATTGCCCGAACAGTTCGTGCAGATCACCCTGGATCTCCTCCAACTGGTCTTCCGGACAACGCCAGGTCAGGAGCTTGTCGGCCCACGCCGGTGGGGATGGCAGGTGATTTTTCATAGGACGTCAGTTGAGCTTGGGTATCAGACTCCAGAGTTCTTCGCGCACCTGCCGGATTTCCGTCAGCATGTGTTTGCCGGCCGCCGTAATGGCAAACAAGCGCTTCCTTCGACCGCCCCGTTCGGCGGTGGCTCCTCCTACCTGAGAAGTAACCAGTCCTTTTTCTTCCAGGCGATACAGCGCCACGTGTACGGCGCTCAGCACAATGGCACGCCCCGTGCGTTGCGTTATGTCCTGGGTAATGGCCGCTCCGTAAGCCTGTCCGTCGAAGACGGCTACCGTGAGCAGGACCAGTTCTTCAAATTCACCTAAGTAGCTTCGGTTCATCGCATCCATTATCTTCACGTTTGCTAAACAAATGAGGTGCCAACGGGACAAAGGGCCTCTGCCGAACAGATAGTGGCATTCTAACCGAATGATTGCGTTCGGAGGTGTACGAAAACGAACAGGCTTCTGTCCGGTTTGGTATCAATTACCTGGCTGCAATACCCGGTTTCAGAACCGGAAAACAATCTAATTTGATTACCCTTGGTCCGAATCGTAGCGGGGCTGGTAATCTGATTACTGGCAGCGCCTCCGCAAGCATTCTTTCAACGGATGTGATCCGCTTACTCACTTGGATAAAGGGCACCTGAATGACATCAATCAACCAGGCGGATGATCTACTTGGTTGAAGGTCAGCTCCCCAGCCCGCACCTTTGAATCAACAATCTTCCACTCCAATTCTCCTTTACCATGGAAACCATCATCTGCCCCACCGATTTCTCGACTTGTGCCGACAATGCCCTTCGGTATGCCAATGAACTGGCCCGTCAAACGAACGCCCGATTGATTCTCCTGCACAGCATATTCAACCTGGAACCTGCGCCTACACTCAGCCCGTACGGCGGCGCTGGCGGGATGGCGTACGCCGTGGCGGTCAGAGACCCGGCTTATGAAGCCAGCCAACAAGAAAAGCTGGAGGAAACACTCAACAACCTGAAAAACCAGCGTCCGAATACCACTACCCAATACGAAACCCGGATCAAATACGGACTGATCAAAGACTCGCTCTGGGCCCTGGCCAAGGAAGAACGGGCCGATTGGGTGGTGATGGGTACCGAAGGAGCGGAAAGGCTCGACGAAGTGTTTTTCAGCACCAACGCAGCCAATGCCGTAGAGGGGACCAGTTGTCCCTTACTGATCGTGCCTTCCAAATCGGCCTACAAACCCATTGAGCGCATTGTCTTTGCCACTGACCTGGAGGGAGAACCTTACGTGGCCGTCAACGCCGTACTCAGGCTGGCGGGTATGTACGATGCCGAAGTGGATTTCCTGCACATTCTGGCGGATAAAGGAAAGGGTGCGCGCGAAGAAGCCCGGGCAGAAATGAACAAGCTGTACAAAGCCCTCCCCTACGACAAGGTAAATTTCTACACCCAGGCGACGGATGACATTGAAAAAGGCATCAACCAATTTGCCCACAAACACAAGGCTGACCTGCTGGTGATGGGACACCACCACCGGGGTTTCTGGCAGCAGCTGTTCCGGAAAGACCACGCCAGGGACATGGCTTTCCATACCCAGCTTCCGCTACTGATCCTTCCTTTCAAGCACTAAATCATTCGTCTATTTTGTTTCACTAAATCAATTACTACGATGTCACTGATAAAAAAACCAACGGAAACTTCCCTTCTGTACGCTCTCTGTTCACCGATATCCTGGATGTTGATCGTTTTTTCGAGAATGATCCTTTCTTCAAAGTGACCGACAAAACCCCTTCGGTTAACATCAAGGAGAAAGACAAAGCATTTGAAGTGGAGCTGGCCGTACCCGGCATGGACAAGAAAGATTTTAAGATTCAGCTGGACAACAACATTCTGCGCATTTCGGCCGAAAAGAGCGATGAGCAAAAGGAGGAAAACGAAAAATTCACCCGCCGGGAGTTCAGTTACAACTCCTTCGTCCGGGCTTTCGAATTGCCGTCCAGTGTCAATGCCGACGCCATTGATGCCCAATACCAGGAAGGCATCCTCAGACTGAGCCTGCCTAAAAAGGAAGAGGCCCAACAGAAAGCCAAAAAGGAGATTTCCATCGCTTAGGGTGAATGTACGAGCCGGAGAGGACACATAACCGCCTTTCCGGTTCGCATCTCCAACTACCCATTTTTCGGCCGTCCGGTCTTTCGAAAACATACGGTCATTTTGATTCCCTCCCCTTCATCTCAAACCCCTACTTTATGAAAGCCTATACATTGCCCTTCCGGGAAATTACTTTGAAACATCTTCCGCAAGTAGGAGGAAAAAACGCCTCTTTGGGGGAAATGTTCGGTCAACTTTCAACGGAAGGCGTCCGGGTACCCGATGGCTTTGCCACGACCGCTCAGGCCTTCCAGGATTTTCTGGAAGCCAATGGCTTGACCGCACCCATTCGTCAGCAGTTGTCTTCGCTCGACACCCAGACTTTTTCCAACCTGCCTCAGGTGGGTAGTGCCATCCGGCAACTGGTTCTACAATCCCGTTTACCCGAAGATCTGACCCAAGCCATCCTAAAAGCATACGAAGGAATGGGTGACTCCGTGCCCGTCGCCGTTCGGAGTAGTGCCACGGCCGAAGACCTGCCCACTGCCAGCTTTGCCGGACAACACGAATCGTATCTCAACATTGCCGGTAGTAAGCAAGTACTGGATGCCTGCCTGCGCTGTTACGCCTCTCTGTTTACCGACCGGGCCATCAAATACCGGCACGACCATGGTTTCGATCACCTTAAAGTGTACCTGTCGGTAGGCATTCAACGAATGGTGCGTTCTGACCAGGCCAGTGCCGGGGTGTGTTTTACCCTGGACCCCGAATCGGGTTTTTCGGACCTTATTTTTATTACCGGCAGTTGGGGTTTAGGCGAAAACGTGGTGCAGGGTGCCGTCAATCCAGATGAATTCTATGTGTTCAAACCCACCTTAAAGCAGGGAAAACAGGCAATAGTGAATAAAAAAATGGGCACCAAAGCCCGTACAATGATACATGCCGAAGTAAATGCCGAGCCGCCGGTAGTAAACATTGATACGCCGGCAGAAAAGCAGGAAAGATACGTGTTGAACGATGCGGAGGTAACGCAGATTGCGCAATGGGCCTTGCGAATTGAAGAACACTACGGCCGGCCGATGGACATTGAATGGGCCAAAGACGGCGTAGACGGAAACATATACATCGTGCAGGCCAGGCCCGAAACCGTACACAGCCAGCAAAACAAGGCGCTGAAGTGGAAAGAATACACCCTGCGTGAGCCGGGAAATTTATTGGCCCAGGGAAAGGGAATCAGCAACCGCATCGTGAGTGGCGTCGCCCGCAAACTCGATTCCCCGCAACAAAGTCATCTTTTGCAGCCCGGCGAAATTCTGGTGACGGACATCACCAATCCGGACTGGGACCCCATTCTGAAGAAAGTGTCGGCAATTGTAACCAACAAAGGCGGTCGCACCAGCCACGCCGCCATCGTAGCCCGGGAAGTGGGAGCCGTAGCCGTGGTGGGTACCGGCAATGCCACGGAGGTAATCCAGAATGGGCAATTGATCACCGTGTCGTGTGCCGACGAGCAGGATGGCAACGTATACGAAGGAAAACTGGCCTGGGAAGAGCGGGAAGTGGATGTGGAACACCTGCGCAAAACCAAAACCAAGACCATGTTCATCCTGGGCGATCCGGACAAAGCCTTTTCGCTGGCCGCTTATCCCAACGATGGCGTCGGGCTCATGCGCCTGGAATTTATCATCAACAACAGCATCCGGATCCACCCGATGGCGCTGGTGAAGTTTGCCGAACTACAAGATGAAGCAGCCAAGGCCGAAATCGAACGGCTGACGCACCACCACGCCAACAAGGAAGATTACTTCGTGGAAAAAATGGCCCAGGCGGTTGCCACCATCGCGGCAGCCTTTTATCCCAAGGAAGTCATTGTCCGGATGAGCGACTTCAAGACCAACGAATACGCCAACCTGATCGGGGGCAAAGCCTTTGAGCCCCAAGAAGAAAACCCAATGCTGGGATTCCGGGGTGCTTCCCGTTACTACAATCCCCGCTACCGCGAAGGTTTCGGACTGGAATGCAAAGCCATGAAAAAAGTGCGGGAAGAGATGGGTTTGAGCAACGTAAAGTTGATGATTCCCTTCTGCCGCACCGTAGAAGAAGGCCGGAAAGTGCTGGGCATCATGGAATCGTACGGTTTGAAAAGAGGCGAAAATGGGCTGGAGGTCTACGTAATGGCCGAAATCCCCAGCAATGTGATCCTGGCCAAAGCGTTTGCCCAGGTGTTCGACGGCTTCTCCATCGGGTCCAACGACCTTACTCAACTGACCCTGGGCATTGACCGGGATTCGGCCATCGTGAGCGAATTGTTTGATGAAAACAACGAAGCCACAAAAATGATGATTGCCACGGTGATCGGGGCAGCGAAAGAAGCGGGCGTGAAGATCGGATTGTGCGGACAGGCACCCAGCGATTTTCCCGACTTCGCCGATTTCCTGGTCCGGCTGGGCATTGACAGCATCTCCTTCAACCCGGATGCCCTATTGAAAGGCATTGGAAACGTCATGGCCGTTGAAGAAACCCTAAAGGCAGATTCAGCGCCCGAACAAAGCGAAAAAAGGGCTTTTGCTGCCTGGTAAATGGCCCGCTCAACTTACCAATCGGCGTTTACAAATGACGGAGCAGGTGGAATGATCTACCCTGCTCCGTTTAATTTCACGAGCAAAGGTAAAAGAACAATAAAGGTGCTTCCGTGGTTGGATTTGCTCAGAACGGAAATTTCCCCACTGTGTTTTTCCACAAAATCCCGACACAGGTCCAATCCCAGACCAGAGCCCTTTTCACCCTGGGTGCCCCGCGTGCTCACGTGGTAATGTCGGTTGAACAGCTTCGCCAGGTTTTGTTCGCTGATGCCAACCCCCTGGTCAGAAACCGAAATTTCCACTGCTTGTTCTTTATTGCATACTTCAATCCGTACTACATTATCCGGAAATGAGAACTTAATGGCATTGGATAACAGATTGCGCAAAATGACTTTTAGCATCTGTTCATCCGCCTCCAGGAACAGGTCAGGCGGACAATTGGCAATCAATTGTAAACGTTTGGTGTCGGCCTGGGGCTTTAAAAGCTCAAAAACACTGTCAATAATCTGCTGAAGAGAAAGCAACTCCGGCTGAAAATACACCTTATCAAATTGATTCCGGGCCCATAGCAGTAAGTCATCCAGCAGCAGGCGGGCATTGGAGGATGCTTGTTTAGCCAGCGGCAAAAACTCAATTGCCTCTTTCATTTCATTGTCCTGCAATTTCATCCACATCAGATCCAACAGGGAATCCACATTCCCGACCGGGCTGCGCAGGTCGTGGGCAATCACGGAAAAAAGCGTGTCCTTTTGGTGATTGAGCGCCGCCAGTTTTTCGTTCAGGCCATTTATTTTTCGCTCCTTGGCTTTCAGTGCCGATATATCCTGGATAAAGGACCAGACCAGCTCCTGATTTTGCCGGTTACGAACCACGATGCCATTGAGCAGTACCGGCAAACGCCTGCCATCCTTTCTTGTGAATTCTTTTTCGTAGGGACCGTACGTTCCGTGCTGCCGCATATGCTCCAACTGTATTTGATCGGATGATAAGTATTCCGCAGGGGTTAATTGATAAAAAGTGATGGCTTGTAATTCCGGTGCCGTATAGCCGGTACTTTCCAGCAGGGCTTTGTTGAAGGTAAGGAACTGACCGTTCTCCAGGTCATTGAGCGCCATGCCGATGGGAGAAAGGTCAAACATAGTGCGAAACTTCTCTTCGCTTTCCCGAATTTGTTCCTCCGCCAGCTTTCGACTGGTAATGTCTTCGGTAAACAACAACAATCCTCCGATCTGCCCATCCAGGTCATACCAGGGCCGGGCCTCCCACTTCATCCAGACCTCCTTTCCATTTGATCGGATCAGGCGTTCTTCCCTTTTTTCCACCTTTCCCTTCAGACATTGTTCGTGAACCGTGCGCCACCTTCCGGCAATTTCGGGCAATAGTTCGTAGTGGCTCTCACCCAGAAAATGAGTGGGGTCAATGCCATAATAATCCAGCCATTGCTGGCTGGCGGCCAGATAATGGAGATCGGTATCCAGCATCGCGATGGCCGTGGGAGACTGTGAAATAAACAATTTGAGCTGTTCTTCACTCTTTCGGATCCGGTGTTCGGCCTTTTTCATTTCGGTAATATTGCGTCCCTCCGGAATAAGCAGTATGACCTCTCCCCTTTCGTTGGTGATAGGTTTGATGGAAAAGTCAATAATGATTCGCCGGTTGTCTGCTCCCTGCACCTCCGTCTCGTACCGGATAAATTCTCCCTGCGCGGCCCGGAGCACACTTTCCTGCAGCTGAGCCAGCACTTGGGCTCCGGTTTGCCACCAGTGCGTTTCCCAGATTTTGTGGTGCAGAACATCGGCCAGGGTCAGGCCGCCAAAAGTCAGGGCAGTTTCATTGACTTCGAGCAGGGTTCCATCGGGCTGCATCAACCCGGTAAACTGGTAGGTAGAATGAAAAATGGCGCGAAAACGTTGTTCACTTTCCCGCAGCGCCCGCTCGGCCTGCTTGCGCTCAGAGATGTTGGTAGTAATCAGCAGCGCTTGCGTAATATGGCCCTGCGAATCGTGAATGGGAAAGGCGGTGGTCAGATAATCCCGGCCGTCCTGAGTGGCATATTCAAACTGCGTATTTTCTCCGGAAAGCACCCGCTGCAATTGTTGAACGAAACAAGATTCGTTTTTGGGTTTTATCAAATGAGAAATCTCTTTTCCCATCCAATCAGCGGGTTGCCAGCCCAGGGCAGGCATTTCCTGCCCGTTGCCGTGCACGTACCGCAGATTTTCGTCAATGAGGGCAATAAACCCGTTGACAAAGTTTTGCCCGATCATCTGGAGCAGCCGACGGGTGTCGTTCAGGTGTTCTTCGGCAGATTTGCGCTCCCTGATTTCCAATTGTAGCTGTTCGTGGGTCTGCTGAAGGACGGAGTGAGCGTTCGACAAATCGCTGGTGCGTTGTGCTACCCGGGCTTCCAGTTCGTTGTTCAGATGCCGGATCCGGGCCAGGTTCCGTGCTTGCTCCAGGCTGTACCGGATTGAACGTTCCAACTGAGCCGCCGTAAATGCCCCTTTTACCAGATAGTCAAAAGCTCCCGCCTGCGTGGCTTCTTCATCCACCCAGTTGGCATCCTGCCCGGTAAGCAGTATCATCGGCGATTCGCAGCCATTCTGCACCGCCTCCCGGATTACCTCCAAACCATTATAAACCCCAAAACGATAATCGATCAGGTATACCTGATAGCGGTTTTCCCGGATGGCCAGCTTTGCCTGTTCGTAATTGTCGCACCAGTCTATCTGATTACGGAACCGGGGTAGCACATCGGCGATTTCTTTCAGAATCAGATAGTCTTCCTTATCGTCATCTACCAGTAAGATGCGGACTGCTTCTTCCATTGAATATATTCCTATCTGTTCAGTGTGCTTATCACTCTATTTATTGGCCAATTAAATTATCCCTTCTACACCATTCACAATCAATGTATTGTACCAAAAAATTCGCAAAGGATGGGCAACAAACTAAAAGTCAGGGCTGCAATCAATGACAATGATCATGGGAGTTTTTAAAATAAATCATTGCAAGCCGTCAATAAAAAATACCTTCTACAATTCTGAGTATAACTTACTTATTCCAAAGCTGATATTCAAGAGCTATCTTCTAATTATCCGGGATACCCGCTCTATGCAAAGGGAATGTCGTTCAAATTGTGATGAAACAAAACAGGCAGACCTCAGTGAGACCTGCCTGTAAACCTTACACTTCATCAACAAACTAAAAACCAAATAAAATCGTCTACTTTACTTAGTTGCTGTAGGAGAAGGGGTCGAACCTCCACGGAGCGGTTAGTCAGTCTTAGAGGACCAATTTTTTCCGAACTCTCCACCCCCGAGACAGGAGGGCACGTCTGCCAGTTTCGTCATCCTACAATTAGCGGCGTCTTAATCATCTACCGTCATTGTTGATACAAAGCTAATACACGAAGCATTACATTGCAAATATTTTATCAAAAATATTTTTTCTTTACGAATAACGCAATTTCAACCCGCTGATTTTTCAAAAGATAGAGACAGAAAATTTTTACAACCAGGGTATGCTACCCCTGCAATCAGGCTAAGAATTGTACGGAAATCAGGAATGGGTGAGCAGAAACTTCAGGGCGGTTTGCCGGATGGCGGTGTTCTGTTTACTCACGGCCAGTTGCAGGGCGGTTCGGGTACCCACAAACACGGCTAATTTTTTGGCCCGGGTAAGCCCCGTGTAGATCAGGTTGCGGAAAAGCATCTGAAAGTGCTGGCTCACCAACGGCATAATGACCACACCAAATTCGCTTCCCTGCGATTTGTGAATAGTAATGGCGTAGGCCAGTTCAATTTCGTTCAGGTACTCCCTTTCATAAAGCACTTCCCGGGTTTCCGTACCATTCCTGAACGCGACCAACGCCGTCATTTCTTCGTTGTCCAGTCCCACGATGCGCCCGATGTCGCCGTTGAACACGCTCAGTTCGTAATTGTTCCGCCGCTGAATGACCCGGTCGCCCTCCCGGAAAACGCGCCCGGAGAGCGTTAGTTGCGCTTTCCCCTCCCCTGCCGGGTTGATGGCTTCCTGAATCACCTGGTTCAGGTTATGGGTACCCAGGGTGCCTTTGGTCATTGGGCACAGCACCTGTATCTCCGCTTCCAGACCGAAATAGCGGGGAATAACTTCCGCGTACAGCCGCCTGATCATATCTACCGCCGAAAGCCCGTAACGCAGGGACGACCAGGGATGCACCCGCTTGAGCACTTCGCGCAGTTCTTCGCTGTGGGTACGGGCTTCGAGCAGCCTTTCTACGTCCACGTGACTGAATTTGGCCGGAATCTGGGCGCTGGTGCCGGTGGAATAGAGGGCCGTTTCCTCTTCGGCGGTTGCCGGGCTCTCTTCCTGGGTGGCATAAGCAGATGCTTTCTTCACTTTGGAAATAAAGCGCAACTGCTCCTGGGTGGCTTCTTCCGAATCAATGAAAAGGCAGTCCGACCCTTGTGACCAGAGATTGGGATGCCGGAAGGGCGAATCGATTTTGGGCGTTTCGCCGTGGTTGATGGCGTGTGCGTACCGGATGATCAGCGACTCCTGCGCCTGTCGAAACACCTTGGTGAGCCGCAGGCAGGGCACGGCTCCCGATTCGATCATATCCTTCAGCACGTTCCCGGCCCCAACCGAAGGCAGCTGGTCCGCGTCTCCGATCAGCACCAGCTGCGCGTGCCGGGGCACCGATCGCAGCACGGAGGCCGCCAGGTGCACATCGAGCATAGAGCATTCGTCAACGATCAGGAAATCGGTGTCGAGCGGGCTTTCTTCGCTGCGCTTGAATCCACCGCTGGCCGGATCGAATTCGAGCAGGCGGTGAATGGTTTTGGCTTCCAGCTTTTCATCACCGGTGCTGATGACTTCACTCATGCGCTGAGCTGCCCGGCCGGTAGGAGCCGCCAGCAGAATGCTTTTGTTCATGCTACGCAACAAACCCACCAGTGCCCGTGTCGTGGTGGTTTTGCCACAGCCGGGTCCACCCGTCAGGATGGAGATTCGTTCGGTGGCCATGCGGAGCACGCTGGCTTCCTGTTCATCGCTCAGGCGGATGCCGTGGGCCTGGCAAAAAGCATCCAGGGGCCGCTTCAGCTTTTCCGGATTGGCTACCACCCGAAATTCAACCAGCGCTTTCACCCGGGCAGCAATGTAATTCTCGTCGTAAAAAAGCGAATGGGCGTAATAAGCGGTTTGCAATTCCAGATTCGCATCCAGCATCGGCCGGGTTTTGAGTTCGTCGGCCTTTTCCATTATTTCCAGGTTCGCGCAAATGGCTTCTTCATCGTGCATATCCAGCAGTTGCCGCACTTCGCCAATGATCTGCGGCTTGGTAAGGTAGCAGTGCCCTTCTTCGCGGGCACTTTGCAGCGCGTGGTTGATGCCCGCCCGGATGCGCTGGGGCGAATCGGTGGCAAGTCCCAGGCTGAGCGCTACCTTATCGGCACTGAAGAAGCCGATGCCGTATATGTCCTGCGCCAGCCGGTAGGGATTGTCAGACACGATGCGGATGGCATCGTTGCCGTACATTTTGTAAATCTTGACGGCAAACAGGGTACTGATGTTGTGCGATTGCAAGAAGAGCATCACGTGCCGGATTTCCTGGTGTTCGATCCAGGCTTTCTGAATGCTCTGCAGTTTGAGTTGCGCAATGCCTTCTACTTCCGTCAGCCTTTCGATGTGGTTTTCAAATACGTCCAGCGTGTCGGCTCCGAAATGCTTCACGATGCGGCTAGCGGTGACCGGTCCCACCCCTTTGATGAGTCCGGAGCCCAGGTATTTCTCCAATGCGTGCGCCGTAGCGGGTTTGCGTTCGGCCGTACGGACTGCTTTGAACTGGTGCCCGTATGCCGGATGGTGCGTCCAGGTACCGAAGAAATCCATCGTAGCCCCGGCAAACACCTTGGACTGGTGCACCGTTACAGATATCTCCTCATTGGGTTTGTTAAAGGGATTGACTTTGAGCACCGAATAGCCCGTTTCCACGCTGTGATAGGTGATTCGCTTCACAATACCCGACAGTTTATCCAGGTTTTCGGTATCGGAAACGGGAGCGGATTGAGGCTTCATTCGGACGGTTTTCAAGTGGTTTCAGGTAGAGAAGGCAGAAAATTCTTCAAACAAATTTAACGAATTCCCGTCAAAAGAGCGCTTGGAGCGGGTGAGTTTACTTGGATGAGCAGGCAGCAGTACCCAGGGATCCATTCCGAAACAGCCACTAACCGGAAAATAAAAAAGCCCGGCAGGTGGTTGCTGTCGGGCCTTCAAATACTTCGGAACCGAAGCTTTGCTTATATATTCGCGGTGACCCTGAAAGTCATCTGTGCATTGATGATGGTTTCGTAGGCAACGGCCTGCCGTGTCACTACTTCGGTACGCAGGCTGTATTTTTCCTGCTTCAGGTAGATGTCCACGGCTTCCCCGGTCGTATCCAACGTGAGGGTGGTCCCGGCATTGGTCGGAATGTCGGTTTTATAAGCCAGCAGCTTTTCTGGCTGTCCGTTGGCAGAGATGTAAATTTTGATCGACTTCAGAAACTGAAAGTTGGCCTGCGAAGGAGAAGTGATGGTGAGATTCAGCTTTTCCAGTATAATATTTTTTACCTGGCTGGTCTCAGCATTATTGCTTTTGAAAGTCTGGCTGGCATTGCTGGTTACTTCGGGAGTAGGCACCGAAAAGGGCGTATTGATCCCTACTGCGGAAGGCATTACCAGCGTGGTTTCATTGTTGAGCCGGAAGGTGAGCAGGTCTTCCACCACTTTACAACCGGCGACCAGTGCCGAAAAGATAAGCAGAACGCTGAGGCAAAAGATAAGTCTGTGTTTTTGCATAGTCAGGTTTGAAAGTTACACGGAGGCAAAATTATCTTTTCCGGGAGGATGTTGAGCAGTTGAATGCATCGCTTGCCTACAGAAGTAAGGTTGATGTGTTGATTTGCTAATGAGCTGATAGAATATGTTTACTGTTGTTTACTGTTGTTTACTGTTGTTTACTGTTGTTTACTGTTGTTTACTGTTTAATTAAGCAACCGAATTAGGCACGAAAAATCAATGCATCTGTCTAAATTGGCCGTCAAACATTTCTCAACATGCAAAAATCCAAAATATTTGTTTGGTCCCTGGTGGTGGCACTGGGCGGCTTTCTATTCGGGTTTGATACGGCCGTTATTTCCGGAGCGGAAAGAGACATCCAGGCATTCTGGGAGCTGGATGATTTCCAGCACGGACTTACCATTGCCATTGCCCTCATCGGAACGGTATTCGGCGCTTTGTTCGGAGGCTTTCCCTCCGACCGCTACGGACGCAAATACACGCTGTTGGGAATTGCCATCCTGTATTTTGTATCAGCCTTGGGTTCCGCCGTTACTTCTGACTGGCTGCTCTTTCTTTTCTATCGATTCATTGGCGGACTGGGCGTCGGTGCCTCTTCCGTTACGGCTCCCATGTACATATCCGAAATCGCTCCGGCCAAATCGAGGGGAAAGCTGGTGGCTTTGTTTCAGTTCAATGTTGTGTTTGGCATTCTGATCGCCTACCTCTCTAATTATCTGCTGGCTTCAGCGTTGGGAAACAATGAAAACGACTGGCGCTGGATGCTGGGCGTGGAAGCCTTTCCCGCTTTTCTGTTCCTGATCGCGCTGCTGGCAGTACCCGAAAGCCCCCGCTGGCTGATTATCAAACGGGGCAAGGTAGAAGAAGCAAGGGCGATTCTGCAAGTAGGCAATCCAGTGGAGGTCGCCAATAGCATTGTGTCGGACGTGCTGCAATCCCACCGGGAAGCGGAGGCCAATCCGCTCAAAGACCGCTTCTTTTCCAAACGCTACCAGACGCCCATTTTACTGGCCGTGGTGTTTGCGGTATTCAATCAGGTATCGGGCATCAATGCCATCATTTATTATGCCCCGCGTATTTTTGAGATGACGGGCCTGGGTAAAAGTTCGGCGCTGCTTTCTTCGTTTGGCATCGGGCTGGTCAATTTTGTTTTTACGCTCCTGGCGCTCAACGTGATCGACCGGTTCGGGCGGCGCACACTCATGCTGATTGGTTCTGTTGGCTTGATTATCTCGCTGGGATTGGTAGCTTACTCTTTCCACGAACTGGATCAGGGGGGAGAAATCGGTGGCTTCAACGTGCCGATCTACCTGTTTGCCTTCATTGCCTTCTTCGCGTTTTCGCAAGGAGCCGTCATCTGGGTATTCATTTCCGAAATTTTCCCCAACGAAGTCAGGGCCAGCGGACAGGCACTGGGCAGTTTTACGCACTGGCTGCTGGCTGCGCTGATTGCTTTCACTTTTCCTTACGTCGCCAAAAACCTGGGCGGAGGCACGACCTTCCTGTTTTTCACCCTGATGATGGTGTTGCAATTGCTCTTTGTATGGAAATTCATGCCGGAGACCAAGGGCACCTCACTGGAACAAATAGAAAAGCGGGTGATTAGCAAAGAGACGGAAGCGGGGAGCAAAAGCTGAGTAGAAAAATGCCTTAGACAAAAGCCTTTCTATTTCCTTTTCCCAATCTATCCAGGCTATTCTGCTTGCCGTTATGTGTATGTCGCAATAAATTGCGCCTCAACTCTCAAACTCCTAAACTCTCAAACTCATTCACTTCCTTCTCTGGCTGATCCTGATTCTTTACGCCCTGTTCAGCCTGGCGCTGCTGATCACCTGGCTGCGAATGCCCCGTTACCAACCCACCGGACAGCCGGCAGGCACTTTCATCAGTGTGCTCATTGTGGTAAGAAATGAAGTGGAACACATCACAGCGTTAATGGAAGACCTAAACCACCAAACGTATCCTTCAGACCAGTTTGAAGTAATCATCACCGACGATGGCTCCACCGATGGCACCTTTCAGTTGATCGAGCAGTACCGGCAACGTGCCCGCTATTCCCTTCGCCTTTTTTCGCTGCCAACGGAAGTTCATCTACGCTCCCCCAAAAAGCAGGCGATTGCCGCAGCCATTGCGCAGGCCAGGGGAGAGTTGATCGTTCACACCGATGGCGATTGTCGGGTAGGAAAACAGTGGCTGAGCATAATTGAAGACTGTTACCACAGCCGTCAGGCCTGTCTGATCAGTGGCGCGGTAACGTTTACGGAGGAAGCCAGCCTGCTGGAAAAAATGCAGACCGTGGAGTTTTCCAGCCTGATGGGTTCGGGTGCGTGTTCCCTGACCTGGGGCTTCCCTACCATGTGCAACGGTGCCAACCTGGCCTACCCGAAAGCCGTGTTTGAAGAAGTAGGTGGCTTTGCCGGCATTGATCACCTGGCCTCCGGCGATGATGAACTGCTGATGCACAAAATTGCCCGGCGTTACCCCGGTCGACTGGTTTTTCTCAAACATCCGGACACCATCGTACGCACCCTTGCCCAGCCTACCCTTCATCAGTTTTTTCAGCAACGAAAACGCTGGGCCAGTAAGTGGAATGCCTATCAGGATCGGAAAATCAGTCTGCTGGCGATCTTTGTCTTTATCAGCAATGCCGCCTTGATTGCCGCCGCCGTGCTCACCGTCCTGGGAAAGTATCCGATATGGGTTTTTATCTTACAAGCATGGGTAAAGTTCCTGGCTGAGTTCCTACCTTTAGCATGCTTTGTTTCTTATTTGCAAAAGCCGCCCCAGGCCTTCAGACGCATTCTGCTGATTCCCCTGGTGCAGGTGATTTATCCCTTTTACGTTGCGTTTTTCGGTCTGGCTGCCCAGCGCAAAGGGTACCAATGGAAGGGCCGGAACATGCAGTGAATCAGAAACAAAGCCTTTAAACTTACCATATCAGCCATTTGAACGAAGAGAGATGAGTGACCTGGAATTTGACATTTTGGATGAATTATATTTCGTTACCCCCTTTGAGACAGTGCGTTCAACCCTGAGCATGGACGAAACGGAGTTGAAGCAAGCCCTTCAGTCTCTGATCGACAAAGGTTGGGTGAAGTGCTTTCATCCGGGTTCCATAGAAGTAGTAACGGAAGCCCTGGATTTCGATGACAAATTTCGCAGCTACCACTACTTGGCTACCAAAGAAGGCTTACTGGCGCACAATAGCCGTTGATTAAAGAATTAAGGAAATAAAAAGGCCTACTTTCAAAAACGAATCACTTAATTCAACTTCCTACTACCCATACTTTTCTATCATTCATCTGTTTAATTTCACTGCTTTTCTTCTCCTCAGCCACCTAATTCGCTATTCATTAATCGCTGTTTATTGTTAACTGATTACTGAAAATATGCTTCCCCTCCGAATTGCTTCCAGAAACATCTGGCAACGGAACCATGCTCCGGAATCGGGAGGAGCCAAAACACCCCTGTACTACGTCAAAAAAAGGCTGCTCCAAAACAAACCCGCTCTTTTTGGACTCTGTATCGTGGTGCTTTGCTTCCTGACTTCGCTGGCCGGTTATCTGATCATGCCCGACTGTACCCCTCTGGCGAACGACAGTGCCGTGGAAATACAAAAGCAGGGGCCGGGCTTTCGGGTATTGATGCTGCGGCTGCGGAAAAACGCGGAGGTGCCGGAAGTCAATTGGTTCACCAAAATTTTCCGGGGACAGGAAAGCCCTTACACACTGGTTCCGATTCGCTCCTACCGGACTCAGCACCTGACTGTGTTTGTCAAGCCTTTCCGATCGGAGGAAGAAGTTGCTTATTCAATGGTCGACGCCGCTCTGCCTCTGTACGTTGGGGAATCGGAAAAACTTCAGGCAGGCGGATCATTCCGGCTGGAAGAAGAAAACATCCGCTATCTGGACGAAAATGAAAATCTGAAAGTCATTTCGACGAAAGCACTCCAGCAACTCTTCTTACAAAACAACCTGGAAACCCGGCACTACTGGCTGGGAACTGACAAAGCGGGGCGGGATATGCTGAGCCGCCTCCTGTTTGGCGTTCGTATTTCATTGGGCGTGGGCTTTCTGGCCGTTACAATCTCCCTCATTGTCGGAGTGGGTATGGGGGCGCTGGCCGGCTTTTTCGGCGGTTATGTAGACCGGCTCATCACCTGGCTGATGACCGTCGTCTGGTCCATTCCGGGTATTATGCTGGTAATTGCTATCAGCATGGCCCTGCAGAGCCGGGGGGTATGGGTGGCGTTCGTTGCCGTAGGACTCACCCTGTGGGTAGACATTGCCCGGGTAGTCAGGGGGCAGATCTTGAGCCTGAAGGAGAAGCTGTACGTAGAAGCAGCCCGGTCCATGGGCATTGGCAATCGCCGGATCATTGTCCGTCACATTCTTCCCAATATGCTGGGGCCGGTGATTGTCATTGTCACTTCCAATTTTGCTACTGCCATACTTACCGAAGCTGGCCTCAGCTTTCTGGGCTTAGGCGTGCAACCGCCCATGCCCTCCTGGGGAATGATGGTCAACGAAGGATTTCAGGCCCTCGGAAGCCAGGGCAGCCTGCATCTGGTGCTGCTACCCAGCCTTTGCATCAGCCTGCTGGTGCTCTCCTTCAACCTTTTCGGCAACGGCCTCCGCGATGCTTATGATCCCGGCACTCTGCTGAAGTAATTGGATTTATGCGTACCTTTGTTTCAGGCATTGAAAATACAGGGGAACAGAAAACATGGCCAATACGCTGTCCAGCACCTCACCCAATACGATTCCGGCGGCAAACCAGGGGAACACCCTGGAAAAACTACAGCACCGTCTGAACGTTAAAAAGCTCGAACTGAATTCGTTACTGGAAGTAACGCAGGCTATCAATAACAACCTGACGGAAGATGCCATTTACCGCATCTATCATTTTACCCTGCGTGCCAACATGAACATCAGCAAGCTGGCGCTCTTCGTGAGAGATGAGGTATGGGAATGCAAAGTGAGCTTCGGAACGGAGACCGATTTCAGCCAGATTACCCTGGATCCCGAAATACTTTCTTTCCGGGACATTACTACGCTGGAGGCCAGCAATCAGACCAAACTATTCCAACAATCCGCTTCAAGCCCTTCCATTCCCGATCTGTTTTCCGAATTTGACCTGGTGATTCCCATTGCGCATAAAAAAACGACGCTGGCGTACGTGTTTGTGAGCAAGGAAAAAAGTGAAGAAGACCGCCAGGGCCTGGACACTGTGTTTATTCAGACGCTGAGTAACATTGTGATTGTGGCGATTGAGAACAAAAAGCTGGCTCGTCAGCAATTGAGACAGGAAGCCATGAACCGGGAAATTCAAATTGCCCAGCAGGTCCAGACGCACTTGTTTCCCCGGGAACTACCTTATAACAGCGAACTGAAGGTAAAGGCCGAATACTTCCCGCACCGCTCCGTGAGTGGCGACTACTACGATTTCATTCACATTTCCAAGAATGAATTTCTGGTCTGCATTGCCGATGTATCCGGCAAGGGTATTCCGGCGGCCATTTTGATGTCCAATTTCCAGGCATCGTTGCGCACGATGGCCCGTCAGACGAACCAGCTCAGAAAGATTGTTGAAGAACTCAACTATCAGATTTACCAGAGTGCCCGGGGCGAAAATTTCATTACCTTCTTTATTGCGCTGTACAACAAAGCGGAGAAAAAGCTTTCCTACATCAATGCGGGGCACAACCCTCCCCTGCTCAGCATACCACAGGGCGAAATCAAACTGCTGGACCGGGGTACCACGATCCTGGGTACTTTCCAGCCGCTTCCTTTCCTGGATGAAACCACGCTGAACGGCATTGAGAACTTCTGCTTGTTTTGCTACACCGATGGCGTAACTGAAGTGCACAACAGCGAAGGGGAAGAATTCGGACCGGAACGGCTCATCCTCTTTTACGAAAAGCACCGCCATCTGACTCCCGACGCCCTCCACAGTCAACTCATTCTGGAATTGAATGCCTTCAAATCCGAAAAGGAATACGATGACGATGTAACGCTACTGACCTGTCAGATGAGCTGTATTAAATAGCCGGGTATTCTCACCTTGCCGGCTTTGAATTCGCCCCATTCCCTGATTGCCCTTTCAACATGTATCTTCACAAAACACCGTCCCTGATCCAGCTGCTCTTTCCGGATTTTTGGTGGAAAATGGATACTGGCGAACAGGTCATTTATCTCACCTTCGACGACGGTCCCATTCCGGGCGTCACCGACTGGGTTTTAGAAACGCTGAACCAGTACCAGGCAAAGGCAACGTTTTTTTGCGTGGGCGACAACGTGCGCAAGCATCCGCACGTGTTTGAGAAACTCATCACTCAGGGGCACTCCATTGGCAATCACACCTTTAATCACCTGAATGGCTGGAATACGGATACCCATCTTTACCTCCGGAACATTGATCTTTGTCGGCAAAGCCTGCAACAAGCGGGCTCAGAAAAGCTATTTTTCCGACCACCCTACGGACGAATGACGCGTACGCAATCCCGATTAGTGCGCCAGCATTACCAGGTGGTGATGTGGGACGTACTGACCGGGGACTTCGATGCGGGAATTAGCCCCGAAAATTGCCTCCGGAAATCCATTCAGAGCAGCCAGAACGGCTCCATCGTTATTTTTCACGACAGCCTGAAGGCCGAAAAAAACCTCCGCTACGTACTTCCCCGCTACCTGTCGCATTTTGCCGAAAAAGGTTATCAGTTTCAAGCTTTGAAAGCTGCTTCCAAGCTCATTTAAGGTGACGTTTTCCACTTACCATAAATGCTTATTAATTGAAAATGTTGCCGTAATTGAAATTATATTAAACAATAAAAATCGGTTTTGGAATTGAAGTCCTTTACATGCTTTTCAATGAGAAAGTCGGCCACTTTAAAATGGAAAATCAGACGCGTCTTTAATTTTTCAGCTTTCTGTCAATCGGAAGGAATTGTAATTATACATTGAGCGGAAAATAATCATAGGTGTAAATAGGTTCGCACCGGCACCGTTCAGCACCAGGTTTTCATTTTCACCGGTTCAAAACGCACACTAATAATCAGCCCTCCCTCCTGCTTCATCATCAGCTGGCCTTTCAGCTGTTTGGTCAGGGTCTGAATCAGTTTCATGCCCAAAGAACTCAGGTTCTGCAGATCCAGGTCGGGTTTTAAGCCTATACCGTCATCGCGTACTTCAAGCACCAGTTGTTGATACTCCTGAAAAAAACGGATATCAATTCTACCTTGGGTGCGTCCGACGAAAGCGTGTTTATAGGCATTCGAAAGTATTTCATTGAGCAGCAAGCCGCAGGGAATGGCTACCGTCAACTCCAGTAGGACGGATTCCAGGTGTGAGTGTACTTCAATGGCCTGAGCTTGTCCTGGATAAGTCTGCTGGATTTCCAGCACCAGATCCCGAATGTAGTCGGCAAAGTCGATACTGGCCAGCGATTCGTGCTGGTAGAGCTTTTCGTGAATCAATGCCATTGATTTGATGCGGCGCTGGCTCTCCTGCAGAATGCCGTGCAGTTCCGGGTTGGGAGTTGAAAAAATCTGCATCTGCAACAAACCGGATATAACGGCCAGGTTGTTCTTGACCCGGTGGTGTACTTCGGCCAGCAGCACTTCTTTTTCCCGCAACGAACGCGATTGATCTTCGAAACTGGCCTGGAGTTCTTCGTTGGCAGCCTGCAACTCCTGGGTACGTTCATCTACTTTTCTTTCCAGCACTTCATTGATCTGGTTGAGGTTGTCGCGCTGGGTTTCGATTTCGTGTTTCTGCTGCTCTATTTCACGGGTCCGTTCTCTTATCCGGGCCTCTAACTCCCGGTTGTGCCTCCGGATACTGGATGTTTTCAACTGATAACCGGTGGCTGCCATCAGCACAACCAGCAATAGAGCCCCCGAGCGGAACCAGGTGGTTTTCCACCAGGGGGGCGTTATCACTATTTTCACCCGGGCACCTTCTTCATTCCAGAGGCCGTCGTTATTAGCCGCTTTGACCCGGAAAATGTATTCACCCGGATCCAGATTGGTGTAGGTAGCGCTGCGCTGATTGCCTACGTGATGCCAATCCTTATCGAAACCTTCCATCCGGTAAGCGTACTGGTTTCTTTCGGGGACGATGTAGTTCAAAGCCGCGAATTGAAAGGAGAAGACGGAGTGTTCGTACGACAACGTCAACACGTCGGTTTCGTCCAATGCTTTTGGTAAAAGCGAATCCGGACTGCCAATGGAAATCGGCTTATTGAAAACCTGCAGGCTGGTGAGGTAGACCGGAGGAACGAAGGCGTTATCGCGGATGCTGTCGGGATGAAAAATGTTGAAGCCATTGGTGCCCCCGAAGTACATTTCACCACTTTTGACCTTCATGCAGGCATTATTCATAAAATCGTCGCCTTGCAGACCTATGTCGTCCGAATAGTTTTTGAAAGTCCTGGTCACTGGATCAAACCTGGAAAGTCCACGACCGGTACCCAGCCACAGGTTGCCGTGGTCATCTTCCAGAATGGAACGAATGGAGCCCGAAAGCAGGCCATCCTTTTCCCTGAAAGCGGAAAAGGTTTTGTTTTCGTAATTGTACAGGTTTAAACCGTCGTCGGTGCCAATCCACAAGCGGCGCTGGCGGTCTTCAAACAGCGCATTGACGTTATTACTGCTGATACAAAGGGAATCTTTGGGATCATGGATGTGATGAGTAGCCTTTCCCTTCTCCCGGTCGAGCAGTTCAAGCCCGCCCAGTAACGTGCCTACCCACAGGTTGTGCTGGCTGTCCTCCAGCATCGTTTTCACTACATTGGAGTTGAGACTGGTCGCATCCGAAGGGCGGTTGACCAGCCGGATCGCTTTGCCCGTCTGCCGGTCAAACCGGTTGAGTCCGTTGTTCCAGGTGCCCAGCCACAAATAACCCAGGTGGTCCTGACACACCACGCTGACGGCCTGACTGGAAATGCTCGTGGTATCGTCGGGATTTTTTTGATAACTGGTAAACTGGCGGGATTTTTTATTGTACACATTGAATCCCCCATCGCTGGTGCCAATTAAAAGATTTCCCTCTTTATCCTCTTCTACCGTCAAGCCAATACTGCCACTCAGGCCGTTTTTCTGGCCGGGTTGGTGGGTGAAGTGCGTAAAGTGATTGTTCTTACGGTCAAAAAGTTCCAGTCCACCCGGATCCAGGGTGATCCAGATGTTGCCTTCCGAATCTTCCAGAAAATCCGAAACCCGGTTTTTCATCATACTGGAAGGATCGCGATAATCGTGGCGATAATGAATAAAATGGCTTTTGTAGTACATATTCAGCCCATTCCAGGTACCCAGCCAGACCGGGCCAGCGGGATCGGCGTACAAAAATTCCAGCGAATGGTGAGAAAGCCCCTGCGGATTGTTCAAATCCAGATTGGTGTTGTTAAAGGTGCCCGTCTGCCGATCCAGGATGCTCAACCCATTGTTGGTACCAATCCAGATGTGCCCGTCCGGCCCTTTGATGATCCCCTTGATGCCGCTACTGGTCAGGCTGTTGGTGTTTTTCGGATCGTGGGTGTAGTTCTGATACTGCGTGCGTGCTGGATTGAGCACTGACAGGCCATGAAATTCGGTTCCGATCCAGAGATGGTCCGTCTCATCTACGTAAAGGGCATAGATGTCATTGGCGATCAGGCCTCCGGAAGTGGCGTAAAACCGGGTGAAACTTTTGCCGTCTTTTTCCAGCCGATTCAACCCCGACTTGCCGTCGCCCACCCACAGGAATCCCTGCTTGTCTTCCGTAATGGTTCGTACGAAGTTCCCGCTGATGGATTGGGGATTACGGGCATCGTGCAGAAAAGAGGTAAAGATTTTTTGGTTACGATCAAACAGGTGCAGACCTCCTCCGTAAGTACCTACCCACAAGCGATGCCGCGAATCTTCGTAAATGACGCTTACTTCCTTATTGCCACTTACATAAGCCGTAAAATTGTCAGTAGCCTGATTGTACAGATGGAGATGCCCGTCAAAGGTACCCACCCAGAGATTTCGCTGCCGGTCTTCGTACACCGACCTTACCATATTATGGCGAAGGCTACGGGGGTTATTGAGATCGTTTTTGTAGTTTGTAAATTGATATCCATCGAACTTATTGAGACCGTTGCGGGTAGCAAACCACATAAAACCCTTCTGGTCTTTGCAGATACCCAACACAATATTGCTGGAAAGACCATTGCTGGTAAAATACCGTTTGAATTTAAGCGCTTGTGGCTGCGCACCTGCCCAGAAACTGAGCAGCTGTAAACTCAACAAAAACAGAAACGCGTTCTTCATTCCAAACTTGCAATACTTGAATAAAAGTCAGAATTGTATCCAAGCAACCTAACCAAAAAGAATAACCTATGTTTTGCTTTTTTCAGTGAAAAGAATACCTCAGTTAGATTTTCCAAGTAACACCAACTGAGGGTTGAATATAAGTAATCTAATCAACACAAGTAGTGTTTTACACTTATAGCTTAAGGGTATTGACTCATAATGGCTTCAGTAAGCACTTCCTGGCACAACTATGACATAAGCTTGAAAGTAATCAAAACGCCGCCGAATGCCAGGCTCGAATTACAACCCGGGTGGCCAAAGAGGAAAGCCACAAAAAAATTGAAAATCAAGTCGAAAAGGGGTATTTTTACTCATTCACCTTCATACTTTCACCCATGAAAAAACTCCTATTGATCCTGACGCTGGGCCTGACGTTTAGCTTTGCCGGTTTTGCCCAAACCAAATCTGCACAGACCAAGCCCCTGAGCTTCGGAGAAAAAATATCGGATAAAAATGCCATCACGACCGTTCAGCTGATCAGGCAGATGGCCAACAAAGAGTCGATGCCAGCCAAAGTAGAAGGGGAAATCATCTCCGTGTGTCAGGCCAAAGGGTGCTGGGCCAAGGTAAAACTACCGGATGGACAGACCATGCGGGTTACTTTCAAGGATTACGCTTTCTTCGTACCCAAAGATGCTTCGGGTAAGACGATGGTGATGGAAGGAACTGCATTCGTAAAAACGGTGCCGGTAGAAGAACAGCGTCATTACGCACAGGATGCAGGAGCCAGCAAGGAAGAACAGGCCAAAATCACCCAACCCGAACGAACCCTGGCTTTTGAAGCGAAAGGCGTTCTGATCAAGTAAATTCAGCAGGATGACAGGAAAGCAGGGAAATGAGCGGGCTTTGATTGATTGATATTAGTCAGTTTCAGTCTCATTTCCTTTTTCTGGATCTTCTTCCTTCAATCAACGGCTATGCTGCACAAAACCCGGAGCATTGTGCTCCACTACCTTCGTTACCGCGAATCGTCCATCATTGTCCGGATGTATACCGAAGCCTTTGGTTTACAGAGCTACATTGAGAACAACGTGCGCAGTGCGAAGGCCAAAAACAAGATTGCCCTGTTCCAGCCCCTTACCCTGCTCGACCTGGTGGTTTACCACCGCCCGGACGGCGGACTGACGCGGCTGTCGGAAATCCGGTGTCATACGCCCTTTAAAAGCCTGCCATACGACTTTTACAAAGCCGGTATTGGGATGTTCATTACCGAAATACTGGGAAAGACGCTCAAAGAAGAAACGGCCAATCCCAGCCTCTTCGATTTTCTGTTTGCATCGATTCAGTGGCTCGACGAAGCCCAGGCCCATTTTGAAAACTTTCACCTGCAGTTCCTGCTGCAACTGGCCCGGCACTTGGGGTTTGCGCCCCAATCGGCCGCGGAGATACTGGAGCAGCTCAGCGCGGAAGGTCATTACCGGAGCAGTTCTGCAATTGGCGCAGGAGAGTCTCATTCGGAAGACATTCTTTTCCTGGACCGGCTCATTCACTCCCACTATACCGACGTCATCAAGGTGTCGCATTTTACCCGCCGCGATGCCATGGAACACATCCTCTCCTTTTACCGGCTCCACGTAGAAAACTTCGGGGAAATCAAATCGCTGCACGTACTACAGGAAGTGATGCGCTGAAGAGCCGGGGATGGATTTACTCCGTCCCTTTTTTCAGTGCAAGCAGCCGGAAATCACGGGGTGCTACGCCGTAATACTTTTTGAATATTTTGTACAGGTGGCTTTCGTCGGTGAAGCCGAACTCAAACGATATCTGAGAAATGCTCATTTCACTGTGCTGGAGCCGGTTTTCGATGAGCTTAAGTTTGTACTTCAGAATGTGCTGCTGCAACGACTCACCCGTCTGTTTCTTGAATAGCACACTCAGGTAACTGGGTGAATAATGGAAGCGATCGGCCAGGTGTTCAATGCGCAGGTTTTCCGGCTTATAAATGTTCTGCCGGATGTATACCAGGATATCTTCGATTGGTCGGGAGGTACGGGCGTCTTTAATTACTCCAAAAGACTGCTTAATCAGATTACGGGCCAGAATACTCAGCATTGCCTTCATCAGACTATCCATCATTACTTCGTACGAACCTTCCTGCCGATGGGTGTACTCATGGAGTAATACGGCCAGCAAGTGGTCAAGCAATTGTTTTTCCGCCTCTTCTTTCACAATGGAGCCACCCGACTGGTAAGGAGCACTCAACAGAAACTGCATCGTACGCACCCAGCCATCGTGTTTGTGATTGGACTGTTCCCGGATAAAGGATTCGGTAAAGCGGATATAGCAAAACCGGGTGAGGGATTCGATCACGAAATAATGAAAATCTTCCGGCCCCAGTAAGAATACATCACCCGCGGTGTAGTCAAAGGCGTTGCCATTGATAACGTGCCGCCCCCTTCCGCTCCGGATAAATATAATTTCCGAATACGTATGGTTGTGCACCGGATGCTGCCATTCCTCCGCTTCAAAACAGTAAATGTTGAATGGCTCGTACTGAATGTATCGCTTCATAAGCAATGAAACTACCAATTATTATCTGATTTTTACCAGAAGCAAGCCCCTTGTCGCGTCTAACTTTGGCAAAAAAAGCCAATGAAACACCAAATCCTTGCGTACGCACTGGCCCGGATTGCTCTGGGAGTCAACTTGCTGGCTCACGGACTGGTACGCATTCCCAAAACCCATACATTTCAGAACTGGATGGTCAGCTATTTTGAAGGAACCCTGCTTCCCTCCTGGCTGGTACTTCCTTTTGCTGTGATCCTCCCCTTTCTGGAGTTTACCCTGGGCCTGCTCTTGCTGCTGGGCCTTTTTACCCGCCATACCCTGGTAGCAGTAACGGTGCTACTGATGATTCTGATGCTGGGGTCCTGCCTGAAGGAATCCTGGGAAACGGTTGGCATCCAATTGATTTACATACTTTTTACGCTGATTTTGCTCTTTCACCTGGACCTGGATGTATGGGGCATCCGCAGCGTATCCAGAAGATAGGCTATTTCTCTTTTCTCCCAACAAATGCTTTTGATCATACCAACCCGAACTTTATGAAAACCTATCCACTTATTTCATCCCTAAATATCGGCTTGCTGCATCCGGAAAGGCAAACCAATTGGTTTTATTATTTACGCCTTCCCTTGATCATCGCTTTCTGGTGTCTGATTACCAGCCAGTTAATGGCACAGAAGCAGTCCGCTCAAAGCTGGAAACGTTTGTTCAACGGAAAAGACCTGAGCGGCTGGGACTCCTACCTGATTCCCTCTCCGGCGGCAGCCGAGCAAACGCCCATCGGTCTGAACAAAGATCCACATGCCGTATTTACAGTAGTTGATGGTACCATCCGGGTATCTGGACAAGATTGGGGTTCAATCATTACCCACGGTGAATTTGAAAACTATCACCTGCGTTTCCAGACCAAATGGGGCGAAAAGAAATGGCCGCCGCGCGAAAAAGCCCTTCGCGACGGCGGTTTGCTGTACCACAGTTCCGGATCCAACGACTTCGGTTCAAAATGCTGGATGCGTAGTTCTGAAATGCAGATCCAGGAAGGAGAAATCGGTGACTTTCATAACGTAGGAGCCGGTATTTCCGAATTTCAGCTGACCAGGACCATCGTGAACGGAGATTCGGTAGAGCAGTACGACCCGAATGCGGAGTTCAAACACTATAAACACCGCGTATACCGCTCCGGCAATTTTGAAAGTCCGCAGGGAGAATGGACCACTGGTGAAATGATTGCCCGTGGGGCCGATGCCGTTTTTATTGTGAATGGTTTCGTAGTAAACCGGGCGTACAACGCCTACCGCATGGATCTACAAAGGCAGGTAACCCGGGGCAAAATTCAGTTTCAAAGCGAAGGAGCCGAACATTTCCTGCGTAACATTGAAATCCGCCCCCTGGCTTTCGGCCAGCAAGGTAAACCGGTACTGGTGAGCGATAAGCCCGAATTGCGGCTGTCCGCGGGTGAACAACGCCCGCTCCGGATTACCAACCAGGGCGACCCGGTGGAAATCATTGCGGCCGAACTGCTGGGGAAAGGCAACGACCGGTTTGTGGTAAAGCTCCCTGCCCTGCCGTTGGTTTTAAAGAAAGGCGAAACCCTCACCTTGCCCGTTTCACTGAAGCCGGAAACCAAATCAGGTAGTACCATTAAGTTACGTCTGGAGACGGTGTATGGGCCGGTGGAAGATTTTGAGGTGATTCTGGGTGAAAAGACAATGGGCTCCCGGTAAATTACTGCCATTTACTACCAATTCATAAGTAATAAAGCAGTTTAAAGCATAGAGATTACGAACTTAACAATTTAAATATCAGAAATTTATAATTCACAAACCTTACTCAACTGTTCACTTACTTATAGCGTGGTGCCTCTTCTTGATGTCATTAAGAAGAGGCACATTGTTTTACCACCTTTCCCGATCAGCTTCTTCCCAGGCTGACAGCAAAATATTTCCGCGAAACCCGTCTTCTCACCAGCGTTTTCCATCTGCCCTCCGTCTTTGGTTAAAATACCTTTCCCATCGGGTGGGTATCACTTTTTTCAGGCATGGCAAAGCCGGTGCTTGTCACTGTCAGGGGAAATGTCCATAAGAAAAGTTCTTGATGAAAATGAGGGAAGCACTGTTTAACAAGTCTGGGAAATACGAAGAATATGAGTTATGTTAACTCTGAAGCGTTATCAATCCGGTATCCGTTTACCAAACGGGTTCATAAGCAAAATCCATTGGCCGATCCAGCTTTAACTGACATCATCGAAGGTTGCCAAAAAGGGCGGGAATCTTCCCGGAAGGCGTTTTACGAACGTTTTTATGGCTATGCCTTGTCCGTGTGCCTGGCCTACGCCAACGACCGCGAAGATGCCCGGGAAATGCTGAACGATGGGTTCATGAAAGCATTCAAAGGGATAAAGGATTTGCAGAACCAGGAAGTGCTGCTGCCCTGGCTCCGGCGCATTATGGTGAATACGGCCATCGACTACCACCGGAAAAGCCTGAAACGAGGGCTTGAGATTCCCGCCGAAAAAGTTCCGTACCTGGAAGAACCGTATCTCAACGACGAATCCGTTTTTGCCCAGCTTTCGGCCGAACACATTCTGGAGGTATTGCACCGACTGCCCGTTCATTACCGGATGGTATTCAGCCTCTACGTGCTGGAAGGGTATTCGCACCGGGAAATAGCCGGCCAGCTGAACATCACGGAAAGTACTTCACGGTCCCACCTGACCGAAGCCAACCGCCGCATGCGTCAGGAATTGATGAGCCAAAACAAGGATATTTATGCAAGAACCAAACGATAAGGAGTTGCACGACTGGGTGCGACAGACCCTGCACAACTACCAGCCCGACTACGATCCGCAGGATTGGAAGCGGATGCAGCGCGGCTTGCGCAAACAGAACTGGCTGCGCAAATGGCTACCCGGCGGGGCAGGTCTGCTGGTGGTTGGGTTGGTGGTTTGGTACCTGACCCAAATGAATCCATCCAAAAGCGATGTCACTACCGAAGCCGATGCAGTGGTCCAGACGGGCACTTTACATCAGGATACAATTTCTGCCGGTCCATATTCAAACCCCCAAGCAAACGTACAACCGAATCCCAGTCCCATCGAATCGGCGTCTTCCAAATGGGGATCGGGCTCCTCAAGGAAAACGGAAGCTTTAGAAAAAGGGATATGGCCGGAAGCTGACCTTCTTTCGCCCAAGACCACGGCCCTTCCGATGGATGCGCTTCCGCTCGTGGCTCCACCTAAAGTTCCGACAATCAATCCGGAAGAAAAAGCCATCCGCCAGCAGATGCTTACGGGTCAGTTTGGTCAGGACTCAACTACTTACCGCACCCTGGCCCGGAACCTGCGCCGCTGGCCCAATGCCGTCATTGTGTGCGATCTGACTACCAGTATGTATCCTTACAGCACCCAATTGTTTGCCTGGTTTCGGAAAAATGCGCGACATCCTTCCGTAAAGAGCATCGTTTTTTTTACTGATTGTGATAGCCTGGGACGGCAGACCCAACCGGGCGGCCCGGCCGGGCAGATGTTTGTTACCCGAAGCAGTGATGCGAAGCTGTCTTTGCCAGTGATGATTGACGCCACCCGGAATACGATGAACAATGGAGATGAGGCCGAAAATGACCTGGAGGCCCTGCTTTTTGCCCAGCTTACTTTTCCCGACGCCAGTCACCTCATTTTACTGGCCGATAACTCCAGCCCGGTCAAGGATATGGCTCTGCTGCACCAGATTCGGAAACCCGTGCACGTGGTGCTCTGCGGTACGACCCACCGTACCGATCAGGCTTTCCAACCGGAATACCTGACCCTGACCAGGCATACTTCCGGCAGCCTGCATACTTTGGAAGACGATCTGAATCCGAAAAAAATGGATTCAGATACCTGGATGCGGGTGGGAGAAAAATTCTACCGATACAATGCCCGAAAAGGGCAATTCCGGGTCACCGGGCACCGGCAACGCCCCAGGCGGTTTATGGGTCTTTTCTGGCTGTAAACGAAAAATGAAGCTGGCAATTGATTAAATACGCAAGCCGTTCTGCCTCTATAAATGCAATAGCTCATCTGAGCTTTCCGGTTTATTCTCAGGCTTTTTAACTGGTGGCTCCAGTGGTTGCTTCTTTTGCGGGAATATCAGAGAAGCCACTACACTGACTAACAAAATAGTCATAATGATGTAAAGAGAATAGGCCGTCTCGAAGCCCCAGGCTTGCAGGTAGTGATGCGCCAACATTTTAACCCCGATAAAAACCAGCAAGACGGACAAACCCACCTTGAGGTAGTGGAAGATGTGCATGATGTTGGCCAGGAAAAAGAACATGGAACGCAGGCCCATAATGGCGAATATATTGGAGAAGAAAACCACGTAGGGGTCTTTGGTAACGGAAAATACCGCCGGTACGGAATCAACGGCAAACAACAAGTCGGTAAATTCGATGATCAGCACGACCAGGAACAGGGGCGTCATCATCAACTTTCCCGCCTTCCGGATGAAAAAGCGATCATTGACGTAACGGGGATAAACGGAAAAACGCCGGGAGGCAAATTTCACCACCGGATGGTGATTGGGATCAATTTCATCTTCCTGATTGCGATTCAGAAACATGCGTACCCCGGTGATGACCAGAAACAAGCCAAAGATGTACAATACCCATTCGGCTCGCTGAATCAGGGCGGAACCCACGAATATAAAAATGCACCGCATCACAATGGCTCCCAGAATTCCCCAAAACAAAACTTTTTTATAATACTTTTCCCGAACGCCGAAGGAAGTAAAAATCAGAATGATGACGAAGATATTATCGACTGACAAGGCGTACTCCAATAACCAACCCGTAATGAATTCCAGCGACATATTATCGCGGTAATTTTGCAGACTGCCCTCAAAATCTGCGGGATTGAGTTTTACCTGGGGAGCGTATTTTTGTTGAATGGTCTGGAGTTCGGCAAAATTATCCACCCCGTGTATCCAGTCACCGTGCGAATCAATCAGAAAAAAGAAGCCCAGCGACAGGGCTACCCAGACCCCACTCCAGATCGCGGCCTCTTTGAAGGAAACCACGTGATCATTTTTGCTGAACACGCCCAGATCCAGCATCAGAATAGCCAAAATAAAGGCTATGAAGGCAGAAAAAAAGACTATTTCGTTAAAACTCATGCGTTTTTGGTTCTGAGCAAATCTCTCTAGTGAATAATGTTTTCTTTCCGGCTGCGGCCAGCTCAGCTAAAATGATGTTAACTGGAAGCAATGAAAATAGTTGTATGAGTTTCTTATTTAAAACGTAACCCCTTGCTACTCCTCTTTCCGAACTGGAAATGTAAGCATACGCTGATATCATTCAAAAATAATGTGATGGACGATCTTTTACCGGGATTTGCAACTGCCAGCCAGCTATCAAAGCCAGGAAGGCAGTTATCTGGCTTTGATCTGTACAAAGATGGACAGAAAAGTTTACTTCAAAGCGTTCAGGAGTTCGGGAAGATGACTTTATCCGAAAGACAACCTTTGGCAAAACTTATTTATCATCTTTGACCGATTGTCGGGGTGTACGTATGATGGCTTGTTTGCGTAAACTGTGCTTTTCTTTAGTTTTGCCCCCATGTACAAAAACAAGAAGGTGGTGATCGTACTTCCCGCCTACAATGCCGCCCTGACCCTCGAAAAGACCTACCTCGAAATTCCTTTTGACGTAGTAGATGAGGTTGTATTGGTAGATGATGCCAGCCGCGATCAGACGGTAGAAGTGGGCCGGAAGCTGGGAATCAAGCACATCATCCGGCACCAGCGCAATAAAGGCTACGGAGGCAATCAGAAAACCTGTTACCGCACCGCTCTGGAACTGGGTGCCGACATTGTCGTTATGCTGCATCCGGATTACCAATACACGCCCAAGCTCATTGTCCCGATGGTGTCGGTGATTGGCAATGGGCTGTATCCGGTCGTGTTTGGGTCGCGCATTTTGGGCAAGGGTGCCCTGAAGGGGGGAATGCCGCTGTACAAGTACGTCGCCAATCGTTTCCTGACGCTGGTACAAAACATCCTGATGAACCAGAAGCTTTCCGAATACCATACCGGCTACCGGGCTTTTTCCAGGGAAGTGCTGGAGCGCCTGGATCTGAGCCGTAATTCGGACGACTTCATTTTTGATAATGAAATGATTGCCCAGATTTTTTACTGCGATTTTGAAATCGGGGAAATTACCTGCCCCACTAAGTATTTCAAAGAGGCTTCTTCCATTAACTTTTCGCGCAGTATGAAGTATGGAATGGGCGTACTGAAGGTTTCGCTTTTTTACTTTCTCACCAAGGCGGGCTTAATGAAATGGAAAATTCTGAAGTAATCCTTTTTCAACGCTGCCTCTGTCCTGCTTTTAGTCAAGCTCTTTGAGCAAATAGTAATAGAAGCTGATACTGCGTTGATAACTGTCTACCCCGATGTGTTCGTTGATGCCGTGAAAGCCAACGGGGTCTTCCATCGGGCTGAACTTCAGAATGTGCGGTGATATCTTCGAAAAGTAACGCGAATCCGTTGCTCCGATCATCATAAAGGGACTGGTCAGCACGCCTTCCCGGTTCCGGCGAATCTGTTTCTCTACCAGTTGATAGCCTTTGCTTTGGGTGCTGGTCACTCCCGATGCTTCAAACACCGGTTCCAATGCTATCACCTTCACCCGACTGTCATCGATGCTCTTTTTCAAATACGCCAACACTTGCTCAGAGCTATCTCCCGGCAGCATCCGGCAATTGACGATGGCACGGGCTACGGTGGGCACCACGTTGTCCTTCATTCCACTGTTCAGAATCGTAGGTACGGCAGTGGTCCTCACCGTGGCATTGCCGGCCGCCGACTTCTCATATATGCCCACCAGCAGTCCTTTGAACAGCCAACGATTGGCAATGGCCATTCGCTGCACGAAAGGCATTTCCGGCCCCAGGTAAGCAAAGAAATCTTCTACGGTTGGAGAAAACCGGGCAGGAAATGGATTTTCGCGAATGCGGATCAATGCCCGGTTGAGTACATCAATGGCCACTTCCGGTTCCGGCATGGAAGAATGTCCGCCCGGTATCTCCACCGTTAGTTCTACCGATAGGTAGCCTTTCTCAGCGGTGCCAATAAGGGCCACCGGCCGGTTTTCCAGCCCGGGTATTTTCTGACGGGTAATAATTCCGCCTTCATCCAGCACAAACTCTGCCTCTACACCCCGTGCTTGCAAAAGTGCCGCCACCTGGGCCGCTCCCTGACTGCCACTGGCCTCTTCGTCGTGGCCGAATACCAGATAAACGCTTCTCTGGGGCTGATGCCCTTCGGACAGCAATCGTTCAGTCGCTTCCAGTATTGAAATCAGGTTAATTTTATCGTCAATACTGCCCCTGCCCCAAATCTTCCCGTCCTTCAACGTACCCGCAAAAGGATCGACGGTCCACTTGGCCAAGGAAGCTTCCTCTACCGGCACTACATCCTGGTGGGCCATCAGAATGACCGGTTTCAGATTCGGACTGGTGCCCTGCCAATGATAAAGCAAACTGTACTGATTGACAACCTCTCTTTGCAATTTCGCGTGTACCAGGGGATAATTTTTTTCCAGGAAACGGCGAAAGCCTAAAAACTGCGCGCTATCCGGCGGGGTGCCCTCTCCGAACGAAATGGTTTTGAAGCGGATGGACTGCTGGAAACGACTGACACTGCTATCTCCTGTTGTCAGCAAAACCTCCGGTGATGCCAGTGCTTGTTTGCTGGATAATCGCAACGTATTGAAAACCAATACCCCAACCAGGCATACCAGCGCAATTACTAAACCAAGGACCAGCTTCCTCAACATGCGATAAAAAGAGGGGAACGAGACTCAAATATGAATCGATTTCCGATAATAAAAAAACCTGAGCAATCAGGAAAGTGGTATCCACTTCTTTCGGACTACTCAGGTTGGATTTTTTGGCTATTCAGGCAATGAACTGAAATCTGCTTTCTATGCCTGAATTCATTTATTCAGCTCACTCAGGCTTTTTGACGCTCCTTCTCCTTCGCGGCTTTGGCCTTAAATTCCGTTCGCAGTATCCAATCCCACAAAGGAGAACTTACGCCGTAGCCCTGATCCGGCTCCTGGTAATGGTGGCGCATGTGGTGCTGTTTCAGGTCCTGCCAGAATTTATAACGGAGCGGGAAATGGTGAAGGGCGTAGTGGCCCAGGTCATAGACCAAATACCCGGTCAGAAACATGGCGAAAAAAGGGGCCAGTGGCCCTTCAGCCAGCATGGTTCTGAACAGGAAATAAAACATAGTAGCCAGGGGAATGCTCACCGTAGGCGGCAGCACCAATCGCCTGGAATCGTTGGGATAATCGTGGTGCACGCCGTGGAAGAGAAAGTGCAGCCGCTTACCCCAGTCGGAGTTGGGATGATAATGGAAAACAAACCGGTGCATCGCATATTCAACAAACGTCCACACCAACAACCCCAGGGCCGCCCACCCAAGCACGCTGTACCATGGTAGTTGGTACGTAACTCCCGCCTGATACCAAAAATAGCTGATTACGGGTAAAAAGACGATAAGTGGGGTAATGGGATGCACCTTAGAAAATGCCTCCAGAAAATCACTTTTAAACATCCGGACGGATTCGTCCTTATTGGAAACGAAAAGCTTTGCCATTGGAAAGTAAATAACGTTTCAAAGATAAGTATAAAATTCTTTTGGAAAGGAAAGCAGGGCTTTTCTTCGTGTAGTTTCAACGGTGATTTTACCTTGTGACGCGCTCCTTTTTTATTTTATCTGTTTCTTTCAGACCTTGTATTTATCGTGGCTACCTACGCACTACACAAATATTAATTTATTATCAGACAATTGCTTACACGAATCTAATTCAACAAAAAGTTTAGGATTTCTTTTTCCAAATCAATCTTTTTTGGTGCCATTTGTTCGGGTTCTGATCAAAATACCGGAAAGCCCAGTGGCTAATGATTAAAGTAAGAGAAACCCCCAGTATGGAACCCGCATAAATGTCTCCCACAAAATGCTGGGATAAATACACCCGGGAGTAACTGGTCCAGAAGGCCAGGAACAGGAAAAGATACCCCCATTTCTTGTTATTTACCAACAAGGACAGCAGGCAAAAAGCAGAGAAAGCCGTGGTGGCGTGTCCCGAAGGAAAACTATTATTGCTGTACATTTCCACTCCTTCAATTACCCGTAATTTGATATCGGAATTTTCAAAGAACCGCGTGGGACGATATGCAGTCGTGAACACAAATCGTTTGAAGAACTGGGCTGCCAGACCAGTGATGATCAGACAAGAAACGGCCAGTATGGCATAACGATACTGAACAAAAAGCAGAGCAAAGGCAATGGCCAGGTAAAAAAGCCCATCACCAACGTGAGTCAGATACCGGAACAGCACATCCGCGTGGGAGTTGAAGTAATTGGTAGCCAGAAAGAACAGCTCCGTTTTATTGTACGTCAACAGCAGTACTCCCCCCAACACCAGCAAGCAGAAGTATGGAATAAAAAAAGAATAATTATCGCGAATTAGCTTAATCATAAGGAAATTGAAGGCTTAGCAACTATAGGTCAACCGGTTAGTGCGCTCAATTAGTGCTGCATTTTTTCGCTGGTCTTGCTAAACCGAATGCCCTGTCGTCTTGCTTCGTCATAAATGGGGGTGCCCAGGTGGCCCAAACCCGATACGTCCGACATGGCATCCGTCAGGACAATCATTTTTGCCGCCAGTTGAGGGGCATAATCCATCGCTTGCTTCAGACTGGTTGCCACGCAATGCGACTGGGCTTCCCCGGCCAGGTACACGTTTTCGTATTGCTCAAGCGTTTCAATGAGTTTCTGATTGAGTTGGGTCTCCGGCGCACTGGCAATTGGCACTTGTGCCTGAAAGATACCAAAGTGTTCCGTCAGTGGGTGCGTACCTTTGATTACCGTCTTGTATTCGATTCCGCTCCGATGGGTCCAATCCAGCACGGCGCTCATCAGCGTTTCATCCAATGCGTGACCCCGGGTACCATGCAGACAATGTTCAGGCCAGATAAAGTGCGGAAACTGCCCTTGGGCTTCCAGTTCAGTCAGGTATTGGATCGCTTCGGCTTCCCATTTCCGGGGCCTCCACTTGTCAGACTTTACTTCAGCCAGGGTAATTTGGGTAAAGGGCTGCGGAGAGTGCCCGCGTTTATCCATCCAGAACGAAGGATGCGAAATGTCGTGAACCGGATGGGTATCGAGCGTAAGGGTGATATGATCGATGGCTTCGGCGTTCAATCGGATAAACTGTGCCAGTCGTTTCATATCGTCTGCTGCCCCTGACACGTAAAGGGCTCCTTCGGGATGGCAAAAATCGTATTGAGCGTCAATAATAAGCAGGGCACTTCTCCTTTTCTCTGTCATCATAAAATGTTCGTCTGGTATGGCTTGATGAAAAAATCAATCTTTCGATTGCTGACCAAAATTAAGGCAAAATTCCTCCTCATTTCCATCTTCCTTTACCGATTTAATTTTCATTAGAGGGAAAAGCCATTCGCACCATACTTAAATCAAAACTTTAAACAAAACACATTAATATAATATGCCTTAAATAGTTAAAAAAATTCTATCCTTTATATGACGTCTTTGGTCATCTGCCTGCAACTGCGTTTATCATTTCAGTCTTTTGTTTAGATTTGCCTATCCGCCATGCTTTGTTGTTTTTCATCATCTCAAACCCGTCTTTATGTCCGGCATTCCCGCTGAAAAAAAAAGCCTGTTATTTAATCGCAAGGCTTATTCAGATCAAACTTTGTTGGAACTATACGAAGAACTTCTCAAACCCCGGCTCATCGAAGAAAAAATGCTGATTTTACTGCGGCAAGGACGCATCAGTAAATGGTTCTCGGGCATTGGTCAGGAGGCGATTGCAGTAGGTTCTACGCTGGCGCTGGAGACGGATGAATTCATATTGCCGCTGCATCGGAACCTGGGTGTTTTTACGGTCAGGAAGTGCCCCCTGGAAAAACTGTTTGCGCAGTTCCAGGGGAAAAGAGAAGGATTTACCAAGGGCAGAGACCGCTCATTTCACTTCGGTAGCCATGAGCACCACATCGTGGGCATGATCTCTCACCTGGGCCCTCAACTGGCAGTTGCCAATGGCATTGCTTTGGCTAACATCCTGGAAAACAAACCGAAAGTAACCCTGGTTTATAGCGGAGATGGAGGGACCAGCGAGGGCGATTTTCACGAAGCACTTAACGTAGCCGCCGTCTGGAGCCTCCCAGTCATTTTTCTGATCGAAAACAATGGTTACGGGCTTTCCACGCCCAGTGCCGAGCAATTTAAATGCAAGCAGTTTATTGATAAGGGCATGGGCTACGGAATGGAAGCCATTCAAGTGGATGGGAACAACATTCTGGAAGTGTACGACACTTTGCACCTTACTGCCCAGAGCCTGCGTGAGCACCCAAGGCCGGTATTGGTGGAAGCGCTCACCTTCCGGATGCGCGGACACGAAGAGGCTTCTGGCATCAAGTACGTTCCTCAAAGTCTGCTGGATCAGTGGGAAGCCAAAGACCCGGTTACGAATTACGAAAATTACCTGTTGGAGGAAGGTATTCTGAGCCCGGAAAGATCTTCTGAAATACGAAAAAGCATCCGCAAAGCCATTGATCAGGGGCTGGAACAAGCCTTTTCGTATCCGGAACCAGTTGCGGATACGCCGCAGGAATTGCAGGATATGTACGCCCCTGCCCCTACCGGTTTGATGGATCCTCAGACCGGTAGCCAATCCGAAAAACGTTTCGTCAATGCCATTTCAGATGCTCTTCGGCAAAGTATGGAAAGGTTTCCGAACCTGGTTTTGATGGGACAGGACATTGCTGAATACGGAGGTGTTTTTAAAATCACGGAAGGCTTTGTCGAAAAGTTCGGTAAAGCCCGGGTACGGAATACGCCACTCTGTGAGTCAGCCATTGTAGGTGCGGCGCTTGGGCTGTCCATCCGGGGGTTCAAAGCCATGGTTGAAATGCAGTTCGCCGACTTTGTAACGTGTGGATTCAACCAGATTATAAATAACCTGGCTAAATCCCATTATCGCTGGGGCCAGCAGGCGGACGTAGTGGTTCGCATGCCGACCGGTGCAGGCACGGCGGCCGGCCCCTTCCACTCCCAGTCCAATGAAGCCTGGTTTTTTCATACGCCAGGGCTGAAAGTGGTTTATCCATCCTCTCCTTACGATGCCAAAGGCTTACTGAATGCCGCTATCGAAGATCCCAATCCCGTTTTATACTTCGAACACAAGCTGCTATATCGCTCCGTCACCGAGCCCATTCCCGACGACTATTATACCCTTCCCATCGGGAATGCCAGGTGGGTGTCGGAGGGCGAAGACCTTTCCATTATTACGTACGGAATGGGAGTACATTGGGCTAAACAGATTCTGGCTGGCATGCCAACTGTATCTGCTGATGTGCTTGATCTGCGCACGCTGCTTCCTTGGGACCAGGAAGCCGTACGCACAACCGTGCAAAAGACCGGGCGGGTACTCATTGTGCACGAAGATTGCCTTACGGGCGGAATTGGCGGGGAGATTGCGGCCTGGATCGCAGAAAACTGCTTTATTTACCTGGACGCTCCTATCTGTAGAGAAGGTAGCCTGGATACTGCCGTTCCGTTTTCCCCGGCTTTGGAACAAAACTTCCTGCCAAAGAAACGAATGGAAGAAAAAATAAGACAACTGCTGGCCTTTTGACGTGATGATTTCACCATCAGCCTTTTACGCTTTCTACGCAGGGTAACTATTATTGCAGATATACAAGATATACAAAACAAATCCACCCTGATTGACCGCTCGATCAGGATGAATTGAGTGCCTACAATCGCCGGGCGATGGGTTTTAGCCCCGGCATCTCATGCTGAATAGCCGTATTGTTTTATCTGCCTGAGTAGCGGTTATTTCAATACTTTTTCCTTTAGTGAAGTAGTCTTAATTTCGTTGAGTGCCTGGGCACTCAGGGGCTTGGTCACGAATTTGATCACGTAGTCGTTATCTACGATCTTCTCAATGTCTTTCTTGTTATCTGAACTGGAAAGAATCACGATCCGGCATTTGTTCTTTACTTCTTCCGGAAACATTTCAAACTCAAACAGGAACACAAAGCCATCCACTATTGGCATGTTGATGTCCAGAAAGATGATGTTAGGAAGATTGGCAGGATTGTTCTTCTCGTTTTCAAGATATTCCAATGCGCTTTTTCCGGAGTTTTTTACTTCAATCCGGTGCGCAAATTTGGTGATCTCAATAATCCGCTTGCTGATAAAGTTGTCGGTATCGTTGTCATCGACAAGCATCACCAGATCAATTTTTTCGTTTTCCATCGCTTGGCTTTTATAATCAAATTATTTGTAATTGTATATAGAGGCATTGTGTCATTGCAAACCTTGTATTTATATTCTTTTACTCCTCCACTTAAAGTAAAAGAGAAGACTGAGGCAGATACCCGCAAGACACCCTGCTCACTTATTTATTATGCATTACTAAATGCTGAAACTCTGTACTGGGTAAATACCAATGGTATGGTAAGCGCAATTTGAAAAGGAAAACAGTATTGGAATTCAAGCTTTTTATTGGCCATCCGATTGCCCTTTTCGGCTTTACAGATCACGATTTCAAAGTTATGGGGTAACTCATAATTCAAGCTAAGCCATTTAAGAGAATACTTATCCGAGTAATATACGAGCGGAAATTAAGCCCTGCCTGCTGGTAGCGTTTTACGTTGCGACTGCCTGTCTTCGTACTGAAACAGGAAAATTAAACGGGATAACGATTGAGGAGGGATTGTTTCCATTATTCAGATCTGCTCAATCAGGGAAGGTCGTCTGTAATATAGTTGAAGCAAAGCCGCGTTTAAACCGATCGAACCATAGGCAGATAATGATATCCAAAAACTTCTCAAAACCGCTTTTTTTACTTGGAAATATGTCCTAAATTTGCGCTCTTAATTTAAAAAGAGTCGTGAAAGAGTTACAAAAGTACGATATAGACATCTTCAAACTCAGTGATAAACAGCACGTTTACACTTTTGAGTCGGGAGATGCGTTCTTTGAACTTTTTGAACAGAGCTTATTGCACAAGGGGCAGATTCATACTCAACTGGTACTGGACAAATCTCCGACGATGCTTCAGTTGCAGTTTCACATTGTCGGTTCCGTAGAACTGATTTGCGATCGGACACTGGAACCTTTCGATCACCCACTGGAAATTGACCGGCAATTGATTCTGAAGTTTGGGGACGAAAACAAGGAACTGACCGACGAAATTGAAATCATCGCGCGTGATACCCAGCGCATCAATGTAGCGCACTATATATTTGAGTTCATTGGGTTATCCCTGCCGATGAAGAAACTTCATCCGAAACTGGCCAATGAAAAAATGGGGGTAGAAACGGAAGAAAGTGTGTTGGTTTATAGTTCAGCCGTTCCTGGTGATGCGGAGGCGTCTCCATCCAACCCGGAAGATGAAGACTCCCAGATAGATCCCCGCTGGCAGGCCCTGAAAAAGTTAAAAGAATAGATCATTCAAATATTCACCACAACCCAATTTATCACTACCCAACATGGCACATCCCAAACGGAAAATCTCCAAAACCAGAAGAGATAAGAGAAGAACCCACCACAAAGCAACCGCCAAAACCATCGCAGTTGACCCTACGACTGGTGAAGCGCATATTTACCACCGTGCTCACGTAGTAGAAGGCAACCTGTACTACAAAGGCCGAATGGTGATTGAGAATTACACAAGTGCTGTTTAAGAAGGAACGTACACTTAATTTGTATTACCCATCTTCGCTGCTTACCTTGCCGCCTCGCTGTTGAAATTTGCTGAACAGAAGGGGCCGGGTGAAACTGTGGCTTTAGAATTCGGCAAAGTGTTTCTCAATTCTTCAATCTGTGCTTGATTCAATGAAAATTGCTTTAGATGCAATGGGGGGCGATTTTGCACCCGAAGCTGCCGTGGAAGGTGCCATTATGGCCACCCAATTGCTACCTCCTCAGGTAAAACTGGTTTTAGTAGGTAAGCAACCAGTTATTCAGGCCATCCTTGATCAACATTCCTTCTCATCACCAGCCATCGAAATCTGTCACGCAGATGAGGTGGTCGAAATGGGCGAACATCCCACGAAAGCCCTCAGTCAAAAGCCGAATTCCAGCATCGCAGTTGGTTTTAAATTGTTGAAAAGCGGAGAAGTCTCCGCTTTTTGCAGTGCGGGCAACACGGGCGCGATGCACGTAGGCGCTATGTTCAGCATCAAGTCCATTGAAGGAGTGATGCGCCCGGCGATTGCGGGGTTTTCTCCGCAGATCAATGGCGGGCAGGCGGTGATCCTGGACGTAGGCGCCAATGCCGACTGTAAGCCCGATGTGCTACAGCAGTTTGCTGAAATTGGTTCGGTCTATGCCAAATACGTGCTGGGCATTGAGCAGCCCCGGGTAGGTCTGATGAATCTGGGTGAAGAAGAACAAAAAGGCTCTTTAGCTACCCAGGCCGCCTATCAATTATTAAAAATCAATCCCAAAGTCCATTTCATTGGCAATATTGAAGGCCGGGATCTTTTCACCAATAAAGTGGATGTGATTGTCTGCGACGGATTTACCGGCAATGTCATCCTGAAAATGGCGGAGTCGATTTACGATCTGCTCAAGCAACGGCAGATTTCCGACCCATTTTTTGACCACTTGAATTACGAATCCGTCGGAGGAAGCCCCATATTGGGTGTAAACGGCAACGTCATTATTGGTCACGGGGTTTCATCTCCGCTGGCCATCCAGAATATGATATTGCTGGCCTTTAAAATGGCAGAATCCAATATTTACGTTCGGATCCGGGAAGCACTGGTTTGATTTCAGTGACAATACCGTTACAATTGTTCATCTTCAGCCTCCGATATTCACCAACATCATTCTATGACTAAAACAAGGGCTGCCATCACCGGAATCGCGGGATACGTACCGGATTATATTCTGACCAACGCTGAACTGGAGAAGCTGGTAGATACAACCGATGAATGGATCATCACCCGGACCGGAATCAAAGAAAGAAGAATTCTCAAAGGCGATGGGCTGGGCACTTCGTACATGGGAGTCAAGGCAGTCAGGGAATTGTTGGCAAAAACGGGAACTTCCGCCGATGAGATAGATTTGGTAATCTGCGCTACTACTACTCCCGATTTTGTTTTTCCAGCTACTGCCAATCTGATTTCCCGCGACGTGGGGGCCGTCAATGCGTATAGCTTCGATGTACAGGCGGCCTGTTCCGGCTTTTTGTACTCACTCGCCATGGGAGCGCAGTTTATCGAAACGGGCAAGCACAAAAAGGTCGTTGTAGTGGGTGCCGACAAGATGTCATCCATTGTTGACTACCAGGATCGGTCTACCTGCATTATTTTTGGCGATGGTGCCGCTGCGGTGCTGATAGAACCCAATACCGAAGGCAACGGCGTAATGGATTCGATTCTCCGAACCGACGGATCGGGTGCCCAGCACCTGTATCAAAAGGCCGGTGGAAGCCGTCGTCCCCCCAGTCACGAAACCATCGACGCGCGGGAGCATTACATTTACCAGGAAGGAGCGGCCGTTTTCAAATTTGCCGTTACCAATATGGCTGACGTCTCGGCTGAAATTATGCAGAAGAACGGTCTCTCAGCCAACGATATCGCCTGGCTGGCTCCGCACCAGGCCAACAAACGGATCATTGATGCTACGGCCCAACGGATGGGTATTGGTCCGGAGAAAGTAATGGTTACCATTCATAAGTATGGAAACACGACCGGAGCAACCATTCCTTTGTGTTTGCGCGATTACGAATCCCAACTCAAAAAAGGTGACAATATCATTATGGCCGCCTTCGGGGGTGGTTTTACCTGGGGTTCCATTTATTTGAAGTGGGCGTATGACGGGAAATAATTAAAAATCATTCATCTTTCATTATTCAATTGATCACAGGTTCTACCGTAAAATGTAAGCCTGTTTCTTATTCATCTATTTTATGGCAACTACGGCAGACTTCAAAACCGGTATTTGTATAGAATTCAACGGCGGACTTTATACCATCGTTGATTTTCAGCACGTTAAACCCGGAAAAGGTGGTGCTTTTGTAAGAACCAAACTCAAAAATCTTTCTAACGGCAAAGTGATTGAAAACACCTTCAACGCCGGGGTAAAAATCACCACTGCCCGCATTGAACGTCGTCCGCACCAGTTTCTTTATAAAGATGAACTGGGCTACAATTTCATGGATAATAATACCTTTGAGCAGGTTTCGCTGGAAGAAAAACTGATTGATTCACCCGAATTTATGAAGGAAGGGCAGAATGTAGAAATCCTGTACCACGCTGAAACGGAAACGCCGCTCAGCTGCGAACTGCCTCCTTTCGTTGAACTTGTCATTACGTATACCGAACCGGGCGTAAGAGGCGATACTGCAACCAATGCGTCTAAATCGGCTACCCTGGAAACCGGCGCTACCATCCAGGTTCCGCTGTTTCTGGAGCAGGATGTGAAGATCAAGGTAGATACCCGTACGCGTTCCTACGTAGAGAGAGTGAAATAATGAACGATACTAAAACCAATCTAGAGATGAAAGCAAAAGAAATTCAGGAGCTGATTGACTTTATCGCCCATTCCGGGCTAGATGAAGTGAACATTGAGACTGATCAGTTCAAGCTAAACGTTAAAAGACACTCTTCCTCTCAGGCCCGGACCGCAGAAACTGCTTTCACTCCTTCTGCTTTGCCTCCTGCCCAGATATCTCAACCGGTGAGTCAGCAGCCCATAGCTACTCAGACAGTCGCTCAACCGACCCAGGCCACTGAGCCCAAAGCATCTGGGGCAGATAAGTACATCACCATCAAATCTCCGATGATTGGTACTTTTTATCGGTCGGCCAGCCCCGAGAACCCATCCTTCGTCAATGTGGGCGATGAAGTAAAGAAAGGCCAGACGGTCTGCATCATCGAAGCCATGAAACTTTTCAACGAAATTGAATCGGAGGTTTCCGGTAAAATTGTAAAAGTGCTGGTTGAAAATGCCTCTCCCGTTGAGTATGATCAACCTCTGTTCCTGGTAGACCCTGCGTAGCGATTTGATCTTTTACTAATCCGGAATGTGCTGATTAACCCAGCACACGCTGAATGACATTTGCACAATAGTCCTTCCACTATGTTTAAGAAAATACTGATTGCCAACCGGGGAGAAATTGCATTACGTATTATCCGTACCTGCAAGGAAATGGGAATCAAAACCGTTGCGGTGTATTCCACTGCGGACCGCGATAGCCTGCACGTACGTTTCGCCGACGAAGCCGTTTGCATTGGCCCCCCTCCCAGCCGACAATCGTACCTGAATATTCCCAGCATCATATCTGCCGCCGAAATCACCAACGCCGATGCCATCCATCCCGGTTACGGCTTCCTTTCGGAGAATGCGGAATTCTCAAAAATATGCGAAGAGTACAACATTAAATTCATTGGTCCTTCCCCGGAAATGATCAATGCCATGGGAGATAAGGCCTCTGCCAAAGCCACCATGAAAAAGGCGGGCGTTCCCACCATTCCTGGTTCCGATGGCTTGCTGGAATCCATCGACCAGGCAAAAACCATTGCGGCTAAAATCAAATACCCGGTCATCATCAAAGCAACGGCTGGGGGCGGCGGGAAAGGGATGCGGATTGTGCGCAGTGAAGGTGAATTGACCAAGGCCTGGCAGGATGCCAAAATGGAAGCCGCTGCTTCGTTTGGTAATGATGGCTTGTACATGGAGAAATTTGTCGAAGAACCCCGTCACGTTGAAATACAGATTGTGGGCGATCGCCACGGCAAAGTATGTCACCTGTCCGAAAGAGATTGCTCCATCCAGCGCCGCCACCAGAAACTGGTAGAAGAAACGCCCTCTCCCATCATTACGGATCGTTTGAGGGAGAAGATGGGTAATGCGGCCATTAAAGGGGCCAAGGCCATTCGCTACGAAGGAGCCGGTACCATAGAATTTCTGGTTGATAAGCACGGAGATTTTTACTTTATGGAAATGAATACCCGGATACAGGTAGAACATCCCATTACCGAAGAAGTAACGGATTTTGATCTGATTAAGGAGCAGATCAAGGTAGCCGCCGGCATCAAGATCTCAGGTAAAAACTACACGCCGAATCTGTACGCGATGGAATGCCGCATCAATGCCGAAGATCCGGCCAATGGATTCCGTCCTTCTCCGGGAAAGATTACGAATCTGCACCTGCCAGGTGGTCACGGCGTACGCATCGACAGCCACGTCTATACTGGCTATACCATTCCGCCCAACTACGATTCCATGATTGCCAAACTCATTGTAAGCGCTCAGTCGCGGGAAGAAGCCATTGTGCGAATGAAAAGGGCCTTACAGGAATTTGTCATCGAAGGCATTAAAACCACCATTCCCTTCCACATCAAACTGATGGATGATGAAGGTTTTAAATCGGGCAAGTTCACTACTGCCTTTATGGATACCTTCGATCTCAGTGATTTGTAGCCTTCTGATTATAAAATAAAAAAGGAGCGGGCTGAATATTCAGCCCGCTCCTTTTTTATAGCCTTCAGTCGCATTACAAGGCTTTTCTGATGCGTTCGGCAATCGTAGCCAGTTCTTCGGCACTCATTTTCATTTTGGGCTTGGAGAAGTTAATATCCTCCATCCGGTTGAGCGGAATTAGATGGATGTGGGTATGAGGCACTTCCAGCCCGATGACGGAAACGCCGACCCGGAGGCAAGGAACGGCTTTGGCAAGCGCTGGAGCTACTTGCTTGGCAAACTTCATCAAGCCCAGGTAGGTTTGATCATCCAAATCAAAAAGGTAACTCACTTCTTTCTTTGGGATCACCAGCGTATGGCCCTCGGCCACCGGGTTTACATCCAGAAAAGCCAGGTAGTTTTCATCCTCTGCCACTTTGTGCGAGGGAATTTCACCGGCTATGATTTTAGAGAATATAGTGGGCATAATTTGATCCTGATACGAATATTAGCGACTGATTTGAATGATTTCAAATTCAACCGAACCCGCCGGCACTTTGATCTCCGCACTCTGTCCCACTTTTTTCCCTAACAGACCTTTCCCAATGGGCGATTGCACTGAAATTTTTCCTTGCTTCAGATCCGCTTCCTCTTCTGAAACCAGCAGGTAGACCACTTCCATGCCGTTCTTTTTGTTCTTTATCTTTACCTTAGAGAGAATAGAAACCTGAGATGTATCAATCGTTGATTCATTCAATATCCTGGCGTTAGAAATTACCTCTTCAAGCTTCGAAATTTTCAGTTCCAATAGCCCCTGGGCATCTTTGGCAGCATCGTATTCGGCGTTTTCGCTCAAATCGCCCTTATCGCGTGCTTCTGCAATCTGGCGGGCTATTTCCGCTCTCCCCCTCACTTTTAACTCGTTCAGCTCCTCCTTTAATTTGTTTAGTCCCTCTTCAGTGTAATAAGAAATCTTACTCATTTCCTTAAAATTTTTGATTTAAAAACAATAAAAAAGAACGGCATATTTAACCGTCCTGCTAATTACAATGTGGTTATTTACAGCTGGTTTACCCAGTATCCGACTCAAGTAGAAAATATCGCTTTATACTCCAGATCATACACGCTCTGTGAAGATTCTAAGTTAGCATGAATTCACGAATCTGACAAATGAAAAGAAATTGCCAACCTGACGTTTTTATATTTCAATCAAGCAGTTTGAAATATCAGGGTTAAATTTTAGTATTGACCAATGAATAGTCCACTCAGAATCATATTTATGGGAACTCCGGATTTCGCAGTTCCCAGTTTGGAAATCTTAGTACAGAATCAATACCAGGTAGTAGCTGTTATTACATCACCTGACAAACCAGCCGGGCGGGGTTTAAAACTAAGTACATCGCCGGTAAAGGATGTTGCCCTCTCCCACGGGATTCCCGTTTTACAACCCGAAAAACTCAAAGCTCCCGCCTTCTTGGATGAGCTGAGAAGTTATCAGGCCGATCTGCAAATCATCGTGGCTTTCAGGATGCTACCGGAAGTCGTATGGTCGATGCCCCGTCTGGGCTCATTCAATTTACACGCATCATTGCTTCCTCAATACCGCGGCGCTGCTCCCATCAACTGGGCCATCATACGGGGTGAAAAAGAAACGGGGCTAACCACCTTTTTTCTTCAACACGAAATTGATACCGGACACATCATCTTTCAGGAGCGAGAGCCCATTTACGACCACGATAACGCGGGTTCTCTGTACGAAAGGCTCATGCGCAAAGGGGCAGAACTGGTACTCAGAACGGTGCGGGCCATTGAGAAAAATGACTACCCGCAAATTCCACAAAACCTATCGGAACCCATCAAAACGGCGCCAAAAATATTCAAGGAGGACTGTGAAATCAACTGGAATCAACCAGCCCGGTCCATTCATAATTTTGTCCGGGGTCTTTCTCCTTATCCCACTGCCTGGACGATGCTGAAAGGAAAAATATGCAAGATTTACCAAACGAGTATGGTAGATGCGGCCCTTGAAGCAGACGTGGCAACCGGAGATTACTGGACGGACAACAAGAAGGTACTCTGGATCAAAGCCCAGGACAAGCCAGTTATGATTGAGGAACTGCAAATGGAAGGCAAGAAAAAAATGGCTATAACTGAGTTTTTGAGAGGGAATCCGCTGTAAACCTCCAGAGTATTCAATTACCTCTCTCCCATCTGATCGCACATAAACTAATGAAGCTATCCATCGTAGTGGCCGTGGCCGAAAACAACGTGATTGGTAATAACAATCAACTCATCTGGCACATGCCTACCGACCTCAAACGCTTCAAGATGCTCACCATGGGGCATCCGATTATTATGGGGCGGAAAACGTACGAATCCATTGGGAAAGCACTACCAGGACGTACCTCCATTATAATTACCCGACAAGCTGATTATAAGGCCGCCGATTGCATTGTGGTACATTCACTTGAAGACGCCATTGAGGCCGCCAAAAACACGACTACGACTCAGGCTTTTGTAATTGGTGGCGCAGAGATTTATCAGCAGGCCTTAGAATTATGCGATTCCATATATCTCACCAAAATCAAACATTCCTTCCATGGCGATGCCGTTTTCCCCAAACCAGATCAGAAAAACTGGGAACTGGTAAAGAAAGAGGAATTTCCAGCCGATGAAAAAAATCCCTATCCCTACGAATTTCTAACACTCAATAAGCGGACTAATTGAACTCCAACAAGGAGATGGCAAACTGAGAAGGCTGTAAAAGAACCATAGCCGCATTGGCGTAGTGAGCTTATCTAAGCTTCCTCCTTAATAAAGTATAAAAAAGCCCCTATGCTATGTGGGCACAGGGGCTTTGGGAGTAAAAAGAGGGTTGGCGGCTACCTACTCTCCCGGCTTTTCAGGCCAGTACCATCGGCGTGGCGGGGCTTAACGGCTCTGTTCGGAATGGGAAGAGGTGAACACCCGCGCTAGGACCACCATTGAGGC